>LSQX01307567.1_pt1 | contig 10948 bp, 8 predicted proteins | sample 654561 | NCBI WGS metagenome assembly LSQX01 (sample SAMN04489861, study PRJNA283612) | anaerobic digester metagenome | isolation source: 4 biogas reactors fed with cattle manure at either 37C or 55C with and... | place: Denmark: Kongens Lyngby | collected 2014 | reverse complement strand
ATACTTGACAATTAAATGCGATGACCGGGAAGAAGTAAGTCAGCCCGAAACCAGGGCAGAGAGCCGTCGGGCGGTGCGAGGCGGCAAGGGGGAGGCTGACTGAATACATCCCGAGAGCAGTGGCCTGAAAGTACCCGGGCAGAGTCCCGGGGTATCAGTAGGGTGCGACGGGACCGCCCGTTAGCGCGGAGGGGTATTATGAACTGTGGTTCACGTACCCGGCGAGGTTGCAGTCGCGAGGCTGCAGCGAATTGAGGTGGTAACACGGCACTTTGCTTCTGTGGCGTCCTCTGTATCAAGCGATACGGAGGACTTTTTTTATGGTCCTCCGTTCCCCGGAACCAGACTTCGGGAAAAATTGACGCACAGCGTCAAGAAAGGAAGGAGACTGTATGTCAAACGAGGTTGCAATGATTGTGAAGCTCTCGATGGTGGTAGTGTTCTTTGCCGTAATGGTCTATGTCGGCGTGCGCTGCCGCCGCAATTCGGTTGATGTCAACAGGTTTGTGTTGGGCGGGCGCATGGTCGGCCCCTGGATTACTGCCCTGTCATACGGTTCGACCTATTTTTCGGCGGTTATCTTTGTGGGTTATGCCGGACAGTTCGGATGGAAATTCGGACTTTCGGCGGTCTGGGTGGGAGTCGGCAACGCTGTTATCGGCTCGCTGCTTGCCTGGATGATCCTCGGCCGCAGGACCCGCATTATGACCCAGCAGCTTGACTCAAGGACCATGCCCGAATTCTTCGGCAAGCGTCTTGCGAGCAAGAGTCTTAAAATCGGGGCTTCGATAATAGTTTTTATTTTCCTCATTCCCTATTCCGCCTCGCTCTACAACGGGCTGTCCCGCCTGTTCGGCATGGCCTTCGGCATCGACTATGTCTGGTGCATTATCCTTATGTCGGCCCTCACCTGCGTGTATGTGGTGCTCGGGGGATATATGGCGCAGGTTATCAACGATTCGATACAGGCAACAATCATGCTGGGCGGCATTATCGCGGTTGTGTCCGCGGTGCTCAAATCCCGTGGCGGGCTTGTCGAGGCGGTCTCAAAGATGTCTGAAATCACTGCCGAGGGTGCTGAGCCCGGAGCCTTTGCGTCGGTGTTCGGGCCCGACCCCAAAGCACTTCTCTTTGTCGTCCTTCTGACCTCGCTCGGCACCTGGGGTCTGCCTCAGATGGTCAACAAATTCTACTCGATAAGGGATGAAGGCGCCATAAAAAGAGGGGCAGTCATCTCTACCGTGTTTGCCCTTTTCGTTGCCGGCGGCTGCTATTTTCTCGGCGGCTTCGGGCGCCTGTTCGATATCGAGGTCGGTCCCGACGGCAACCCGGTTGCCGGATTCGATTCGATAGTCCCGACCATGCTCAGCAACTTCGGCCCGGTGCTAATCGGCGTCGTGGTGATCCTTGTGCTCTCGGCCTCGATGTCTACCCTCTCGTCTCTTGTTATGGCCTCGAGCTCTACCGTGACTATCGACCTTATTAAGGGAAATCTAAAAAAGCACATGAGCGAGCGACAGCAGATAGGAATCATGCGCCTGTTGATAGTCGTGTTCATTTCATTGTCAGCCGCGATAGCGATACTTCAGTACAGGTATAATTTCGAGCACATAGCTCAGCTAATGGGTATTTCATGGGGCGCGCTCGCCGGCTCGTTTTTGGCGCCCTTCCTCTTCTGCCTCTACTGGAAGCGCACCACCAAGGCCGCCGCATGGTCATCCTTCGGTTTTGCGGTCGGCATAATGGTGCTCAATATGCTCTTCAGAAACTATTTCCCGGCCCTGCTCAGGTCTCCCATTAATTGCGGCGTGTTTGCCATGCTCGCCGGCCTCTTAATTGTGCCGGTGGTAAGCCTTCTGACCGGAGCGCCCGACAAGGCGGTGGTCGAGTCGGCCTTTGCAGGATACGTGAGCGCCTCAAGAGCCACAGGAAATACTGTTAAAACCAACACCTAAGCCAAGGAAGGATGGAGAGATGCCTATAACCGAACTGCTGGCGCAGAATGCTGCGCTCTACCGCGACGAGGTGGCGCTTGTCGAGATTAACCCCGCGCTGCCTGAGGAAAAACAGGTAACATGGAAGGAATATTCGCTGATTGAAGCGAGTTTCTACCGCCCCTTCCGCACCGAACTTACCTGGGGGGAATTTGAGCGGCGGGCAAACCGCTTTGCAAACCTGTTGCTCTCGCGCGGAATAAAAAAAGGCGACAAGGTGGCGATTCTGCTCATGAACTGCCTTGAATGGCTGCCGATTTACTTCGGAATCCTCAAGACCGGCGCGCTTGCCGTGCCGATGAACTTCCGCTATGCCGCCGAGGAGATTAAATACTGCGCCGAGCTGGCGGATGTGGACGTGCTGGCCTTCGGCCCCGAATTTATCGGGCGGGTCGAGCAGATTTGCGACAGCCTGCCGCGCGTCAAGTACCGCTTTTACGTCGGCGACGACTGCCCGAGCTTTGCCGAAAGCTACAACAAGCTGGTGACATATACGACCTCCCGCTCGCCCGATATTAAGCTATCCGACGAGGATTTTGCTGCAATATACTTTTCCTCCGGGACGACCGGGTTCCCGAAGGCCATACTGCACACCCACAGGGCGCTGATGCACGCCTGCCTTACCGAGCAGGCGCACCACGGCCAGACCCACGGGGATGTCTTCCTCTGCATCCCGCCGCTCTACCATACCGGCGCCAAGATGCACTGGTTCGGCAGCCTGCTTGTCGGAGGGCGTTCGGTGCTGCTCAAGGGGGTCAAGCCCGAGTGGATTATCCGCACGGTCTCGGAGGAGAGGTGCACCATTGTATGGCTGCTTGTACCCTGGGCGCAGGATATACTCGACAGCATCGAGTATGGGCAGATTAAGCTCGGAGATTATGCGCTCTCACAGTGGCGCATGATGCACATCGGCGCTCAGCCGGTGCCGCCTTCGCTTATAAAGCGCTGGAAGCAGCATTTTCCGCAGCACGATTACGACACGAATTACGGCCTTTCCGAGTCGGCCGGCCCGGGCTGCGTCCACCTGGGAATCGAGAACATACACAAAGTAGGCGCCATAGGCAAGGCCGGGTACGGCTGGGAGACCAAAATTATTGACAGCAGCGGCAACACCCTGCCGAGGGGGAGCATCGGCGAGCTCTGTGTAAGAGGTCCGGGCGTCATGGTCTGTTACTACAAGAACGAGACAGCCACCGCCGAGGTGCTCGGAGACGGCTGGCTTTTGACCGGGGACATGGCCTTCGAGGACGAGGACGGATTTATATTCCTTGTCGACCGCAAGAAGGATGTCATCATCACCGGAGGCGAGAACCTCTACCCGGTTGAAATCGAAAACTTCATCCGCAAGCATAACGCGGTAAAGGACGTTGCTGTAATCGGGCTCCCCGACCAGAGGCTGGGCGAGATTGCGGCGGCGATTGTCGAACCCAAGCCCGGGCACAGCCTGACCGAAGCCGAGCTCGGCGAATTCTGTCTCGGGCTGCCGAGGTACAAGCGCCCCAGAAAGATAATCTTCGACAAGGTTCCGCGCAACGCGACCGGGAAAATTGAGAAGCCCAGGCTGCGCGAAAAATATTGCGGTAAAAGCCTTGTCGCCGCGCAGATTGAGATTGAATAAAGTACGCCGGGGGAACTTTTTTCAAAAAGTTCCCCCGGGCCCCCTCAAAAACTTTCCTAGAAATTATATTACCTCGCCAATCCTGTTGCGCGGGAACCCATATTCCGCGCTGCTGGCTGCCATTAGTCCGCCGACTGATGGGGGACGCGGCGGAGCGCTGCCCAGCACCCCGCCAAAGGCCCTTTTTATAAAGGGTTCAAAGACTCCAAAACTTTTTAAGCTCACCAAAGTCAGCTGTTCAGCCGACGGCGGGCCCCAAATCCCGTCCGGCGGCTGAGTTGTTTTGTAGTTAGTTTTGTTTTGCCATCATTTTAAGATAAGCGTTTATAAAATCATCGATGTCGCCGTCCATGACTGCGTTTATGTCGCCATCCTCGTACCCGGTGCGCGTATCCTTTGCCAGCGTATAGGGCATAAATACATATGAGCGTATCTGGTTGCCCCATTCGATGTTGGTCTTGATGCCGCGGACGTCCTCAATTGTCTCGAGCCGCTCGCGTATCTTTATTTCCAGGAGCCTTGCCTTGAGCATCCTCAGCGCGGTTTCCTTGTTCTGAAGCTGCGAGCGCTCGGTCTGGCAGGTCACGACAATCCCGGTCGGGATATGGGTTATTCGTACCGCAGAACTTACTTTGTTGACGTTCTGCCCGCCGGCGCCGCTCGAATGGAAGGTGGAAAAATCAATGTCCTCGTCGCGTATGACAATATCATCCAGCTCCTCAAACTCGGGGATAACCTCAATCGAGGCAAAGGAGGTGTGCCTGCGCCCCGAGGAATCGAAGGGCGAAACACGGACCAGCCGGTGAATGCCGTGTTCGCTTTTCAGATACCCGTATGCGTTTGTCCCCTCGACCAAAATTGTTGCGCTCTTGAGCCCGGCCTCCTCGCCGTCGAGCCAGTCAAGGAGCTTGACCTTATAGTTATGGCGCTCGGCCCAACGGCAAATCATCCGGTAGAGCATTTGCGCCCAGTCCTGCGCTTCGGTGCCGCCGGCACCCGGGTGGAAGGAGACGATGGCGTTGTTCCGGTCGTATTCGCCCGACAGGAGGACTTCAATCCGTTTCTGTTCTCCCTCACGCTCAATAGCGCGAAGTTCGCCCAGCACATCTGCCACCGAGGCCTCGTCGTTTTCCTCTATAGCCATCTCGCAGAGCACAATAGCGTCCTCAAGCCGGGCACATAGAGCGTCGTAACTCTCAATACGGTCTTTTTTCTGCTTTATGGCCCGGAGCATATTTGAGGAATTCTGTTTGTCCGACCAGAAATCCGGCTTTAAGGTTTCTTGCTCAAGCCCGGCGACCTCACCCCTCAGCTCGTCAATACGCAGCGCCGAGCCGAGTTCCTTTAAGTCATCCCTCAGTGCCTCAAGCTTATATTTTGCCTCTTCAAGCGCGATAATCATTGGTTTATACAATCCTTTGCTTGTTTTTGTTGTAAATAATGCCAGTTTTACGCGTGACAGAGTATAGCCGACAGAATAATAATCGCAACTGTGAGCTGCGAGCTGGCGAAAAGACTGCCGATATTCATTATACCATAAGCCACGCCGGCTTTGCAACAGCTTTTTTCCTGGTCTGTGTCGGTTTTAATTATTGACAAGCTCGGGTTTTGGATTTATAATATTGTTGTATGGGAATAAATATATAAGGAGTTATAACATGCAGGTAACGAAAGACACGTTGGTAGGCGATATTCTTGACCATGACGTAGGTGCAGCCAAATTCTTTTTTGAGATTGGAATGCACTGTCTGGGTTGCCCGGCCTCGCGCGGCGAGAGCATTGCCGACGCATGCGAGGTGCACGGGACAGACGCCGACGCGCTGGTAAAGAAACTAAACGATTATCTGGCAGAAGCCGGGAATAAATGAATCAAAATACTAAAGTGACGCCGCCAAGACCCGACGAGCGGCTCATGAGCGCCGCCCCGTACGTACGGGGCGGAGTCATAGCAGATATCGGTACTGACCACGCCCTGCTGCCGGTATGGCTGCTGCTCACCGACAGGATAACCGGCGCCGTGGCGACAGATATAAGGCAGGGCCCGCTGCGCTCGGCCGCCCAAACGGTTGAGAAATACGGCATAGGTGACAGAATTACGTTGGTATTGGCAGACGGCCTGTCCGGGATTGAGAACTACAACCCGGATGACATTATAATTTTCGGCATGGGCGGCGAGCTCATAGCCTCGATTATTGACAAGGCAAAATGGGTCAGAAACCCTCAAATCCGCCTGATACTCCAGCCTATGACAAGGCGCGCCGAGCTGCGGGAATATCTTCTGGCGCATGGCTTTTGCATAATCGACGAGGCCATGAGTGAGGCCGGCAGCAGGATTTATCAGACTATCTGCGCCGAGTACGACGGCCGCGGGGGTGAGTATGACACCGCCGAGCTGCTTTTAGGCAGGCACAACTTAAGGCGCTCTGACGAGCTGACGTGCCGGTATGTCGGGCAGCTCAAGGCAGCATACAGCCACCGCAAAGCAGCAAAAACCAGGGCAGGATATGATACCGGTGGGGAGGACGCGGTGCTCGAGGCCCTGAGTTGGCTCGGGCTTTGACTTTACATTGACGTTATTGAGAGGAGCCGCTGTCTTTTAGGAGAATTTTTGCATGAATATCAGAGAGCTTTATTGTTATCTTGACAAAGCGATACCGCCGTCATACTCGGTTGAGGGCGACCGCGACGGGCTTGAAGTCTGCCCCGACCCCGACCGAGAAGTGCGGCGGGTGCTGGTGGCGCTTGATGTCACCCGAGAGGTGACCGACGAGGCGATAGAGGGAGACTTTGACCTGATTGTCTCGCATCATCCGCTAGTCTACAAGCTACTCGGCTCTATCACTCCTGACGACGGGGTTGCCGCCAAGGTGATATGCCTTGTCGGTGCCGGCATTTCGGTCATGTCCTTTCATACGCGGCTTGACGCTGTCCCCGGCGGGGTGAATGACATACTTGCCGGTCTTCTGGGGCTTTGTGATGTCGTACCCTTCGGCCGGACGGCCGAATTGCTGGGGCGGATAGGCAAGACCCGGCAGGCACTTGAGCTTGGGGTGTTTGCCGGGCGGGTAAAGCAGGCGCTGGCCGCCCCCGCCGTGCTGGTTTCGGACTGCGGGCTTGAGGTTTCAAAGGTTGCCGTGCTTGGCGGGGGCGGCGGGGACTATATTTCGGCCGCCGTGGCGGCGGGGGCCGATACCTTTGTCAGCGGCCGGATTGGCTATCATGAGATGACGGCGGCCGGAGAGCTCGGGATAAATCTCATCGAAGCCGGGCATTTCTATACCGAGAACCCGGTATGCGACTATTTGGCTGAACTTATCACACAGGCTGACTCAAAAATTGAGACGGTTTATATGAAAAGCTGCCGGCTCGGGCTGCTTTAGCGGCAACTCAGTTCAGGCAAAGAAAGGAACGTATATGACCTATCTAACGGCTAACCTTCACGGGTGCTATTCAGAGTTTCTGGAGCTGTTGCGGCAGATAAAATTCCGGGACAACGACGTTATGTACGTGCTGGGGGATGTAGTCGACTATGGCGGGGAGCCGATGGAGCTTATCTGCGACCTTAGCATGAGATATAATGTTTATGCCATAGCCGGAGAGCATGACTACATCGCGGCACGGCTGCTTCTCGGCTTTGAGAGGCTGCTGGGGCAGGGCAAAACACCCGACGCGGCATTTGTTGAGCAGATGAATGCCTGGGCGGCCGACGGCGGAAGGCCGACGCTCGACGGCTACCGCAAACTTGACAGCGAGATGAAAGAGGGCGTCCTGGATTATTTTTCGGACATGCTGCTCTATGAGAATATTGTCGTCGGGGGCAGGGAATATCTCTTGGTCCACGCCGGGTTGGGCAGTCTTGCCGAGGGAGGCCAGCCTACCCCCGATGAAATGTTCGCAGCCCCGCTTGACTGGAACAAAAAATACTTCGAGAGCAAAACAGTTGTCGCCGGGCACGTGCCGACCGACCAAATTCCGGGGGCAACACCTGGGCGCATATACCGGACCGGGGGCTGTATCGCGCTTGACTGCGGCGCGGCGCGCGGCGGGAGAGTGGGCTGCCTGCGGCTTGAGGACGGTGCGGAGTTTTATGTGTGAGCTGAGAAAAACGCCGTTATACCGCTTGAGATGACCGACATTGACAGATTGGCTTCTTGTCTCTTTTCTTTTGTTTGCCCGGGGTCTTAATATTAATCCATGTATATGGCAATAACCTCACAAAAAATGCCGGAGGTTACGCCTGGGACAATAAAAGAAATCCATCAAGACATTCTACAGCCTTGATGGATTTTTGCTGATTCAACTGTTTTTCAATAAATTTTCCAACAATCTACCAGAGGCATTATAGCTCACCGTAAAATTGCCGGAACCGGAGATAATGGAATCCCGGAAAAGAGAGAAAGTCAGGTTGTTCAATGATGTGCAATACAGTATTCCGAGATCAAAGGAGACGGTCTCGCGCACAGTGGCGGGCTGTTTTCGGGTGCTGCGACTGAAATCCCGGCAAGCAGGTGCTGTAACCACAAAAGCACTTCAATCGGGGCAACCATAAAAACGGCTTTGCGGCATATACCGCCATCGGTGAACTTCAGTTTTACGACTCAAAGGACTGCATTATGGTTTTCAGATAAGCATTCAGTGCTTTCTCGTTTGCGGCAAAAGTGGAAAACCAACTGCTGGCCTGGTTGTTGGTCAGTGCGTTGCGGAATAGCGAATAGGTGAGTTTGCCCATGCTGGTCGCAAATATTCGCCCGAGGTCGAAGCTGACCGAGCTTTTGATTATATCCCACATCGCAATATTTTCTTCGCCCGAGGAGTATTTATATTTAAATGCCTTCTCGAATATTTCGGGCGTGGTGGTCCGGTAACCCTCGGAGGCAAGGCACTCAAGTGTTGCGGTGGCGGCGTCTGCATTGGATGTCGCCTTTGACAACGAGTACATGGTATATGTAAACCCAAGTGTTGTATAATACTTTTCCTGCAGCTCATCATACTTCGGCACAGGCACCACCCCGAAGTTGACACTACTTGAGGTGTACTCATCTTTTGCCGAGCCGGCGCTGTCGATTATAATAAGGCTGTTACCGCTCCTGAAGTAATTGCGCGACGACGCGCCGCTCCCCAGAAAGCCGTCCCCATCGGTAAAATACGCGCAAAGCTTGGTCAGAAGGGTCTGTGATTTTTCGCTGCACCAGGTATCCGAGATAACCAGTCTGCCTCCCCCGTCCTGCTCGATAGTTGAGAGGCCCGAGGCGAAGAAAAACGAGTCTGACCAGACGTTTGTCACCGCCACAACCCCGAAGCCGTCGGCCTCATCGCGCGCCCCGTTTCCGTTTTTGTCCTCGTACATTCCGGCGGTCAGCTTAATCATTTTATCTATTGTCCATTTCCCGCTCCCGACCAGCTCATAAGGGTTCTCAAGCCCCCGCGCGTCAACAGTGTCTCTGTTGAAGAACATGACGAACATATAATAAAGCAGGTTGGTGGAAATGTCGCCCGAGCAGAAATACAGCTTGTTGTTAATCGTCGCCTGGCCGATAAGGTTTTCAGGCCACCAGGGCTTCTCAAAGTCGAGGTGTTCCTGCGAGAGCAGGTCGAGCGTATACCCGTTTGTCGCCAGCGTGGCTCCGCACATGCTGTAGCTTGCAAAAATATCGTACTGAGCCGCCCCCGACATAATATCGGCCGCTGCTGTCTGGATATAGTTTTCCATGTTCGCGTTGTTTCCGGCGATGTCGTTGAATAAAAGCTTAACTCCGAGGCGGTCCTGTGTCGTGGAGTTGCGGGTGTAAACCGCATCTCCTATTATGTCACCCGTTATCTCGGCTCCGAACTCGGGGCAGAGCGCCTCTTTCCAGTTGAGAATCGAGATAGTCTGTCCCCCGAAATCAAGCTCGGGCAGCGAGTCGGTAACCGAATATGGTTCTGTGCTCTCTTCGCTTTCCGGCGGCGCTTCGGTTGTGCCGACGGGAGATGGTGTGGTGGTTTCTTTTTCGGTGTCCGCAGGCTCCCTACAGCCGGCAAATGCTGTCACGACAAGAATAAGCAGAGCAAGCAAAAACGAAATCCTTCTCATAAATACCTCCCCTATGTCTCATTTTAAAAATTTAATGTCGGCAAAAACCGGACAATGGTCGCTTCCGTTTATTACCGTGTTGTTGACCACTACATCGTGGTATAGCACCTCGGCGACATCTGCCGAGAAAAATATATGGTCGATTATGTGCCCGTTTGCCCCCGGATATAAACCAAGCCCATGCCCCGAGTTGGTTTTGGTGTTGGCGCTGACGGTTGCTTTTTGCATGGCGTTTTCCATCAGCTTGGAGTCATTCATAGGGTCCAGCGATTCTTCCGAGACTTCAGAATTCCAGTCTCCGGTGCTGAAAACCGGGATGCCCGGGTATTTTTGGCGGATATAATCTATCGTCTGCAGCACGGTGCGGCAGTTTGATATGCGGTACTGTACACCTTCAATACTGTTTGAGAGCCCCGGGTCATATGTGGGGGCGACGACGGTGTTGTGCGTGTTGGTCACGGCGAACAGCTTGCCGTCGGACTTCCGCTCAAAAACCGCCCAGCTCACCCCCCAGGGGATAACCCGGTATCTAAAGCGTGTAAAGCCGTAATCGACAGGGGTATATTTCTTCTTTAGGTATAGTATTTGCTGATAGACCTGGCCGCCGTCCTCGGCCGCAAATGGAACTGCGGCGTAGTCGGCCTCAAGGTAGGGCATAAGGGCGGCAAGCTGTGTGTTGCGCGCCTCCTGCAGGCCGATTACATCGGGAAGGTATGTAAGATAGGTGTGCATCAGGCAGCTCATCCGGTAGGGTGTCTCAAATGAGGGGCTGTCCGAAAAGAGCACATTGCTGGTCATTATGCGCAGCTCTGCGCCCTCGCAGCGTTTTGCAGGTCCCTCCGAAACCCTGCCCGAAAAGTCGAGCAGGCTTTTGTCGAGCGCGGCGGTCTTAGCACCGTCAAGCAGCTCTACAAACCGTTCGACAAGCGCAATCAGCCCCGCGGCACCCCCGGCCGTTATTTCAATCTCCCCGCCTGAGGCGCTTAAGGAATAGGTGTCCGGGTCAACGCCGCCCCCTATCCCGATAGCTATCAGGCTTTCTCCGGCAGCCTCGGATTCTCTCACAATATCAAGCAGGTGCCCGCATTTGGCGGCGATTGTTTTTCTTATCGTCTCGGCCGCAAAGTTCTCAACCGCGGCGGGGGAGTCGGAGATAACGATTTTATAATTTTTTGCCGATACATTCAGCATGCTCATGCCCTCCAAGGGGTATTGCCCGTTTTTGATAAAGCAGCCCGACCAGTAATATATGCCGCTCTCCTC
>LSQX01342629.1_pt1 | contig 10949 bp, 11 predicted proteins | sample 654561 | NCBI WGS metagenome assembly LSQX01 (sample SAMN04489861, study PRJNA283612) | anaerobic digester metagenome | isolation source: 4 biogas reactors fed with cattle manure at either 37C or 55C with and... | place: Denmark: Kongens Lyngby | collected 2014 | reverse complement strand
AAGGAAAAAATGAAGCATCCACTGAGACGGATCAGGTATTCAGCGGTCGGTGGTATTCTGCAGACAGCTGGCGTGATTCTGCTTCTCCTTATATCAACTGCCTCCCTCGTAGCGTCAAGTTACAATCCGTTCTTGTATTTCCGCTTTTAGCATCCTATTTTGTGGAGTAACTATGAAAAAACGACAAATAAATCAAACAATCACCATCGTCGCTTTTCTTGTGACGCTACTCGTGATCGGCGTTCTGCACGTGATCGTACCAGAGCAGGATATCTCCGAAGACGAAGGAAGGTATCTGAACCATTTTCCAGAACTGCAATATGAGGACGCATTGACGGGCCAGCAGGCCGTCAAAATCGAGAAGTGGTACAACGACCAGTTTCCTTTCCGCAGCTCGTTTATCCGCGCGGGGAAAAGCTGGCGCGAAATCGCGTACCCCAACCTCAATGCCGATGGACTTGGTATTTACCTAATTCCCGACGAGCAAGGCGCTCCCATACCGGAAGAGACAGATCCACTGCCGACCGAACCGACATCACCACCAACAATTACTCCTTCCGGAGCAATAACGGAAACCTCCCCAACGACACCGCAAACGACGTTGCCTCCTGAACCGCCGCCTTTGGATCCGACCGATGAAGTCGTATCGACCAAGCTCCTTCTTATTATCAACAAGCGCGCTATGGAACGGTATTACGGAAATGAAGACAAACTCAAAGCATACGCGGAACGGCTGAATACATTGGACAGCAAACTTGGAGAGGGAACGCAACTTTACAGCCTGGTCGCTCCGACAGCGATAGAATTGTTCGCCCCCGACGAACATCATTCGGGTTATTCCTCACAGAAACTTTGTATAGGGATTGTCCGCGATACACTCGATCCCGGGATTCAAAGCGTCAAAGCGTATGAGCAACTCCTCCTCCACCGCGACCAGTACATCTACTACAGGACGGACCACCACTGGACAGGGCTGGGCGCTTATTATGCCTACGCCGCATTCTGCGAATCTGCCGGGCTAGACGCAGTCTCACTCTCAGATATGGAACATTATGAACTGGAAGGCACTTATCTCGGCTCACTATACCGCGTATCGAAAAACGCAATCCTGAAAAACAATCCTGACACGACCGAAGGATGGCGCCCCAACGCAACGTACACGGCCACTGCTTGGGACCAAAGTGATATGGCCTCTTCTTATAAAATACGCATGAACGACGAAAATATTAAAGGCGGTAACAGTTATCTCAACTTTTCCGGAGGCGACCGTGCGCTTCTCAAGGTTGTGACGAACCACACAAGTGGTCGCAAGATTCTCGTCGTCAAGGATTCGTTCGGAAATGCCTTTGTGCCTTACCTGGCCAATCATTTCGACGAAATATACGTCATCGATCCCCGCTACTACGTGCGGAGCATCAGCACACTCGTAAAGGACAACGAGATTACGGACGTCTTGGTCTTAAACTATATGTTCGGAACTTCGAATCAGATATGGCTCAAAGGGTTTGACGCCATCGCAAAGTAAATATGATAGACTGAAAAAAACAAAAGGGGACATTACTATGCTGATTAACTTCTCGGATTTTCCGGACACGTATGACAAGTTTCTGGCCGTCGCGCCAGACATGATCACAAAACCGGAAGGCACCGTCGCACTTCTCATCACAGCGCTAAAAACGTACGTCAAGGATCGCGATGCAGGGCTTGAGATGTTGAATTATCTCCACGGCCCTCGCCCTTTATCAGGTCAGGACCGCCAGTTCATCCGCGACCGCATGATGGATAAACCCTACCTGCCAGACTCATACTGTGTTGGTGCGCGCGTTGACAACAATTACACACCCGATGAACCTCTGACCATCGAGGTCCTCCCGGACCCAATCCCCGCTGAGAGCGAGGAATTTACCAGATTGCGCCTCATATCGTCAGGAGCCGACAGCCCGCGAATCGTTACATTGCGCCGCAAAAAGTCGGGCAACGAGTGGTTTTTATGGGATTACCCGGGAATTATGTCAGGCATCCGAATTCCTGTTGATGAGGATCCCTGGGCCTAAGTTTTAAAATCAAATTATTACTATCATCGTCGGCCGTGCAACTCATAATTCTTGAGCATACGGCCGGCGGTTTGTTTTTTAAATGCGAGCAACGCCAGATTCTATCGCGGCATCGTAAACAGCTTGGGCGACTGTTCCTTTAAGCGCCGGATCCAGCGCGTCAGGCAATATCCTATCGACAGACAGATCCTCTTGTGAGACCATCCCCGCCAGCGCCGTCGCGGCGGCTATTTTCATCGTGTCATTGATATCAGACGCTCGGGCATCAAATGTTCCACGAAAAATAGCCGGAAAAGCGAGCACATTATTAATCTGATTGGGATAATCGGAGCGCCCCGTCGCAACAATGGCGGCTCCCGCTTCTTTTGCCTCCGTCGGATCGATCTCAGGTTCAGGGTTAGCACACGCGAATACGAGAGGATTCTTTGCCATCGTCCGGATCATCTCTCCTGTGATCACACCCGGTGCGGAAAGGCCAATAAAGATATCTGCGTCAACGAGAGCATCCGCCAGATTGCCACGGATATCGCGCGGGTTGGTAATCATTGCAATGGATTTTTTCCCTTCATTCATCCCTTCCACGCGTCCTTGATGTAGCGTTCCCAGTCGATCGCAGATAACGATATCTTCCGCTCCCGCAGTCAGGACAAGCTTAGCGACTGCGATGGCCGCAGCTCCTGCGCCGCTGAACACGATTTTGACATCCTTTATGTTCCTGTCTGTTACTTTAAGCGCATTGATTAGCGCGGCGAGCACAACAACAGCTGTTCCGTGCTGGTCATCATGAAATACGGGAATATCGCATAGTTCTTTGAGACGTCTTTCGATTTCAAAACATCTCGGTGCTGAAATATCCTCAAGGTTGATCCCCCCAAAGCTCCCAGAAATTAGGGCAATTGTCTGCACAATCTTGTCGACCTCTTTTGTCTTCACGCATAGCGGAAATGCGTCAACATCCCCGAAAACTTTAAACAAAACACATTTGCCCTCCATGACAGGCATAGCAGCTTCCGGACCAATATCGCCAAGTCCCAGAACAGCCGACCCGTCTGTTACCACTAGACACATATTCCATCGTCTCGTGTACTCGTATGATTTCGCTACATTTTTCGCTATTTCAAGGCAAGGGGCAGCGACACCAGGCGTATATGCGATTGAAAGATCATCTTTGGTCGAGACATCCACGCGCGATGACAATTCGATCTTTCCTCGCCAGGTAGCGTGTGCTTGTAATGATCTAGCATAGTAGTTATGAGTTGACATATTGCGCTCCTTCGGTAAATGGGTTTTCGTTAGTGCCACATATAATTGTGATCGACTTTAGTTACAATAGCATACAGCGTCGCCTATGCGACTGTCTTGATAACTTGCGCTGTTATCAGTCACGTGTTAGCATAAATATGATTATAATTGTTATGTTTCTATAATGATTACAATCGTGGATCGTATCGGATTGCCTGTACATACTCGGCATGAATTGATCATACACAGATCCCTCATGCCCACGTTTGTTCGGGACATAAATTCAGAAAGGAATACAACAATATGCCAATGGTTGGAAAACCCGCCCCTATGTTTGAAGCAGCCGCTTACCATAAGGGGAAATTCACAAATGTCAAGCTGGAGGACTACAAAGATCAGTGGGTGATGCTATGCTTCTATCCCGGTGATTTCACCTTTGTCTGAGCGACAGAAGTGTCTGCAGTTGCAGCAAGATATGAAGAATTCGAAGCACTGGGCGTGCAGGTTCTATCGATTTCGGTCGACAGCCCCTTTGTCCACAAAATTTGGGATGACAAGGAATTGTCTATTATAGCGGGCCACCCCGTTCCGTTCCCGATGCTATCCGACTCCTCGGGCGCGATCGGAGAACTCTACGGCGTCTATGACCGCGTAGAAGGCGTCAATGTCAGGGGACGCTTCCTGATTGACCCCAAGGGCAACATCCAAGCTATGGAAGTCTTAACCCCGCCGGTCGGCAGAAACGTTTCAGAGGCATTGCGCCAGATCAAAGCCTACCAACTCGTCCAACGGACAGGTGGAAAAGAAGTGACACCTTCAGGCTGGCAAGAAGGCGGAAAAACGCTGAAACCAGGCATTGAGCTTGTAGGTAAAGTTTGGGAACAGTGGACAGTAGCCGACTCATACAAATAAAGCATTTCATCTGCCAGATAATGAAAGACCATAACGAGTGAGTGAACGAACAGTTAAGTTGCTGAGGAAACACGGGATTAATCCCTCGAGCCAGCGAGTGCGCATTTATGACTACCTCGTTGCCTCGAAAAATCACCCCACGGTTGATGACATCTATGCTGAACTGCAAAAGGAAGGCCATCTCTTTTCTCGTGCAACCGTCTACAACACAGTCAAGTTATTTCATGAAAAACACTTGATTCAAAATGTCAAGGTCGAACCGCACGAAATGCGGTATGATGCCTCACCAGGCTTCCATGCCCACTTCAAGTGTGAATCATGTGGTGTCATCCTAGATGTTCCCATGATAAAACCCGTCCCTGACGATGGTGATGAATGCCGAGTGAACCACACAAGCGTCACGTATACAGGATTGTGTCGCGACTGCCTTCAAAAGAATCAGAATGGCTAACGCCCTGAATACCTTACGGTAGTCTTTGTCTCCGGTTGCGCATTGCGGCCGGGGACATTTTTTACCGCTCGCTAATTTGTGCTGCCATCGCAATTCTTCCATCCCGCCGGTATCGCGGGATCTTATTCTTGCGGAAGTATTCAATCACATTGTCCTGAGCTGATGTGCTGACGGTGCGGATCCGACCCTTGTCAGCAAGCTCCTCATGCGTAATGCCGAATGTATCAGCGATGATCCCGAAGTGATAGTCCTGCATTGCGATACGGTATTGAGTTTCAGGTTCAAGCGGAGCGCCTCTCATCTCGATATTAGTAATCTCGCCATCTTCAGATACTTGGACGCGTAAAGCGGCATTCCACTGATAAAATTCGCGTGACTCACCCTGATACAGCGTTTGCATTAAATATCGGAGCATCTGTTCTAGCGTTGTACCGTTGACAGAGAAGCTTATCATCGCTTCATCATAGGGATAGACCTCCATCAGATCAGAACGCGTTACCAAGCGGGTAAGTTTCGGTTTTCTTATCGACCCGGAAGCCACGAACGCCACATCAACGCCGAGCTGCTCGTGGAGAATATCTGAGAAAAGATTGCCCAACTCTGTCTCCCGAAAACGATCAGCGTGTTCCATATCATGCGGGAGGCGGCAGATAACGGCATTATATTTCCCGTCAACCTCCTGTTGGTATTGCGAAAGCAACTCATCCATGACGGGATCGTTGGGACAGTGTGAATCATCGATCGGAACTGCCTGCCAGGTAAATTCATAAACCGAATTAGTGTCCATATCGATGGTGAGGTCGAAGCGGCCGATGAATTCCGTACCCGAACCAACTTGCGCGATCAGGATGTCGTTGACCTTCTCAGGCTGTTCAAGCATCGTGTGGCTGTGTCCGCCGATAATGAGATCCACACCGATCTCGGATGGGAGAAGTGCCGCAAGTCGCTTGTCCTGCTCAAACCCGATATGAGTCAAAAGAACTGTCAAGTCGATGTCAACATCTTTGTAGCTGTTGCAAATATATTCCACCTCGTCGGCAGCGTCTTCAATGCTGATAAATGTTCCAATCAAAGGCTCACTCTTACTTTTGGAGATAACCTCTTCGGTGATAATGCCGATAAATAGAATACGGATTCCGTCTACCTCAAGAATGTGGTAGGGCTTGAACAGATTGGCACCTGTCGGTTTGATATACAGATTGGCGTTCACAATGGGAAAATTGGCGCAACGCTCCAGAAACATGAGATGGGCGAATCCGTAATCTGTCTCGTGATTGCCGAGCGTCACAACGTCCGGTTCAAGCATATTCATAACCAGGATCGTAGAAATACCCTTGTATTCCTGATCGATGATCGAACCCTGGAGCATGTCTCCTGAAATGACATAGAGAACTGGATCGGTTTCGTCTTCTCGCACTTTGTGGACATAGCCGGAAAGCCGGCTCATCCCGCCGACCACTTTGTCGTGCGTTTCCTTAGCGAAAAAATCGCCGTGCATGTCGTTGGAATGAAGCATAACTAGTCGTCTGAGATCCATAAAAAGCCTCCCAAAGTGCTTTGTCCGTACATTTTCAAAACGTTATCTTGCAATGCGTTTTTCAAGTTGATTTTAACACATGATTTGTGAGCGACATGCGTCGCGTCAGCGTGAGAATCGTTCCTGTAAAATAAAAGTATAAGTGTTTTTCGCTGTAGAGGGGTTGCAGAACAGCGATTAAAGGCCGATAATTGAATGGTAATTTATGATTATGCCTGTGTCAGACGTCCTTATTTGTACCGGCTGCCCGGAAGTTTTGTCGAGCAGACGCTCAAGCCCTTTAGGTTTAGGCGTTTGTTTGCGCAGATTTGCAAGTGATGACCCTGGCCCCATACACCCAAATTAAAGGAGAGTCACATGTCACAGCCCTGTCAATGTATGACGATCTCTGATGACGACCCGAGATATATGGAATTACGGGCCTTTATTCAGAAAGAAGAGAATAAGCAGGGGGTAGCCATGACAGCGTTGCAAGAAGCGCAGCGGCTGTTCGGTTATCTGCCCCTGGAAGTTCACAAATTTATCTCTAGCGAAACTGGAGTACCTATCGCCGAACTCTATGGCGTCACCACCTTCTACAGCCAATTCACAACATCTCCCATGGGTCGACACCAGATCCAGGTATGTATGGGGACGGCGTGTTACGTCAAAGGCGCCCAAAAGGTGCTGGACAAAGTAATCGAAACGGTTGGCGTCGGGGTCGGCATGACAACGGACGACCGGCTATTCACGATCAACGCGGCGCGCTGCCTCGGTTGTTGCGGCCTCGCCCCTGTCATGATGATCGACGACCATGTCTACGCGAATATCGACAATGTCAACTGTATCCCCGCCATCATCGCAAAATACCGCGAAGACGGCTCGCGGTCGTCCAAATAGAAGGGAGCGAACTGATGGTTATCGAATCAAACAATTGTCAAGAAATCGACTGCCTGAAACCTCTGCAGACTCGAGAAGGTCTTAACCAGCTGCGCGACGAATGGAAAGCGAAGCTCGAACAACCTAAGGATATCCGCGTTGTCATCGGTATGGCGACGTGTGGTATTTCCGCGGGTGCCAACCAAGTATACGACGCATTCAGAGAAGAGTTTGATAAACGAGGGATGACAACTATCAAGCTGGAAAAAGTCGGCTGTGTAGGCATGTGCGTGTATGAGCCAATCGTTGAGATTTACGAAACAGGCAAAGACAGAGTATCGTACATTCACGTTGATCCCCCCAAAGTAAAGACAATTATCGAAGAACACATCCTTGGCGGACGTCCATGTCCGGGACTCACGCTGGCCGGTTTAAACAACGATGATAAGTCGGCGCCAGAATGTGCGGGGTTCGATGATCTCCCCTTCTACCGTAAACAAAAGCGGATTGTTCTCCATAACTGCGGATTCATCAATCCCGAAGACATCCGCCAATATATCGGAGTTGACGGTTATCAGGCGCTCGCAGACGTGCTCACAACAATGACACCGCAAGATGTCATCGACACGATCTCCGCATCCGGGCTGCGCGGCCGAGGCGGCGCAGGTTTCCCGACCGGTCTCAAATGGAAATTTGCGGCCGCGAACGAGGCGGACCAGAAATACATTATCTGTAATGCCGACGAAGGAGACCCCGGCGCCTATATGGATCGTTCCGTTCTCGAAGGCGATCCCCACGCCATCTTGGAAGCTATGATCATCGGCGGTTACGCGATTGGAGCAACCAAGGGATGGATTTACGTCCGCGCAGAATATCCGACCGCAGTCAAACGCCTCCACATCGCGATCGATCAAGCAGAACAATTGGGAATGCTCGGCGAGAACATTTTTGGAAGCGGCTTTAATTTTGATATCCAAATCCGCCTTGGCGCAGGGGCGTTCGTCTGCGGAGAAGAAACAGCGCTCATTGCCTCGATTGAAGGCAAGCGCGGCATGCCTAGAAATAAACCGCCTTTCCCCGCGAACAAAGGATTGTGGGGCAAGCCAACCATTATCAATAATGTGGAAACGCTCGCCAATATTCCGGGGATTATCCGAAACGGGGCCGAATGGTTCCGCTCCATCGGAACAGAGAAGAGCCCCGGCACCAAAGTATTCGCTTTGGGCGGCAAGATCACGAACACCGGTCTTGTCGAAATACCTATGGGCACAACACTTCGTGAAGTCATTGAAGACATAGGCGGAGGCTGCCCGAATGGCAAAACTTTCAAGGCCGTCCAGACAGGCGGACCTTCCGGTGGCTGTTTGACGATCAATGCGCTCGACGTTCCCATCGATTTTGATAAACTTGTCGAACTTGGCTCAATGATGGGTTCTGGCGGCATGATTGTCATGGATGAAGACAACTGCATGGTGGACATCGCCCGCTTTTTCCTCGATTTCACATGCGATGAATCCTGCGGGCAGTGCACGCCCTGTCGTGAGGGCACAAAACGCATGCTCGAGATACTCGATAAAATAGTAAATGGAGCGGCCCATAAAAAGGATCTAGATGATCTCAAAGAACTTGCCGACAATATCCGGCTGACATCATTGTGCGCACTAGGCCAAACAGCTCCGAACCCGGTCTTATCGACCATGGAACACTTTATGGACGAATACCTCGCCCATGTTGTTGACAAGAGATGTCCGGCCCACGTTTGTAAGAACTTAACCGGTTACTACATAACTGATAGATGTATCGGATGCACCAAGTGCGTGCGTGTCTGCCCGGCTGATGCCATCACCGGCGCGGTCAAGGAACATCACCACATCGACCAGGCCGTTTGTATCCACTGCGGTGCTTGCTTCGATGTCTGTCCCTTTGACGCAATTGAACGGCGCTAAGGAGAAAGGAGTCCGATGATGATAGAAGATAATAAAACTGTAAAAATTACGATCAACAACCGTGTGATTGAAGCCGACGCAAATGAAACCGTCTTTCAGGCGGCTCATAAGGCAGGTATCCGAATCCCTTCTCTTTGCTACCTTAAAGATACCAACGAAACAGCTGCATGCCGGCTCTGTGTCGCTGAAGTCGACGTCAACGGCAGACCCATGCGCGGGCTACCCGCGACCTGTGTATTAAAAGTTGAAGAAGGCATGAACGTCCGCACCAACACACGAGCCGTCCGCAATGCCGTCCGGATCAATCTGGAGTTGATCCTCGCCAACCACGATATGAACTGCCCGACCTGCGTGCGAAACGGCACCTGTGAACTGCAAGCCCTTTGCGAGGAACGCGGAATCAGCGGCGTCCGCTTCGAAGGCGCAAAACGTGTCGTTACGATTGACGCCCTTTCTCCATCGATTGTGCGTGACACAAGCAAGTGCATCCTTTGTGGGCGTTGTGTTAGCACATGTAACAAGGTGCAAGGACTGGGTGTACTCGCATTCACAAACCGTGGGTTTGACACGGAAGTCGGACCGGCGTTCGGCTACAGCATGCGCGACGTCAACTGCGTTTACTGCGGTCAGTGTATTGAGGCCTGCCCGGTGGCAGCTTTGCACGAACGTCGCCATATTGACAATGTCTGGGATGCTCTGGATGACCCCGATAAAGTTGTTGTCGTGCAAACGGCTCCGGCTGTTCGCGCCTCGCTCGGCGAAGAATTTGGATATCCGATCGGCACGCCTGTCACCGGCAAAATGACGGCAGCGCTCCGCCATATAGGGTTTGATTATGTATTCGACACAAACTTCTCCGCCGATCTGACGATCAGTGAGGAAGCAAACGAACTGCTGCACCGTCTTAGGACGGGGGGCGTCCTCCCGATGATCACATCGTGTTCGCCGGGCTGGATTCGTTTCTGTGAGATGTACCACCCCGATTTCCTGCCGAACTTATCCACCTGCAAATCACCTCAGAATATGATGGGCGCGATCATAAAATCATATTTCGCGCAGGTGAAAAATATTGATCCAAAAAAGATCGTAGTCGTTTCCTGTATGCCGTGTATAGCGAAGAAATCTGAGATTGACCGTGAAGAAATGGAAGTTGATGACATTCGTGACGTCGATTTTTCAATCACAACACGTGAGCTGGGCGATATGATCAAAGAAGCCGGAATCGACTTCGATACACTCGAAGACAGTCTCCCTGACAGCGTCCTCGGCGACTACACCGGCGCGGCCGTTATCTTCGGAGTAACAGGCGGTGTCATGGAGGCGGCGCTCCGCACCGCGGCCCATATGCTCGACGGAACCAACGAGAAGATCGACTTCATGGATGTCCGCGGCGTGCCCGGCATCAAGGAAGCTACCTACCGCATCGCCGGAAAGGAAGTTGACGTCTGTGTCGCCAGCGGCCTCGGCAACGCCCGCAAGGTCGTGGAGATGGTCAAGAGCGGAGAGAAGAACTATCTCTTCATCGAGATCATGTCCTGCCCCGGCGGCTGCGTAAACGGCGGCGGCGCGCCTATCCAGAGAGACAGTGTGCGCAACAGCATCGACCTCAGAGCTGTCCGCGCTTCCGTCCTGTACAACTCCGACAGAGAGAACGAGCTGCGCTGCTCGCACGACAGCCCCGTCTGCCAGATGCTCTACGACGAGTTCCTGCATGAGCCCGGCAAGGGCAAAGCCCACAGCCTGCTCCACACCACCTACACAGCCAGGTAAGGGGAGTACGCCCTGCAGGGGGCAGAGCCAGCAGCCCTTCTGTGCTGCTGGTATACCAGGGCACGGACTGTTTTGCCCTGATGTGAGGAGTACGCCCCTCTGGGGGCAGTTCCCTGCAGATTGAAAACTAACTACAGAATAAAAAAAAGAACACCATAAAAAAAGAACGTCTTCGGCCC
>LSQX01028478.1_pt1 | contig 10949 bp, 6 predicted proteins | sample 654561 | NCBI WGS metagenome assembly LSQX01 (sample SAMN04489861, study PRJNA283612) | anaerobic digester metagenome | isolation source: 4 biogas reactors fed with cattle manure at either 37C or 55C with and... | place: Denmark: Kongens Lyngby | collected 2014 | reverse complement strand
CGTCACTACGGCGCCGCCGCGGCCCCCATGAAGGAGCTCTACCTCAAGATTGAGGAAACCTACTCGAACCCGGCTAATTATCCCGAGGGCTTCGCTGGGCACCAGAAACAGGAGGTCGCTTGGGGAGTCCTGGGCACGGAGGAGCGCATGGCCGAGTTCGGACAGCTCATGGCGCAGGCCTACGCCTCAGCCCAGACCGAGCTGGAAGAGAAGCGCGTGCGGGCCTTTGACCTCTCCATCTGGCAGCACATGGTCCAGGGCCGCCGTCAGTATCTCGCCATGGAGGCCCACAAGGCCAATCCCCTCAAGCTCCAGACCCGGATCATGGCCCCCAAGCTGGCGCAACCGGTCCCCGAGGGCGATCCCAACCAGGTGGACTGGTCCCAGGCTGCCTCTGCCGGCAGTTGGCATACTCTGTTTGGCGAGCCTAGTCCTCGCGAGTTCAAGCTTTCGGTGGCCTATGACGACCACAACCTCTACCTGCAGGTTGAGGACCCCATCGCTACTGAGGGTCTGACCACGCAGCGAGCTCTCAAGACCGCCCGCTGGGTAGGCGCCTATCTGCGCGGTTACGTGGGGGACTACTGGCGCTTCTTCTTCGCCCGCAGCAACACCGCGCCCCGCTGGGCCAGCGCTACCACCAATGAGGGGCTGCTCGTCCCGGCCGTGGGCGACCCCTACCTGGGTACGCACCGCGGCGCCAAGATCGTCAACGACACCTCCGCCGCGGATCGCTGGGTGGTGCGCATGGCTATTCCTCTCAAGGTGGTTCTTACCGACGGGTTGGAAGAAGGCGACGGCTTGTACTTCAACGCCGTGCGCCATTGCTCCGATGGCGAGGTCTACAGTTGGCTGCCCATGTTCGAAGGCCTGAACCGGCTCACGGGCCTTGGCGTGGTTCATCTTGACCCGCCCGTTGCGGTGCCCCCGCCGACCACTCCTGCAGCGGCCAGGACCTTCGAAGGTGTTCCCGGGACGACTGTGGAGATGGAGTCCCTCCCCCGGGTTGAGTTGTCCATGGCTACCGACGATGCTCTCCAGGCTCGGCCTTTTGTGGTCGTCACTCCCCAGTGCCGGGCCCACACCATCGGCGCGCGTCCGCCCGTTGCGGTGTTGACTGATGCGAAGAGCGCGACCGCGCCGATCATCGACTTCTTCGTCGAAGGCGCTCCGGAGACGGTGCTCGAGTGGGACCTGGGGCCGGTGCCCCCGGAGGGGCGGCAGCTTCGCCAGCTCAAGCTATGGCGTACCCTCAGCGACGGAGCCCGCTCCCGGGCCAATGTGAAATTCGCGATTCGCGATGCCAACACCCAGGCCTGGCGGGATGTTACCGAGTACCTGAAGGATACCGAGGTCAAGTCCTCTGCGACGCATATTTACCGGTTGATCACCGTCACCTTCCCGGAAGGAGAGTTCGCGAACTTTGACGCCTTCCGCATGTATGATGGAGCCGGTCTGGCTGAGGTCTACCCGCCCCGTCTAATCGAGCTGGATGTCTTCACTACTCCGGAGTAGTCCCCTACGTTCCCGGTCGCGGAGCCTGCTGAGCGCGGCTCTTGAGGAGCCTGAAGATGGGGCTGGAACTCGTACCTTGAGTCCGCCCCGCGAGGTGGTGGGGGAGGGGAAAGAGAAATACTGTGTACGAGGCAGCACAGCTTCGGGGATCGCCGTGCCTTGCGAACTGGGAGGGTGAGAGCTCTGAAACGGTCCGAAATCAACCAGATTATCCGCGAGGGGCTGGAGTTCTGTCAGGAGATGAAGTTCTGTCTGCCGCCTTTTGCGCTGTGGACCCCCGAGGACTGGACGACTCGAGGGCACGAGTATGACGAGATCCGCGACAACATGCTGGGCTGGGATGTCACCGACCACGGCGGCGGACGCTTCGCGGAGTTAGGCTTACTGCTGTTCACCCTGCGCAACGGCAACCCCCAGCTCCCCCGCTATCAGAAGCCCTACGCCGAGAAGATTCTCATCGTCCGCCCTCAGCAGGTTACGCCCTACCATTTCCACTACTCCAAGATGGAGGACATTATCAACCGCGGCGGCGGCGACCTCATGATTCAGGTCTACAACGCCACTGAAGCCTATCGCCTGGCAGACACGCCGGTGAAAGTGGACGTGGACGGCTGCCGTTCGACCGTGCCCGCCGGAACTATCTTGCGGCTGCGTCCCGGCGAGAGCATTTCCCTGCCCACCTACATGTACCACCAGTTCTGGGCCGAGGGGGCTCCGGTGCTTAGTGGCGAGGTCTCTGCGGTAAATGACGACAACGTGGACAACCACTTCCTGGAGGAAGTGGGTCGTTTCCCGAAGATTGAAGAAGACGAGCCGCCCTTGTACCTCTTGTGCAACGAGTACCCGCCGGCTCCCTAGCCTTTCTTGGCTAACGTCCTCTCCATTGTCCCGGTTCGGCGGTCTCCAGGAGATCAATGATCTGTGCATAGTCCTTGATCCCGGCCGTCGTCCCGGGTGCCGTGGTGGCAATCCCCCCCAGGGCGTTGGCAAAGCGGGTGGTCCGCTCCAGGTCCCAGCTCTGTAAGTACCCATACAGGAACCCCGCCACAAAGGCATCTCCCGCTCCGCTACCGTCCACCACCTCGACGGGGTAGGCGGGCACGCGCAGTTCCTCCTCCGGGGTACGCACGTAACTACCTTCCGGCCCCATCTTCAGGCCCACGATCTCGACCCCTGCGTCCAGGAACGCCTGGGCCGCTTCTTCCGGTCGGTCCCTTCCCGACAGCTCCTGGGCCTCCGGCAGGCTGGGCAGAAAAATATCTGTATATGGCAGAAGTGGCCCCACGGCCGTCATCCATACGCCGCGGTCATCCCAGGCCGTATCCACGCAGGTGGTCACGCCTGTCGCCTGCGCAGCCGCCAGGATCTCCGCCTGCGGCTCCCCATCGAACCCCGGCATCAGCAGCACCCCGCCCAGGTGCAGAATCTTGGCCTTCTGGATCGCGCTGAGGTCGAGTTTTGCGGGGTCAATGTGGCCGTTAGCCCCAAAGCAGTGGATGAAGGTCCGCTCTCCGGCGCTGTCTATTATGATGAGTGTGGTCGAGGTATTGGCAGCCTCGGTACGGCAGATGCCGCTGACATCTACGTTGTCTCGCCGTACGGCGTCAATGACCAGGTCCCCCAGCCCGTCCATGCCTACGCAACCCTGCACGGCGGCTGAAACTCCCAACCGAGCCAGAGCCACCGCGGTGTTGGCCGCGCAACCTCCCAAGCCGATCCCTGTCTCTGCCACGACCCCCAGGCGTCCTCGCTGTGGCCATTCATCAACTGGCCGCGCCCAGATATCAGCCACCATGATTCCCAGACAGACTACTTCAGGCATTTCTAGAGCTCCCTCCGACTGGGCTCGTCTCGGTCCTGCTTTACCCCTCTGCTTGCCGGGTCTCAACCTCCAGACGTCAGGAGAACGGCCAGAACCGTAGGAGCAGCAGGGCGGTGAGGGCGCCGCAAGCCCTCACCGTTGCCCAGTCAGGGACTGATATTCGCCACGCGGGCCCCAATCCCCTACCATAAGGGGCATGCGGTCTTCCCGCGTGCATACCGCCCCCGGCTCTTGTTCCTATCTCCTTCGCGGGTCTTCCACCGGGGTTAGGGGTGACGCTGCACCACGACGCTCAGGCTTCCCGTGTTTTCGACGTACTTGATGTCGTACTGCCAGACCCGTACCGGGACGCCCGTGCCCACGTAGTAGTATCGGTAGNNTGTGCGTCGTGAGGGACGGAGTGTGTGGCGCCCAGGTGACGCCGTCGGCCGTGCCTATCCATGCCGGCTCCAGAGCGTCTATCTGCAAGCTCTTGGACTCGGTCCAGCGCAAACCGTCCCCACTCTCATACCAGGCCGCATCGGCCCGGCGGGTGCTCCCCCAGGGATACCAGACGCCGGAGGCCACGAAGCGGTATCGCTCACCTGTGGCTAGCGCCGGCGTCATAATCCCGACGTCGGAGGTCGAGGGGATGCTGAGCGTGGCGACATCAATCCATTCTGCGACCGTGACGGCACAGGCGGCTTGCTTGCCGGTTCGGCGCTCGCGCGCTTGTGCTGTCGTCAACCCGATACCCGCTGGAGTGACTTTGCCTCCGGCCTCCACCACGGCCACGGCTTGGTTGCTGCTGCTCCAGTCAAAGGCCGCCCCCAGCAGGAGATTGCCATCCGCGTCGTAGGCCTTGGCCTCCAGGGAGGTCGTTTCTTCCGGCACCAGCGTCACCGCCGTGGGGTTGACCACCACCGAGGTGCAGAGCGCCTCCGTGATCAGGTTGACATCAGTTTGTTGTCGTGCCAGCACGTTGATGGTTTCCGAAGCCTCAGCGATAACCTCGCCGGTTCCGTCTGTGCTCGCGAAACCCTGTGCCAGGACGTTCACCCAGCCCGCGGCCACGCCATAGATCAGGGTTGAAACCGGGCCGCCCGCCGGAGGGCTGACCAGAAGTCTTTCGATTTTCCATGCCTCTCCCGGAGCTGGTCCTGGAGTGCCCGGCTCAACTCCCGGGGTGAGCTTAATGCGAACGCTACGGGTAGCCTGGGGGAGGTCGGTCGGCTGCACCTCGCTCTGCGACGGGAAGATGACCTTCACGCCCACGGTCCCGCTCTCGGGCGAGACTGCGCCACTCCCGGCGCCCCCGCACCCTGCGAAGAAAATCGCCAGTAACCCGGAGAGCACAGCTAAGAGCCTGAGTCGCTTGTACATTTCCTCTCACCTCATTCTATCTCCAGACCGTTCTGGCAGTACCCTTCCGCTAGAAGGAAAGATTGCCGAAGTGCTTGGTGGCGCCAATGGCAAACTCCCAATCCTCGCCTTGCGCCTTGCGTACTCCGCCCAATCCGGTCCAGCCTTGGCCGGCGTCCACGTATGCCAGGGCGGTCCATGCGGAGGGGAAGTGCTCTCGCTGAGCCAGTTCCACATATAAGTCCATGTTTGCCAGTTGGTACAGGCTGGGGAAGTAGGCGCCGAAAGTCGCCAGCTTGCGTCCCTGGGGGTCTACCCCGGCCTCGACATAGGTGTCCATGTAGCCGGGTAGGAGAGGTAACACCAGGTCTGCGCTCCAACCCCAGTCCTCGTGGCGTTCGCGCAGCGCCGTCACGCCGAGCTGCCCGCCCAGGACGGGCGCATACGCCCGCGCCAGCCAGCCGCTGCTGTGCAGTGGCGACTGGGTGGGAGTTCGGAAGTCCTCTACCCAGGCTCCGTACGCTGAGAGGGGCTGCCCATGGTAGTTCACCGCCGCCCCGTCAAAGTGAATCGCCCCAAACAGCGACCCCAGCGGGCTGTTGTTGACGGGTCCCAGCAGATAGCGTTGCCTTCCCAGGGTGACGTCGAACTTCTCCTGTCGGTTGACGATGAAGAGATCGCTCACGAAAGTGTCGGGGTCAGACTTGAAGTCCGTGGATACCTGCAGGCCCAGTTCGCCATAGTACTGCCCGGATATCGCCGACGCACGGCCCCAGATCCCGCCAAATCCCTGGTCGCCCATGGCAAAGGCCGCCACATCCACCTGGCCCGGCAGGGCATAGAACTCCTTGCCGAGTTCGCGCGGTGCGACCTGAGAAAGTGGAGCCAGGGCCAGGATCGAGGTGGAGACTGGGAACGGAGAGGCTCCCAGGCTCAGGGGCGCAGCCGATTGCACCACGACCCCCACGTCTCCCCGGTTCATGTCCCCCAGCCCAAAGGCGCTGCTGGCCGTACGGGTGGCGGATTCATTGTTTTTGAAGTCCTCGGCCACGGAGGTGCCGGGCGTGGATTGCACGACCACTCCCGGCCGTACCCTTATCCACCAGGGGAAGAGTCGCCCACTGCCAAACTCCGGTGGTAAGGCGGCCACCGGGGCTGTAGGGCCGCCCATCTGTGGCATGGTGGCCCCCTGCCCGGGACCCAGTGTCACGCGGCCCTCCGGTGATTCGAACTCGGCCTCTCCGAACCAGACATATACCTCATCCTCGGTCCGGGCTGGCTCGTCGCCAGGTTCAGTGGGTCCCCGGAACCATAGCCAGGTGCCCCTCACCGCAGCGGTCGAAGTCCCGCCCTCTACCGAGGCTCCGCCGCGCCCCGAGACAATCTGCACAAACACCTCGCCGGCCACCACCTTGACCCGCTTGCTCTCAGGGTCAACGATGACGCAGTCGCTGCGAGCTCCCATGCGCACGCGGCTTCCGTCGCCAAACTGAATCTCGCACGCTGAGCGCTTGCCCGTGCGCACCCGGCTGCCTGCCGGCAGCCTGGAACCCACCGCGCTCTTCTGCCAATCCCCGCTCGAACCGGCCCGGTGGGTAACGGACAGCACCCGGGCGCTGATCTTTGCCTGCTCAGCCTGCAGGGGCTGAGCCAGCACCGTCGCTACCACTCCCACCAGACCCCACGCCAGTGCCTTCCAGGGTCTGTCTGTCCCTCTCTTCATGGTTACCGACCTCCCTCACCGTGTATAGAAGCATTGCTTCGTCGCGTCCGCGGATATCGGTTTCCCCCAGAGGCACCAGTTCATAGCCGTCTCCGACTTGCGCCGCGGTATCACCGCTCAGGACAATCTGCGTGCCAAATTGCTTGTTGATGCCCTCCAGGCGCGAGGCCGTGCTCACCGTGTCGCCCATCACCGTGTACTCCAGGAGTTGCTCGGAGCCTACGTCGCCCGCCACCAGCTCACCCGTGTGCAGCCCTACGCGCACGTGCATGACCCACTCCGCATCTCCGGCCTGTTCCGCCAGCACCTGCATGCGCTGCACAAACTCAACTGCGGCCTCCAGTGCTCGCCGCGCGTGGTCCGGCTGAGGTACCGGATCCCCAAACACGGCCATGACCCCGTCACCGATGAACTTGAGGATCGTGCCCCCGTGCTTGCGCATGACCTCCGAAGCCACGGAGAAGTACTTGTTGATGCGTTCCACGACTTTCTCCGGAGCAGTCGAGTGACAGAACTTCGTGAAGTCCTGCAAGTCCGAGAAGAGCACGGTGCCCACCAGTCGCCGCCCTCCGACCCTGGTCAAACCGGGAGAATCGAGGATGACCGCCAGTACCTCCGGTGACACCCGCCGCGACCAGGCCTGTCGCAGTTGACGTTGGGCCCGCTGGGCCGTCAGCTCCAGATAGATGGTGCCCGCGCCGTAGGACAGGGTCACTCCCAGCAGCAGCGGTACCAGTGGCACCCACAACTCACGGGTCCAGAAGAGCTCGAAGCTGACCACTACCGAGACCGTCACCAGGGGCAACCATGCCAGAAACAAAGCCTTTGCCGGTCGTAACCGGACCAGGGCCAGGGCCATCAGAGCTGACACCAGCACGGTCAGGAGCGCAGTCCAGGTCTGCGCCAAAGGGATGAGCCTGCGGTTGTGCAGCAGAGCGTCGGTAGCGCTGGCCAGAATCTCAACGCCCGACATCAGCGCGGCCGCGCCCCCCCTGCCCCCCACCCCTCGCATCGCCATTGGTGTGTAGTGCAGGTCCTGTAGCGACCGGGCCGTGCTGCCAATCAGCACGACCTTCCCCCTCACCTGCGCCTGGTCGAAGTCGCCTTGCAGGACGCGGTAGTAGGGCAAGCGAACAAATCCGGCCCCCACCGGCGCCCGGTAGGGGAGCAGCACCGAGCGTCCGCCGAGCGCCGGATGTTCCGCGCGGCCCTCGCTCAGCACCTCAGTGCTAAAGGCTCCCGGCTCACGCCTCAGGTAACGGGCTGCCAGGGCGATGGGCATGGAGGGATAGGACTGTTCCTGAAAGGTAACTGCGACTCCGGCGCGGCGGATGACACCGTCAAGGTCGCGGGGAAGGTTCACGGAGCCCAGGCCCAAGGCCGCGTCCTCGAAGTCCTCATGGGGGAAACTCCCCACCTCCAGCTCCGCTGCGCCCTCTTTCCCCGCCACGGGCGAGCTGGCGACCTCCATCGCCAGTACCACGTTTCCGGCGGACTGAATGGCCTCCGTCAGCGTGCGGTCCGCCTTGGAGGGAACGGGTAGGGCCAGTGGTCCCGTCTCGCTGATGGCTGACCCCTTGCCCCCACTGACTCCGGCCAGAATCACATCCAGCCCGATCAGACGGGCCCCTGCCTGCTTGAGTTCTTGAAGCACCCTCGCGTGGTAGTCCCGTGGCCACGGCCAGACCTGCAGGCCCTCCTGCGAGAGAGACTCGTCATCAATGGTGACCAGGACGATTTCCTCACTGCGTTCCTCGGTCGGGGCATACGAGAGGCGATAGTCGTAGGAGATCAGCTCTGCCCGCCATAGCCCCTGGGCGAGTAGCCCGGCACGGGTGGCAGGGTGACACAACCAGGCTGCGAGGAGTCCGCTGGCCAGACCGAGCCCCAGCGCCACCACATATAAGGGGAGTCTTCCTCGCATGGCAGAAGAGGTGCTACCTCCAGCGAGTCCCCGGCCTCCCTGCTCCGACAGGCAACTGCTAGTACGCGCAAACTTCACCGTCATTATACCCATTGACAGGGCACGCAAACAAGTGCCGGTCTACGTCGGCGTGGAAGGAGCTTCATCATCCGCGGCGAAGGCAACTATGGGCCCGCTTGGCCTCTGCTGGACTTGCGGCGCTGACTGTTCAGACCTTCTCTCGGGGAGTACGCGGAAGGAGTCTCACCTGTGACCTCACGCGAGCGCGTCATGACTACCTTTGCACACCGGGAGCCGGACCGGGTCCCCCTCTGGATCGGCTCCTCGGCGGAGTTCTGGGAAGCCGCCAAACTTGAGCTTGGCCTGGATGACGAAGGCTTGCGTCTCCGCTTCGGAGACGATTTCCGGCGCGTTTCCGCGCGGGTCCCCGGCCCTTCTTTTCCCCTCAGTCCAGACGCAACTGGCTGGACTGTCTTCGGCATTGAGCGGCGCGGGTTAGGCTATGGCCAGCCCCTCAACCATCCTCTAGCACAGGCCACCCTGGCCGAGATTGAGTCCTACCCCTGGCCGGATCCCTCCGCACTCGATGTATCGCATATCCGGGCCGAGGCACTGGTCTATGGCGGGGAGTACGCCATTCTCGGTGGCGACTGGTCGCCCTTCTGGCACGATGCCATTGACCTCTTTGGCATGGAGGAGCTCTGCGTGCGCATGTATGAGGCCCCCGCGACCGTCGAGGCTGTTATGCAGCATCTTGTGGACTATTACGCGGAGGCCAGCCGGCGCGTCTTCGATGCTGCTGCGGATGTTATTGACATCTTCTTCGTGGGCAACGATTTCGGCAGCCAGACTGGGCCTCTGGTGAGCGTTGACCTCTTTCGGCGTTTCCTGCTGCCTCCCATGCAGCGCCTCATTGATCTTGGTCACCACTATGGTCTCCCCGTGATGTTGCATTGCTGTGGCGGCGTCGCGCCTCTCCTTCCCAGCTTGATCGAGGTCGGCCTCGACGCCTTTCATGCCGTCCAACCCTCAGCACGCGGGATGGACCTCGCCACCCTAAAACGCGAGTTCGGCGCTGACCTGGTCTTCAACGGCGCCATAGACTCGCACCATGTACTCATCACTTGCACCCCTGAAACCGTCCGTATGCGCACGCGAGAAGTGCTCGACATCATGGCCCCAGGCGGGGGCTACATCGCTGGTGCCAGCCATGACACCATCCTTCCGGAGACCCCCTTGGAGAATGTCTTGGCCATGTGCGATACGGTTCGGGAGTACGAGCTGCCAGGGGCATTACGCTAAGTTGTATACCACCTAAGGCAGGAGATTAAGGTCAGAAATGAGAATATGCCGCGTATAGTTGAAACGATTCACTGACATAGCGAGGCGGGTTGTTGGGGACTACATGAGGTGAGGGATAATGCACGGACTGCGGTATCAGAAGTTCGGGTGGCTGTGGGGAGTGGTGGGGCTGAGTGTGGGGCTGGGGGTGCTGGGGTTGGTGACGGCGGCGCTGGCGGAGCCGGGGCTGGTGGGGCAGTACTACGGGAACCGGGACTTCTGGTACCACGGGGGGCAGCTGGAGCTGCCCTCGCTGGAGGTGGCCCAGGACCTCAACCGGCTGAAGTGGCCGGCGCCGAACTGGGATGCCAGCAAGGGGCCGCTGTTTCAGCGGGGCGGGGGCTGGTCGCTGGCGGTGTACGGGAGCTTGCGGGTGGAGGAGGCGGGGAGCTACCGTTTCTTCGCGGAGGGCCCGGAGGCGAAGCTGTGGCTGGGGGAGCGGGAGGTGGCGCTGGACGGTACGCCGCCCGTGGCCCTGGAGGCGGGGGAGGTCCCACTGCGGCTGTATCTGCGGTCAGACAGCCCGTTGCCGGACTGGCGGCTCAACTTCCACCTGCGCTGGCAGCGGCCGGGGCAGGGGGAGGCGGAGGCGATTCCTGCGGAGGTCTGGAGCCACCGCGCGGCAGACCGGGAGCGCACCCGGGTGTTCCAGCCGGAGTTCCCGCTGGAAGCGCACCAGGTGCGCTTCTTCCATCGGCGGGACTACGAGGTGACGCTGCCCGCGGACGGGTTTTACGAGCTTGCGGGGCATTTTCCGGGGGTGCCGCGGCAGATCGAGCTGACGCTGGACGGGGAGTTTCTCTATCACCACCTGGGGCGCTCGCACTTGGACCCGGCGGGGCCGAGCGACTACGGGTTTGACTTTCTGAACCGGGCGCGGGTGGTGCGCTACCTGAGCCGCGGGCGGCATACGATCACCGTGGCCGGGTACCAGGGCAACTACCCCTTTGAACAGAAGTCCGTGGAGAATTTCTTCCAGCAGAGCCGCTGGGGGGTGAGCCGGGTGCCGGCGGGGGACCCGGCGGCTTCGCGGAGCCTGTACCTGCCGGCGCGGGAGGACCTGGTGTTTCGGCGGGGAGAGCCGCTGGTGGTGCGGGTGGAGCAGGCCACGCAGGAGGCGGCGGAGTACCAGCTGGAGGTCGTGCGCCAGCGGGGCGAGGGGCCGGCGGCCGTCAGCGCGAGGGTGCAACTACCGGCGGGGCAAGCGCGGGCGGTAGGGGAGTTGCGCTATCCGTGTGCGGAGGAGGGGGCCTTCGAGTGCGTGGTGCGGGACGCGCAGGGGG
>LSQX01284844.1_pt1 | contig 10952 bp, 8 predicted proteins | sample 654561 | NCBI WGS metagenome assembly LSQX01 (sample SAMN04489861, study PRJNA283612) | anaerobic digester metagenome | isolation source: 4 biogas reactors fed with cattle manure at either 37C or 55C with and... | place: Denmark: Kongens Lyngby | collected 2014 | reverse complement strand
GAAGGGAAAGAGAAGGGAAAGAGAAGGGAAAGAGAAGGGGGCAACCCCTCACTCTGCGCAACAAAGCGTTGCTTCTTCCCCTCCACGGTTGACACCCCACTCCCCCAAAACATATAATCAATCATAAAAAGAATGGAGAGAACAATGTCGATCACATCAAAAATAACCCTCAAGCATCTTGCCGGCTTCAACTGCCTGACTATCCGCAAAACCATTGATTTCATGAAGGATTATTCGCAGTTTGCCGCTTATGCGCTGGAAAAGACGGAAAAATATCTGAAAAATATCGGGGAAGAACCGGCGGGCGCGCCCATGGTCTGCTTTCACAACATGGAGCTGGAAAACCTCGATTTGGAAGTGGGCTTCCCGGTGGCCTTCGGCGGGGAAAGCTTTAAGGCCGAAGGGGATTTAAAGGTCGTGGAAATCCCTTCGATGTGGGCGCTTTGCGCCATAGATCGGGGCCCCTACGAACTGCAAGACCCCACCCTTGAGGCGATATTCGCCGAAATACAAAAAGGCGGTTACCAAATGGCGGGGGGAATATATTATCAATACCTCAACGACACCGAAAGGCCCGAGGAGGAGTATCTTACCTTTATGTTTGTGCCGATCGTCAAATAGGAAGCCATATATAAAGGCGGTTTTTTACTGCTACGAAGCGGAAAACTTTCTTGCGGGGGGAAGGGGTTGCTCCGCCCGTATAATCATAGGTTCTTACCGTCGGCTGTTTTATTTACGGACGAAAATAATTCCCATGGCGGAATAACCGAATTTCCGCCGCAAGGCATGACTTTTGCTTCTTGCGACAAAGCGGAAACTCGAAAAATCGGCTTTGTTTTGCGCTCAAACCCGCAAAATCCGAAGGCTTATTTCGCCATATCCACCACATCCCTATTCTTCCAGATATAATTACCCCCCGAAAGCACGGTGAAGAAGACGGAGGCGTAGTAGATAACCGTGGCGGGCAGGGTGATGAAGGGGAGCAGTCCCTCGAAGTGCATCATCACCAAAGCGATCATCTGTAGGGTGGTCTTTATCTTGCCGAAAATATCCGCCGCAAGAACCCTTCCCTTTAAAACCGCCATGTTCCTGAGCCCCAATACCGCAATTTCCCGAGCGACCATTATAATACAGCTCCAGGAGCTTACCCGAGCAAAGCCCGTGAATATTATCACCGCCGTCAAGACCAAAATCTTATCGGCTATCGGGTCGGCAAACTTGCCGAAATCCGAAACTAAGTTGTATTTGCGGGCTATTTTGCCGTCCAGCATATCCGTCAGCGAGGCCAAAACGAATATCGCCCCCGCGATGATAAAATTGTGTTTGAAGGAAATGAGCATCACCGCCATGTAAACGGGAACCGCCGCTATTCTGGCAATGGTCAGCTTGTTGGGTAGGTTTTTATCTATTTCTTTTTTCATTGTTCAGTCCCCCAAAGGTCGTATTCTGTCGAATCGTTTATATAAACCGAAACCGTCTCCCCGATATTATGCACTTTTTCACTTGTAAAGTAAACAGCTCCGTCCACATCGGGGCTATCCATATAGCTTCTGGCACAGTAAAAGCCCTCCTCCTGCACCTCGTCCACCATGACCTCAAGGGTTTGCCCCACAAACTCGGCCATCACCCTTGAACTTACTTCCTGCTGAACTTCCATCAAATAATCCCGCCTGCGCTCTTTTTCTTCTTCCTCTATCTTGCCCTCCATTTTGGCGGCGGGGGTGCCCTCCTCCTCGGAATAGGCGAAAACTCCCGCCCGGGTCAGCCTTGCCGACTTCAAAAAATCCGCCAACTCCTCCAGATCCTCGATGGTTTCCCCGGGAAAGCCCGCTATGAAAGTGGAGCGAATAGCCATGTCGGGCACAAGGCGGCGCAGGAGGGCTATCTTCTCCGTAATTTGCGCCTTATTCGTGCGGCGGGCCATTCTTTTCAAAACCCTGTCGCTTATATGCTGAAAGGGTATGTCTATGTAATGCGCCAGCTTGGGGCAGTTTTGATAGGCTTGTATAAGCTCGTCGTCTATGGCTTCGGGGTAAACATAAAGAAGCCTTATCAGCTTTACTTCCTTTATTTGAGCGATTTTTTCTATAAGCGGGGAAATCATTCTCCTGCCGTAGTTATCCGTGCCGTATTCCCCGGTGTCTTGAGCCACGAGGATTATCTCCCCCCTGCCCTCTGTTTGGGCAAGCCTTTGCACCTCCCCGAAAATATCCTCCATGCTCCGACTTCGCTGACGCCCCCTTATCAGGGGTATGGCGCAGTAGGTGCAGTTTCGGTTGCAACCCTCGGCTATCTTCACATAGGCATAACCCGCCTTTTCGCTGAGGATCCTGCCCGTTTCCCTTATGGGGGAATTTTTATCCTTTAAATATATGTTCGGTGGGGTCGAGGGCGCAATTTCATCCTTTAATATTCCCGCTATGTCATACATATTCATGACCCCGAGGATATAATCCGCCTCCGGGATCTCCTCGGAAAGCTCCCGGGCGTATCTCTGGGAAAGACAGCCGCATATCATCAGCTTCACCCCCGGGTTTTCTTCTTTATAAGAAACCGCCTCAAGTATGGTCTGTACGCTTTCGGTTTTCGCCGCTTCTATGAAACCGCAGGTGTTTATTATTACGATCTGCGCCCCCTCGACCTCCGTGAGGATTTCAAAGCCCGCCTCGCTCAAAAGATAGGCCATGTTTTCGCTGTCGCAGGTGTTCTTCGCGCAACCGAGGGTAATTATTACCGCCTTTTTCTTCATTCCAACGCCTCCGGTGAGATCAATACATCTCTGGGCTTGCTCCCGTTTGCTTGGGAAACATAGCCCCTTTGCTCCATTTCGTCCATTATCCTCCCCGCCCTGGCATAGCCGAGGCGCAGTTTGCGCTGTATCATGGAGGTGGAAAGCTTCAGCTTATTGGCATAGCCTATTTCCAAAGCCTTTTTAATCAGGGTTTCGTCGTCCTCCTCCTCCGAGCCCTCGATATTTGCGGTCTGCTTCACCCCCACCTCTGCGGCGGCGGCCATGATCTGCTCATGGACTTCATCGTCGTAGGCGGTTTCGTATTGAGCCTTTACGAAGGTGGTGACCTTTTCTATTTCCTCGTCGCTGACGAAGGCCCCCTGCGCCCTTATGGGAACGCCCTCGTCCATGGGTTTATAGAGCATATCCCCCTTGCCCAAGAGCATTTCCGCCCCGGAGGAATCCAAAATGGTGCGGGAATCTATCTGACTTGCCACGGCAAAGCTTATGCGGGAGGGGATATTCGCCTTTATCGTGCCGGTTATAACATTAACGCTGGGTCGCTGGGTGGCTAAAACGAGGTGTATTCCGCAGGCACGGGCGAGCTGGGCCAAGCGGCAAATGGAGTTTTCCACCTGCTGGGCGCTCACCATCATCAGATCCGCAAATTCGTCTATTATAAGGGCTATATGGGGTATCTTATCCCCGCCCTCGGAAAGCATTTTTGCATTGTAAGAATAAATGTCCTTGACCTTATTATCGTGGAATTTCTTGTAGCGATCCTCCATTTCCCGCACAGCCCAGCCGAGGGCGCCGCTTGCCTCCTTGGCGTTTGTCACCACTGGTATGAGCAGGTGGGGTATGTCGTCGTAAACATTCAGCTCCACCATCTTCGGATCTATCAATATCAGCTTCACATCCTCGGGGGAGGTGTGGTAAAGGATTGAAATTATTATGGTGTTTATGCAAACGCTCTTTCCGCTGCCCGTCGCTCCCGCTATCAATATATGGGGCATTTTGGTTATATCCATAACCAAGGTCTGCCCGGAAACGGTTTTGCCCAAGCAGGCGGCCAAGGGGGATTTGTTGGCGGTGAAGGCCTTATCGGTTATTATTTCGGATAAGCGCACCATATCGGGCTTTTCGTTGGGTATCTCTATACCCACCGCCTTCTTGCCGGGTATGGGCGCTTCCACCCTCACCTGCTTTGCCGCCAGGGAATAGGCGATGTCGTCCGAAAGGCTCGCCACCTTGCTCACCTTCACCCCCGGCTCAAGCTGAAGCTCGTAGCGGGTGACGGTGGGGGCTACGGTGATGTTCGTGACCGTGGTGGTGACCCCGAATTCGTTGAGCATCTTCACCAAACTTTTCGCCTGGGCTTCCTTTTGCTCCGCGCTCGAATTGTTGGATTTGCCCTCGCTTCTCGCCAAAAGGCTCAAAGGCGGGAATTTATAATATTTATCCAAATGGTCGTCCTTCGACTCCTCCTCCACCAGTTGGGAAACCTCCTCAAGGGCCTGAGCCTGCGCTTGGGGGGTAAGCTTCTCCTTTATGAAGGCCTGCTTTTCGGGCGGCTCGGGGGCTTTGGCAGCGCTTAACGCTTCGGAGTTTTTCTGCTCGGCGGGTTTGCCGCCCGTAAGCTCTATGAACTGCCCGCTTATGGTTTTATCGGTGGGGTTCACCCCCGAGGGTTCTTCGTCAAAACCTCCGAAAAGCCCCCCGCCCTTCGTTTTGCGGGAAGTCTTTTTCTTCTTCGCCGCTTCTATGAAAACTATCCTGTCGCCGCTGTCGGTTTCAAGCAGGGTTTTTCCGTTTTCGGACGCTTTGTCGGTTTTACCCCTCGAATAATCCTCAATGTCCTCGGATTCTTTCTTGGCTTCAAGGAAAAGGGCCTGTTCGTTTTTGCGCTCTATGCGGCGTTTTTGGTTTTTCTCCGCAATGTTCTTTGCGGTGGTCTCCATTTGCTCCGCCCCACGGCGCACCATATCCACAAAGCTTTTCTTGAATATCACGATGAAAAGCACAATGGCGGCGAAGATGAGGATTATCCAAGAGCCGACAGCCTGGAAGGCTTCCACCATGACCTTCGCCAAAAGGGAGCATACAAAGCCCCCGGGGGTGGCGGTCTGCCAAAGAGCGCCGTAAAGCAGGGGGTCTTTATAGGAATAAACAAGGAAATATCTCACGGAAAGGGAGGAAGCGACGGTAAAGATGAGCGAGAGGGCATAAATATAACCCCCCACCTTTTCCCTGCCCGTAAGGACAAAAATGCCGTGGGAAATAACCGCACAGGAGAGCGCCACCCTGCCGAAGGTGCCGAAAAGACGCTTGATGAGAGAGCTTATCGCCCCGCCCACGGAGCCGGTTTTCGCCCCGAAGGTAAAAAAGAGCAGAAGCGCCCCCAAACAAATCAATACTATCCCCCATATTTCCCTTTTAAGGGCGGCTTCCCTGCGCCTTTGGGCGGCGGTCTTTTTGGGGGCGGCCTTTTTCTTTTTATTTGAAGAAGTTTTCTTTCTTGTCGCCATTTTGTTTCCTTTTGTTTTTGTTGTTTCCCTTGGCAGTTAAAGGGTTTTGACGGTTTTTCGTCAAATTGCCCTCGGGCGGTGTTTGGGTTTTGCGGCGGGGATTTTCCGCTTTTGGGGCTTGTCTTCGCTCAGGTGGCTTACTTGCTTTTCGGTCAGCCTTTCACTACCCTTGCAAACACTTTCGGAACAACCCCTTTTGCCATTCCTCTATTATAACTGTCTTGTCGGACTCTTGTCAAAGGCGATATACTGTCATTCGTCTTTTATAAGCCGTCCTTCGGGCTTTAATTCGGAGCGTAAACGCCTGTGTTTATGCTTTTTTCCGCCGTTTGCGGAGTTTTTCCGCTCGTCTGTTTTTCAGTCGGGCTTGTCCTTTGGTCGGGGGGCGTATCGTCTCTATCCCGCAAACCTTCGCAATATGGGGGACTTATTTCCCTCTCCCCCGTAATTGTTCATCGGGCTGTCTATCCCTTTATTGTAGCTGTCTTTGGTATTTTGTCAAGTCGGATAAACCTTCTTCGCCCTATGCTGTTTATATGTTTTGTATTTATGTCCATTGCCGCCGAAGGCAAGTGATACAGGCAATACTACCGAGATTTATTCTCCCGGGAAATGGTTATCAGCCTCTCCAACCGCTTCGCAAAGGTGGAACGGCTCACCTTCGCCCTTGCCGCAAGATCCGCCAAACTTTCCTCCGGATATTCGCTCCTGAGACGGGCGGCGTTTATCAGCTCCTCGGAAAGATGCCGCAGCTTCCCGCTTTTTGTCAGGGAGTCTATCGCTTCCCGCTGACGCAGGGAGGCTTCCACCGTTTTATCCAAATTGGCTTCGAAAAGGTTTCCCTCCCGAACGGTGCGGGCGATGGTTTCTTTATATATGCGGGTGTCGGTCAGCTTGAAAACCCCGGAGGCCGCCTCCATAACCGCCATGAGATCCATCACCCCGGAGGCGGTTTTGATATATACAATTATATCATTCTTCAAGGGCCTTATCTTTGAGGCAATTCCCAATTCCCCCAAAAGCTCCCTTAACCCCTCGGCAATGGGTTCGCTTTTCAATCGGAATTGGGCTTCATAGGCTCGGGAGGGTTCGTAAATAAGCCCGCAGGCCAAAAACGCCCCCTTTATAAAGCCCTTCAGGGCCTGCTCGGAGGGGAGAAATCCCCTATCCGGGGCGGGGTGTATCCTCACCACCCCCTCGGGGCTTATCAGTGAATTATTGTGCAGAACGATCTTCGCCGCCTCCCCCTTAAGCTCACAGCGGTAAATCCTCTTTTCCCCGAAGGCTTTTCGGGTTATGACGCTCAACTCGCAGGAATGGGAATAAAGGGCTTTTATGAGCTTGAAGGCGAAGGAAGCCCCCGCCGCCATGGGAAAATCCATTCGGCAGGAAAACATACCCCTTCCCTTGAAAACATAGGAAGCCCCGGTCAAAAGCAGGGCATAAAGGGCCCCTTCCTGCTGTTCGGGGTCGTCGGGAAACTTATTTATAACTTCCTCTTTTATGTTTGCGGAAAAGCTCATGGGTCGATTATACCACCCTGCAAGCCCATGATAAAGTCAATTAATGTGGGTAACATTTCAAATGGTTTTTATTACAAAATAGTTATATTTTAGTTACAATATGGTGTATAATTCAGGCATGAAGCAAAAGATACTTATTGTGGACGACGAAGCGGCGATATGCGAGCTGCTTGAAATGGAATTGACCCTGGAGGGCTACGACTGCATGAGCGCCTCGGACGGCATTTTAGCCCTGAGCGCCTTTGATTCCTATTGCCCCGATTTAATATTATTGGATATCATGCTTCCCGGGATAAACGGCTATGAGGTTTTAAAGCGGATAACCGCCAAGGCCGATGTGCCGATAATCATGCTCACCGCCAAGGCTCAAACCGCGGACATCATCGAGGGGCTTGAAACGGGCGCCCATGACTATATAACAAAACCCTTTGAAACCTCGGAGCTTTTGGCCCGCATAAAGGCGGCTCTGCGCCGCCATGGGGTGAAAACCCCACCTTCGGCGGATACTCTCTAAAACGGTTCGCTGACGGTCATTCCCTCCTCCCATTCCGTCTATTTGGAGCAGACCCCCGTGAGGCTCACCGTCACCGAATTCGAGATACTGCTGATTTTCATGAGAAATTATTCGAAGGTGCTTTCGAGGAAGGATTTGGCGATGATGCTGGGGGAAGAAAACTACGACGAGCTGACCCGGGCCATAGATATGCACATTCAAAGATTGCGCCGCAAGCTCTCGAAGGTCACTGCCATTCGCTTCATCGAAACCGTACACGGACTGGGCTATAAAATGAGGAACTTTGATGAAGCTGAGATATAGCTTGAAAATGACCCTCGCCAACATACTCATAACAATCCTCACGACCGCCCTCGTGGGGTTTATTGTGGTGCAGGGGGTATTGACTTCGCAGATAACGGGGGCGGCGGATACGGTGGGCAAGGCGGCTCGGGAAGCCGCTTCGATGATAACCGTTTTCGTGAACACGGTGAAGGTGGAAAATCCGGAGGGCTTAAAGACCCCCTCCGTTTACGGGGTGCCCTACGGCGCCGGCTCATACGGGGAGCAAAACCTCGGAAAGATCACCCCCGGGGAGATATTCAGGCAGAATGCGGGTTATTATGCCCGCCAAATCTCCTCCGTTTATTCCATGAAAACCCTTATCTTCGATTCGCAGATGAACATATTGGCCTCCGGGGAAAAGGACGAGGATTATTCTTATTATATTCCCCATGTGCAAAAGGTGATAGAGGAGGGCAGGGGCGCCTATGTTTACAGCTCCCCCGCCGGGCAGGACATAATAATATACTTCTCCCCCATAATCTTGGAGGGGAAATGCGAGGGGGTGCTTATCTTAAATTATCTTCTCAAAAGCGCCGAGCTTGCCGCCTCCTCCCTGATTCGCCTTTTCACCTTTGCCGCTTTGGCGGCGGTGGTCTGCTCGGCGGGGCTTTATTTGTTGCTCCATCACTGGGCGGTCAAACCCCTCAGAATGCTCGCCGCCTATTTCAGAGAGATCTCCGAAGATGAAAACGCCGAATTCCCCAAGATCACCTACAACAAAAAGGACACCGTGGGTAGGCTTGTGGGGGGCTACGAAATGATGCAAAGGGCGATGGACGAGAAAATCTCGGAGCTGAATTACGAAAAGGAAAAGCTTTCCGCCATAATCGGCTCAATGCAGGATGCGGTGATAGCGGTGGAGGAGGGGGGAAAGATAGTCGGCATGAACGACAAGGTTGCCCTTTTCTTCAAGGGGGCGGAGGCCATAAGCGAGATCATCCCCGATTATGACGAGGTTATCCGCCTTGCCCTCGCAGACCCCACGGGGGTGAGCTGTGAGATAGAATACAATTCCAAAAATTTTCTCGCCAATGCGGTGCGGATAAATTCTTCCCCCCGGGGGGAGGGGGTGCTTTTCGTGATAAGCGATGTCACCGCCATTAAAAAGGCGAATTCGGAGCAGAACAGATTCTTTTCGAGCATTTCCCACGAACTGCGTACCCCGCTTACCACCGTCATCGGCTATATAAATATGCTGATAAGAAGGGGTACCGCCGACAGCAAGCTCACCGAAAAGGCCCTTATGGCCATGGACGGGGAGGCCCATAGACTGCTCAGGCTGGTAAATGACCTTGTGACGATGGGCAAGATAAAAAAATATGAGTTTGCCCTCGTCATGTCGGATATAAATTTAAATGTGCTTTTGAGCGAGGTGGCCTCCCAAATGGACATGACGGGGACCCAAAACAACATCGCCGTCACCTACGAAAGCGTGGAGCTGCCCATAATAAAGGGCGACAGGGACAGGTTAAAGCAGGCCTTTCTGAATGTGACTGACAACGCGGTCAAATATTCCCACCCCGGGGACGCGGTGAGGCTGAGGGCGATCAAAATGGAGGGCTTTGTGGAGGTGACGGTGCGGGATTACGGGGAAGGCATACCCGCGGATAAGCTGGAGAGGGTCTTTGAGGCCTTTTATCGGGTGGAGGACGACCGAATCCGCCTGGGCGAGAGGGGGGGCTACGGTCTGGGGCTTTCCATCGTCAAGGACATCATCGAGGGTCACGGGGGGAGCGTGGAGATAGAAAGCGTCGAGGGGGAGGGCACTCTGGCCGTCATAAGGCTTCCCTATAAGAACCCCCGACAATCCGAGCCGGCTAAAACCCCGCAGGAAGATGAAGAAAGCGGGGATAGCGAGCAGATATGAGAAAATACGGCTTGACGATAATTCTTTTGGCCTTAACCCTTTTGCTTTGCGGCTGTGAGGCTTATTTTGTGGAAAAAGACGAGCTTATCTTCACCGACGACGAGCAGGAAAAGAACTTTTTCACCATAATTCCCGGGGATTACACCGACGAATTTTCCGGTATACTCCTTTACTGCGATCCCTTCGGCAGGGGGGGGATCTACACCGAAAGACACTCCGGGGAAAGAAACGTCAATAACCTTTACCTTTACGACGAAAACGGGGTGAAACTGCTTTTTTCGGGGGAGAATTATTACACCGAAGCGGTGATGGACAGCTATGACGATTCGATTTATTTCAAAGAATACAACACCGTGAGCTTAACGGCGGTGATATACCGCGCCTCGAAGGATCGCTTGAGCAAGGTGAAGGTGGCCGAGGCGGTCAACCGCACACTGCCCTTTTATGTGAACGGCGGGCGGGTCGCCTATGTGAACGGTGAAAACGAGCTTATCATCGAAGGGGAGGGGGAAAGCCGTGCGGTATACGGTTTTTCGAAAAGCGCCTCCGTGCGAAAAATCGGCTATTGCAGGCGGGAGAACTACGCCATTGCCCTGGTTACGGAAAATCAGGGCGCTTATGTGCTTTACAAGATAGATTTGCATAACGAGGAAAATTCCACGGTTAAAGGATCGGCGGCGGCTGATTCTTCGTCTGTGGCCGTGTCGGCCGTGGCCGTGTCGGCCATAGATGCCAACGTCAAGGATTTTTACTATTCGCCCGAAAGCGGGCTTTTTTATCTGAAAACCGCCGAGGGGGGCGAACAGCTTTACGAATACGATTTCGACACCTATCTGCGAACCTATATTTTGACCGGGCCGATAGAGCGCCTGACCGCAAGCCCCTCGGGGGGTTATATCGCCTATGTGACAAGGCTCACCGCCGAAGCCCCCACCCAGAGCCTCTGGATAACCACCCCCTCCCCCGACAGCTCCGCCCAGCTCGCCGTGAATACTCCGATAATCGGGGCGATCTTTTTCGCGGGGGAAAGCAAGATAATGTTCACCCTTTCCAAGGGAGAAGCGGGGTATACGGTGCGGGGGCTTTCCTTTGTTTATCAAATGTCTTCGTTTTAGGGGCGATGTTTTCTTGCTATGGGAATGAATAAATCGACGGGCTTTGATTTGCAGGGGTATGGATCGTTTTGATTTTTCGGTTATATTCTCGGTTATAGCGGGATAGAAAAATTCTTTCTTGGTTATGGGGTTGGCGTAAGGGTATAAAATGCGTGGGTTTGCCGCAAGGGTTGATTAATGTTTGAGTTTTCAAGCAGCGCAATATTTAAAGAGGGGTTGTGCCATGGGTTTGGTTTTTGGTTAATTGCTTTCTTTGGGCATTTCCCGGCATTAATCGGAGTTTTGCTTGATAGATAGCCGCCTTTGCGGGGTTGGTGAGGTATTCTTTCTTGAGAAGGTTGTGTTGCGGG
>LSQX01281312.1_pt1 | contig 10952 bp, 9 predicted proteins | sample 654561 | NCBI WGS metagenome assembly LSQX01 (sample SAMN04489861, study PRJNA283612) | anaerobic digester metagenome | isolation source: 4 biogas reactors fed with cattle manure at either 37C or 55C with and... | place: Denmark: Kongens Lyngby | collected 2014 | reverse complement strand
GGCGTTGAGCATCTCGTACAGGGAACGATCTATCCCGACATCATTGAGTCCGGCGTCGGCGAAGCCGCCCTTATCAAGAGCCACCATAATGTGGGCGGCCTGCCTGACGATGTGGATTTCAAGACCATCATCGAGCCGCTTAGCGACCTGTTCAAGGATGAAGTCCGGCAAGTTGGCCTGGAACTCGGCATACCGGAAGATCTTGTCTGGCGGCAGCCGTTCCCGGGCCCAGGCCTGGGCATCCGGATTATGGGCGAAGTGACGGAACCGAAACTGGAAATACTGCGCGAAGCCGACGCCATATTCCGCGAAGAGATCATGCGTTCGTCGCTTCAGCGCGATCTGGGACAGTACTTTGCGGTCCTGACCGGCATCCGTTCGGTCGGGGTCATGGGCGACGGCCGCACGTATGACTACACGATCGCCCTGAGGGCTGTAACCACGTCCGATTTCATGACAGCCGACTGGGCCAAAATACCGTATGAACTGCTCGGCAGAATATCGTCCCGCATAGTCAATGAGGTAAAAGGCGTGAACCGCGTGGTGTATGACATCACGAGCAAGCCGCCGGCGACGATCGAGTGGGAATAGCAGATAAAAACCCTGAGACCATTGATATGTCGTGGCTTCAGGGTTTCTTTCTTACCGACGGTACTTCAACTGCACTACAGATCCATGTGTATTTATTCATCCGGCTTATGTAGCTTAGCAAATTGTCCGATTAACAGTTAACGACCCGTCGTCGCAGCGTCTGATCCCGAAGCCGTTCTCTCCTGCCACTCAGCTCTGGACGCGCATGGTGTTGCACACAATATCGGCTTTGTATGCCAGTACAGATCTAATTCGATACGTACACCGTTCAAGTTTCGTGGTGTTCGCTACATACGCTGTGGGCCTGTTGGCAATGTGCTTTATATTCTCGTTAGGGGCGGCTCCGTGCGCAGGCTGGCTACGACAAGGGAACAGACCATTGTCGACCGCCTCGGTGCGCCAGCCAAGGCCGGTGGTGTTCCATGATTGGCGTGGGACCATATCGGCTCGGCACCATATCCACCGACACTTCCAGCTTCTCCGCAAAATGGAGGTTGATACTCCCAAACCATGATCAGGAGGTCGCATCTTGGATAACGCGCTTTTGAAGGACTTTGCGCCTCAGACGGTTGACAAGGTAGAGCGTCTCATTGATTTGCTCGACGAATTTGTGGAGCATCATGGTCTTAAGAATAAGCTCGCTCTGTACGCAACAGTTTGCCGGTAAACTTGAAAACAAAACGATAGAGAAACATTACGCAGTTTTTCTTAATGTTCAAAACCTCGCATCGGCCTAAACACAGGCTGTATGAGGTTTTACACGTGTTCAAGTGTCAAAGTCGGGATAATACAAACAAAATCGTACAGCTTTGGCTCATCCTTTTCCGGATTTACACCACTTTATCGGACTCTATCGACCTGCGTGAAAAGTTGTTTATTGCATCACATGGTATAAAAATTTTTTTTGCGATAAGATGCAGGTATCGACCTGCTGCCGCCAGCGATCGTAAAAAAAGCTATAGAAGGAAACCTGCCATGCTGATTAATATGACCGAATTGCTGAGCGTCGCCGAACGATTTGACTTTGCAGTGCCCGCATTTAACATCGGTACCGGCCAGCTGCTCAAAGCTGTTATGGATACGTGCGAAGCATTGAACGCGCCGGTTATTCTGGCAATCCATCCGGAAGAACTGAAATTCCAAGGCGATGCCTTTGCAGCGCAATGCCTGTACGCCGCGCATCACAGCCGAGTGCCTTGCGTCATTCACATGGACCACGGTGATAAGATTGAGGATATGCTGAAGGCGATTCGGCTGGGATTCACGTCCGTCATGATCGACGCGTCCCATCTCCCGTTTGAACAAAACGTCGCGATCACGAAGCAGGTAGTCGCTCTGGCACATCCACTCAATATTTCGGTAGAAGCTGAACTCGGAACGATCGGCAGTACCGAAGGCGATATGGAGAAGGCGAGCGGGGAGATTATCTACACAGATCCCGGTATGGCCGCCGAATTTGTCCGTCTGACGGATTGTGACTGTCTTGCGATTGCCATCGGGACGGCGCACGGCATTTACCCGAAAGGATTTGTACCGGAACTGAAACTCGATCTGTTGTCGGAAATTAAAGGCCAAGTCAGCGTTCCGCTCGTATTGCACGGCGGCTCATCCAACTCCGATGCAGAGATTGCCGAGAGCATCCGCCGCGGCGTAAGAAAAATCAATATATCATCCGATGTAAAAGACGCATATTATCAGGAATTGCGGCTGACCCTGCGTGATTTGGTTGTGCGGGAACCATTTGCTCTGTATCCGGCCAGCATGCAGGCGGCAAAGCGGATTATCAAGGAAAAAATAGAACTCTTCAACGCACAGGACAAGATAAAACACTATAAGGATTGATTGCGGTGCAAGGTCTGGCGGGATAAGACAGTGAAGAAGCGTATTTTGTGTGTCGGATTGCTCTGTGTTGACGTGGCGGTGGAAATGCCCGACATGTCACGAGCGAATGTGTCGGACCTTCAATACGCCAGCCACATTGAAATGAACTTAGGCGGAGACGCCTGCAATCAAGCGCTGGATTTGCAATTTCTGGGCTATGAACCGGAACTTGCCTATCTTCATGGGCAAGGCATGCTGAACGATTTTGTGAAAAACTACCTGGCGTCGCTCCGTATTCCTGCGCATTCCCTTGGGAACTTGCTTCAGGACGATTTGACGATCAGCATTGTGCAGCTGCAGCAAAACGGTGAACGCACATTTACCAGTACAAAGCCGGAAGCGGGTGTGCTCGTCTTGCCGGCGACACTGGATTGGCATGCTTTCGGCGTGCTGTCGCTCGGCAGCATCGGCTTTCCGCCTCTGGACAATTCAGCATTCGTGCATAATCTGTTAAGCGAAGCAAAACGCTATGGGCTTGTCACCGTTGCCGACACCCTGCTCGGGGATTTCAGCGAGCTAAGCGATTATGCGGATATTTGGCCGTTGCTCGATTATTTTTTGCCGAGTGAAGCGGAAGCATGTGCACTGGCCTCAGCCAATGACTATGAGGAAGCTGCGCATGCATTTTTGCAAGCCGGCGTATCTCAGGTCGTGATCAAGCGCGGTGAAAACGGCTGTTTTTACCAATATGCCGGCAAGTCGGGGCATGTGCCGGCGCTTGTCACAGAAACGCCGGTCGATACAACGGGCGCCGGAGACGGATTCGTGGCGGGATTCATCACAGGCATCATGCAAAGTGAGGCTGTCGAAGCGGCGTGCCGGCGCGGAGCCGAAGTCGCTGCGCAGGTGATTATGCAAAGAGGCGGTCATTTGAGTTAAGGCCGAAAGTATTCGGTGTGCGGAGGTGGACAAGCGTCATGTCGTATGTATTGGGCGTCGATCTCGGAACATCCGGGCTTAAGTGCTTGCTGATGCATGTAAAAAGCAATGCTGTGTTTGTCGCGCATGCCGACTATGTCTACGCGATACCGCACATCGGCTGGGCGGAACAAGATGTCGAGGAGTGGTGGCAGGCGCTGAAGCACGCCGTGCGACGCGTCATTCAGGACGCAAACGTCGATCCCCGTGAGATTGCAGCGATCAGTTTTTCCGGACAGATGCACGGTCTCGTCCCCATGGGGGCAGACGGACGGGCGGTGCGGCCGGCGATCATCTGGTGCGATCAGCGTTCCAAAGATGTCGTCGCCCGTTTCAACACGGATGACAATCGCCGCCTGTTCACCGCGCATACCGGAAACCGGTTGTTTGCCGGATTTGCGCTCGCCTCATTGATTTGGATGGCGGAGAATGAACCGCATCTCTACAAGGACGTGCGCACCATATGCTGTCCGAAGGATTACCTGCGTTATCGGCTGACCGGCAGCCTGGCGACGGAACAGACCGACGCGTCGAGTACCGGTGCATTCGATGTTGAACACGGCCGCTGGAGTGATTTCATCATCGACCATTGCAATTTGAATCCGGCCATTTTTCCTGCTGTGCATTTGCCGGCAGATCCGGCCGGAACGGTCTTGCCTGATGTTGCCCGGGAATTGGGGCTTGCACCCGATTGCACCGTTTATTACGGAGGAAGCGATCAGGTGATGCAGGCATTGGGCAATGGAATCATGCAGCGTGGTCCTGTATCGGTGACAATCGGGACGGGCGGCCAAGTGCTTTCAGTTCTTGATTCCTTCAGAATGCATGCGGGCACCGGCGCGCATACATTCTGCTTTCAGCAGGCAGACTCCTGGTATTTTCTCGGTGCAACGCTGGCTGCGGGGCAATCGCTGAGGTGGCTGAAAAACAACATCCTGAAGCTGAGCAGCTACGATCAGATGAATCTATTGGCTGAACAGGCGAAACCTGGTTCGGACGGATTGGTTTTTCTGCCATATCTGGTGGGTGAACGCACGCCGCATGCCGATCCGCTGGCAAGCGGCATGTTCTTCGGTCTGCGCATGAAGCATGACCAGCCCGCGCTGATCCGAAGTGTGATGGAGGGCGTGGCATTTTCGCTGAAAGACAGTCTGAATTGCCTGAGCGAAATTGATGTGCACCCTGATTTTGTTGTTGCCTCCGGGGGAGGGGCGGCCAGTTTGCTGTGGCTGCAAATACAAGCCGACATATTTAATCTTCCGATCTATATCTCAGAAACCAAAGAGCAGGCGGCGCTTGGCGCGGCCATGACGGCTGCCGTTGCGCACGGATATTTCTCGTCGTTTTCCGATGCCGCCGGACAATACGTGAAGCGAAGCAAGCATGCGGTTGAGCCGAATGACATGAACCGAGACGTATACGACCGCATGTACGATGGCTTCAAAGAACTCTATAAACAAAACAAACAGTTGATGAGAGACAAAAGCATCGAGTAATTGACGTTTTTGGAAAAAAAACTATTGTCCAGCCGTTTATTGCGGAATTGGCGGTACAGCAATTTACAAGCGGGATGTATTTTCGTAATCGTTTCGCTGCGCGCCAGGTCGCAAAACGCACAACTTATGCGAAGCGCGGGGGCTGTAAATATAACAAGCTGTCAATAAAAATGTTGACACTCATGCGGGTATCCGTTAGCATGAAACAACAATAATTTTCGTGGAGAGCGTATGGAGCATCAGCAGGATCAGTATCGTGCAGTCATTGAGCGAAGCCATAACGATGCGCAGATGCTTTCCGCTGGGCCGCGCTTTTTTGCCTGCGCGCTGCAGAGTAACGTTGATCTCGTTATGGAATGGAATGCGGCGCGCTTCTCACAATTTCTTGCCGATAAATCATTTGCCGACGGAGCACCTTTCCAGCCGGAACAGACAATTTTCTCGGTCGAGGCGCTGATTCAAACGTTCCTCTATTACATGGAGCGGGGTGAAGGCGGCGGTGCAGCGATTCTGAGTGACGATGCCCTGCAGTTTCTGAAACAAGAATTTAAAGCGAAAAACGCGCTGGGCGGGACCGGAGCACAGAGTGCAGCGGCGCTCGGTCATTTTACCTACCCGGTACTCGTTCATCTGACCGATTCAAGCAAGGACGTGCAGGCGCTGCTCGATCACGAGCGCATCGATACGATATGCCATCAGCAACGCGTGCCGGTTGCTCGCGCAGTCGACTGTGAGTTCAATGCACGGCATTATATCTGGCAGTTTGACGCCGGTGACACCGTTTCCTGGGCCAACGGCAGTTTTACGATTCCGAAGTCAAATCGCCTGATCCTTGATGACGACACCATTCACGCGGATCCGCCGATTAACGGAGACTTTTTTTCTTATTGTGAGAAAGAAGCGGAGCATATTCTCACCTATAGCATTTCCGGCTTGCATCTGATTGTTGACGAAACGGTTTTGCGGAACGTGGCGTCTTTGCTGCTTGAACATTTTGCGCGGCTTCGGCGTAAAAATCCAGATCTGCCCGTGTATTTTGAGCTGGCGCATTACGCCTCGCGCGATGTGATGCATCTGGCGGTTGAATGCCTGTCGCCGCAAATCGATATCCTGGGCATTAATGAAGATGAACTGAGTATGTTCATGGGCGAACCGTGCCACCGTGCACCCGATCTGCCGGCGCGTCTGACCTGGCTGAGACACAAGCTGAAGGTGCCGGCCATTTGTTTGCACATGAGGACGTTTTCCGCGCTGTCAGGCGTTGATACGAACGATCCGGCATACCGGGATGCGCTGATCATGGGGAACACGCTGGCCGGTGCCAAGGCGGCGTACGATCGGTATGCGACACCTGAAGATTGCCTGAATTACGCCGATTTCCCATTGAGTGCCGAAGGTGTCAGGCTGGTCGAGAAGATGCAGGATTGCGAAGCGGAACAATTTGTGGCTGTGCCTGCACGCGATATCGGCTTGCCGAAAGCGACGATCGGCTTGGGTGACTGCTTTGCGGCAGGCATACAGACAGGATTGTGGCGGCAGCAGCATGCGATCCGCCGCGAGGAGCACGCATGCAGTTACTGAATACGATAAAAAAGCGGTACTCCGGTTTTTATAAGGCGGAACGGCGGGTTGCCGACTTGATTCTGTCTGAACCGGAAAAGGCCGTATCGATGGTAATCACCGAGCTTGCCGATCAGAGCGGCGTCAGCGAAGCGACGGTGTTGCGTTTGTGCCGAAAAATTGACTGTGAGGGCTATTCGCAATTCCGGCTGAAACTCGCAAATGAAATCGGTTTGAACAAAAGTCAGCTGTCTTTCAAAGGAGCGGAGGGAGCGAACGGGTCGATTTTCGGCCGTCTGAGCGAAGTGATAAAAAATCTGAGCAGCCAGGTGACCGAGACACAGCTCGAAGCGGCGCAGCAGCTGATTACCTCCAGTACCCTGATTTATGTCGTTGCCACGGGCAATACGATCCCGCTTGCTCAGGAGTTTGCCTTCAGGCTGTCACGGTTGGGCAAGCGCGCATTTGCTGATTCGCATATGGAAGGCAATATAAAGAATGTGAATCTGGCTACGGCAAGCGATCTCGTCATCGGGATCAGCCATGGCGGGGATTCGCTTAGTGTCATTCAGATGTTTGAACTGGCAAAGGAGCGGAAGGCAAAACGATTGCTTATTTGCGGCACGCCGCACGCTCCGCTCAGCAAGCTTGCCGATATTGCGCTTGTGGGTGAAGGCATCGTGGAGCTTCAATGCAATCCAGGTGTTTCCACCCATATCAGCGAGTACGCCATCATTGATGCGCTTGTCTTCGGATTGTTTTGCCAGACCGAGAGCGGTGCCGGCAAAGACATGGATCTGATGATATCCACTACGAAGGTTTGAAGGAGACCATAGATGTGAGCGAGCAGGATAATAATCTCATCTTTGAGTGTTCCGGTATTTACAAGGCATTCGGCGGTACGCAGGCGCTGCAGGATGTCCAGCTTCAGGTCAAGCCCGGGTCTGTACATGCACTGCTTGGCGAAAACGGTGCCGGCAAGTCGACCTTAATGAAGTGCATCATCGGCATGTACAAGATCGATCGCGGGACTATGCTGTACAACGGAGAACCGTATATGGCCCGCAGTACATCCGAAGCACTCGGCAAAGGCATCTCCATGATTTATCAGGAGCTGAACATTGAGCCGTTTCTTTCCATCGCTGATTCGATCTTCTTGCACCGCGAGTTCGTCGGCGGCATTTTCTTGAGCAAGAAAAAACAGAACGAAGAAGCGCAGCGTATACTTGATGACTTCGGCTTCAATAAAAAAGCAACGACGCTGATGGGTGAACTGACGATCGCGCAATGCCAGATGGTGGAAATCATCAAAGCCGTTTCCTATCAGGCGAATATCATCATCATGGATGAGCCGACATCGTCGCTTGACAATACAGAGACCGAACGGCTGTTCAAGGTCATCCGTGAACTGAGAGCGAAGGGCGTCGCGATTATTTACATTTCGCACCGGATGGAAGAAATATTTGAAGTGTGCGATGAGGTATCGATTTTCCGGGACGGCAGGTATGTCGGTTACTACGAAATCGGTGACGTGACGCAGGATCAGTTGATTTCCTTGATGGTAGGACGCTCGGTTGAAAGTGTGTTTCCAAAGGTCGATTGCCCGATCGGGGACGAAGCCATTCGAGTAGAGAATCTCAGCGGAAAAGGTTTTTCGGATATCTCATTTTCTGTGAGGAAGGGCGAGATTGTGGGTTTGACGGGGCTAGTCGGCTCGGGACGAAGCGAGTCGATGAAGGCATTGTTCGGGTTGGATCCGCTTGCTTCCGGAACGATTTATCTGGAAGGCGAGGAAGTGAAAATACCGTCTCCGCGTGCGGCCATTGAGCTTGGCATCGGCATGGTTAATGAAGATAGAAAGAATTACGGCCTGTGCCTGCACCGCTCCGTGCTGGAGAATATTTCTCTGCCGAATCTCCGGGCCTTTCAGCCGAAGCTCTTTATCAATAAGAAACGCGAGGCAAAAGAAGGCGGCGACATCGCGAAAATGGTCACCGTCAAATGCCGGTCGCTGGAGGATACTGTTTACTCCCTGAGCGGCGGTAACCAGCAGAAGGTTGTCGTCGGCAAATGGATCATGTCGCAGCCGAAAGTGCTGATTCTCGATGAACCGACGCGCGGCGTTGACGTCGGTGCGAAAGCGGAACTGCACGCGCTGATGAGCAAGTTTGCGGCGGAAGGCATGGCCATCATCATGATCTCGTCGGAACTGCCGGAGATCATGGGAATGAGTGACCGCGTGCTTGTGTACTGCGAAGGTAAACTGATCGGCGAAATTATGCGGGCAGACATTCTGTCCGGAAAAATCACGCAAGAAGATATTTTGCAAAAAGAGTTCGGTGCATAAGGAGACATGGAATTATGGTTTTAGGTATGACAACGAGTAAGCAAGTGAAAGCACGCATGCTTCTTGGAAAATACGGCATCGGTATTGTCCTGTTGTTCTTAATGCTGATTATCGGCATTCTGGAACCGAGCTTTCGCACGGGCACCAACTTTTTGAATGTTGCGACTCAAGTGTCGATCAACGGGCTGATCTCATTCGGTATGTGTCTCGTAATTACCACAGGTGGTATTGATCTGTCGGTAGGTGCTCAATTAGCCCTGGTCAGCTGCGTACTGGGACAGCTCATCACAAAGCAGGGCATGAATGCGCTGCTGGCAATAATCATTGCCGTGCTGGTGAGTACCTTTCTCGGTTTCTTGAACGGTGTCCTGATTTCACGGTTCCATATGTTTCCGTTTGTCGTCACGCTGTCGAGTCAATTGATCATCAGGGGGCTTGCGCAGATTATCAGCGGCGGTCAATCGATTCCACTGCAAAGTACGTTTATTACGGATGTCTACAACATGAAACTGCTGGGCATACCGTTTCCGATTCTTTATCTTACCGTGGCTACCGTTGCCGCCTACCTGATCTTGCATTGGACCAAGCTTGGCCGCTACATATTTGCGGTCGGCGGCAATGAGAATGCGGCAATTGCTTCCGGCGTGAACCATTACTGGGTAAAGACCACCGTCTATATGATCAGCGGATTGATGGCAGGCCTTGCCGGGGTCATCATGGCCGCGAAGACGGGCTCGGCGCAATCGAATATCGGTGTGGGTTATGAGACTGATGCCATCGCAGCCTGCGTTATTGGCGGTACGTCTTTTGCCGGCGGCGAGGCGACGATCCCCGGTGTCTTGATGGGCATATTCATCATCGGCTTTATTTACAACGGCATGAATCTTATTGGCATTCAGTCGTACTTCCAGCCCATGACCAAGGGTATGGTCATTATTCTGGCCGTCCTGATGGATATGTTCATGAAGCGCAAGAATGCTTAACAATCTGAGTAAGCCGTTTTAATGAGGTAATGACAATCTGAAAGATTGTTGTCTCACCGGAAGGTGAGAGATAGGAGGAAGAACATGAAAAAAAGATGGATCGCACTGGCATTGGCGCTCATCATGGTATTCAGTCTCGTTTCCTGTGCTAAAGAGGAACCGGCTGAAACAACGAGCGAACCGGAACCGGCCGAAACCACGAGCGAAGCGGCTGAGGCTGGAAGAACGGGGGACGTCAACGGAGATGGCAAAATCATCGTAGGCTACATCTCGAAGAACATTACGGACCCCTTCCATGCACCGATCAATGATTACGCAAAGACAAAATTCGATGAGCTTGTCGCAGACAAAACAATTGATGAATGGACTGGGATTCTGGACGGTGAAACTGACCCTGCCAAACAGGTTGACCGCGCTTCTGAGTGTGTTTCCAAGAAGTGCGACTACGTCATCATACTGCCGGCTGAAGCCGCAGGCTCTGACCCGGCGCTTAAAAACATGGTTGAAGCAGGCATAGAGGTCATCGTCGTGAATTCCATGACCGCCAGCACCAGCGAACTTGCGATGTGCTATGTCGGATCTGATGACGTGCAGGCCGGTGAGATGCTTGCGAACTGGGTAATCGATCAGGTACCGGACGGCGGCAAATATGCACACTGTCAGGGCGTGATCGGAAACTCAGCTCAAATCCAGCGCGGTGAAGGTATTGCCAAGATTATGGATGCAAACGACAAGTTCGAATCGACCGGCGACTTCCCCTGCGATTGGCAGGCGAACAAAGCGTCCGACGTTGCCTCAGACCAGATCAGCAAACACGGCGAAGAGCTGGTTGCGATTATCTGTGACAATGACGACATGTCTTCAGCGGCTCAGAAAGCTGCCAACAATGCAGGCCGCAGCGATATCGTCTGCGTCGGCGTTGACGGCAACCAAGGTCCGCTCCAGATGGTCAAAGACGGTGAGATGGGAGCTACCATCCTTCAGGACGGTGTCGGCCAGATTTCCGGCGGCATCGACGCGATTCTGCAGAGTCTCGAAGGCGAAACACCTGAAAAACTGACGATGATTCCGTTTGTCCTGGTTACCAAGGATAACGTGGACGAGTATCTTCAGAGCTAAAATGATTCGTCCAGATTGGACACAATGCCGGCCGGAGACAAATCGTCTCCGGCCGGT
>LSQX01401129.1_pt2 | contig 10954 bp, 7 predicted proteins | sample 654561 | NCBI WGS metagenome assembly LSQX01 (sample SAMN04489861, study PRJNA283612) | anaerobic digester metagenome | isolation source: 4 biogas reactors fed with cattle manure at either 37C or 55C with and... | place: Denmark: Kongens Lyngby | collected 2014 | reverse complement strand
GTGGGCAGGAAGGAGTCAACCTTTGAGCCGTCCGCGCCCTCCCAGGTGAAGTAGTGGTAGGGAAACTGCTCGCCCTCGTTGTAGGACCAGAAGATTTTCTGGGTCACCAGGTGCTTTACACCGCAGCCCTTCAGGATTTGCGGCAGCGCCGCGGAATAGCCAAAGGTGTCCGGCAGCCACAGCAATTCGCTATCCACATCAAACACTTCCTTGTAATAGCGCTTGCCGTAGACCAGTTGGCGAATCAAGGACTCGCCGGAGGTCATGTTGGTGTCCGGCTCCACATACATCGCGCCGTCGGCGATCCAGCGTCCCTCCTTCACCGCCTGCTTGATCTTCTCAAACAGCTTGGGGTAGTGCTTCTGGCACATCTCATAGGCGGCGGGCTGGCTGTGGATGAAGACATAATCGGGATATTGTTCCAGCAGCCGCAGCTGGGCGGCATAGGTGCGCGCGGTCTTGCGGTGGGTCTCCTGCTTGGGCCACAGCCAGGCCAGGTCCAGATGGGCGTTGCCAACGGCGTAGAACACCGGCACGGTGCTGCCGTTTTTGGCGGAGAGCACGGGTTTTAATAGCTGGCGCGCCTTGCGGTAATCCGCGGCGCGCATGTCAGCGTCCTGCTCATAATCCACCGCCAGGGTGAATTGCTCCAGCGCCGTGGCGATCTTGTCCGCGCGCAGGCTTTCCGGGTTGACCTGCTCCAGCAGCTGCATCAGCATCTCCACATCCGTCAGCAGCTGGAAGGCGTCCTCATTCCACACGCCCCAGGAACACTTGCCAATGGTGGCGCGCTGGCCCTCGGTATAGGGGTCCAAATAGGCGCCGGGCAGCACGGGGCCGGTGGCGCAGCCGCCCAGGCGGCTCTCCCCTATCCAGTGGCCGGCATAGGCCTCCAGGTAGACCTCAAACACTTCCCCGGCTTTGGCCGAGATAGTGAGGAAGTTGTCCTCCAGGTAGTGCAGGGGCACCTGCACCCAGTTGGAGCGGTAGGTGCCAAAGGGCTGGCCGTTGACAAAGATGGCCGCCTCCCCGCCGGTGGGCACGTTGATCACGATGCGTTTGCCCGCCAGGCTCTTGGGAATCTTGACGCTGTCGCGCAGCCAGCAGTATTCGTAAGTCTTGCCCCATTTGGTGCCGTTGGGCATGGGCGTGTAGCTGCCCTTTTTGGCTTCCTCCAGGGTGAGGTGGTCCATCGTGTGGTAGCCTTCAAAGGAAAATTCCTGGATGGGCTGGTAGACATCCTGCTTTAAGGTGTTGACCCAGTGGTCCAGCCGGCTGCGCCATTCCGAGTGCATGTGTTTCATGGTTGCCCTCCGTGCAGTATTTTGGCATGCAAGGCTGCGCCTTGGCACCTTTCATTTCACTTTGCAAATGATAGCATGGGCACAGGGGCTGTGCAAGCGGAACACAGCCGTCTTCTGCCAGGCGCACACGCAAAAGGGACGCCGGGCTAGCGTCCCTTTAAGCTTGTTTTCAGTCAATTATACTGATGCGAAACTTTTGCATCCAAAGCGGCGAGGGATTTTGTTGTTCTGCAAGGAAGGAAACCGGTGGCGTAGCCTAAGCTACGTTGAGGTTGACTGACACAGCAGAGCGACAAAAGGCCCGGTGCGACGATGCAAGAAAGATTGGAATCAGTATTTGCGCTTGAACGCGTCCTTGCCGGGGTATTCGGCCTTGCCGCCCAGCTCGTCTTCGATGCGCAGCAGCTGGTTGTACTTGGCCACGCGCTCAGAGCGGGCGGGGGCGCCGGTCTTGATTTGGCCGGCGTTGACAGCCACGGCCAGGTCGGCGATGGTGACGTCCTCAGTTTCGCCGGAGCGGTGGGAGATCACGGTCTTGTAGCCGTTGTCATGGGCCAGCTTGATGGCGGCCAGGGTCTCCGTCAGGGAGCCAATCTGGTTGAGCTTGATGAGGATGGCGTTGGCGGCCTTTTCCTTGATGCCGCGTTCCAGGCGGGAGACGTTGGTGACAAAGAGGTCATCGCCCACGATCTGGACTTTGCCGCCGATTTTTTCGGTCAGTTTGACCCAGCCGGCCCAGTCTTCTTCATCCAGGGGATCTTCCAGGGACACGATGGGGTATTCCTCCACCAGCTTGGTCCAGAAGTCCACCAGCTCGTCGGCGGTGTAGGTCAGCCCGGTCTTGGGCATTTTGTAGCCATTGTCGGCCTTCCACTCGGTGGCGGCGGCGTCAATGGCAAAGGCGATGTCGCGGCCGGGCTCGTAGCCGGCTTTCTTGATGGCTTCCAGGATCAGGTCCAGGGTCTCCCGCTCGGACTTGAGGTCGGGCGCGAAGCCGCCTTCATCGCCCACGGCGGTGGCCAGGTTCTTGGACTTGAGCAGGGCCTTGAGCGCCTGATAGACTTCAGCGCCCCAGCGCAGGCCTTCTTCAAAGGTCTTGGCGCCAACGGGCATCACCATGAACTCCTGGACGTCCAGGTTGTTGGTGGCGTGCGCGCCGCCGTTTAAGATGTTCATCATGGGCACGGGCAGGGTCACTGCCTTGCTGCCGCCCAGGTGGTGGAAGAGGGACTGGTGCTCGGTCGCGGCCAGGGCCTTGGCATAGGCCAGGCTGACGGCCAGGATGGCGTTGGCGCCCAGGCGGGTCTTGTTGGCGGTGCCGTCCAGCTTGAGCATGGCCTGGTCCAGTTCGGCCTGGCTGGCGAAATCCTTGTTCACCAGGGCGTTCGCGATTTCCTCGTTGATGTTTTTGACGGCCTGGCTGACGCCCTTGCCATTGAAACGCTTCTTGTCGCCATCGCGCAGCTCGTGGGCTTCAAAGGCGCCGGTGGAGGCGCCGGAGGGGGCGGCGGCAACGCCAACATGGCCATTGTGCAGGGTGACAACGGCTTCGGTGGTTGGGAAGCCGCGGCTGTCAAGGACCTGGCGGCCCTTGATGGATTTGATGCGCAGGGTTTCCTTGTTGTGTTCGGGATGGCTCATGGGCGATACCTCTTTCTGCCTGAAGGCGCTTGAATTCGTTCCTATCATACCATTTTTCAGACGGTTTTACACCCCGCGCAAGGCAAATTTGTAAATTATGGTGGGACGAATCATGCCACCCTTGCCATGTTGAGGGCAAATTCCTGTTGTATGCGGCAACCGGATAATACAAGAATCAAATCAGTTGGATGCTTTTGGCCAAACCTTTTCAAGGGCGCCCATCACCTCGCGCGCGGCCTCTTTAAACGGCAGCCTGGCCAGGCGCGGCTCAAAGGGCTCCACCACCACCGGGCCGTCATACGCAAGGGAAGACAGGCCGGCAAAGAACTCCGCCAGGTTCAGCACCCCGGTGGCGCCGGGCAGGCAGCGCACGTTGTCCAGCTGGTCCTCATCCGGAACGCCGGCCGGCGCGTCCATCACATGGGCGCAGACCACATCCTGGCCCATCAGCCTTGAGAAGTCCTCAAGGGTCTGCCCGGCCAGGTGCCAGTGGTAGGCATCCAGCAGCACGCCGCAGCTGTTGACGTCGATGTCATCACAGAGGTTCAAAATGCCGCCCAGGGTGTGGATAAAGGGGTGCGCTTTGCCTTTTCGCATGGTTTCAGGGGCCACAAACTCCAGCCCCAGGCGGATGCCCTCGTCCTGCAGCACCTCGCACACCAGGCGCAACCGCTCCTTGTGCAAGGCGTAGTTCTCCTCAAAATCAAGCGTATCATGGAAGGGCAGGATCCAGGTGGCGCAGCCGGTGATGCCCAGCTCCCTCGCGTAGCGCGCTTTGACGGGCAGGTTCAGCAGCCCCTCTTCAAAGGCGGCCAGGTCCCTTCGGAAGTCAAGGGGCAGGCCAAAGCCCGCGGCCTTCAAGCCCGTTTGCGCCAACAGGTCCTTGGTTTGCGACAGGTCCGCCTTGAAGTCCTGGCCGGCGTCAAACCAATAGCCTTCATAGCCAATCTCTTTGCAGACCGCCGCCGCGTATAAAAACTGGACGGAATGGCCGATGGCGCCGGGCTGGATTGCTTTGTAAAACATGGTGGCCTCCTTGAAACAGAATGCTCTTTGTGTGCAGGGTATCAAAACAACGGGGCTTTGCGCAAGAAAAATGATAAAGCCGGCACTTTCTTCTAATCCTGCCTTAATGTCATCATCCTGCCGTTTTCATCCCCGGGCGGTATCTTGTGGTTGAACGCAAGGGCCCCAAGAGGGCAGAAAGGAAGTACACCATGGAACGCATTGAGAAAGCCGAGAAACTGATGCAGAAGACCGGCATCACCTACGAGGAAGCCAGGAAGGCGCTGGAGGAGAGCAACTGGGACCTGCTGGACGCGATGGTCCACCTGGAAAACAACGGCAAGGTCAACCACCAGAAGGAGGAGCCGGCAATGGAAGGAACCAAGGCGAACAACCGCGCCCAGACCACGGAGAGCCTGGTGAAGAAAGTGGTCAACTTTGTGAAGTCCATCCTGGACGCCGGCAACCGCAGCCACTTCATCATGAAGAAGGACAGCCGCCAGGTGATGGAAATCCCGGTGACGATCGCCGTGCTGCTGTTCATCTTCCTCAACTGGGTCTTCCTGGCCGCCCTGGGCTTCACCCTGATCCTGGGCTACCGCTACCACTTCCGCGGACAGAAGGAGAACGCGGCCTACCAGAAGGATGTTCGGGAGGCCGAGGAAGCCGCCGAGCAAATCAACCAGCACCATGCGGTGAATAGCCTGTAAGTAAACAATTCCTTGAAAAAAGCACCGCGCGGTGCTTTTTTGTTGACTAAAATCAATTGACCAAGGTTGAAAAATAATCCTCCGGCGTCTCCGCCCGGCGAATCAGGCGGAAGGAGCCGTATTCCCCGCGCAGCACCTCAGCGCCGCGCAGGCGGCCATTGTACTGGTAGCCCATGGCGTGGCCGTGGGCCCCGGTATCATGGATGATGAGCAAATCGCCGATGTTTACCTGCGGCAGGCCGCGCTGGATGGCGAACTTGTCGTTGTTTTCGCACAAAGGCCCCGTGACGTCATAGACCTGGTCGTGCGGGACCTCACGTTTGCCCGCGATGTGAATATGGTGGTAGGCGCCATACATCGCAGGGCGCATCAGGTTGGAAGCGCTGGCGTCCAGGCCGGCGTACTCCCGCCAGGTGCTCTTCCTGTGGATGACCCTGGTCACCAGAAAGCCGTGGGGACCGGTGATGAAGCGGCCCAACTCACAAAACACGCGCACGTCCTTACGCCGCCCCAGGGCCTGCTCATAAACTTTGCGCACATGCTCCCCCACCCGGGCGATGTCCATGGGCTGCTGGTGGGGGTAGTAGGGGATGCCCAGGCCGCCGGAGAGGTTGATGTAGGAAAGGCGCATCCCGGTTTGCTGTTCCAGCTCCAGCCCCAGTTTTAACAAGGTGCCGGCGTTTTGCGACAGGTAGGTCTCATCCAGGGCGTTGCTCTGGGTCATGGCGTGCAGGCCAAAGCCGGCGGCCCCGTGGCACTGCAGGGCCTCCAGGGCCGGCCGCAGCTGGGCGGGCGTCATGCCAAACTTGGCGTCCTTGCCATCCCCCATGATGTCGTTGGTGAGCGGAATGGCCAGGCCGGGATTCACGCGCAGGCTGACCGTTTCTGGCACGCCGCCGCACTGCGCGAGCGTCGCGACATCGTGCAAATCATCCAGGTTGACGCGGGCGTTCAGCTGCCGTGCGAAAGCCAGCTCCTCCCCCGGCATGGCATTGGCGGAGAACATGATGTTCTCGCCCGGCGTGTTCAACCGCTGCGCCAGCATGAGCTCGGTCAGGGAGGAGCAGTCCAGCCCGCAGCCTTCCTCCAGCAAAATGGACAGGATGTGCGGGTTGGGCAGGGCCTTGACGGCATAAAACTCCAGAAAGCCCGGGTTCCAGGCAAAAGCGGCCTTCAGTTTGCGCACGGTTTCACGGATGCCCCGCGCGTCATACAGGTAAAAAGGGGTGGGAAACTGCCTTGCCGCAGCCTCAAACACGCTGTCATCCAGGGTAAAATTGGGCATTTCGCACTTCCTTTCATGCGCCTAGCGCCTTTGCAGTATAGGAAAACAGCACTGGGCGGACAAGGCATTCACCATGAAAATACAAGGAGGAAACACTGGGCCGGCCCAGCCCTGTTCAGTTGCGCCAAGGCGGCGCCTATGCTATGATAATCGGGCATTTTACGCGTGAGGAGTCAAGAAAATGGACATGCGCCAGGCGGTAGCCGACCTGCTCAGGGACGCGCTGACAGCCGCCTTCCCGGATTTGCCCAAGGACGAGCTGCCGGGGCCTGAACACTTGGAAATCCCCCCGGACAGCAAACTGGGCGACTTCGCCTACCCCTGCTTCCGCCACGCCAAGGCCTTGAAGCTGGCACCGCCAAAGATTGCCCAGGCGGTGATCGAGCACTTGAACAAACCGGAATTGGCCACGGCGCAACAGGTGAACGCCTACATCAACTTCTTCTTCCACCGGGGCAATTTTGCCAGGAACGTGCTGGAATTGATTGACAGCAAGGGCAGCGACTACGCCAGGCAGCCGGAGAACGGCAAGACCGTGGTGCTGGACTATTCCTCCATCAACATCGCCAAGCGCTTTCACATCGGCCATTTGAGCACCACCCTGCTGGGGCACAGCCTCAAGCGCATCTTTACCCACCTGGGCTGGAAGGCCATCGGCATCAACTACCTGGGCGACTGGGGCACCCAGTTTGGCAAGATGATCGCCGCCTACAAGCACTGGGGCAGCGAGCAGATGTTGAAAGAAGGCGGGGTCACCGCGCTCAACGCGCTCTATGTGCGCTTTCACCAGGAAGAGGAGAGCAACCCCGCGCTGTCTGACGAGGGCCGCGCCTGGTTTAAAAAGATTGAGGACGGGGACCCGGAGGCCCTGGCCATCTTTGAACAGTTCAAGGAGCTGACCCTGGCCTATGCCCAGACGGTGTACGCAAAGCTGGGCGTCACCTTTGATTCCTACAACGGCGAAGCCTTTTTCAACGACAAGATGGGCCGGGTCATTGAAGAGCTGAAGGAGAAAAACCTGCTGAAGGAAAGCCAGGGCGCCCTGGTGGTGGACCTGGAAGACGACAAGATGCCCCCCTGCCTGATTCTGAAGTCCGACGGCACCACCCTCTACGCCACGCGCGACCTGGCCGCGGCGCTCTGGCGCAAGGACGAGTATCACTTTGACAAGTGCCTCTACATCGTGGCCTACCAGCAAAACCTGCACTTTAAGCAGGTGTTCAAGGTGCTGGAAAAGATGGGCTATGACTGGGCCAGAACCCAGATGGAGCACGTGGCCTTTGGCATGGTCAGCTTTGAAGGTCAGGCCATGTCCACAAGGGAAGGCAACGTGGTCCACCTGGACGAATTGCTGGAGCGCGCCCAGGAAAAAGCGCTGTCCATCATGCAGGAAAAAAGCCCGGGGATTTCAGGCATGGAACAAGCCGCCCGCACGGTGGGCATCGGTGCTGTGATGTTCACGACGCTGCTGAACAACCGCATCAAGGACATCGACTTTTGGTGGGACCGCGCCTTGAGTTTTGACGGGGACACCGGCCCCTATGTGCAGTACACCCACGCGCGCTGCTGCTCGGTGCTGAAAAAAGCCGGGGAAATCGCTGCGGCACCGGATTTCGCGGTGCTGGAAAACGACGAAGCCCAGGCTGTCTTGCGATTGCTGTCGCGCTTTCCGGAGGCGGTGAACGCCGCCGCGGAGACCTATGAGCCGTCCATGGTCACCCGCGCCACGCTGGAGTTGGCCAAAGCCTTCAATAAGTATTATTATGAGCACAGGATCCTGGAAGGCAGTGAGAACGAGCAGGCCGCCCGGCTGATGCTGGTGCGCGCTGTCAAAACCACCATTGCCCTGGGGCTCTACCTGATTGGCGTGGACGCGCCGGAGCAGATGTAACAAAATTGAGGAGGTCGTATGCGCTTTACTAAAATGCACGGCATCGGCAATGACTACATTTTTGTCAATTGCTTTGAGGAGGTTGTGCAGGACCCCGAGCGCCTGGCGCTGTTGATGAGCCAGCAGCACTTTGGCGTGGGCTCGGACGGCCTGGTGCTCATTGAGAGCAGCGAGACAGCTGACTTTGCCATGCGCATCTTCAACGCCGACGGCTCCGAAGCCGAGATGTGCGGCAATGCCGCGCGCTGCATCGGAAAGTTCGTCTATGAGCGCGGCATGACGCAAAAGACCGAGCTGACACTGGAAACCAAGGCCGGCATCCGCGAACTGGTGCTGACGGTGGAAAAGGGCAAGGTCACCCGGGTGCGGGTGGACATGGGCTCGCCGGAGCTGAACCCCCGCAACATCGCGGTGGACCTGCCCGGTGAAATCGTGCTGCGCCACCGCTTGCAGATTCTGGGCCAGAACTGGTACATCACCTGCGTCAACATGGGCAACCCCCACTGCGTGATTTTCGTAAAGGACCCGGAGGCCATTGACGTGGCCACCCTGGGGCCGATGTTTGAAAACCACCCCCTCTTCCCAAGGCGCACCAACGTGGAATTTGTGCGCGTCATAAGGCGGGATGTGCTGCAGATGCGCGTCTGGGAGCGCGGCGCGGGCGAAACACTTGCCTGCGGCACCGGCGCCGCCGCAGCGCTGGTGGCGGCCGTCCTGGGCGGGCTTTCTGACCGCACGGTGCAGATGAAGCTGATCGGCGGCAACCTGGAGCTGTCCTGGAACGCCGAGGACAACCACGTTTACCAGTCCGGCCCGGCCGAGTACGTGTTTGACGGCGAGTGGCTGGGATAAAATCAGGCTGCCGGGGTGATAATCCCGGGGCTTTTTCCTTTTTGTCCTAAGCACTTATCGACCTGGCTGGAGGGCTTGTTATGTTTGTCAATGACCACATCGCCAGGATGCCCGCGGGCTACCTGTTTTCCGAAATCGCAAAGCGCGTCAAGGCCTACGAAGCCGCGCACCCAACACAAAAAGTCATCCGCATGGGCATCGGGGATGTGACCAAGCCCCTGGCGCCCGCCGTGGCACAGGCCTTTGCCGAGGCCGCCCTGGGCATGGGCCAGTTGGAGGGCTTCCGCGGCTACGGCCCGGATGGCGGCTATCCCTTTTTGTTGAATGAAATCATTAAAAACGATTATGAGCGCTATGGCGTCAACCTGGACCTGGACGAGGTTTTTCTGTCCGACGGCGCCAAGACCGACACCGCCACCATCCAGGAGCTGTACGCGGAGGACGCCATCATCGCGGTGACCGACCCGGTCTACCCGGTGTATGTGGATTCCAATGCCATGGCCGGGCGCTTGGGCGAGTTCGTGGACAGCAAGTGGACCAAGCTGATCACCCTGCCTGTCACCCATGAAAACGGCTTTGTGCCGCAGCTGCCCAAGGAGCGGGTGGATGTGCTCTACCTCTGCCTGCCCAACAACCCCACCGGCACCGTGCTGACCAGGGACCAGCTGAAGGTCATCGTGGACTGGGCGCGGGAGAAGGAAACGCTCATCATCTACGACGCCGCCTACAAGGCCTTCATCAATGATGACAGCCTGCCCCGCAGCATTTATGAGGTGGAAGGCGCCAAAGAAGTGGCGGTGGAATGCTGTTCCTTCTCCAAAACCGCCGGCTTCACCGGCGTGCGCTGCGCCTGGACAGTGATCCCCAAACAAGTCAAAGGCCGCCTGAAAAATGGCGAACAGGTGTCCATCAACACCCTGTGGAAGCGCCGCTGCGGCAGCAAGTTCAACGGCGTATCCTTCCCGGTGCAAAAGGCGGCCGCCGCCATCTATTCCCCCGAAGGCCAGCGGCAAACCCATGAGACCCTGGATTATTACAAGCAAAACGCCGCCCTTGTGCTCAATGCCCTGAAGGAAACGGATTTGCGGCCCGTGGGCGGCCTGCACGCGCCCTATGTGTGGCTGAAAACGCCCAAGGGCATGAGCGGCTGGGATTTTTTTGATTACCTGTTGAACACTGCCCAGGTGGTGGGCACCCCCGGGGAGGGTTTTGGCCAGGGCGGCAACAACTGCTTCCGGCTGACCGCCTTCTCCACCCTTGATAACACCAAAGAAGCGATGGCGCGGCTATTGGACGCGCTTAAGACACTGTAAGGAGAGCAAGATGATACGCGCGATTGTGGGCGCCAACTGGGGCGATGAAGGCAAGGGAAAACTGACGGACGTCCTGGCGGAGCAGGCCGACCTGGTGGTGCGCTTCCAGGGCGGGGCCAACGCCGGGCACACCATCATCAACCAGTACGGCAAGTTCGCCCTGCACCTGCTGCCCAGCGGCATTTTTCACCAAAACGCCTTGAACCTCATCGGCCCGGGCGTGGCGCTGGACCCGGAGGCCTTCTTAAACGAGCTGGACAGCGTGTTAAGCCGCGGCATCACCCACCCCCGCCTGGGCATTTCCGACCGCGCCCAGGTGCTGATGGACTTCCATGTGCTGCTGGACACCCTGGAGGAGGAACGCCTGGGCGGGCGCAAGTTTGGCTCCACCAAATCCGGCATCGCGCCGTTTTATTCGGACAAGTTCGCCAAGACTGGCATTCAGGTCTGCCACCTGCTGGACAAAGACCTGCTGTATGAGCGGCTGTCGGCCTCGCTGGAAAAGAAGAACATCCTCTTGGAGCACCTTTACCACCACGAGAAACTGGACGCCGAGCAGCTGACCGAAAAATACTATGCCCTGGGCCAGCGGCTCAAGCCCTGGATCGCGGACACCACCTGGTTGCTGCACGAGGCGGTGCAATCGGGCAAGAACATTTTGCTGGAAGGCCAGCTGGGCGCCCTGCGCGACCCGGACCATGGCATCTACCCCTTTGTGACCTCCTCCTCTCCCCTGGCGGGCAACGCCGCCATCGGCGCGGGCGTGCCGCCCTGGGCCATCAAGGAGGTCATCGCCGTCACCAAGGCCTATTCTTCCAGCGTAGGCGCCGGCGTCTTTCCCAGCCAGATGTTTGGCGAGGAAGCGGAGGAGCTGCGCAAGCGCGGCGGCGACGCGGGCGAATACGGCGCCAAGACCGGCAGGCCGCGCGATGTGGGCTGGTTTGACGCGGTGG
>LSQX01219560.1_pt2 | contig 10954 bp, 6 predicted proteins | sample 654561 | NCBI WGS metagenome assembly LSQX01 (sample SAMN04489861, study PRJNA283612) | anaerobic digester metagenome | isolation source: 4 biogas reactors fed with cattle manure at either 37C or 55C with and... | place: Denmark: Kongens Lyngby | collected 2014 | reverse complement strand
AATAAATATTTTGAATCTATTCTTCGTTTTTCAATGAATTTACAACAAGCAAACTGTATTTATTCTCATAAACAGCTCACCAACAACATAAAAGTAGAAATTATCTTCAATTAGCATTGCATAATTAAAAATATTGTCTAATTTTGCAGACCTAAAAAAGTAAGTTATTCAAATGTGAGATGAATGAACTTACAGAATAATAAATGCTTCCAAATTCATTTAGTATTCAAATTATTAAAAAACAAAAATGGCAAAGAAAGTCGAGAAAGTTGTAAAACTTCAGGTCAAAGGAGGCCAAGCCAATCCATCACCACCAGTAGGTCCAGCATTGGGTGCTGCAGGTGTGAACATCATGGAGTTTTGCAAACAGTTTAACGGACGTACCCAAGAGAAACAAGGACAAGTCTTGCCGGTTGTGATTACTGTTTATCAGGATAAATCTTTTGATTTCGTAATTAAAACTCCTCCAGCTGCAATTCAGCTAATGGATGCTGCGAAAGTAAAAAAGGCCTCTGGTGAACCCAACCGTGTGAAAGTAGCATCCGTTTCCTGGGATCAGGTAAGAGTGATAGCAGAAGACAAGCTGCAAGATATGAACTGCTTTACAGTAGAGTCTGCAATGAAAATGGTAGCCGGAACGGCTCGTTCAATGGGTATAACCGTAAAAGGAGGGCAGGCTCCTGAATAATCATTTTAAAAATTAAAAAATGGCGCAGTTAACAAAAAAGCAAAAGGAAGCACTAGCTAAAGTAGATAAGACGAAATTATATTCTATCGACGAAGCGGCAGCTTTGGTCAAAGAAGTAAATACAGCAAAGTTTGATGCATCAATCGATATCGCTGTACGTTTAGGAGTTGATCCTAAAAAAGCAAACCAAATGGTTCGTGGAGTAGTATCACTTCCTCATGGAACCGGAAAGGATGTGAAAGTTTTGGCATTGGTTACTCCAGATAAAGAAGCAGAAGCCAAAGAAGCTGGAGCTGACTTTGTAGGATTGGATGAATACCTTGACAAAATCAAAAGCGGTTGGACGGATGTTGACGTAATTGTTACGATGCCTGCTGTAATGGGGAAACTTGGTCCTTTGGGGAGAATTCTCGGACCAAGAGGTTTGATGCCGAATCCCAAAGCTGGGACCGTAACCATGGAAGTTGGCAAAGCTGTAGCAGAAGTGAAAGCCGGAAAAATCGACTTTAAAGTAGATCGATACGGAATCATTCACGCAGCAATCGGGAAAGTGTCTTTTACACCTGAGAAAATCAAGGAAAACGCAGAAGAACTTGTTTCAACTTTAGTGAAACTAAAACCTACTGCAGCAAAAGGTACTTATATGAGAAGTATTACTTTGTCCAGCACCATGAGTCCTGGTATTTCAATTGATCCAAAAAGTTTAAACGCATAAAGTAAGTAATTATGGGAATGACAAGAGAAGAAAAAGCAAAAATGATCGATGATCTAGTTGCCTTATTAGAAGAGTCAAACATAGTTTATCTTACTGATATCGCAGGTTTGAACTCATCCAATACAACCGAACTAAGAAGAGCTTGTCACAAAAGTGACATCTCCTTACGCGTTGTAAAGAACACCTTATTGAAGAAAGCGATGGAACGCGTTGAAGCAAAAGAATTCGACGGTCTATACGATTCATTAAAAGGAAACACGGCGATTATGATTTCCCAAACAGGAAACGCGCCAGCAAAAGTTATTGAAACTTTCAGAAAAAAGTCCGATAAACCCCTCTTGAAAGCAGCATGGGTTGACCAAGCTGTATTCGTAGGAGATGATCAGCTAAAGGCTTTGGCCAGCTTGAAATCCAAAGAAGAATTGGTGGGCGAAATCATCGGATTGTTGCAATCGCCGCTTAAAACCGTTGTATCTCAATTGCAGTCAGGTGGTCAAAAAGTGGCAGGAATTGTTAAGACTCTTTCTGAAAGACCCGAGTAGTAAACGCACTCATATTATTATACCGTTTCAGGTTTAGTTAATGAAACGCTGACTTGAAACAAAACAAAAAAGTTGTTCAACAAAAAAAATTATTAAAATGGCAGATTTAAAACAATTAGCTGAAGACCTAGTAAACCTAACCGTTAAAGACGTAAACGAGTTGGCTACTATCCTTAAAGACGAATACGGAATCGAACCTGCAGCTGCAGCTGTAGCAGTAGCTGGACCTGCTGGAGGAGGAGACGCTCCTGCGGCTGAGGAAAAAACTGAATTCGACGTAATCCTTAAAGCAAGTGGTGCAAACAAACTTGCAGTAGTTAAATTGGTTAAAGATTTAACAGGTAAAGGTCTAAAAGAAGCTAAAGATTTAGTGGATACTGCACCTCAACCAGTTAAAGAAGCTGTTTCTAAAGATGAAGCAGAAGCTTTGAAAAAACAATTGGAAGAAGCTGGTGCTGAAGTTGAAATGAAATAATTTCCTTCCCTTATAAAAAATGCCATCTTGGTTCAACCGAGATGGCATTTTTATTTCTATTCATTTTTTATTTTCAATTTTTTCTGAATAAACCCGCCTCAACTCAGTCAAGGCGGTTTACCATCATAAATGAATTATTGATGAAATTCAAAAATGAATTCATTCATTGCACTATTTTGATTACTTAAATCACCAGGGAAAAATGAGGTGATGTGACAAGGTGCATCATTCCATGTTCTATTGCTTCCAAATGCTGAATTAGCAGACCAGATATGGGAGCACCCTTCGTTGTTATTATGGTTATTGGGCTCATCAGGTATATTGCTGTTGGTCTGGAAGTTGTGCTGAACTGTAGCAGTGTTGGTCCAATTGAACTTAGAGTTTTCACCCGTTACCCAATAAAATTCAATGGGAATTCCTGGTGAGACTGTATTATTAGGAAATGCTGCATTTCTTACCTTGTTATTGCCAATCCAGATGTTGTGATTCATATTATAACCCGTTCCGGAGTTAATTAAGTTGGTTCTTACCCAATTCCATTCTGCCGTTGACGTAATGGTAACTAAATAACCTCCTAAATTCTTGGCAGCTTGAAACTCTGGATGTGTTTTTATCAAGCATTCGGATATAGGGTTGTTAAGGTTGCATACAAAAATTCGATTTTCAGCGAGGTATTATAACACTCAAAATCAGATTTTTATAATTAATACAAATATGAGAATAAAATTTAAATATTTCCAATTATCTTGGGGGAATTCATTATTTATTTTGTAAATTTGTCATCCTTTTGGGTGTATTAAATGGTTATAATATAGTAACTTGCTGTAAGTCAACTCTCTCGTTCTGCGAGAGGGGTTTTCTGTTTGTGCCTATATCAACTGTTTTGAATGCTTTCAAAAGGAAATAAAAAATATTTTGCACTACGCTGTGAAAAGATATACCAGTGTTGCAGTTAGAAAAAGAGACGAGACAAAAAATATAGAAAAGGAATGATTACTGACTGTGTAAACACCTCTTATATCTTCATTTTCTATCCTCTATTCTCTTTATTTCTAATATTTTTTTGAGTAACAAAATATTTTTTTAACCCATTTCTTAAAATTTTTATGAGTAAAAAAGACATCAAAGCTCAGGAAAATCAGAGAATCAGTTTTTCATCAACCAAAGTTCAGTCCCAGTTTCCCGACTTTTTGGACATCCAGATTAAGTCTTTCGAAGACTTTTTTCAACTGGAAACACGTCCCGATCAGCGAGGAAGCGAAGGGTTGTACAAAACCTTTGCTGAAAACTTTCCGATTTCCGACACGAGAAACCAATTCGTATTAGAGTTCTTAGATTACTTTGTTGACCCGCCGCGGTACTCAATTGATGAGTGTATCGAAAGAGGATTAACGTATAGTGTGCCATTAAAAGCGCGTATGAAACTCTTCTGTACAGATCCTGAACACGAGGATTTTGAAACAGTCGTTCAAGACGTTTATTTAGGTACGATTCCCTATATGACAGCCTCCGGATCCTTTATTATTAACGGAGCAGAGCGTGTGATTGTTTCTCAACTTCACCGTTCGCCAGGCGTGTTCTTCGGACAATCCTATCACGCAAACGGTACCAAATTATATTCATCCCGAATTATTCCTTTCAAAGGATCTTGGATTGAATTCGCAACCGATATCAACTCGGTGATGTATGCCTATATTGATCGTAAGAAAAAATTACCATTAACTACTTTGCTTCGTTCAATCGGATATGAAAAGGACAAAGACATCCTTGAAATATTTGATTTGGCGGAAGAAATCAAAGTAACCAAAACTTCGATCAAAAAAGCCATCGGAAAAAAACTGGCGGCGCGTGTCTTAAATACTTGGCATGAAGATTTCGTGGACGAGGATACAGGTGAAGTGGTATCAATCGAAAGAAACGAAATCATTTTAGATCGTGAAACAATTATTGAAAAAGAACATCTGGATCAAATCGTAGAATCCGGTGTGAAGTCAATTCTTGTTCATAAAGAAGACAATAAATCGGCAGATTATGCCATTATCCACAATACGCTTCAAAAAGACCCGACCAACTCAGAAAAAGAAGCGGTGGAATACATTTACCGTCAACTTCGAAACGCTGAGCCGCCCGATGAGGAAACGGCAAGAGGAATTATTGATAAATTATTCTTCTCCGATCAGCGTTATTCATTAGGAGAAGTAGGACGTTACCGTTTAAATAAAAAATTGGGACTTGACATCTCTGAAGATATTCAGGTTCTGACTAAAGAAGACATCATTTCGATTATTAAATACTTAATCGAATTGGTAAATTCAAAAGCGGAGGTGGACGATATTGACCACTTGTCAAACCGTCGTGTAAGAACGGTGGGTGAACAAATGGCCGCTCAGTTCGGAGTAGGATTGGCGCGTATGGCGAGAACCATTCGCGAGCGAATGAACGTTAGAGACAACGAAGTGTTTACACCCATTGACTTGATCAACGCCAAAACACTTTCATCGGTAATCAATTCATTCTTCGGAACCAATCAGCTTTCTCAGTTTATGGACCAAACAAACCCATTGTCTGAGATTACGCATAAACGTCGTCTTTCGGCTCTTGGGCCTGGAGGACTTTCACGTGAAAGGGCTGGTTTCGAAGTTCGTGACGTTCACTATACACACTACGGAAGACTTTGTCCAATTGAAACTCCAGAAGGGCCAAACATTGGTTTGATCTCTTCACTTTGTGTATTTGCGAAAGTAAATAATCTAGGATTTATCGAAACGCCTTACCGAAAAGTAGAAAACGGAAAAGTTATTTTAAACGGCGAACCCATCTACCTTTCTGCGGAGGAAGAAGAATCCAAAACCATTGCGCAAGCAAATGCTCCGATTAACGATAAAGGAGAATTTGTAAATGATCGTGTGACGGCCAGAGAAGATGGAGACTTCCCAGTGGTAGAACCACAAGAAGTTGAACTGATGGACATCGCACCCAACCAGATTGCATCTATTTCTGCCTCATTGATTCCTTTCTTGGAGCATGATGATGCAAACCGTGCGTTGATGGGATCCAACATGATGCGTCAAGCTGTGCCATTGCTGAAGCCAGAAGCTCCGATTGTAGGAACAGGTTTGGAAATGCGTGTAGCAAAAGACTCAAGAATCCTGATCAATGCAAAAGGAGGTGGAACCGTAACTTATGTGGATGCAGACATTATTGTAATTGATTACGATAGAACCGAAGAAGAAGAATTGGTTAGCTTCGATTCTTCAGAAAAAACATACAATCTGACCAAATTCCGTAAAACCAACCAAGGAACTACTATCACCCTGAAACCAATTGTTAAAATTGGCGACAGAGTGGAAAAAGGACAAGTTCTTTGTGAAGGATATGCAACGGAAGATGGTGAATTGGCAATCGGAAGAAACCTTGTGGTTGCATTCATGCCATGGAAAGGATACAACTTTGAGGATGCGATTGTAATTTCTGAAAAAGTAGTTCGTGAAGACTGGTTCACTTCCATTCATATTGACGAATATTCATTGGACGTTCGTGATACAAAATTAGGAATGGAAGAATTAACTGCTGATATTCCAAACGTTTCGGAAGAAGCAACCAAAGATTTGGATGAAAACGGTATGATCCGAATTGGAGCAGAAGTAAAACCAGGCGACATCCTGATTGGAAAGATTACTCCAAAAGGAGAATCCGACCCAACACCGGAAGAGAAATTACTTCGTGCTATTTTTGGTGACAAAGCCGGCGATGTGAAAGACGCTTCATTGAAAGCCTCTCCTTCATTAAAAGGTGTGGTAATCGAGAAGAAATTGTTCTCTAGAAGCATCAAAGACAAGAGAAGAAGATCTCAAGATAAAGCAATTATTGACAGTATCGAAGCAGAATTCCAAAAGAAATTTGACGAATTACGAGATAAACTGTTGGAGAAATTATATGTCTTGCTTGATGGGAAAACCTCCCAAGGTGTATTCAATGATTTGAATGAAGAAGTAATCAAAAAAGGTACAAAATATACCAAAAAAGTACTTTCATCTGTCGAAGATTATCAAAACCTTACCGGTTCAGGAAGTGTTTGGGTAGTTGACGAAGACAAAAATGACTTGGTGAAAGAATTACTTCATAACTTCAAAATCAAGAACAATGATTTGATGGGTGCTTTGAACCGCGAACGTTTCACGATTTCAGTAGGAGACGAATTACCAGCAGGCATCGTGAAATTGGCCAAAATTTATATCGCCAAAAAGCGTAAGCTGAAAGTAGGTGATAAGATGGCAGGTCGTCACGGTAACAAAGGTATCGTGTCTAGAATCGTTCGTGATGAAGATATGCCATTCCTAGAAGACGGAACTCCCGTTGACATCGTTTTGAACCCACTTGGGGTACCTTCCCGTATGAACATCGGACAGATTTTCGAAACCGTATTGGGATGGGCAGGAAAGAAACTGGGACAAAAATATGCGACACCAATTTTTGACGGAGCTCACATTGACCAAATCAACGAATTGACCGACAAAGCAGGATTGCCAAGATACGGAACCACTTATCTATACGACGGTGGAACCGGAGAACGTTTTGCGCAAAAAGCAACGGTAGGTGTGATTTATATGTTGAAATTAGGTCACATGGTGGATGACAAGATGCACTCGCGTTCCATCGGTCCTTACTCATTGATTACGCAACAGCCGTTGGGTGGTAAAGCTCAATTTGGTGGACAGCGTTTCGGAGAGATGGAGGTTTGGGCACTCGAAGCATTTGGTGCGTCCAACATCTTGCGTGAAATCCTGACAGTGAAGTCAGATGATGTGATCGGTAGAGCGAAAACTTACGAGTCAATCGTAAAAGGAGAGCCTATGCCGGAACCGGGAATCCCGGAATCGTTCAACGTATTGTTGCATGAATTACAGGGTCTTGGATTAGACATAACTTTAGAAGAATAAATTTAATGAGTTTGAAGTTTATGGTGCAAAAGTGTAAAGATTAAATTGTTCTTAACCTGAATCCAGAAACTTTAAACATTAAACAAAATTGAATATGTCAACAAAAAATAAAACAAGTAAATTTTCAAAAATCCGTATCGGGTTAGCCTCTCCTGAATCGATTCTTTCCGAATCAAGAGGAGAAGTCCTAAAACCTGAGACGATTAACTATAGAACCCATAAACCGGAGCGTGACGGTTTGTTCTGCGAACGAATTTTTGGCCCTGTAAAAGACTACGAATGTGCCTGTGGGAAATACAAAAGAATCCGATACAAAGGAATCGTTTGTGACCGTTGTGGAGTAGAAGTTACAGAGAAAAAAGTGCGTCGTGAAAGAATCGGACATATCAACCTAGTAGTTCCGGTAGCGCACATCTGGTATTTCCGTTCTTTGCCAAACAAAATCGGATACGTTTTGGGGATGCCGTCCAAAAAACTGGATATGGTAATCTACTACGAACGCTACGTAGTGATCCAACCCGGATTGGCAAAGGCACCAGAAGGAGGCGAATTGGAAAGACTGGACTTCCTGACCGAAGAAGAATATTTGGATATTCTGGATGAACTTCCAGCAAATAACCAATATTTGGAAGATACAGACCCCAATAAATTCATCGCCAAAATGGGTGCCGAAGCATTGGAAGATTTGTTGAGAAGAACTGATTTGGATGATCTCTCCTACGAACTTCGTCACAAAGCACACCACGAAACTTCTAAACAAAGAAGAACGGAAGCTTTAAAAAGATTGCAAGTCGTAGAAGCATTGCGTGAGTCCAATATGAAACACGTAAACCGCCCTGAATGGATGGTGATGCGTGTCGTTCCAGTGATTCCACCAGAACTTCGTCCTTTGGTTCCGCTAGATGGAGGTCGTTTTGCGACTTCGGATCTGAACGACCTTTACCGTCGTGTAATCATCCGAAACAACCGTCTGAAAAGACTGATGGAAATCAAAGCGCCAGAAGTTATCTTGCGTAACGAAAAACGTATGTTACAAGAATCGGTGGATTCATTGTTTGACAACACTCGTAAAGCTTCTGCTGTAAAAGCAGATGGTAATCGCCCGTTGAAATCCCTTTCCGACTCATTGAAAGGAAAACAAGGTCGTTTCCGTCAGAACTTATTAGGAAAACGTGTGGACTATTCGGCTCGTTCCGTAATTGTCGTTGGACCTAGCTTGAAATTATACGAATGTGGTTTGCCAAAAGACATGGCAGCCGAACTATACAAACCGTTTATCGTTAGAAAATTAATCGAAAGAGGAATTGTAAAGACGGTAAAATCGGCTAAGAAAATCATCGACCGCAAAGAGCCAGTGGTTTGGGATATTTTAGAAAATGTATTGAAAGGACACCCCGTATTACTGAACCGTGCACCAACTTTGCACCGTTTGGGAATCCAAGCGTTCCAGCCCAAATTGATTGAAGGAAAAGCAATTCAATTGCACCCGTTGGTGTGTACGGCATTTAACGCCGACTTCGACGGTGACCAGATGGCGGTTCACTTGCCCTTGGGACCTGAAGCAATTTTGGAAGCACAATTGTTGATGCTTGCATCACAAAACATTCTGAATCCAGCCAACGGATCTCCAATCACCGTTCCTTCTCAGGACATGGTTTTGGGTCTTTATTATATGACCAAAGCCAGAGAATCTGCAAAAGGATCCGGTATTACTTTCTATTCAGCTGAAGAAGTTGAAATTGCCTTTAATGAAAAAGCAGTTGAACTAAACGCTGTCATCAAAGTAAAAGCTAGGGTTCGTGAAGGAGAAGAAATGGTAGAGAAAATGATTGAAACGACTGTAGGACGTGTTTTGTTCAACCAAATCGTTCCAGCAGAAGTAGGTTTCGTAAATGATGTTTTGACAAAGAAATCATTGAGAACCATCATTAACAATATATTGAAAATCACAGACTTCCCTACGACGGCAGCTTTCCTTGATGAAATGAAAGATCTTGGATTCCAAAATGCATTCGAAGGAGGACTGTCCTTTAGTTTAGGTGATATCTTAATTCCAGATGAGAAGAAAGATTTAATTGCAAATGCTATCGATCAGGTAGAAGCAATCAAGATGAACTATAACATGGGACTCATTACCAACAACGAGCGTTACAATCAGGTGATTGATGTTTGGACAAATACCAACGCCACATTGACCGAAATGGTAATGAAGCGAATGACCGAAGACGACGAAGGTTTTAACTCGGTATATATGATGCTTGACTCCGGAGCTCGAGGATCCAAAGAGCAGATTCGTCAGCTTGCCGGAATGCGTGGATTGATGGCGAAGCCTCAGAAAGCAGGATCTTCAGGAGGGGAAATTATTGAAAACCCGATTGTAGCCAACTTCCGCGAAGGATTGTCAATTTTGGAATACTTTATTTCAACCCACGGTGCTCGAAAAGGATTGGCAGATACCGCTTTGAAAACGGCAGACGCCGGTTACCTGACGCGTCGTCTCGTGGACGTAGCCCAAGACGTAATCGTGATGGAAGAAGACTGTGGAACTCTTAGAGGAATCGAAATTTCTTCCTTGAAAAAGAACGAAGAAGTAGTCGAAACCCTATCGACAAGAATTCTGGGTAGAACTTCACTTCATGATATTTACGACATGGATTCTGGAGAGAAACTGGTTTCTGCAGATGAAATCATTACCGAAGAAATTGCAGATTCAATTCAAAAAGCAGGAATTGAAATCGTAGAGGTACGTTCCCCATTGACTTGTGAAGCAAAAACAGGTATCTGTACTTCTTGCTACGGACGAAACCTATCGACTGGTAAGAAAGTTCAGAAAGGTGAAGCCGTTGGAGTAGTAGCAGCTCAGTCGATTGGAGAACCGGGAACTCAGTTGACACTTCGTACGTTCCACGTAGGAGGAACCGCAGGAAACGTTTCGGAACAATCCTCAATTGTAGCCAAAGCTAACGGTAGATTGGAATTCGAAGATTTAAGAACTGTAAAAGGAGAAGATGAGCACGGAAACCCAGCCGATGTGGTGGTTTCACGTTCAACAGAAATGAAATTGATCGACGCTGACGGAAACGTACGTATGACCAATAACATTGCCTATGGATCCATTCTAAAAATCAAAGACGGAAAAGAGGTAACCAAAGGCGATGTAATCGCAAGCTGGGATCCTTATAACGGTGTTATTATCGCTGAATCCGCAGGTAAAGTGGAATATGAAAACATCGAACAAGGTTCTACCTTCCAGTTGGAAATCGACGAACAAACCGGATTCCAAGAGAAAGTTATTTCCGATTCAAGAAATAAAAAATTGATCCCAACTTTGAAGGTTTTGACCAATGATGGAGAAGAAAGAAACTATAACTTGCCTGTAGGAGCTCACTTGATTGTAAACGATGGAGAAAAAATCAAGGCTGGAAAGGTGTTGGTGAAAATCCCTCGTCGCTCAGCAAAAGCAGGAGATATTACCGGTGGTTTACCGCGTGTGACCGAATTGTTCGAAGCACGTAACCCGTCCAACCCAGCCGTGGTTGCAGAAATCGACGGAGTGGTTTCTTTTGGTAAAATCAAACGCGGAAACCGTGAAAT
>LSQX01148103.1_pt2 | contig 10955 bp, 10 predicted proteins | sample 654561 | NCBI WGS metagenome assembly LSQX01 (sample SAMN04489861, study PRJNA283612) | anaerobic digester metagenome | isolation source: 4 biogas reactors fed with cattle manure at either 37C or 55C with and... | place: Denmark: Kongens Lyngby | collected 2014 | reverse complement strand
ATGGAACCGCCGGCCCAGCTCTTCCACCGAGCCTTGCCACATTTCCTTATCCCGACCTCGGGGCGGTGGGAAGATTCGTTCCACTTGAGTGGGAGAGCCGCTGAGTCCAAAATAAGCGACATTAGCCCCAGATAAGGCTTTACTGTCCCAGACAGTGATTTCCTTATCCCGGGTAGCCCGTTTCAACCTGTATGACGGCAGCCGCGGCTCATTGACCTCCTTGGTACACGTCAAAAGGCACGGCAGCTTGATCCTCAAAGTCTCAATGCCGTCCCCCATATCTGTGTCTACAATTATGCTGTCGCCGCCCAACTCATGGATCTTGGTTACATAAGAAGCATGGGGCAAGTTCAACAGCTCCGCGATGCCGGGTCCTACCTGGGCTGTATCACCGTCGGTAGTCTGCATGCCGCAAAGGATCAAATCCACAGGCGGCAGACGGCGAATGGCTTCAGCGAGAGTGTAGGATGTAGCTAAGGTATCGGCACCGGCAAATGCCCGATCAGATAATAAGTAGCCGTCATCTGCCCCCAGCGTATACGCCTCCCTAATAACCGCCATGGCCTGGGGCGGACCCATGGAAATCACAGTGACTGTTCCGCCGTACTGCTCCTTTAGGGCAACTGCAGCTTCTAGAGCATAGGCATCATATACGTTTAACTTGGATTCGACACCTTCCCGTTTTAGTACGCCCTTTTCCTCATCAATTTCTACTTCCGTGCCCTCAGGCACCTGTTTTATGCAAACAACAAAATGCACCTCACCGCCCCCCATTTGTCATATTGCTGCTTCCCTTGCACTTCCCCGCCTAACTAGTACCCATCCAGCGGGCGGCGGGTTATACCTGTATCGATTGGTTCGTCTTAATAGGCTAATATCCCTGCAAAAAGGCAACACAAACAAAGAGATCAAACACAAGTCCAACATTTCTCATAGCGTCTAATTAACCTTTCAGGGCTCCAGCGGTAAGGCCTGAGATAAACTGGCGGGACATGGCCAAGTATAATACCAATAGGGGCACGCTTGCTATAACCATACCTGCAAACAGCATTCCCCAATCAGTCATGAACTGGCCAAAGAAGATGGTCATCCCTAGAGGGATAGTCTTCAAGTGATCTGATTGGATAAAGAGCAGAGGGAAAAAGAAATCATTCCACCAAGGCACAAAATTGACTATAGTCACAGTGGCAAGCCCCGGTCTTACCAAGGGCAGCATAATGCGGTAGAAAATCTGCAGGTCAGTACAGCCGTCGATGCGGGCTGAGTACTCCAGGTCCTTGGGTATCGTCTTGAAAAAGCCGGTAAGCAGAAAAACCGACATGGGCATTCCGCTAGCCGCGTAGGTCAGCACCAAGGACCAGTGGGTGTTCAATAAGTTTAGATCACGCATCAACAAGAACAAGGGGAGGATTCCCAAACGAATAGGGATCATAATACCCGCCAAGAAAAACATATAAAAGAAATTACTGAGCCGGAATTGATAGCGGCTGAGGGCATAAGCAGCCAGTGAAGAACATGTCAAGACAAGGATCGTAGAGATCAAAGTTACAGTTACACTGTTGAGGAAGTAAGTATTAAAATGGGCTCTCTGCCACACCTTACCAAAGGTTTCGAAGCTCCACACCCGGGGCAGACCGAAGGGGTTCATGAATATCTCCCTGGTGGACTTGAAGGCAGTAATAATCATAAGGAATATTGGATAGACAAAGATAAAGGCCAGAACAATGAGGAGCAGGTATATAGCTCCTTCTACCACCCAGCGCTTAAGTACCCTTGACCTTTCGTGCATAGTCCACTCTCCCCATTTCATTTCTGCATCAATACTCCACTTCGCTTTGCCGGATCATGCGGACGCCAAAATACGACACAATAGCTACAATGAGGAACATCAATATAGCAATGGCCGAGGCAATTCCTATCTGTCCAGGTTCGCCACCGGTGGTGGAATCACCGAAAGCTGTCCGATAGAAGAAGGTCCCCAGGATATCAGTTGAGTAATACGGGTTGCCGCTGGACCCCTGCATAACAAACACCAACTCAAAGGTGTTGAAAATCCAGATAAAGGTCAGGATAGTAACCATACCTATAGTCGGCATAACAAGGGGCAGTGTTATATGCCGAAATACCTGCCAGCCGCTGGCCCCATCTACCCTCGCCGCCTCATGGTACTCCTCAGATATTCCCTGCAGCCCAGCCTTGAAGACCAAGATAGGAAACCCCAGCCAGCGCCAAGCATTAACCATAATCACAGTGAACAGAGCGGTCTCCGTCTGACCTAACCAAGGCTGTGCCAATTTCCCTAAGCCCAAGAGATGCAGAGCTTTATTGAAAGCGCCCCAAGTAGGATTAAGCAGCAGAAGCCAAAGAAAGCCCACAATTACCATGGACAATGTATAGGGCAGAAAAAACAACGTCTGCAGAAGGCCGTAGCCTCTCCGCTGTCTAGTGAAGAGCACTGCTAAGAATAGACCTAGGGTGCTCTGCAGCACAAAGGTGATCCCGAAAAATATAGTGTTATGCTTCAAGGCATTCCAAAACCTGATATTGTACGGTGCCTGCTGCAAGACAGTTCGAAAGTTATCCAGACCGCAGTAGACACCCCTTACCAAACCATCCCAGGAGAATAGGCTAAAGCCAAGGGCAGAGGTCAGCGGATATACCATGAAGACGGTATATAAAATGAGACCGGGAAGAAGGAAAAGGACATAAATGTTTTTCTGAAACCAGCGGATAACCAAAGGGACTCACTCTCCTAAGAATCCGGTAGGAAATGCCTTGGCTAAGACCTTTCCTACCGGAGATTATCTGCCTATCTTTTGAAGGGCTCGTACCAAGTCTCAAGTCCAGCCTGGATATTGGCCAATGCTTCATCTACAGTGATTTCGCCTGCAAATACTCCCTGGAGCTCATTCTGGAGCAGAGTCGACCCACTGGGCTGACCATAGCGGAAGGCTGTCAGCATCAAGTAGGGTGAAGAGCTCTCCTCCATTAAGGCCACGACCTCTGCCAGAAGTTCATTGTCAGGCTCTACTCCCGGAACTGCCGAGATCTGCTGGAGGGTATTGGTAAACATTGTGCCGTATTCCTCGGTTGCCAGGAAGCGGATAAACTCAAGGGCTGCTTCTGGGTGTTTGGTTGCGGCATTGATTCCATAGGAGCCGTCTACATACATGGTAAGGTACTTGAGCTGATCAGCAGTTTCAGCTGGCACCACAAACAGTCCTACTTCTAGATCAGGATTCATCTGGGCCAGGGTGCCCAGCTCGTAGATACCTGCCAAGAACATGGCGGCCATCTCCTGGGCGAACAGCATCTGCATATCGGTATAGCCGACACCCATATACTGATCCGGCAGGTAAGGCCTAAGTTCCAGCATCTTTTCAATAGCCGCCTTGATGCGGGGATCGGTAAAGGTTGTCTTGCCGGTTGTCACTTCCTCAAAGAAGGTGTTACCGCCGTAAAATGTAGGTGCTACTGCTCCGAAATATGTCTCCAATGTCCAGCCTTCCTTGCCCCCGTTGGCAAAGGGTATGTATCCTGCCTCTTTGACCTTGGCTGCCAGCTGCAGGAATTCATCCCAAGTGGAAGGCTCCTCCAAACCAAGCTCCCTAAAGATGGCCTTGTTGTAAAGCACCTGCACTGTCTGGACAGCGAAGGGAACTCCATAAACCTTCCCGTCAGCCCGGTTGGTTGCTCCCAGAAGCACATCCCGACTGAAGTTCGCAAGCTCCGGCACTTTTCCGTCTAGAGCCATCAAGTATCCAGCCTTGGCCAAGGGCTCCATTCCACCGTAAGCCCGCAGATGAATGATATCTGGGCCTGAGCCTGCCTGCAGCGCCGTTGCGAGAATGGTGTTGTATTCGGTGTTCCGATAAGCAACAAACTCGATATTGATATCCGGATGTTTCTCGTTAAACGCTGCGATGAATTTGTTGTATGCATCAACGTCTTCAGTTCTCCAGCTCCAGAACGTCAGATTTACCTTCTCCGCCATTGCTGCCGGAGTCAGCATTAATCCCAGGCAGGCGATGACTGTCAAGATAATCAGCGTCTTTCTTGTCACTATCATCGACTTTCCTCCTCGCATACTAAGCTGACCTTTGTGCCGAAAACCCCATAGCCGAGCCTGCAGCTTCACCACCACCTCCTGAATGTTGCTAATCACTGTGTATTTTTCAATACTATTTTCACCGCGTCTTTAGTTAATCCTTCTTACTTCTTGTATTTTCGTTAGAAGGTTTTTTAACCTATGCGGCGAACTCTCCCATATGATGTCTTGCAGCATCTGTCTGGCTGCTCTACGGCTTGACTTTATTGATTACATTTGCAACGCAATATTTGAGAAAGCGGTGATGGACATGAAAGATGCCTTCGAACAAAGCAACTGCCTAATTAGACTTCGAGGGCTTCTGCCAAGCCTCAGGCCCTCTGAACAAAAGGTAGCATCATACATACTCTCCCATCCGGAGGAGGTAGTCTACCTGTCCATTACTGAACTGAGCCAGATCGTTGGTGTCAGCGATGCAGCCATAGTCAAGTTCGCTCAACGCATTGGGTACAAGGGATATCAAGATCTTAAGATCAATTTGGCCCAGGAACTGCCCCAGACGGGAGAACCGGTGTACGGAGAGATTGAGCTGGATGATAATATCAGCCAAGTTAAAGAAAAGCTGTTCCACGTAAATATCGCAGCTTTGCAGGATACACAGGAGGTCCTTGACAATTGGGCCCTAGAAGCCGCCATCGATGCAATGCTCGGTGCCCAGCGCATCGATTTCTACGGTTTGGGAGCTTCAGGTATTGTGGCCCAAGATGCGCAGCATAAATTTCTCCGCATCGGCCTCAACTGCAATGCCCATATAGACACCCATATGCAGGCTGCCATGGCCGCGCTTCTGAAAACCGGTGATGTGGCTGTGGGAATTTCCCACTCAGGCCAAACCAAAGACATTGTATCGGCAATGGCAATTGCCAACACTGCCGGAGCTACCACTATCTGCATCACCAATTACCCAGCCTCCCAAATAGCCCAAGAGGCCAAGATCAAGCTGTTCACTTCTTCCCGGGAAACCACCCTGAGAAGCGGCGCCATCGCCTCCCGCATTGCCCAATTGAGTGTAATCGATGTTCTGTATATAGGAGTAGTACTGAGGAAATACGAAATGGTCATGGACTGCTTGGAAAAGACGAGAAAGGCAGTAGCTGACAAGCGCTTTTAGACTAAAGCCATGGGAAAGGGGACCCAGCAGTGAAGGACTATGGAGAACACAGCTGCGGTATGGAACCGCTGGCTGGCAACAGCAGCTTAACAACAGAGGAACGCAATAAGAATTCTCTCCAGCTAGACACCATGTCAACCCAAGAGATCTTGACTTTGATTAACGCCGAAGACCATAAGGTTGCCCCGGCTGTAGCCGCCGCCATCCCCGAGATCATAGAGGCAGTAGACCTGATTGCCAACCGCTTGAAGGCAGGGGGACGACTCTTCTATGTGGGAGCCGGCACCAGCGGCCGCCTCGGCATTTTGGATGTGGCGGAAATCAAACCCACCTTCGGGGTCGGTCTGGATACCGTCGAAGCAATTATAGCAGGTGGAGCCAAGGCCATTACCGAATCTGTTGAAGAGGCGGAGGACGATTTTCACCAAGGCGGTGAGGAACTCAAACTCCGGGGAATTGGGGAAAGCGATGTGGTAGTGGGCATCGCCGCCAGCGGAAGTACACCCTTTGTCCTGGGCGCCTTAGTGACCGCCCGGAAGAGGGGGGCCGCTACCATCGGCATAGCCTGCAATCACAACAGCCGCCTCCGGGATTACAGCGATGTGACCATTGAAGTTGTAGTCGGTCCAGAGGTCCTCACAGGTTCTACCCGCATGAAGGCCGGTTCAGCCCAAAAAATGGTGCTCAACATGATCAGCACTGCCACCATGGTCAAACTCGGTCATGTTTATGAAAACCTAATGATGGGCATGCAGATAACCAACACCAAATTGGTACATCGGGCTGTTCGGATAGTTTCTGCCGCTGCTGGGGTATCTGCTGATGATGCCGCGGCTTTGCTGGAGGCTTCCGGAAACGATATTAAGACAGCCGTAGTCATGGGTAAGCTCCAGGTGGATGCAGCCGCTGCCCGGCAGCTCCTGGACAGGGCTGAAGGCTATGTCCGCAAAGCCATTGCCCTTGGTCGAAATACAATGGATTAATTCAACTGAAAACGATGGGTGGTCATATGGGATACATACTGGGTATCGACGGCGGTGGATCCAAGACAACGGCAATCCTCGCAGATGAAACGGGAAAAGTATTGGGCGAGGGTCGCGGCGGGGCAAGCAACTACCAGACTATTGGTCTGGAGAAGGCCGGCAAGGCCATAGGCACAGCCGCTGCTGCTGCCATTCAGGCGGCTGGTGAGGATTTTTCGCTTTCATTGAAGGACCTAGAGGGCAGGTTGGTAGTTGTCGCCGGTTTAGCCGGGGCTGACCGCCCCCTAGATAGAGAGCGCCTTTGGCCTGTAATTTGGAATCAGCTGCCCTTAAGGCCTGCACAACTTCGTGTGGAGCACGATGCCCGGGTCGCCCTCGCCGCAGCCACAGGAAACAAACCGGGGATCATCCTCATTGCCGGTACGGGATCTATCGCTTTCGGTATTGACGATACCGGTCGGGAAGTTCGTGCTGGAGGCTGGGGCCCCATCCTAGGCGATGAAGGTAGCGGCTACTTCATCGGTAAAGCCGCGCTGACCGCCGTACTCTGGGAATACGATGGCCGGGGGAAACCTACATCCCTTACCGAAAGAATCACATCGTTCCTGGGAACCCCTCGCCCTGATGAAGTAGTTCCCCTAGTATACCAGGGACCTCTCCAAAGACCTGAAATCGCGAAACTAGCGGAAATCGTGCTGGAAGAAGCCGTCGCAGGCGATGAGGTAAGCCAATGCCTGATCACTGATGCTGCGAAGCATCTAGTTAAACTGATCAGCGCGGTATTGGCCCGGCTTGAGTGGACTCAACAATCGATACCTGCCGCCGGGACGGGAGGGCTTCTGCGGCCCAGCAATCTCTTGTGGACAACCATTTCTGAAATGTTGAACCGTTCCCACCCCCAAGTCAACTTCTCTCCTCCAATTCTGCCTCCCGAGCTTGGTGCTGTCCTGTTAGGAAGGGAATCTCTAGATACGGGGATTCCATATGAGGAATTCCTCCTAAACCTTGGTTCCTACATAAGAGAAACCTTCTGAGTCTCAATATTGCCGTATTTTTTTACAATGGTGTGCCCAGCTATGGGGCGAAATATCATGCCTTGGCTCGTAGCAGCCCCCCGCCGTAAAGGCTGTATAGACCGGTGATTTTGCAGGTTGTCCAACAAAGGAAATTCCCACCATACGCAGAAGTATGAGTGTACCTAGGGAACCTATCTATCAAAGGGGGTTTCGATAATGGCTAGCGAGAAGCGGGTTGCTGTATTGGTAGAACGGGAATACGAGGACCAGGAACTTTGGTATCCATATTTACGGCTGCTTGAAGCCGGTTGCAGTGTCAGTGTCGTTGGACCGGAAGCTAATCAGGAATACCTCAGCAAACACGGCTACCCCATCAAGTCCTGCATCTGCATGGTAGATGCCAATAAGCAGGATTGGGACGCTGTAATCATTCCAGGCGGTTGGGCACCGGATCGGCTCAGGAGATATCCTGAGATGGTGGAATTGGTCCGGAAAACCAATGAGCAGGGGGGAGTTGTAGCTGCAATTTGCCACGGCCCATCACTCCTTGTTTCGGCGGATATTGTGCGGGGCAGGAAGGTTACCTCCTATGATGCCATCAAGGATGACCTCATCCATGCCGGCGCCGACTGGAGCGATGCGGAAGTGATAGTTGACGGAAATCTCATTACCTCCCGAACCCCAAGGGATCTTGTACCCTTTATGAAGGCGGTTCTAGCCGGATTGAGCCTGTAAGCAGCAAAGGGGTGCTGGGGACCTTAACAGCCCCAGTACCCCTTGTCGACTTACCCACCCATTTATTATCCCTTCACCACCGCAACCGTCCGCAATCTCAGTACTGGATCGACGAGATCCCTCTGATAATTCAGCACTTCATTGATATCCTTATACGCCCACCTAGACTCCTCCGCCACATCGGAACGCTTCCGCTTGCCTAGGACGACATTTTGCGACTTGAGATCCTCAATGACTTCCTGTACGCTAAACTGCTTAACAGCTTCATTTCTGCTCATTACCCGGCCGGCACCGTGGGAGCAGCTGAAGAATGATTCGGGATTACCCTTTCCCTTCACTATATAGCTAAAGGATCCCATGGCACCTGGAATGATACCGTATTCATCCCTACCCGCCCGAATGGCGCCTTTGCGGTGGACCCATACATCCTTACCGAAATGATTCTCCAAGGCAGCATAGTTGTGATGGGCATCAACTTCTAGATCTATCCGTGTATCATCAACACCCGCATGTTTGGACAGATTCTCAAAGACAACTTCCTTCACCCGCCGCATCATCAGGGCCCGATTCTCCTTGGCAAAAGCCAGAGCCATATTCATCCAGGCGATATATGCCCGTCCCTCGGGGGTGTCTGTGGGCAGATATGCCAGCTGCCACTCCGGGGGTACTGGAGCAGAAAGCTTAGCATTAAGGGCCTGAGCCCGTTTATTGAAAGCCCGACAGATTTGCAGTCCCAAATTACGGGAACCTGAATGTACCATAAGCCCCAGTTTACCGTCGTCATCGGCCTGCAGCTCTATAAAATGGTTGCCGCTTCCTAAGGTGCCTAATTGGAAGTAGGCTCTCTCAAGTTCCTTCTCCAGTTGGGGCATTAGTAAAGCCGGCGGTTCGAACTTATCTAAGGTGGAAGACGGCTGCGGTGTCTTTTGATGGGCAAACCCAGTGGGAATGCTTCTCATAATGTCTCCGACGATCTTCTGGGCTAGTGTGCCGTTATCAACCTTTACTTCATTTAGCAAGTCTGCAGGCAGATCAACGTGGACAAAGGATACACCACAGCCAATGTCATTGCCCACTGCATTGGGAATGATGGCATCCTCTGCTGCCAAGACACCCCCAATAGGCATTCCGTAGCCAGTATGGCAATCCGGCAAGAGAACTACATGATGAAAAGCACAGGGCAGATTTGCCAAGTTAACTGCTTGCTCCATGCAGCTTACTTCAACCTGAGATGGATCCTCCAGCCAGATCTTGATGGGTTTATTGGCTACGGCCTTTAATACAAACATTTCATCACCTCTTGGCTAATGATACCCGCCAGGAGTTTTGAGCTATAAATTGCTCTTCAACCACTCCAAACCTTTGCGGAAACCTTCAGCATGATCAGTTTTTCCTTCGTATTCTACGCACCACACGCCTTGATAGTCTACTCTTTTCAAGCACTCAACGGCCCAGTGCAGGTCTAATTCACCTTCACCCAAAGCCGTCCCTTCATAGTCAGCTAAGCTGTTTTGGCCATCCTTCATATGGACATGCAGCACCCAAGGTGCAATCTTCTCGTAGAATTCATTTACCTTTTCCAAAGGATGTCCCGCCCAGCGGTAGTTCATGGTATCCAGATTGGCACCTATGTTCTTGCTGCCTACAGCTTCCAGCAACTCGATCTGAAGATCAGCATCGTTGGTCACTAAGCCGTGATTATCTAGAGCAAACTTGAAATCTTCCTTCTCGACAAAATCCCGGCAGCGGCCAAACCCTTCCACCATAAGCTCTACCCACCGTTCTTTAGGCACACCCTCTTTCGGCCAGCCTCCATCTACCCGCAGCAGCCTTGTACCGAGAACATCTGCTAGCCGACAAACCTGCTTTAGGCGTTCTACCTGAAACTCCATATCTTCCTGGCTGGTAACCAAGAAATCATTTTGCGCGGCGAGGGCAGAAACCTTGATCCCACGTTGATCCAGCAAAGCGCGGACCCTTCGGGCAGAAGCCACCGCCTCTTCATAGCTCTGCTCCTTCTTCCAAACATCTTCAGCCAACAGTTCCGTATACTCGAATCCAGCTTCGGCAGCAAAGTCCAAGAAAGCCTCCAAATCGCCCGGGAAATTATAATGAACAACACCTAATTTCGCCATTGTCCAGTCTCCCCTCTGCAATTAGCTGTCAATTCCCCTTTTCGGCGCCCTTTGCCAGTACCCTCCCTCCCACAGCCATAACTGCTCTGGGCGGTTTATCCACGGTACTCAGCTCCATTTTCACCGGGTAATCTATCGGTTCCCTTGATCCTCCTTCGCCGCTGGATTATACTGACACTGCTGACACAATATATCTACCGCTAACATCATATCTATAATAACCGAGTTTGGGGGTGTAGCTATTGAGAACATTAATCCTCTACGGCAGTAAGTACGGCTGCACAGCTAAATGCGCTTACCTGCTCCGGGATAAACTGGAAAATGCAGATGTAATAGACCTATCTCAGAATTACCCAGTATCTGTATCCTTGGAGGACTATAATGCAGTCCTGATTGGAACACCTGTCTACGCAGGAAAAATCAATAAGGCTGTCGCAAAATTCTGCACCGCCAACCTCGATAAGCTAAAGGAGAAAAAGATCGGCCTTTTTGTTTGCTGTGGGCTGCCGGAGAAGGCCATGGAGCAGCTGGAAACTGGATTCCCTAAGCAGCTGGTACAGACTGCCCGTGTTAAGGCCTATTTTGGATACCAATACGAAATGGAGCAGCTGAACTTCTTTGAAAGAATTATTATGAGGCTGTTGGGCAAACACCGAAACGAAAACGAGATACGTCACGCTGCCATTGAAGACTTTGCCCGGAGTTTTGCACAGGAAAATGGGAAGTAATCAACCACCAGCTGTCATTCCGGCTGTCATAAGCCCCCTTCCTGCCACTATCTGCACAGCTCTCTTCAGAGAAGCAAAAAGCCCCAAAACCTTACGGCAATGGGGCTTTATATATGGCCCGCCCGGTAGGACTCGAACC
>LSQX01329756.1_pt3 | contig 10956 bp, 4 predicted proteins | sample 654561 | NCBI WGS metagenome assembly LSQX01 (sample SAMN04489861, study PRJNA283612) | anaerobic digester metagenome | isolation source: 4 biogas reactors fed with cattle manure at either 37C or 55C with and... | place: Denmark: Kongens Lyngby | collected 2014 | reverse complement strand
TGGAAGGCTGCACAGATTGCAGATATTCTGGATAGAAGCGCGTAGTCGGCCAGGTGAACTGGTAGTCGGAGCTAAGCACCCAGGCATAGACACCAAACTGCGGCTCAGGGCCGCCTGCCTGCGCAGTTGCCGCGCGGATGGCATCTACCGCCTCAGTCCACATCTCATAGCCCTTCTGCAGACGCCACTCTTCCCATGTCTCGATGCCGCTCTCCGCGAAGTCGGCCTGGCAGCGCGTGCATTTCTCGGCATCCACCGGCCCTCGCCAATTCCATAGCTCGATGTCTGGGAAAAGGTAATCAGGCCGGGCCTTCGCGCACTGCGACGCTATACGCTGAATCTCGGCCTGATAGTACTGGCCACGGTAGCTGGGGCACGGTGCCTTGCCGGTCGTGCCATCCTCAAACTGGCAGTAGATTTCAGACTCTTTTGCCATGTGATGGAAAGTAGAGTCTATGTTCATCAGCTTGAAGCCCTGCTCGCGCGCCTGCTCCCACAGCGCCTGCTGCTCATCTGCACTGTCCCAGCGAGGGTAGCTGCTGACGGTGTTTAACCCCAGCGTGCGGAAAGCGTCCAGGCAGTCGGGCCAGGTGGCCATCGAGCCCAAGAAGTACCAGCTCAGCCCCACCAGCAGCTCTTTCGGTTGTGGCGTCTCGGGGATTTCGATGGCGCGGATGGGGACGGCCATCATCGGCGCCTCGGAGCCGTCGGCNNCGTCCAGCCGTCTGCGATGGCCTCACCCTCGATCGTCGAGAGCCGCTCGGCCGGCTGAGTCCTGGTGCCGCGGCCGAAGCCATGGCCATCTACCAGCCGCACCCCCGGCGGTAGCTCCAGCCGGACCAGCACCTCCTCGGGCTCCATGTCTGCCGGAGCGGTCAGGCCGACCGGATTTTCTGTGGTGATGTTCGTAGTGAAGCACAGGTACGGCTTGTGTAGGTGCATCTGTGGACGGCTGGTGGAGAAGTCCACGATGGGCCATGCCGACAGGTCCACTGCGGCCGGATCATGGTCACCCCGCATCACATACATCTCATCAGAGATGAGTAGATTTGAGCAATAGAAGGCCAGCCCGACATAGCGGCCACGGGTGTGCAGGTCGTCGAAACGAAAACGGTGCGCCGCCGACGCGTTTTCGTTGCGCGGAACCCCGAACTTCACGGTGTCATCGCGGCCGATGATGGTGAACTCCCCAACCTGTCGCCAGCTTTCGCCATCGTCGCTGACCAGCGCAGCCAGCCACACCGGCCCATACAGGCTCTGATCGGCAGCAGCAGTCTGGAAACGGATGGCTATCTCATCTATGGATTCGATCCGCCCCAGGTCCAGAGACAGATTGGCACGCCCTCCGTAGCTATAGCCGACACACTTGGCCTGGAACCACATCTGGCCGTGATGATGGTCAGATAGCACTCCGTCGGTCAGGTCGGTGGCGTCGGTGTCACCGGCGGAGGTGAGACCATAGTTGGGCTGCGGCGAGAAGCTGACAGTCTTGCCCAGCGCTAGATTTACCGCAGGGTCCAGATCATCGGGCTCAGGCGTCCATCGTGGCTGGGCCTCTGCGTCCTGGAGCTGGCCAAACGTGACGGTCGCTGCCACCGCCAGTACGAGTATGACTGCCAGTACGGTACGCATGTGGTCTCCTCCGTTGGTGGCGGCCAGACGAAACTGTGCACTTCGCGCTACGACATACGGAAAGCTTCAGGAGGCCGCCATAACACAAGTGTAGTAAGTCTGTACCATTTCTTTCGCATTGGCCGCTATGCCTTCCATCTTGTCGATGTTTTCTGCTGCCAGGATAGTCACAGTGGGCTTCTTGTGTGATCATCGGAGTGCCATTTCTTACCAGTAGACAATAGCACAGTAGCATAGCATGACGATTGCTGGCGGGATGCAAGGTAGTCAGCTTTGGCTTGCACCATTTGACATAGCCTTGCACATGTTCGCTGCTTTGCCATATGGTAAAGTTGTACAGGCTCAGCTCTGCAGAAGTATGTGATCGAAGGCCACTACATAGCGCACAGAGAGGAGCATGTGAAGATGCGTGGGGCACTGGTAGCAGCGGTAGTGCTGGCGACGGCCACCTGTGTCTATGCCGATCTGCAGCCTCTGCAGGTACTGAAGCAGACTGACACAGAAGTGACCATCGGCAATGCAGCCTTCTCTGTGGTGGTCAAAAACAGCGGCAGACTGCAAAATATCCAGGCTCGTGGCACCGAGTATGTGTCATTCGTGGCGCTCTACACCAATCCCACAGCCTCCCGCGCCGATGAAACCATACGCGTTGTCCAGGGCGAGACTGGTGAGAGGCGGGGCATCGGCCCTACACCCGACAGGATAGTCGCACAGAGACGGGAAAACCACTACTTCATCGCACTCGAGCAGACCGCTAGCCGCCCTGATTTGTGTGATGGTGCGCCACTGTATGATCTGCATCAGGAGATCGAAGTGGCCCCCAACGGTGTCGTACGAGTGCGCTACCAGTTCGATTGGCGACGCTTTTTTCGACTCAACCGTGCTACCATATACCTCGGACTGACCGGTTCCACCTTCGCCAACCTACCCTTCTGGGCTGACTATACTACCCACTGCAACCACGGCTTCTTCAGCGCACTGAAGCAGTACGAGACTTTTGAGGGTCTCAACGGTCATCTGCGCGCTCTGGTGGTAGATTGCCCATCAGGCCCGTTTCACTTCTGGCTGGACACGAATACCACGGTCACTGGCAGCTACTGGGGTGAAAGCTGCTCGGCAATCGGTGTGCAGGTGCCGGAGACTGCAAGTGGGCAACCGATGTATAGCGGGGCTACAAGTGTCGTGGAGTTCACTGTTAAGATGCCTTTAGCATAAGCGCCTGCTGTGAAGGGAGTGCTATGACATGAGACGCGCCCGGTACTGTGTCGTCATGGTCGGATTGATGCTACTTCTGGGGCTCGTGGTGTCTTCTGGGTGGACTGCCTGCACCGTAGAGGAGGTGCAGGTCCAGGGCGAACCGGCGGTGATGCTGGAAAACGACTTGATACAACTGCGCATCAGGCCCACACAGGGAGGGCGGATTGATCGATTTGTGTACAAGCCTACCTCGACTATGCTCACTGCCTCTACTGAGGGAGCAGTGCTGGTGGACCGGGTGTGGAACTACGCGAATTCCGATATGTCCAGGCAGTGGACAAACGCGGCATATGACTACCGTTATGAGGATGACGCCGAGAGAGCGGCAGTGAACTTGAGTGGACCGGGCACCATCGGGGTGGGGACCCGCATGATTTTCCACAAGACCATCAGTATCACCGCCGACAGTGCTGTTGTACGTGCCGATTATGCACTGGAGATCGCCCATGAAGCCTTGTCACCGCTGCAGGCAGGCATCTGGTGGCACAACCGGCTGGGAGTGCCACAGGAGGCCACAACTTATTTCCTGCCTACCCTGCAGGGCGTCAAGCCCTGCCTACCCTGCAGGGCGTCAAGCCCTGCCTACCCTGCAGGGCGTCAAGTCAGTGTCTTACGGGGCTGGTGATACAGGACAGTTCTGGTGGTATGACATGGCACGAGGCTGGGGTGCGGCACTGGGCGAGAGCGGTACCGGAGTGGCAGCAGTAGTGGATTTCCGTAAGCTGATGTGCTTTTACCAGTACATGAGTGGGGAGGTCGCCGGGCTGGAGTGGGCATACCGCTCGGAGATAATTCCGCATGGGGAACAGACTGAGACCACAGTGTGGTTGGTGCCATTTGCCGGTCTCAGTGCGGTGTCGGGCGCCAGTGTAGAAGTCGTCGGCGAAGTCGAAGCGCCGGACCAGGTCAGCTTGCAGCAGGCAACCGATGGAGTGCCGGTGATAGTCAGGCTGGCGGCACCGCAAAAGTGGAGTCCACGACTGCGCGCCAGTTGGCAGCGGGTTCCAGACCAGCAGGTGCATGAGGCGGCTGTATGGGAGACGCAGGTCGGCCCTGATGCGGTAGTCGAGCATCAACTGGAGCTGAGCCTCCCACAGGAGGGCACCTACCAGTTGCGGATTGAAGTCATGGACGGTGATCGGCTGGCCACCGACTTGTTGGCCGAGATGGTTGTGGGGCAGGCCAGTGGAGAGGTGGCCATCATGCCTCTGGAGGAAGGGCTGGGCCGTCTGGACGAGCGGTTCGAAGACAAGATAGCTGTCCGAGATACCTCGTCCGAGTATGTGCCGCCATCTGAGGATGTGGTGACGCCTCATGTCAAGTGGGCAAAGCCGTATGCCGGAGGGCGAATGAAAGCTCTGATCCTCAACGATAGCACTATAGGCCGAGAGACCATCGAGTTGGCCCAGCGTCTGGATATGGACTACATCGCCCCTCCGGGTTTGCGCAGCGGCAATCCCGCAGAGTTGGCCGGATTTCTCGAAAACGACTATGACGTGATCCTGATCGGCGGTCTCAGGGCTGACATTCTCTCGGAAGAAGCTGTGGATGCGATACTTGCCAGGGTAGAAGCGGGCACCGGCTTGATCATGGTCAACCCAAACAACTGCTCGGAGAAGCTGTGGAGTGTGCTGCCGTTTTCCGGATTTGACGGTGGTGCACGCCCCAAACAATCATGGACAACGGTACAGGACCACTACCTGACGGTTGGCATACCCTGGGAGCAGATACCGCCTACTGACACATGTCGCTACCAGGCCACAGGACATGTGCTTGCGCAAGCCGATAGGTATCCTCTGTTGGCGGTCTCCGAGCATGGCCAGGGTCGCATCGTGGCACTGGCTTGGGCGACCTCCTGGCAGGCTCCAGGATCGTACGAAAACGGCCTGACACCATGGATACAGTTCGCACCTGCCAGGTTCGCGTACTGGGAGTACTACTTCAGCATTCTGGCACGGTGCATGACCTGGGCGGCACAGAAGGAGCCGTCCGTGTTTATCACCTCTGCTGCCACCGGGGCAGAGCAGTACATGATGCGCGACCATGAGCAGCCGGTGGTGGAGCTGCACCTGAGCAACCCGGGTGCAGCCAGCGAGTTGGCAGCTCAGGTGGTCGTGCATGACCGCTATGGCCATACGACACATGAGGCCAGCCAGAGCTTCTTCGCAGCTACCGGAGACAGTCAACTACAGATACCGCTGCCGGAGCTTCACGGTGGCCCACATCTGGTGGATATCCTGCTCGAGAACGCACAGGGTGAGAAGGTCAACTGGGCGACAGTGGTAGTCCAGATGCGGCCGAGCGTAAGTATCATCGACCTCGAAGTGCCTGACGAGATATACAGCAGCGGGGATACACTGGAGATTGACGTGACCCTGGAGTCGCTTGCAGATGCTCCGGAGCAGGTCGCACTGGCGGGTACGCTGACCGATGCCTACGGCCGTGTGGTCTGGCAGCAGGAGCAGGCTGTAGCTCCCGACGGCGTGGTGCATCTGAGCTTCGCGCTACCTGAACCGATGGCTACAACCGCGCTGTTGCGAGTGGAAGTCAGCGATGCTGATGGCTTGCTGGATGCCGCCGAGCAGAAGCTACTGACCATGCCGGTGGACTGGGATAACCGTCACTGGGGGCACTTCCTTTGTGGCATGTGGGGCCACAAGGGCGGAGCTTATGCGCGAGAGTATCTGCAGCCCGAGATGGCCAGGCTATTGCGGGATGCCTGTATAGAAGTGGTGACCAACAGTGCCAAGTGGCTCCATGACGGCGAACAACGCAGTGCATTTGAAGTGGGCCTGCGCACAATTCCTATAGGCGTTGCCCGGGGTGTGCTCAGCGCTGGTCGTCGGCCAGGGCCGCCTGAGTATCCAACTTTTGCCGAGCAGAGAGAGGACTATCTGCGGAGCAAAGATAAATCGACCCTGCATCGTCCCTGGTGCCTGAATGCTGACGACACTCGCGAGCATGTCAGAGAGATGTTGGAAACGGTCACTGCGGCAGTGGCCCGCTATCGGCCTCTGGGGTACTGCTGTGGCGACGAGTTGTCGGTGACCGATCACACCACTCCGTTCGACTACGACTTTTCTCCTGGCTGCCTGGAGCAGTTCCGCCTGTGGTTGCAGCAGCAGTATCCGTCGTTGGCAGCCCTCAACGCCCAGTGGGGCACCAGCTTCGATTCCTGGGAGCAAGTTATGCCGATGACTGCTGAAGAGGTCGCTGAGCGTGACAACTATGCACCGTGGGCTGACCATCGGACCTTTATGGAGGTCACCTACGCTGAGTTTTTCCGATGGATGCACGATACCCTCGATAGCTACGACCCGGGCGGACGTATCGGTATCTCCGGAAGCCAGGCGGCGACAGCATACGGGGGCTACGATTGGTGGCGGCTGACGCAGGCCCTTGACTTTGCCCAGGCCTACGATCACCAGACTACCGGAGAGATGCACCGCTCCTTCGGGAGCATGCTGGCGGCTCCCTGGTGGGGATATGGCTCCACCGATCCGACGCTGGGCCATCAACTATGGCGGCGTCTGCTCAACGGCAATACCGGCGCTATGTTTTACGGGCCGTTTCTCAATCCAGATTACACTTACTCGCAGACTGCACTGGAGGGTACGCGGCATCTGGAGGAGATGCAGTCAGGTCTGGCCCGGCTGCTGGGCGAATCAGATCGTGTGGCGGATGTGTACATGCACTATTCGCACCCCAGCATCCATGGTAGCTTCATCACAGGTGGCGACAGCCTATTTGCCGCCAACCGTGCGGGCTGGGTCAAGGCCATCGAGGATCTGGGGCTACAGATGCAGTTTCTGGCCTACGCTCAGCTCGAACAGGGGCGCCTGACCGAAATCATGCCTCGGGCCTTCATCTTGCCGTACTCGGTGGCCCTCTCGGACGCTGAAGTGGCCGAGTTGCAGCGATATATTGAGGCAGGGGGAGTGCTGATTGCAGATGCCCGCTGCGGTCTGATGGACGCTCACTGTTCGCCACGCAGTGTGGGGGCACTTGATGGTCTGTTTGGCGTTGAGCGGACCGTTGTGGATCCGCGGGCCAGGCGCATCGAGGCTGAGGCCGAGTTTTCGACTGCCCTTGGCCAGTGTGATCCGCGGGACATCACACTGGAGGAGTTGTCAGGTGATACCATGCTTCGGGCCACCGCCGGCACTGCTCTGGGGCGGATGGGCGAGGTTCCTGCACTGGTAGTGCGCAACGTCGGGCAGGGCAAGGCCGTGCTGCTGAACCTATTCATGGACAGCTATGGGCGGCGGCGCAGCCTGGGCGTGCACCAGCCGCTCCGCAGCCTGGTGGCGGAGATGCTGAAGCTGGCCGATATCACACCCTTCGCGCAGATCGCATCAGACGAAGGCGAGAGCTTCTACGTCGCCCGGTATGACAACAGTCAGGCCTGCTATGTGGCTATACTCCGTGAACCGGGCGAGACTGCCACAGGTGGCGGTCCCGGTAGCGCCAAGTCCAGTCGACAGCTCCCGACACGTGCCGAAGTGCGGGTGCGCTTTCCCGCATCTGCTCACCTGTACGACCTACGCGAGGGTCGGTATATTGGCCACACCGACACCGACAAACAACTGTTAGAGACGGGGCAGTGCCGCATCTACTCGCTGATGCCATATCGTGTAGAGGCAGTGCAGGTTACGCCGCGAAGAGCCAGCATACAGGCGGGGCGTGCCCTGGAGTACCGTGTAGCAATTCGTACTGACGGGCCTGATGCGGGGGAGCACGTCTTCCGTGTGGACGTAATCGGCCCCGACGGCCCGTGCCGCCACTATGCGACTCAGTTCACTGCGGAAGGCGGTGTTGCGACGGGAGTCATCAGCCTGGCGCTGAACGATGCTGCAGGGGAGTGGCAGATTCGGGCCACTGATATCGCCACTGGCGTGTCGGGGGTTGGCCGTTTTTCCGTGAAGCCGATAGATCTCCGAACAAGTGGGCAGAACCTGGCTGAGTGAGAGCGTGCTGATCGCCTGCCGATAGATTCGCTGCGCTGCTGTTTGGGGCTTGATGACTCATGGCCACAGTCTCTGTGACGATAGCCTGGCAGCGCACAGGAGCGTCTTGACATCCGCAATCTGCACTCTTGCATTTCTGGCCTATGGTTGCCTGCCATGCCCCGTGTGTACAGTCTAGGCGGTGTACGTCGACCGCTGTGCTCTATGGTTGACATGACAAGTCCCGCGTGTACGGTTTGGGCAGTGCTGAACCGCAGGCAGTCGGGAAAGCTCATAGTTGAGGTGTGAGGTGCCTCACCAGAGCAGCACTGGCTGGCGATGGAGGGTCTGTGGTTTGTGCAAAACGTAGCTCTGCAGTTGTCCTGTGTAGCTGTGGCACAAGTCACGTTCGGCGGTTGCTTGGTGGTGCCGGCGGGCAGGTGCAAAAGAAGGGAGATCGCCTGGAGTTGGACTGGCAATCACAGAAAGACTGGAGCTGTCCCCATATGCATTGAGCCGGCTCCACATGCATACGATCGAAAGCGCGCGCTTGAATTGCCAGAGCGGTGAACGGACGGAATACTCCGCATTCTGGGGCAGGTGCTGCATGGGATTTCGGGGAAATACAGTATGCGGGTGCGTATTGCCCATACGCCGGCAAGCCGCAAACCGATGATGACATGGCACACACTGGCCGCAGCTTTTCGGAAGGACGAAACGCTGCGTCTAAGAGCATCACACGGGCATTTGCGGTCAGACGACTCGTAGTGCCCGACCAGCTCTGGGGTTGGCAGTGGCACCAGGGGGAGCGGCACATGATCGAGCTGCGCGTAAGAAAACGTGTGGCCTATTCGCATCCCGGTGGAGGCCACTGTGCATAGGGCTCATGCGCACAGAGTAGTGTAGAGCGGGGATATGTGGCGATGCAATCAGTTACAGTTTTCGTGACAGACAGGCAAGGTGGCTGTGTGCGACGGACTCGGCTGTGCCGTCATGAATAGACGAGTCTGGAAAGCAGAAACAAGGTAATCGAGAGTGTATGACGGCACTACCCGGCCATACAGTAAGCGTTTGAACCCCTGATGCGGGGCGTCACATGCGTTGGCACAGCGTTTATGGCGCAATCAGTTGGAAATGCTCAGGCTAGCCGCTACATCATAGCCATAAGCGTATCACACTAGAGATCTGTGATTTACCGACTCCAGGGAGATGAAAACGATGCATCGCGCTCTGACGATTGTCACGGGAATGCTGTTGCTTACTACGATCACCCACGCGCAAGACGAAGGCCCTGTGGCCTATCAGCCCGATATCCTGGGAGTTGACCGTCTTTTCCTTGTCGCGTTGCGCGTCCCGACGGATGCGCCACAGATCGCCATCACTGTCCCCGACGCGGTGGAGCTTCTGGATCGCACGCCTCTGCCAACCACCAGTGACATCCGCAAGTACTACTTCCGCACCCTCGAAGCCGCCAAACAGGCTGACATCATCTTCGCTCATCCGGATGGGCCGGTGACGGTCTCGGTGGAGATATGGTCTTACCACGATCTGCGGGAGTTCCGTGAGCTCAAGGGCGTGCAGCTTCCCCGGCGATGGCCTCTGGGTGAGAGGCTGCCGGAGCTCAAGCAGGGGCGCACGATCATCACACCGGAGAGTGAGAAATCGTACCGGTCCGATCCAGGGAAGTACTGGCTGGAGTTTACAGATGACGAAATTTGGTCGCTGCAGCCTGACAGCACCATACCGCGCTGGCACTGGGTCAACATCACACAGGGCTGTCCGGTGCATGGCGCAGATATCTACCAGGACAAAGAATTCTATCCATGGCTTGATGAACTCGACAAACCGATCATCGCTACGACAGAGGCTACGGTACCGTATGCCTGGAAGGTCAAGTGCCCGATAGGCAGTGAGCTGTATCCGAGCAACGACTTTGCCAACTATGACTTCACCAGCGGGGCCTTCCCCGATGACGGCATAGGCGGTGGCTATATCGCCCCTGATGGCACCCACTATGGCTTCATCGCTGAGATCGCACAATCACATGCCTATCGGATGCTCACCGTAGCTCCGGCGTGCGCGCGCAGCTATGTAGCCACAGGCAATATAGAGTATGCACACAAGGCTCTGGTGGCCATGGCGAGAGTGGCGGTAGAGTTCTCCTATCTGGCGACGATGACGCATCACAGACACCGCAACACTGTTAGTCAGGTTGAGCGCCTTGGACAGAGCCGCTTCGAAGACGGTCCGTTCCTGAACCGGGCGGGATTTACCATCTACAGCATAACTCTGGCGGGGCGTCAGATCCATTACGCCGAAGCATATGACATGATCTGGCCTGCGATAGACCAGGACGACGAGATCATCCCGTTTCTGCACACCAAGGGCCTGACCCATATCCAGACCCATGAAGATCTGCGCCGCTTTCTGGAAGAAGACCTCATGGCTGTATGGATGCAGGGCGCTATGGATGGCGCCACCGCCTGTAACGAACCCTACTCGCAGCGGGGTTTGGTACGCATGGCCGAGTGCTTGAACTACGAGCGTGGCGATGAATTCATGGATTGGCTATATGACGATCCCCGCGGCCAGATGCGCTACTTCACGATCAACAACTACTTCCGCGATGGCGCAGCGTGGGAGTCCACAGTTGGTTACAACGGCATGCACGTGGTATCTACCTTCCCGGTAGTCGAAAGCATCGAGCACTTGCGACAGATGCGCCCCGAATTGTATCCCAGTGAGAAGTACCCGGGCTTTACTGACAGCCGCGCATATCGCAGTATCTACGATTTTGTGATGAACACCATCAACATAGACCGCGTTTGTCCGCGTGTCGGTGACTCGGGTAGCCATCCGGTGTATAAGCGGTCCCCTAAAGTCACCTGGACAGACGCCAGCGCTCGTGTCTTCGAGCATGCTTATCAGACATTTCAGCATCCCAAGTATGCCTGGGCACTTGCTCATGCCCCGAGCTGGAACCCCTCGGAAGAGTTTCCGTACAGCAGGGAGCAAATCGAAGCTGCTGCCGCCGAGTGGCCTGATGACTGGAACGACGCCAGTTGTCTGCAGGACGGCTACGGTCTGGCCATGCTGCGCAGCGGTCAGGGCGACAACAAGC
>LSQX01170669.1_pt1 | contig 10956 bp, 12 predicted proteins | sample 654561 | NCBI WGS metagenome assembly LSQX01 (sample SAMN04489861, study PRJNA283612) | anaerobic digester metagenome | isolation source: 4 biogas reactors fed with cattle manure at either 37C or 55C with and... | place: Denmark: Kongens Lyngby | collected 2014 | reverse complement strand
ATGTTTGCCATCTCGAATCTGAACTGGTTCAGACCGCCGTTTGCGGTAGCGGTTCTGAAGGTCTGTTCGTGCAGACGGGGAGTGCATGCAGCAACGACGATTCCGGTAAGGTGGTACTGTTCGATGGCCTCTTTGATCATGTTCTGACCGGGGGTCGAGCACATGTAGGCATAGTTCTGGGCAATGACGACGTGAGGAATCGTTTCAGCGTATTCCTTGACGGCCGGGACATCGAGAGAACCGGCGATGTTGGTACCGCAGTGGCAGATGAAGACACCAATTCTGGGTTCATCGGCTGCAGGGGATGATGCGGCGTTTTTACCTGTATATACCATGTTACTGTCCTCCCTTCAGTTTGTTAAGGAACGGGTCGCAGGAAATCTGGTGAAGATCGAGACCGAGCTCGATGGGGGACATACCCTGAGCAAGACCGAGCATTTCACAGAAGTGAAGTACCGGGATGTTCCATTCGACACCGAACTTCTGACCGATTTCGAACTGACCGCGGTCGAACTGCAGCTGACAGAACGGGCAGGTATCGACGATCGCGTCGGCACCGACGGCAGCCATATTGGTGAGTTTTTCGTTGGTGATATCAAGAGCGTGGGCGATGTCGTAACCGCGGACACCTCCGCCGGCACCGCAGCACTCCATTTTGTTGCGGTATTCAACGGCTTCGGCACCGAGTGCGTCGACGAGTTCTTCGAACCACATCGGGTGTTCGGAATCACCGATCTTTCCGCCGGCAAACTCACGGTCCTTGGCGGGTTTGAGTAAATGGCAGCCGTAGTGGCAGGCAACTTTCACGCCGGTAAGGGGAGTCGTGACGCTGTCTTTGAGTTTGGCAAGACCGCAGACTTCGTCGTTGTAGTAGAGTTCGGCAAGGTGGTAGACATTGGTAGTACCTTTGTATTCCATGTCGACTTCCTTTAAGACTTCATTGACGGAGTCGCGAAGTTCGGCGTCGTGTTTCAGTTTGTGGTTGACTTCCCAGATCGATTTGTAACAGCCGTTACAGATCAGGGCGATGTCCATATTCATCTGTTCGGCTAAAATCAGGTTTCGTGCAGCCATGGCATACCAGACATTGAGGTCGATAGACCCGAATGCACCGGGGGCAGGGCAGCAGGAAGCTCCTTTGAGCGGAACAAGTTCGATGCCGACTTTCTTACCCGTGCGGATGGCAGATGCCTCAATACCGGGATACCGGTTTGGAGCAATGCATCCAAGGAAGAATGCGTATTTGTGCGTCTCGTGTGACATAATTACTGACCCTCCGCGAGGACTTTGTCAGCGAGCTGTTTGGTCCCGTAGGCCTCGAGGATTTTCCGGATGGCCGGAAGGTATTCGGGGTATTTGCAGGTGGTTTCCGGTTCAGCTTCAAGACCGAGTCGAACACGGGCAGCACGGTTGGCAGCGTTGTTGGGGACACCGTGACCGGTATCATAGATGAAGTTCACCGTGGCGAGGAAGTTTTTCGGAACGATACCCTGCTTGGCGGCGATATTGCGCATGGCCATGATGACATCGGTCGGGATGAGGTCACGCGGGCAGCGGTCGGAGCAGGTGTAACAGGTCGTACACAGCCAGAGATCAGGATCGTTGAGACAGACATCACGCATGCCGAGATTGACGCGGCGCATGAAGTTTCGAATACGGTAGCTGCTGCGGGCGCCGGACGGGCAGGATCCCGTGCAGGTTCCGCACTGGAAACAGATGTGAGCTTCAGTTTTGCCGATCTGCTCTACTTCGGCAGTGAACGACGGGTCGCTGTCCTGCTTTGGCCGGTAATACCGGTCAGAGAGACGTGCTGCAAGGGCAGCATCTTTGTATGCTTTTGCACTTGTCATATTTGTTCACTCCAGTTTTTTCGTTTCGACCTGACCAAACGTGGATTCAACGACTTTGGACGTACGCGGAACACACAGTTTGGCGGCGATCTTTTTGTACAGGTCGGTCTCCGGTCCTTTGATGTGGATGCCGGTTCTCTTCAGCGTGAGAGCATCTTCAGACGGGCAGGCATTGACGCAGGCGCCGCAGAGGATACACAGATCGTTGTTGATAGCGATGGTGGCTTCGATGCTGTCGCGCTTCATTTTGACGGCAGGAATCGGTGTCGGCAGATACAGGGCCTTGCACGGACATACATCGACACACGTCGAGCAGCCGCCGGGACACTTGGAAGCATCGACGATCAGGTCGCCGTCGAAGAACTTCGTGATCGTAACGGCTTCACTCGGGCAGACCTGTTTACACCACGTGCAGGTGATACACTCGGATTTGTCGATGGAGACTTTCCCGGGGAGCTTGGCCTCGGTATTGACGGTCCGGTCGACGGCAATTGCATCGTGCGGGCAAGCCTCAACACAGACTTTGCAGGCGTTACAAAGAGCCTCAGTCCAGAGGATGTCGCCTGCGGATCCAACGTTTTCAGCAGTGAATGGAACACGCTTCTGTTCAATTGCCGGACAAAGAGATGAACAGACACCACAGACTGTGCAGCGTTCTTTGTCAACTACGAAGGTCGTCTTTGCAACAAGTGCAGTCTGGCGCTTTGCGCCGCCTTCGACTTCGCCTTCATAAACCGGGACGTCCCTGACAATGGCGTCATGCGGGCAGGCCTCATGACAGGATGTACAGCGGACACACTTCTCCTCGCTAATCTCGGCAGTAAAATCATACTCAGGGAAACCTTCCTGCTCCAGGATCGGGAGGCTCGGTTCGCCGTCAACTTCTACGAGAAGTGCATCAAACGGACACAGAATCGTGCAGACACCGCAGTATGAACATGTTGCGGGGTCGACAGTGATAGGTGCGTCACCAGAAGCTACACCGCGGACAGATGCACCGACCATGCCTAAAGAAATCGCTTCTTTGGGACATGCATCGACACAGATGCCACAACCGGTACACTTGCTGGTTGTTAACACAAGGTGAGAAACCTTCGACAGGAGACGCTGCTCCATGGTGACGGATTCACCCTCGATTTTCGTAGAGTATTTTGGAAACATTGTGCTTATTACCATGATGTTTTCCTCTCTCCTCAGTGACCCTCTTCAGCAGCTTTTGCCGCGGGGGCCTGCGATGCAACTAGTTTGATAACATTGTAGGGGCATGCTTCCACACACACACCGCACCCTGCACATAATTCGTGATTCAGGTCAAGGGATAATGCCTTGCCGTTGGTCACAGAATAGATCTTGTCAGTGGAGGCAGGATCTACAGTACAAAGTTCAAGTGCGTTTACTGGACATGCTACGACACAGTTGTTACAACCAGTACATCGCTCCATGTTGATATGCATTGCAAATGCCATTGCTTATATGCACCAGCCTTTAATCGACCGAAATCGATTACTGTTATAGTTGAGTAAGAAGATAGATAAATGTTCTTAATCAAAAGAAGCCAGATTCTGGCTCCAATTTGGACAAATTTATTAAAATATTTTACCATTTAGAGATTGTTAAACTAATTACAAGAAGTGGACCCACCAATATTCTTCGAAAAATGAGTTGATCATCCTCTATCAAATTACCGGAGGTTCAGTAATTAAACCTCTATTGTAGTTTATTTTTGAAGAAAATCCAATTTCGCGCGTTTTCTGATTTTTCAGAATTGGGAAAAACCTGATTAAATTACCATCGATATCAACCAGGTTTGGTTGCCTGGTTCAGATCAATATAAGTGGGTCTGTGGGGCAGACCCATCGAATATCTCTTATACTCATACGACCGATCTTTCTGTTAACGAAATTCCCGGTATCAAAAATATGAAAATCACATTAACCCCAGATCAGATAAAAGAGAAGTTTGGACCGATGTTCTGTCACCGCCTCCTTGTAATGACGGATGAAAAAAACGGCATTGCCGAAATACACGAACAATGTCATGCAAGAGGGCCGATCGAATGGGACCACATGAACCGGAGAAGAGCAAAAGGGGCGCTCATCTCCGCAAAAACCGAAGGGACCACAATGACGATGCTCGCAAAAATCGGTTCGTATCCCATCAGCTTTGGACCCTCGGATACAGAACTCGGCGGACAGGCACTTGAAGCAGTTGTTGTAGAAGGAAACGAAGTCCGAACCTCCTGGGCGGGAGCGGCCGGAGCCGGAGTCGGCGTAGCTGCCTGTTTATCTCAGGCCCCCGGTGTTCTCAGAACGGAATATACGAGCGAAGAAGATCTGAAAGTCGGCGGTGCACGTATCTGCAGAAGCACCATCATCCTGCCGAAATATGAGAAGATCACCTTCGGTATTGATGATACCGACACAAAAGAGGGAGGAGCAACCTGGGTCCTCGCGTTGAAGTGCGGCGAAGCATGCCAAATTGACGGGGTCACCTTCCTTGGAATGAGGATCATCCAACTCAATCCTAAGGCCCCTGAAAAGACCACCAACTGTACAGGATCAGTGATCACCTTCGCAGTAAAACCTGAGAAAAAGGCCGAGCTTATTGCATTCGTCAAATCGTTCATTGAAGAAAAAACGATGAGTAAAACAACCGGCATCTGCTACTTTGCCGGCATTCGTCTTCCGGACTCGACATATGGAAAGAGAGTGAAGACCGAGCTTTTGACCCGTGAAGAGGCAGTCACCGAAGCAGAAATACTTGGCATCACCTTTATCGACAGTGCAAAAGGAAAAGGAAGGATCGGGGCTCTTGGAGCACTTCTCTGGGCAGACGGCGGAGTGGAAGCTGCCGGCTTGTACGGCGAAACACCCTGATCCAAAAAATTATATTTTTCTCTCTTCTTTTTTACAGACGACTGCAATCAAACGGCTGCCGAACGATGAAGTTGATTCACAACCACCAAGATCAGGCGTGCATACGCCGCTGTTAATCAAATCGGCAATCGATTCTTCAACGAGACAGGCCTGCTGCTTCATCCCGAAATACTCAAGCATCATCGCTGCACTTCGAACCGCAGCAACCGGATTTGCTATACCCTTACCGGCAATATCAGGAGCACTCCCGTGGACCGGCTCGAAAAATGCATATTTTTCCCCTATGTTCGCACTCGGAAGCATCCCAAGACCTCCAGTGAGATACCCGCAGACATCGCTTAAGATATCACCGAACATGTTTGTTGTAACGATCACATCATAATTGTTCGGATGCTGTAAAACATCGAGACAAAGTGCATCGATAAACACGGATTTTGTTTGTATGCCGTATGCCTCTGCGGTCTCCTGACACGTGTCTCTGAAAAGCAGATCGGATTTCAGAACATTGCCTTTGTAACCGATAACGAGCTGATGATTCCGATCGCGTTCCAGAACAAGAGAGCATGCTTTCTCTGCTATTCGTCTGGAACCTGCCTTCGTCACCACACGGAGGGTCGTCGACCTCTCCTCGCCAATCTCCTCGATGCCTGAATAAAGTCCCTCGGTATTCTCCCGGACGATCATCATATCAACAAATGAGCCGTCGGGGTTCGGACGAAGGGGTCGTATTGGACGAAGATTTGCATACAGATCGAGTTCGTGTCTGATCTGCAAAAGAACGCTTCGGTAATTCGGATCAGGAGGGGTCGTCACGGCCCCGAATATTATCGCGTCCGCCCCTTTCAGCTCACGAATATCATCCGGAGAACAGGCAGACCCTGTCTTCTCCCATTTGGCAAGGCCGAGTTCAACCTCAAAAAAATCCGCATCGGTGAGAAAATGCCCAAGGATCTTTTGGGCCTCAGGAATCACTTCCGGCCCGATACCATCACCTTTCACTACAGCGATACGAAGGCTCATGGTTCACCCTGCCTGGATAGATAGGCATTCAGACCGCCGGCAGACAGTATCTCCTTCATCCGGTTCGAGAGAGGTTTTGCCTGATAAACGGCATCTGCTCTTTTGACATACGATTCATCGGTGTCAAAAGAGATGAGATCGCCATTCTCGCACAAAACATCCGCCTCAAATACATATAATCCGAGATTCACACAGTTGCGGAAAAAGATTCTCGCAAACGACGGAGCCACGACGGCACGTACCCCGGCTTCCTTGAGAGCAGCTGCAGCCTGTTCACGGGACGATCCGCAGCCGATATTTTTTCCGGCAACGAGAACCGAGCCGTTCAGTCGTCCGGCAATACACTTGTCATAATCTTCAAAGGCGTGTTCCACCCAGATCGAACGATCCGTCGTCCGAAGATAACGCCCGGCGATGATCATATCGGTATCCACATCCTCGCCGATCACAACAGCATGTCCAGATACGATCATCAGTTCAGCCCTCCTTCCAGGTCAATTGGCGATCTGATCTCGCCGTAAAGGGCGCTAACCGCAGCAGTGGACGGAGAGCAGAGATAATACTCGGCACCAACACCCATTCTGTTCCTGAAATTCCGGTTCGCTGTAGAAAGACCGACCTCGCCTTCCCCAAGGACACCCATGTGTGCCCCTAGACAGGGGCCGCAGCCGGGCGGACAGATTACACACCCCGCCTCAAGAATATCAGACAGAACACCAGTCGACAGAGCCTTCGCATATGCATCCTTCGAAGCAGGCGTAACGATCGTCCTGACAGCGACTTTTTTGCCTCTGACGATATCAGCGAACCGTTTGAGATCCTCAAATCGTCCGTTTGTACAGGTACCCACAAATACCTGATCGATCGGGGTTCCCGAATACTGTGTAACGGGTACGGCGTTATCGACACGGTGGGGGACGGCAAGAAGCGGTTCAATATTGTCGAGATCGAGATGAATCTCGGATCCATAACTGCAGTCTTCAGGTTTCTGCAGAGAGATTGTTTTCTCGTCCGCTCCATAGGTTATCAAATGTTCGCGGGTCAGCGCATCCGCGTAGAATAATCCGGTCTTTGCCCCGGTCTCGACGGCCATATTAGATAACGTCAGTCTTCCTTCGACTGGGATGCCGGCAGCTCCGTCGCCGATAAACTCCAGAGCTTTGTAGGTCCCGCCGTCCATGCCAAGCGCCTTTACATAAGATAGTGCGACATCCTTCGGCTCGGCGTGACCGGAAAGTTTGCCGGACAGCACTATACTAATAGATTCGGGAACGCGAAACCAGGTCCCGCCGGTCGCCCAGATCCCCGCCATATCGGTTGCTCCGACACCAGTTGAAAATGCACCGAGTGCCCCAAGAGTACAGGAATGCGAATCCGCCCCGACAACGATCTCGCCCGGGAGGCAGACTCCTTCGCTCATTATCTGATGACATATCCCGCAGCCGACCTCGTGAAAATGCATCCCATTCTCCCGCGAGAACTTCCGAAGATCTCCCTGAAGATCAGCCGTGACCGAGTTGTTCGCCGGCGAGATGTGGTCATATATTATAGATAATTTTTCAGGATTGACAACAGACTTGCCTGGCATCCGGAAATTTTCGAAAGCGACCAATGTCTGAGCACCGGTTCCGTCATGGGCAAATGCCCGGTCGACCATCCGGTCGACATATGTTCCTTCAGCCGACCCGAGGATACGTTCGGAAAGTGTACCTGCCATCGTCATCCCGTCCTGGCTTTATCAAAACCCGATCCCTTTTTCAATTCCGTTTCCTGTCTTGTCTCGGAAATAACCGAGAGAAGAACATCCTGAGTGATGCTCTGCTTTGTCTCGCTGATCGATTTGATCCGCTCCAAAATTACATCCACCTCTCTTGGGGATGGGGTGTATCCAAGGGTCGTCAGAATATACTCAAGGCCTTTTCTTCCGGTATGTTTGCCGAGAATGAACTTCTGCTCGGATCCAACCATCTCGGGCGGATAATACTCATACGTATTTCTGTCCTGAATCAAAGCCGCGATGTGGATCCCGCTCTCATGACAGAAGGCATGTTCGCCCACAACCGGTTTTGTCTTTGCAATTTTGATACCGGAATAGGTTTCCACGGTCCTCGAAAGAGTCTGAAGAGCAGAGAGATCATACCGGTCGACGCCCCCCTGCATCCTGAGTGCAACGAGAACTTCTTCAAGGGAGGCGTTTCCGCACCGTTCGCCAATCCCGTTTACGGTCGTGTGAAGCTGGAATGCTCCTGCCTGGGCTGCGGAAAACGTGTTGGCACTCGCAAAACCCATGTCATTGTGACAGTGAACACACAGAGGATTTTTCAATCCCTCGTTCAGTTCACGTACGGTCTCATACATGGAAAGGGGTGTCATACAGCCAACCGTATCGGCATAACTGCTGTAGGTAGCTCCCCGTTCAGCTCCTTTCGCATACATCTCTTTCAAAAATCCGACATCGGTCCTCGACGCATCCTCGGCGGAGAATCTGACCTTGATTCCGTGATCAAGGGCATAATCCAGCATGCCAAGAGCAAGATCGAGCATCTCTTCCCGGGTCTTCTTGTATTTTATACGGATATGCAGATCCGACGTCGCGAAAAACAGACTGACAAGATCGACACCGCAGTCTATCGCCGCATCGATGTCGCTTTGAACACAGCGGGATAAACAGCATATCTTCGACGGCAGATCCATCTCAACGATAGACCGAACGCTGCGTTTTTCATACTCGGATACGCTTGGAAATCCTGCTTCGATGATATCGATCCCGATATCGGAAAGGCGCTGGGCGATATCCTGTTTTTCTTCGCAGGTGAAAGACACCCCAGGCGTCTGTTCACCATCCCTGAGCGTTACATCGCATATTTCAACATTCAATGGTTTCATGATTTTCTCCAGAGGGGCATTCCCCTTCAACGACCAGAATTCCAAGGCCGGTGTTTTCAGTAACTCCTTTTTCAATCAGCTCTGCAAGATGAGGATCATCGGCCGAAACGACCGTGGGGGTAAACCGGGCCAGATAGGGCAGAATATTCGGGCAGTCCTGGCCGCCGGTCATGCCCAGTTTTCTGTTTTTCAAAATAATGCAGAACAGAGAGCCGTGCTTTTCATAAATATCGATTAGGGCATTCAGCCCCGAATGAAAAACCGCATAATCTCCCATAAGAGCAACCTTGGTGCTCTTTGCAGCAACCGCCGGCGAAGAACCCAGCCCGTAGTTTGCATGAGAAAAACAAAACGGCGGGTTCTTCGAAAGAAGCGAACAGCCGGTATCACAGATCGCGGCAGTATTATTCAGAGAAAGCGTATTTTTCAGGAAGGAAAACAACGGTTTATACGGACATGTTCTGCAGACCGTTCGGTAATGACCCCGGGAAGCGAACGTCTCGGGGACGATCTTTTCACGGACCATGTCATTTTTCATAACGGCAGTGATGTTCTCTGCGTATTCGCACCGCCCTTTCATCGTCAGATCATCCGGGAATAAAATCCCGGATCCGTTTCTTCGTTCTGGAAGGGAACCATCAGAAATTTCGGCATCCAAAACCGCCGGTGTGACTCGGATGATCGCGACCCTCGAATAGGTTTCCGAACTCTGCATGGCCTCTTCGACAGAAAAGCAGAGTTCATCTGCAGTTGGTTCAAGGATCGGGACCGAGGCAGCCTCCCCATACTTTCTTGAATCCTGCCGGGTCTGAGATCCTCGAACCTCGGTATCGTCTCCTGCAATAATCACGACACCCGCCATAAGCCCCTGATAGGTGGTTGAGACCAGAGGATCGGAAAGGGTGTTCATTCCGGCATTTTTGACGATGACCACAGCTCTCTTGCCGGAGAGAGAGCTGCCAAGAGCATACTCGAGAGCGATTTTTTCGTTGAGCGTGTACTCGGCATGGCACTTCTCCGCAAGATCCGTCATCGGATACCCCGGGACCGCATAACAGACGTCAGCCGCGTGTAAAACAGCGGAGGCAAATCCATCTTCCGCCTTCATGTTCTTACTCCTGCAGGCAGATCGGTCATCGGAGTGAGATCGCAGCCCATGCACTTTGCGCACATTGTTTTGGCTTCTGTCGGGTCGAGACCGAAACGCGGAAGTTGTTCCCTGAGATATTCGGCGATCTCATGGATCATCACAGCCGAAGGACGGGAATAATCGGAAAGCTCTGCCGACGGAGTCAACGGACGGATGATCGGAATGATCCCGTTTTCGAGACACTGCGTGAGGCACTGTTTCATCTCGTCTTTTGACTCACCCAGACCAAGAATGATATTGGTATAGACACGGTTTTTTCCAAACACGCCAACGGCTTCCTTGAGGGCGTGCCATAAATCATCCCGATCAAGTCCGGGACACATCTCAGCAAATAATTTCTCAGTCGCGGTCTCGAGATTGAACTTAACCTCAGAAACGCCAAGCTCGAAGAGCCGTGAGGAAAGCCCCGGAGTCGGATACACCGAAACACCGATCGGCAGATCAAAAACGCGGATCGTTTCGAGAATCTTAAAGAGGCGTTCGTCTTCCTCTTTCATCGTCCCGACAACGCCGCTCGTAAGAGAGATGCATTCGATCGTATCCCGGGAACAGGCATCTGTGATAAAAGAAACAATTTCATCCGGCGTTTTTATGTGTTTATTCAGGTTTGGAACATTACAGTACCGGCATGAGAAGATGCAGCCTTCATTTATCGTGATATAGGCCTGATTTGGACAGTGACAGCCGGTTTTTTCCACGAACCCGTCGACGGAGACCGGGCCCTTTGGCCCATCGAACGTAAGAACCGCAGAGTTCCCAAAGTTTTCGATCAGAACAGGGCTCTTCTCATCCAGCGTTAACCGTATCCGGGAAATACCGTCGGAAAAAAACACCGAGCCTCCTTTGCCGGCACCCGGGCCGGCGGTGGACGAGAGCGAAGCTGGAAGCGGAATGCCGGTCACCTTTGCTGAACCGACAGCCAATAGTTGGTGTTTGATTCGGCCAAGCTCATGTGTATCTGCAGTCTTTGAGAAGCTGGTCATATCAAAAGGGCCTCAGTGTAATTCGTGTAAAAGGGTATCGCCGCCGCTGCTCCGATGATACCACGTCCTTCGATCCGTACATCCAGATGACGGCGAACTGCCGCAAAATCATCCAGCGTCACCTCGCCGGCTTTGACTTTTCTTGCATACGGCATGATCGCTGACGGATCGAAACCGATGTAGGCACAAAG
>LSQX01021728.1_pt1 | contig 10956 bp, 8 predicted proteins | sample 654561 | NCBI WGS metagenome assembly LSQX01 (sample SAMN04489861, study PRJNA283612) | anaerobic digester metagenome | isolation source: 4 biogas reactors fed with cattle manure at either 37C or 55C with and... | place: Denmark: Kongens Lyngby | collected 2014 | reverse complement strand
GTCTTCTTTATGTCCTCCGGGAAATCCGCCTCTCCTTGGTTTGCGTTTATCCCTATACCGCAGATGATGTAGGGAGGATGAATGGCGTGGCCGGTGCTCTCATCACCGTCATCCTCCTTCGTGAGCCGGCAGGGAGAGACAGGCACTACGACTGCCTCGCAGAGGATGCCGCAGACCTTCTTGCCTTCAACCAGCACATCGTTGGGCCACTTCAGCCGGGCCTGAAGGCCCGTGAGGGACCTTATGGCGGAAGCCACCGCGTAACCCGCCAGAATGGCGACGAGAGGTGCGTGGTCGGGCGAAATGTCGGGACGGAGGATAGCCGACATGAACACCCCGCCTGCCGGAGACTCCCACCGCCGTCCCAGCCGGCCCTTTCCCCCCGTCTGCTTCTCCGCGATGACCACTGTCCCGGTGACCGGCCTGGCAACCGTCCCGGCAGGGGACTCGGGGGCATGTCCGGTGGGCACACCTTCCTGCTCGGCCGGTCCGATGAGCCATTTTGCGTCGTCGTTGGTGGAACCTGTGGTCTCCTTGTAGATAATCCTCCTACCGAGGTAGGAGGTAGCCAGCATGGCAGTTATGGCTTGGACGGAAAGGGTGTCCTCGCGGACGTCTCTAAGGACCTCTCTTGCGATGTTTCCGGCGTATTCTTTCTCTTGCGGCCGTTTGTTCACGATGACCTCTTCCTTTACCACGCCTTGGCCCTGCGCTGCCTTTCTCACTGTGTCTGCCCGTGGCCTGCCCTAACATGTCAGGGCAGCGCGATCTTGCCCATCACTACCGCCTTCTCTGCGCCGGTTGCCGTCGGGAGGTTGTTGGTGCGTCCCGAAAGGAGCTCGTTCCCCAGGATGGCGAAAGCAAGGGCCTCCTTGGCCTGGTCCGGTATGCCTATATCATCGTGGGTAAGGACTTTCACCGGATGAAGCTCTTGCCGGAACCTCCTCATGAAATAGGGATTTCGGGCGCCCCCGCCGCCCACGATGACCTCATCGACGGGTCCCTTAGGAAACACAAAGTCCCGGTAAGCCCTGACGACGCTCTGTACGGTGAGCTCCGCGGCCGTCGCCACAATATCTTCCCGGGACACGCAGCCCACCTGGTGAGCAGTCTCAATGAGTGATTTCGAGTACTGAATGCCGAAGAGCTCCCTGCCGGTCGACTTCGGAGGGGGCTTTCTGAAATATGGATGGTCCAGGAGGTGCTCCAGCAGCCTGCGGTGGACACAGCCCGATGAAGCCAAGCGGCCGTCCTTATCCATTGTCTCCTGCCCGCCGGTAAGCAGCGAGACAACTCCATCTACGACCATGTTGCCCGGACCCGTATCAAACGCGACTATCGAGTCTGGAGACGCGTCGGGAGGAAGGTACGTAAGGTTTCCGATGCCGCCTAAGTTCTGCATAATCCGGCCCAGGGTGGGGTGGGTGATTAGGAGATAATCCACGTAGGGCACTAAAGGAGCTCCTTGGCCCCCTTGGGCCATATCGGCGGGACGGAAATCGCCGATTGTCAGTACTCCCGTCTTTTGGGCGATGACCGAGATATCCCCTATCTGGAGCGTGGCTCGGCTGGGGATCACCGGATGATCCGGCTCGGGGAAATGGACAAGGGTTTGTCCGTGGGAGCATATGGCATCTATGTCCTCAGGTTTGAACCCGGATTCGGCGAGGCACTTGAGGGCGGCTCCTGCGAATATGTCTCCTATCAGGAAATTGAGGCGCGCCACTTCTTCGCATGAAAGAAGCCTCAGGTCGCCGAGGAGCAGCCGCCTGATCGACGGGGGGTATTCAACCGATGTTAGGTGGAGGAATTCGGCTCGAGCACCCTTCTCTGAGCCCGTGACCTTGCATAGAACAGCATCCACCCCGTCGGCGGATGTCCCGGACATGAGGCCTATGAGCAGGCGGGCGTCCTTCTTCCCGACGGCATTTAGGAGACTTGTCATTCCCGTTCTTTCGCACGTTGTCACTTCACCCGGCTGCCCGGTTGCCACTCTGCCTGTCATACCTTTAGTCACCACGCCTTTCGGGCCGGTTGTCCCGGCGGTACCCACGTTCTTTTCATGAGATCGTGTCCACCTTCGCCCATATTCACCTTCTCACAGCCTGACGGGCAGCCTGCCCCCGGCTTTGGCTTCTCCCGTGAGGACCTTGGCGAGAGCCCTGAGGGCTTCTGGCCGGTGGCTGTAAGTGCAGATAAAGGTGCGCGCATCGGGGAAAACGCGGAAATCGTAAGGATCTCCGGTGGCCACCAATACGGCGCCGGGCTTCTTCCGGAGGATGGACCTCACCCGGGCCGCTTGCTCTTCACTTTTCCACGCGTTCCTCAAGAGGACGATTGCTGTGTCGGCTCGGCTCAACTCTTCTTCCTGGGTGATCTCCCGGGCGCTATATCGGGCTGTCGCGGCCTCCGTCCTGGTCCCGTAAATGTGGTGGGCGACCTGTGCCCCTCTCTGCCTCAGAGCCTCGCCCAGTTCCGTTTCCGGATACGGCGAGACGATGACGAAACGGGCTCCCTTGTTAATGCTCACAGGCAACCCGGCTTCCTTGATCACTGTTATTGACCGGCGGTGGGCTTCCGCCGATAGGGAGCGGAGCTCTTCTGTATCCGCCTCTTCCGGAGGGAGCGGGTTCGGCAGTCTCAAGGCTTTCTTGAGTGATATGACCCGCCGCACGGCCTCGTCGAGCCGGGCAAGCGTGATCTCGCCGTTTTTAACAGCCTCTATGATCATCTCGTACGCTTCTCGCTGGAGCTGCGGGGTGTGGGAGACGAGCACCATGTCTGCTCCGGCCTTGAGGGCCAAGACGGCGCCCCTGGCCGTCCCGAAGTACTGAGAGATGGCGTTCATCTCCATGCAGTCTGTCATTATGAGGCCTTGGAACCCCATGTCTCTCCTTAAGAGGCCCTGCAGCACCGGCGCCGAGATCGTCGCAGGACGGTCCGGGTCGACGGCTTTGAAAATGATGTGGGCGGTCATGATGGCGGGAAGTCCTTTTCTGATCGCCGTTTTGAAAGGTCTTAGCTCCACTTCCGAGAGACGGTCCAGAGGGTGGGGGAGGACGGGGAGGTCCAGATGCGAGTCGACCGACGTATTGCCGTGACCCGGGTAGTGCTTGCCGACAGGGGCAATCCCCGCCGACAAAGATCCTTGCACCGATGCCGTCCCCAGTGTCTCAACCATCTCGGGATCGCTTCCGAAGGAACGGACACCGATGACCGGGTTGTCGGGGTTATCGTTTACATCCAGAACCGGGGCGAGGTTCATGTTTATCCCTGCAGCCCTTATCTGAGTGCCGGCGGCGCGGGCTACCTTGAACGCGAGCTCGGGGTCGCCTATTGCGCCGAGAGCCATTGGTCCGGGCATGAGGGGAAGACCTCGATCAAGACGGACCACCGGGCCGCCCTCCTGGTCAGCAGATATGAGGAGAGGTAGGTTACCGGAAGACAGGGCCATGTCCTGGAGGGCCTCTGACAAGGCGGCGGTTTCCGGGACAGAACCCGTATTCCGGGCGAAGTAAATGATGCCTCCTACCTTAAGGTCTTGGATGGGAGCGGCGGCGCCCTCCGGATCTTTTCCTGAAAACCCGACCATGAGGACCTGCCCCACCTTCTCCCGGAGGGAGAGGTCCCCGGCTTCCATTTGCGGGAACCCTGGGTTTCGCGAGTTAACAGCCAAACTGGTCTCGCCTGCCTTTCACCGAAGTACCGTTCATCTTGACCTCTCGCACGATTACTTCTGCTTTTTGACCGAGGCGGCGACGGCGTTTGCGAACTGCGCCCTGACGCGTATGTGAGCGTTGCCTTCGCGCCCGGCGTGCACCCGGTTGGTTAGCAGGATGGCCGCGGTGCCGGTTGTGGGATCGCACCATATGCTGGTCCCGGTGAAGCCGGTATGCCCGAACGCACGGTCCGACATAAGGTCGCCTCCTGAGGAGTACCGCTTTGACCGGAGCTGCCATCCCAGGCCGCGCCTTTCGCCGGCAGTCGCTTCTTCCGTGATGGCTGCCGCAACGGTCGCTTCGCCCAGGACCCTGACTCCATCCAGGGTGCCGCCGCCGAGCCACATGAGCGCGTATCTTGCCAGGTCGTAGACCGTACCGAAAAGGCCCGCGTGTCCGCACACGCCTCCCAGGGAGAAAGCGTTCTCATCGTGGACCTCGCCCCACATGACTCGCCCGAGGTCGGGCCTGTACTCAGTAGCTGCGATGCGATATCTCTTCTCGAGGTCGGGCGTAAAACATGTGTCTTTCATCCCGAGGGGCTCTAAGACTTCCTTGGCGACGAATTCGTCGAGCCCAACTCCTGTGATCCTCTTAACCATTTCGCCCAGCATTATGAACCCGAGGTCGCTGTACACCACTTTCTCTCCCGGTACCTCATCCTCGGCGAGGCTCAGGGCGCAGATGGCTTCCACAACCTCTTCTCCCTGAAGGCCCTTCTCATAGAACTTTACGTGGGCAGGTAGGCCCGATGTATGCGTGAGGAGTTGCCGGATGGTTATGGCTTCCTTTCCGCCCTGGCCGAACTCCGGGATGAACAGGGAAAGGGGATCGTCAAGGCGGAACACCCCTCGCTCCAGGAGCTTTAGGATCGCCGGCAGAGTCGCCGTGACTTTGGTCAGGGAGGCCAGGTCGAACATCGTGTTGGGCGTTGCCGGTATTCGTTCCGGGGTGCGCACCGCCCAACCGAAGGCCCGGGGATACAGCATGACTCCCCTGTGGACTATCGTTGCCACTGCTCCGGGGATGGGACCTTCTCCGTCACCGACCGCCCGGGCAACTGCTCCAAAAGCCTGCTCGACCTGGGCAGGATCGAGCCCCACATCCTGGGCCTGGCCCATGGGCAGTGCGGGCGGGGTGGATGTCGCCCGTCCTGGGATACCGCCTTGTGCAACGGGCGATTCGGCCATATCGGATGGTTCAGGCGGAACGCAGGGCGCCGGCATAGCGGGTGATATTGGCGGAGCGGGCGAGGTGTCTGAACCGGCATCTCCGCTTCCGTCTCCGTACCTTTCTCTTGCCAGAAGGACGGCCTTGCGGATGGCCCCGCCGCACTCTTCCAACAAGGCAGATGCCTGGCTTACCGATGCTCTAGACGCAAGAGCGATGAGCGCTATTCCGATGTCTCCTTGGGCCTCTGCGAAGACGCGCTCCACCTCGTGAGCCGGCCTGCCTGTGGCTTCCGTGAGGATCCGGAGCGCCCTGCCCGCAAGCTTGGTGTTCCTGGGCGAGGTGCCGGCCATGAGGTTGGAATATGTACGCCCGGCGATAATCATGGCCGCCGTGGACATCGTGTTGAGCACAAGTTTTTGGGCCGTGCCGTTTTTCATTCTGGTAGAGCCGGCCACTACTTCGGGACCCACCTGAGGGGCGATTACCAGGTCCGCCTCTTTAGCCACCGGGCCGGACGTGTCCCCCACGATCGCCACAGTCTTGGCTTTTTGCTTCCTCGCTTCGGCGAGAGCGCCTGCTACGAAGGGGGTTCGTCCAGACGAGGCAATCCCTATAACCATGTCCGAGGGACCGGCTTTTCTCGTTACAATCTCGCGGGCGCCGTCTTCCCGGCTGTCCTCGGAGCCCTCGGACGCCTTGGATATCGCCTTCTCTCCCCCTGACATGATCGCTATCACGTGCTTTCCGATGGAACCGTATGTTGGCTCCAATTCCGACGCGTCAAGCACGCCTATTCTTCCGCTGGTGCCTGCCCCGACATAGAAGACCCGGCCGCCCAAGAGGATGGTTTCTGCCATCCATTCGGCGGCCTTTGCAATGTTCTGGATCTCGGTTGCGACTGCCGGAGCCACCCTGTGGTCCTCTGCGTTAATGACCGAGACGATCTTCTCAGCCGGCCAGGTGTCGATGTCTTTCGTGAGCGGGTTTACCCACTCGGTCCTGGGGATACCTCGTGTCGTCATCATGATCCCGTGCCTTTCGTAGACCGGCCCCTTTCCGGGAACCGGCTTTGTTATCTCAAACTCTTGAAACCGGGCCTCTCAATCGAACCGGCCAAAGCGGGCTCTAGCCAGCACTGCCGCGCCTTTCGAGGCCGGTGTAGTGGAATGGAAGAGCCTGGCCTGAGGGAGCGCTTTGGAGAGTTCATCTTGAAGCGCGGCAAGGTAGGTCGCGCTCTTGAAACACCCTCCTCTTGCTGCGACATCCGGCGCCCGGAAGTCCAGATTTCCGGCTACGGCGCACACCATCTCGACCAGTAGGCTTGCTTCGGCCCGGAGGATCGCCACTGCTCCTTGGTCATGGAGCTCGTCTGCAGCTTTAAACACGACTTGTGAGAGGGCCGCCATATCCGTCCGGTCCATATCCAGCGTGAAATGAATTAAGTCACGGGGCTTGGCTGCACCCGCGGCAGTTAGGAAGAGGTCTGTAAGCGGGGTCGAAGGTTCTCTCCCGTCGAACGCCCGCATCACTTTGCGGAGTCCGCTCAGTGCAATACTGTAAGCGCTCCCCTCGTCGCCGAGAAGGGCTCCGTACCCCCCTGCGGCCGCATAGCGCCCGTTCTTGACTCCGAAGCAGTTGGAACCGGTTCCGGCTATCACGACTATTCCGTCTCCTTCTCCGTGTGCGGCGGCCAGAGCAGAGTGAGTGTCTTCGACTATGGTGAAGGGGCAATCCCCAAAGAACTGGAGCACTGCGCGGCGGATTCGCCGGGGGTTGTCGTCGCCTGCTCCGGCGAGAGCCAGGCATGTCCCGGCAATGGATCCCAGGGTTATGCCGCTTAGTTTGAGGCTTTCATTGACGGCTGTCCGGATGGAATGCGCCAGCTCATCCCCGGACACGTAGTTTATGTTGGACGGGCCTCCCCGACCTGTACCCAGCACATTCCCGTTGTGGTCCATGACGCACGCTTCTGTGCTGGTCCCTCCGCCGTCAACGCCGAGGAAGAGCCGGAGCGGAGAATTCCCGGCATTTGCGGCATTGCTTCGGCTGCAGGGGTCGTTGCCGGCGTGATCTACATCTCGGCGGCTTCCTTCGTCCGGCTCTTGGGCGTACCGGGAATCCCTCGGAACGCAGGGGCTGTTACTGGTACAGGAAGTAGGTTTTTCGCCTTCGCTCAAACTCCGCCGCCTCCTCGCGCCATTTTGAGATAAGGTCGTTGGGCGAGCCTCCGTTCATGAGGGCTTCCCTGAGGGCGGGTCCTCCTGCCAAGAGGTCCAGGTAATCTCTTCGTTTATCCTGCCGGATGATGTCTCCCTGCGCAGTAGGAGACTCGCCGGGTTGCTTTTCACCTTCCTCGGGCAAGTGCTCTCTTAGGGCGAATTCGGGGAAAAGGTCGCGCACCGTGAAGAGGAGCCTGAGCCCTAGTTCCACCGGGCGAACGGCCCTCTTGTCCACAACGTGGAACTGGACACCGCCGCATACCTTTCCAACATGCTTCCAATACCACGGAGTGAAGTAGGTCGGGCGAACCATAACTCCCGGGAGGCCTTCTTTCATGAGCGCTTCGCCCAGGATATAGGGGTCTACATATGGTGCTCCCACCATCTCAAAAGGACTGGAGGTCCCCCGGCCTTCCGAGAGATTGGTCCCTTCCAGAAGGCATGTTCCGGGATAAAGGAGCGCCATGTCCAGGGTGGACGCTGCAGGCGAAGGAGGCACCCATGGTCCTATCCCCGTGTCGTCATAGAACTTACTCCGCTCCCATCCTTCGGCCTTCACAACACGGGGCGCAGGGAGGCCCAGCCTATCGGCTTCCATTAGGGCGATCTCCCCCAAAGTCATCCCGTGCCGGATGGCGACCGGAGCGTAGCAGACAAAGGACAGCTCTTGGGGTGAAGGGACGTTCCCTTCGACCGTCGCGCCGCCTATAGGGTTCGGGCGGTCCAGGACCACGAACGGGATATTGGCCTGAGCGGCCGCTCGCATCGCCCCGAGCATCGTCGACGGGTAAGTGTAGTAGCGTGCGCCGATATCCTGGATGTCGAATATGAGGACGTCGATCTTCGCGAGACTCTCAGGCGAGGGAACCCTTGATTCGCCGTAGAGGCTGTACACAGGTATCCCTGTCCGAGGGTCTGTCTCGTCCCCGACCCTGGCGCCCTCGGCGACATTGCCGCGGATGCCGTGCTCGGGAGAGAAGAGGGCCCCTATCCGGTAACCCTCATCCAACATTGCATCGTAGTTCTGCCTTAGCTTAGAGTCCAGGCCGGTGTGATTAGTGATGAGGCCGATTTCTTTGTCCTTAAACAGCCCTTCTCTCAGCATCTTCTCGAGGCCGGTCGCTACCTTCACAAAATGCACCTCCCCGGTCCACTTCAAGCGAGATTCTGTGTCCGGGGAGGCAGTTCCTCTATTCATATGGCCTGCGAGTATGTGGCCGGTAGGAGAAGCCGCCTGAAAGGCAAGAATGGACGCTGTCGCCGGCCGGGGCTCAAGGGTCGCGTGCGTACCGGCGCGCAGTTGTTGCTAGAAGATATCCTGGCCTTTGATTCCCGCTGCAACCTTCTCAGGAAGCGCCCTCAAGACTATATAGGCAACTACGGTGTTTAGACCCGCGTGTGCCACGTTGAACGGTACGATCACAGGCACAATCATCGACAAGACGGTTTGTCTTGGAACTCCCAGGTAAATGGGAGTGACGAGGAGGTTGAAAGGAACCATGAGAGCGACTCTGGTCAGGATCCCTGCCAACATCGGGAAGTGAAGGTGGCGGGTCCTCTTGGCCAGAAGCCCGACGACAATAGCCATTCCTCCTGAAGCGATGAAGTGCATCAGGATGCCCCACGGGCCACCCTCACCAGTGACCGCGGCAAAAAGGACCGAGTTGACGAGGGCGCATGTGGCTCCGGAGACCGGCCCCATAAAGACGGCCGCCACCAGCGTCGGCACATCTCCCGGCGCGAGCTTGAGGAAAGGAGCAGGTGGATAGGAGAACGCCAGGACTAGCTCAAACACAAAAGACATAGCTGCAAGGATGGCTGTTAGGACTAATGGTAGGTACTTGCGGTTCATTACGATTCCCCCTCACAAGATCTGCAGAGGGGGACCCCCGGGGGAGCCTTGTGATCGACACGATCTTCTCTCATCCGGACTATACCGTCGGCCCCGGAATTCCACCGGGTCAGTCGCTTATGCGAGTCGCGGGCTGTAACCGCCGGTCAGGATTTGCGGTCCGTACATACTGTTCGGCCGCTCACCTTGCCCCGAAGATCCTCTCCGAGAATCTACTCTAGCATTTGGCGCGAAGCGGGGTCAACACGTCTAGAGCCGTAAAAACCAAGCTCTGGCTGGGATTGGACAGGGCTACCTCAATAGCCCTCTCCACGGAGAGTTTTCGTCTTCATCAAGCCTTCTTGACTGCAAGACCACGTCGTCTCTCACCAGGGGATCGCGGATGAGGATGCTCCAGGCGTCGAGAACTCTCTCGACAAATTGGCTGCTAAGGGGATGTTGCTCTGGGTTCCGGACCAGAGGGCAAATGAGACTTCCCGTGAGCCTATCCAGCCTCACTGAGAGCTCTCCTTCTCGACTGAGGTAAGGCATTAGCGGAAAGGTCCTGCACTGAACCGGCCTTTTTTCTCTGGGACACGTCCCGTTGCACACAACGAATGCCACCAGGCCCCTCCAGGACTCCGGAAAGTCGTGATGCCTGGCCGACTTGTAGCTCCACTTAAGCCAGGGTTCGCGCCCGCTGAACATGACTTCCTCGCCCGGTAGGAGATACATACCCACTCCGGGCTCATACTCTTGGCAGCATCTCTGCCCGCACAGGTCGCCGCAGTCGGAGTCAATGGCCGGGATGTCGAGAAGGCGATAGACCCTCTCGAAGTCTTCTTTCTTGAGAGTTGATTTCACCAGTCGTCTGCGAATGAATCCCAGCATATGACCACTTCCATTTAGTCTCAAGACTCTCAACCGACGAACGGACCTGTCCCGAGGACAGGTCCGAACAACTTCCGTCTGTAAGTACTTGCCGGCTTCCTGCTACTTACCGGCGTCCTCAGGCACTACACCAATTGCTTGAGGGTCTCCTCGATATCCCCCGCGACCAGTGCGACCGGAGGCACTTCGGGCAGGGTGTAGCAGCCCGGAGCCATCCTCGTCGAAGCCCGCGCCGCGGCCACCATAACTTGGGCAGTAGCCGAGGGGTTGGTGATCCTCATCTTGAGCTCCATTACCTGGTTCTCCGCAGTGCCTGCGGCGCCGAACCGTTGTAGCAGCACGCCGTGTCCCATGGCCTCAAGCTCCATAACGTTGCTTACTTTGGTGACCCTCGTCTCGTCCTTTACGAAATAGGGGTCTTTCCTGATCGCTTCGGCCACCTGGTCAAAGTCGGCGCCTTCTTCGAGTTCCACATAGACATCCCTCTTGTGGGTTCCGAATCCGGCGGGGAGCGTCATGGACAGAGCGTTCTTGACACCCGGTATTGCCTTCACGGCAACTGTGTGTCCCATGCTCATCCCCGGGCCGAAGTTGGTGTATGTAAGTCCTCTCGGGGCCATGGCCTGGAACAGCATGCGGATCACCGAGTCGGTGCCCGGATCCCATCCGGCGGCAATCACCGAGACGCTGCCGTGTTCCCTGGCGCACTTGCCGAGGTCTCTCCTTAGTGCCATTAGAGGATCGCCGTGGATATCGAAACTGTCTACCGTGTTGATCCCCTTCTTCAAGTAGAGAGGGGCTAACTCCGGAACCTGCCGGGACGGTGCGGTGAGGACTGCTACATCTACCTTGCCCAGTTCATCCACTGAGGCGACTACGGGGCAGTCCAGCCCTGGGTTCTCAGGCCTTCTCCTCACGACTCCCGCCAGTTCCATGTCGGGGGCCTGGCGAATGCACTCAATGGCTTCTCTCCCTACGTTCCCATAACCGACTACGCAGACTCTGATTTTCTCCATCGCCACGCTGACCTCCACCTTCCGTTGTTCCCGTGCTTCTCCTGCTTCTCATGCTCCTCCTGCACGAGCAAACCTCCCGGAAAACCACATGGAACCCGAGTTCCATC
>LSQX01365528.1_pt2 | contig 10957 bp, 6 predicted proteins | sample 654561 | NCBI WGS metagenome assembly LSQX01 (sample SAMN04489861, study PRJNA283612) | anaerobic digester metagenome | isolation source: 4 biogas reactors fed with cattle manure at either 37C or 55C with and... | place: Denmark: Kongens Lyngby | collected 2014 | reverse complement strand
AGCATGGGGCCAGGGGTGATAATGGTAGATTCCGATATGAAATTTACTGTTATCAATCGTTCTGCAGAAAAACTATTGGGGGTAACGGAAAAAGATTGTTTGGGCAAACCAGTGCGCGAAGTATTTGCTGAAGAAAGTGGGGTAGGAACTGTGATGTTAAGGGCTTTAGCCGAAAAAAAAGATCTATCCCAAGAAATTACTTTACATATAAGTGACAAAAATTTTCCGGTTTCAGTTTCTGGAAGTCGTGTAATAGATTCGGAAGCTAATGTGTTAGGAGCCATGGAAACCATTGCAGATTTATCAGAGTTGCGCAAAATGCAAGCGGAAGTTCAGCAAAGTCGAATTTTAACGGCATTGGGTGAAATGGCCGCCACCGTGGCCCACGAAATTCGCAATCCCTTGGGCGGAATAGGTGGGTATGCAGGTTTGCTCGCTCGAGGAATCCCTCCTGAGGATCCCAAACGCAAATTAGTGGATCAAATAATTCAAGGGGTTTCCAGTTTAAATAATATTGTCACTAATTTGCTTTCTTATACTCGCAAAACTACTTTACAAATGGTGCGTCTAGATTTGTGCGAATGGATTGAATCAGTAATTGCTCACGCCGAAATTGAAGTGGAAAAAGAGAAAAAACCCATAGAAATACAAAGGGATTTTTCCCAAGAAAGCGTTTTTGTGGAAATAGACCCCGAAAGATTTCAGCAAGTGGTTTTAAATTTGCTTTTTAACGCCATACAGTCCATAGGTGACAAAGGTTGGGTTAAGGTGGGAATAACTGTTTCTCAAGCTAAAGTTTGGTTAAAAATTAGCGATAATGGCAAAGGGATGCCTCCAGAAGCCCAAAAAGATGCTTTTACTCCCTTTTTTACTACTAAAGAGCAAGGAACGGGGTTGGGCTTAGCCATAGTGAAAAAACTGGTGGATTTACATGCGGGAACCATCGAAGTACAAAGCGAGGTTGGCGCAGGCACAGAATTTTTGATATGCTTAAAAGAAACTTAGGAGTATATTGTGGCAAAAATAATGGTAGTTGACGATGAAACTATTATGCGCGAGCTGGTAACAGATACTTTGGAAATGTCTGGTCATGAGTGTCTTAGCTTTGCTGATCCGCAGCTAGCCTTAGAAGCTTTTAAAAGTTCAAGCCCTGATCTTATTGTTTCAGATTTTAAAATGCCTGGGATGACGGGGATGGAACTTTTGCAGGAAGTACAAAAAATTAATCCTGGACAGCCTTTTATCATTATGACCGCTTTTGGAACCATAGAAATAGCTGTGGAAGCTATTAAAAATGGCGCGGAAAATTTTATAGAAAAACCTTTTCAACCAGAAATTTTAGAGCATTTGGTTGCTTCTGTTTTAGAGCATCAGCGGATAAAAGCTGAAAATAAATCTTTGCGACAGCAACTCAAAGGACAAAACTTTATAGGTTCAGGGAAAATTTATGACTCCTTACAACATTTTGTTCTGGAGGTAGCTTCGGCCCAGGCCACTGTGCTTATCAACGGTGAAAGTGGGGTGGGTAAAGAAGTTTTGGCTAGAGCTGTGCATTACCAAAGCCCCCGTGCCACTGGCCCTTTTGTAAAAGTGAATTGTGCGGCTCTTCCTGAAAGTTTGATTGAAAGTGAACTGTTTGGGCATGAAAAAGGAGCTTTTACCGGGGCTTTAAAGGAACGCAAGGGTAAATTTGAACTGGCCCATGGCGGCACACTACTCTTAGATGAAATAGGTGAAATGCCTTTACTGGCTCAGAGTAAATTGTTGCGAGTGATTCAAGAAAGAGAATTGGTGCGCGTGGGGGGGGAAACCGAGATTAAAGTAGATGTACGTATAATATGCACCACCAATCGCGATCTGGCTGAAGAAGTTAAAGACGGTAATTTCCGTGAAGACTTATTTTATAGACTTAATGTTTTGCCTATTCGCGTGCCTGCTTTGCGAGAGCGCCCAGAAGACATTCCCGGTTTAGTGGAGCATTTTATAGCAAAAATAAATGCTGAAAATGGCTATGCTGTAGAAGGAATAGAAGAAGATGCTTTGAAATACTTGCAAAAATATGGTTGGCCGGGGAATATTAGACAATTAGAAAATGCCATGGAAAGAGCCATGGTGTTTGCTAAAGTTGGGCAAATAAATGTATCGCATTTTGATTTGCAAAATCAGGCCGCATCTAGTGATACTATAACAGCATCTGGTGACTTACATGCAGGAATGACTGTGGCCCAAGCCGAACAGGCTTTAATTTACAAGACTTTAGAAGCGTGTGAAGGGAATAGAACCCGGGCTTCTGAAATGCTAGACATTAGTATTAGAACATTGCGAAACAAATTGCACGAATATGGTTATAATGGTGAAAAGAAAAGTTAGAACTGAAGTTAAAAAGGCTACTATGCCTGGCCGAAGATTAAGGTGGGTATTAATAATACTCCAATTTGGAGTAGGAATGTTTATGTGTTGGGTATTATATTATGGAATATCAATTTTAAATTGATTAAAATATGATTAGGATAAAAAAATTATAATAAGAATTTCAAGTGCTACTTGTCTCTTGATTTTTTTTGTTAATTAATTATAATACCTTCGCGGAGGTTATATCTATGAATAGAAGACACTATATAAAACAGCAATCAAAAAGTCTGGGTGATTATGATGACTTAGCTGAGGAAGAAGAAGATGATGATTTTTATTACGATGACGAAGATGATGAAAATGAAGAAGTAGATTTTGATCGTCCTTCTTTTGAGCGTACTGAAATTTGGACTGATTACGCCGAAGATTTGGATTACGATCAATAATGATTGTTAAACCGAAATTATATATAATAGCATCAATAGCTGCTATGTTATTGGTGTTAGCGTGTAGTCAAATGCCTCCACCTGAGGCATATAAAACCATAATGGAGCCAGTTGCTACGGAATATGAAATGCCAGATTTTCAAGGCAAATATGTGGCTCAACAGCAATTCGCTTTAGGCTTACAAGCTGAAATTTCGGGAGATTTATTAATAGCAGAACAGCATCTGGACATAGCTTTAATTACTCTGATATCTACTCAACATGATTTAAAGGCAACCATCGATTCTACGATATTTAATGAAGAATTAAATCAAATTGTGTTGGCATTACAGCGTGTGCATGAAAAAATTGAAGATGAGGCTGTGGAAGATGAAATTGGTGTTGTTGAAGTTTCTACAGACTTAGAAGAGCTTTTTGAAAGCATGGATACTCATGAACTTGCGCCTTTGGATGCGTTTTTTGACACTTTAAATTTGTCGCAGTTTTCTTTGCCTGTGGAATTAAATGATCGCGTTATGCGTGAAGTAAATTTTTTATCGAAATCTGTGCGCTCTTTTACCGAAGGTTCCCTTAGTCGTAAAACGGAATTCGAAGAGATGATCTTAGAAAAATTGGATGCTAAAGGAATGCCTGCAGATCTAATAAACTTGGCTTTAGTAGAGTCTGGTTTTAAAACTAAAGCTTATTCACGAGCTAAAGCTAGTGGTTTGTGGCAATTTATAGTGGCTACTGGTAGAAGATATGGCTTAAAATCCGATTTTTGGGTAGATATGCGGCGTAATCCAGAATTAGCTACGGATGCGGCGTTAAATTATTTGCAAGATTTACATAATGAGTTTGATGATTGGCTGCTGGCTATGGCGGCTTATAATTGTGGTGAAGGTAGGGTGCGCCGCTTGCTAAAAGCTGCGGATGGAGAAGTTACTTTTTGGGATTTAAAACTACCCAAAGAAACCATGCACTATGTGCCACGCATTTTAGCGGCAACTATAATTTCTAAATACCCAGAGCATTTTGATTTACACCCTGAAGCTGTCGAGCCGCTCCGTTTCGATACAGTAACCGTAACCGAATGCGTTCCTTTGCAAAATGTAGCCGAAGCTGCAGGGAGTACTTTAAAAGAAATAACAGCTTTAAATTGGGAGCTTATTCGTTGGTGTACTCCTCCTAATACCAAGTCTTACACCTTGCGTATTCCAGAAAACTCTAGAGAAACTTTTGTAACTGCTTATGCTAAGATGGATAAAACCAAGTTTGCCCGTTGGCATTATCATAGAGTTAGGTCTGGAGAAAATTTAGGCTTGATAGCTCGTAGCTATGGTTTAAGTGTTGAGGCTTTGCGCCAGGCTAATGGTATTCGCGGCAGCCTAATACGGGCTGGGCAAAATTTATTAATCCCGATGCCTTCTCATGGTGCTGCAAAAAAAGCTGTGGCAAAAAATGCCCCATCCCAAACTCAAAAAGCAAGTTCTGCTCCATCGCATAATAAATCTGGAAAACACACTGTAAAAGTAGGAGACAACTTAGGGAAAATTGCCCGTAGTTATGGGGTTTCTATTGCAGATTTAAAAAAATGGAACAATTTAAGCTCCGATAATTTAAGCGTTTCTCAAGTACTGCTAGTAAAACCAAACCCTCCTCCCACAGCGTCTAAAGATGTTTTGACGCAAACTACGGCTAGTTATAAGGTGCAAAGTGGGGATAGTTACTATAGCATTGCTTTAAAGTATGGACTTAGCACTGAAGATTTAATGGCTTTAAATAATACCAAATCTTCTGCTTTGTCTTTGGGGCAGTTAATCAAAGTTCCAGCTTCTCAAACAAGTCAAAGTTCTCCTAATGCAGACAAGCAAAAAAGTAAGCTAAGTCAAATGACTAAGTATTATGTGGTGAAAAATGGAGATAATTTGTATAAAATTGCTAAAAGAAATAATACCACTGTAGATGCATTGTCTAAGCTAAATAATATATCTGCTCAAACTCCTTTGCAAATAGGGCAAAAATTGGTTGTGGGAACTCAAAAAATTATGCCAGGAGGGGTTTATACCGTGCGTAAAGGGGATTCGTTGTGGGATATTGCTCGTATTTATGGTATTAGTATTCAAGATTTAATGGATTGGAATTCTCTAGCATCGGCCACGGTTTATCCAGGGATGCGTTTAAAAGTGGGTATGTAATGTCGAAGTTTGGTAAAGTAGCACTATTTTTGGGTTTTTTTTGGTTGTTAGTGTGTGTAACCATAATAGCTATGTCTTTAGCTTCTTTTATTAGTCCAGAACCTTATGCAGACTCTTCTCCTTTAGGATTGGTAAAAATAGAGGGACCGATTTACGATGGCAGGCCTGCTATCAAAGAGTTAAAAAAACTGGCTAAGAGCAAAAATATTAAAGGCATAGTTTTGCGAGTGGAATCTCCAGGTGGTGCAGTAGGTGCTGCTCAGGAGATATATGCACAATTGGAGCATTTTCGAACAGATAGCTTCCCTGTGGTAGTAAGCTTTGGCAATGTAGCTGCTTCGGGGGGATATTATGCAGCCCTTCCAGCTGAAATGATTTTTGCAAATCCTGGCACCTTGACTGGCTCCATTGGAGTAATTACTCAGTTTATGCATGGGGAAAGATTATTGGATAAAATTGGCGTGGCGGCCACCACGGTTAAAAGTGGTGATTTAAAGGATGCGGGTAGCCCTTATCGCGCACCCCAAGAACACGAAATTGAATATTTCAAAGAAGTTATAGACGATACCCATGAACAATTCGTTGAACATGTAGCTCAGTGGCGTAAAATTGACTTAGATTCCTTGCGGAAAATTGCCGATGGACGAGTTATGACCGGGCGCATGGCAGTGGATTATGGGCTTATTGATACACTAGGCACCATGAGTGATGCAGTAAAATGGCTTAGTGATCGTTGCGGTTTAGATGAGGTTCCTTTTACTTTGCGCACCATGAAAGCACCTAAACCATTTGTAAAAGAACTTATAGAGGGTATTGAAGGTTCTTTGCCGCAAAATATTAGTGGTAATTTAAAGATTCTTTGGCAATCTTTTTTATAAATTGTACCCATGTCATTGCTGTCTCCTACGAGTATTCCAAATTTGCTGATTTGGGCATTGTTTTTATTTAATTACAGTTTTAGTGCTGTGGTTGGGGATAATGAAAATAAGTGGTTTTGGAAAGACTCGCTGGTTTGGCAAAAACAAGAGTGTCAGGGCGAGTATTATTGGACTACAACAGGAGGGCAGGTTAGTGGCAGCCTAGGCGATTATGCCATTCCTATAAAAACTTGGACTTTAGCTCTAGCTCCAGGAAAAACCCTGCCCCAAGTAAAAGTTTCCAATCATAAAACAGCTGTGGTGCATAGCGTGGCACGGGTGGGGCAATGCGATCAGGTACATTACGATGCAAAGTCGCAACCCCATGCTTTTACAGGGGGCTTTTCTGAAGCCTATGTGCGCGATGGTATGCGCCTCATAGATTATAGTTTGCCCTTGATTTATAAGCAGGGTGCGGTTTGGGTGCAACGCTTGAATTACAGTGTAGAAGTATTTTATGGTGGTTCAGATGTTGCATACAGTAAAACCAAACCTGGGCAGCGTATTTTGTTTAAAGTAGATAATCCTTTGGCTGCGCAGAAATTTGGAATTAGCAAAAAACAGAGATATTTAAAAAAATCTAAAATTGACAATTTTAAAAATTATAGTTTAGTCGCTAGCATTACTATTGGTGATAGAGATCACGCTGATTTTAAAGAAGATGGCATTTATGGAGTTAGTTGGGATGATTTAAATTCTGCACTAAAAGGTAGTAGTCAAAGCGATGCTTTGCTGGGATTATCGGTGAAAAGAATGGCTTTGCTTTCGGCTTCTGCGGATACTATGCCCCAGGTTTGCCATAATTCCACAGCGAGGTGGGGAGGTTTATATGAGATTCCCATAGAAGTCTTAGATAAGAACGGCAATGGGATATGGGATCGAGGGGATAGTATAATATTTTTTGCTACCGGAACCAGTATTTGGAAAGCTACGGGCGATGCAGACTTTCCTTATATGTTCTCCGCTTCTCCTTATTCATTTACTCGAAATCTTTACTTAGCCGTTGCTCCCCATGCTGCAAATCGAGGTTGGGAACAGTTAAAAATGCTAGATGGAGGGGTGAAAACTGAAGTCTTGTATAGGCCCGTAAGAGCGGAAAAAGATTTACTGCTACGAGATAATTATTTTGGAAAATTACATTCAGGCTGGGAGGAAGATTCTGGCATGGAATGGTTTTGGTTTTGGACAGATACAAGGCTAAGTGATTATAGTTTTAGTTCAAGAGAGCTACAAATGCCTCAAACAGCTACTTTGCCGGCCTTGCAAAGTGATTTACCTAGTGTAGTGGGGTTAACCATATTTCCTCATCGTTCGGGGGTTGTAAGCACAGATGAACAAAGCCCGTCGTCGCTTTCTGCTGCTCCTCTGCATGAGCGTTTTGCCAACACCACTTTAAGCTTAAATATCAATGGCAAAGAAGCTAAAGATATGGACAAACGCTTAGAGCATTCTTTTGTGTTTAGCACAAATAATTTAAATGAGACAAACAATGAGTACAGCATAACCATTCATAAAAATGGTAGGCAGCAAGACCGTTTTGATGGTTATACGGTGATTTATCCGTGGCGACCATTTTGGAGCGATTCTACTGCTTGGGTTTTACCAGGGAATAAGCAGGGGAAACTTGCAATTCCTATTAAAAATGCTTCGGCAAATTTACGAGCATTGCGCATTGAAAATGAAAAAGTCACGGGTTTTTTTAATCTTGAAAATGGTGTACTTAAAGACAGTGTAAGCGCTGATACAGATACGCGTTGGTTTTTATACAATGTCCATGGAAGTAAAAAATCCCCTGCAACTATTGCCGCTTATGAAAAGAATTTTCCTGAAGTCTTGAATGTTTTTAATTTGCCTAATGATGCTGATTATATCTTAATAAGTCCTCAAGAATTTACAGAGGGAGCCATAGAGTTGAAAAAATATCGAGAAAGTTCTCAGGTTCGCAATCCTTTACGCACTGAGGTGGTACGCTTAGAAGATATTAGCGCATATTTTGGGCGCGGAGTAAAAAATCCAGTGGGCATAAGAAACTTTTTACGCTATGCTTATGAAAATCTGCCCTCTTTGCGTTTTGCTAGCATGGTGGGGAATGGGCATACTGATTTTCGCCGTTTGCGCGGCAGTAGTCCCGAAAATTGGGTGCCAACTTATGAACTAGAAGATATGGGGGGCGATGATTATTATACTGCTCTAGATTCTGGAGAGGCAGTTTTTAGAGGTTTTTACGATCACGATATTTTCGTAGGTAGAATTCCAGCGACTAACCAGCGGGATTTACTTAACTACATAAATAAGGTGCGAGATTATGAATCCACTCAAAATGGAGACTTTTCTGCATGGCGTAACACCATATTATTAGCAGCAGATGATATGGCCTATGGCGATGGTATAGATCCAACGCGACATACATATAGATTTGAAGAACTACATAAAAGTATAGATAGTATGGCTTTTAATAGGGATTTTCAACTAGATATAAATAAACTTTATCTTATGGCATACCCTACCAATGCGGTGGGGCAAAAACCAGATGCAGCTAGGGATTTATTGGATTTAATTAGCCAAGGAGTTTTACTTACTTTTTATTCCGGGCATGGTTCTCCTACAGCTTGGGCTGATGAAGGCTTGTTAGCCCCTCAAAGCATAACGGGGATAAATAATCGTGGTAGAACCACTATCTTAGGTTCTTTTGCTTGTACAGTGGGGCGTTTTGACGCTCCTACAATCATAAGTTTGTCTCAATCTTTCATTACCCATGCCCATCATGGTGCTATTGCGTCCATTGGGGCCATGCGGGAGTCTTTTCCTACTCCCAACAATACTTTAGCTCGTAGAGTTACTGAAAATATTATGATTCACGGTGCACCCACCATAGGCGATGCGTTTTTTCGGGCTAAATGGATTGGTCTTGGGCAAAATGTTTCTGATTTTGAGCGTTACAATTCTGAAAAATATGTGCTATTAGGAGAACCTGTTTTGCAGATGCCTGCGCCCAGCTTAAAACTGAGCTTTGATCAAGAAATCACAAAACTACAAGCTTTAGAAAAAGTTAAGATCTCGGGTTCAGTTAAAGGAATAAACGATGGTTTTGCTTTTTTACAAGTGCGTGAAGGTGCTAAAATGCGTAATTTAACTCAGCAAATTGGAGATTCATTGATTAGTGAAGAAGTTCTTTACCAAGGTAATGTGATTCATTCCGAAAAAATCACTTTAAATAACGGTGTTTTTAAGTCTGAATTTATAACTCCTCGTAAAATTGCATTTGGCGACACCAATGCAGAAGTTCGTGTGTGGGCTTGGTCAAACGATGGCAAAATGGGGCGTACTTCCATGCATTCTATTCACATTGATGGAACATCTTCTTATGCGGATTCTATTTCGGATCATACCCCTCCAGAAATTATTTTTAGACCGTGTGGACAGCCAGATTCTGTGGCTAGAGCTTATACTCCAGGGCAAAAAGTACATTTGCGCATTCCCGCATGTGTAGATGTGGTGATTACTGACTCCACGGGTATAGATTTGCGGGAAGAAGCTGACGAAGGCTTGACTTTTGAAGTGGTGGGGCATAAAAACCCTTGGCATCCTTATCCTTTTTTAGAACAAAGTGGCAGGCGCATTGTGGCGCGCATGAGTTTTAGTGAGAGTTGGGAACCAGGGGAATATGCTTTTAAAGTTCGCAGTCAAGATGTACTAGGAAACGCTGCTACTAAAACATTGGATTTGGAGTTAGATGCAGAGTTTAGCAGTGTTATACAAGATGTATTTAATGCACCTAATCCCATGGGGAAAAAAGGTACTATTTTTTACTTTAATAATCTCGCTCCCGAAGCTAACATGGAAGTTAATATCCAAATATTTGATATTCATGGAAAATTAGTGAAAGTTTTGCGTAGAGTTAAATCAGGTGTTAGCCACTGGGATGGTCGAGACAATTTTAATAGATTATTAGCCAATGGTTTGTATTACTATGTGGTTACTGGGGTAATATTTCCCCAAGGTGTTGGTGATAAAAAACAAGTGTTTCGCAAAAAACAAAAACTTTTGATTTCGAGGTAGTATGGATTTAAGGAAAAAACCTTCATGGGTGCAGCGTTATGGAGAACTAATCATTCGTTTTAGATTGCCTTTGATAGTTTTACTGTTTTTAGCATGGTGGTTTTTGGCGGCTTCTTGGCAGCAAACTTTAAGTATGGTGTTAGGTCAGGCTGAGCGTAATGGTCAAATTATACAATCTTTACTAGTCGGAGAATATGGAAATAGTGCTGATTGGATTCGTTTTGGCTTTGTTATTGTCTTAGTTTTAGTTTTACGAACTTGGCTAGGGAGCGTTGGGCACGGTTTGCGTACATTATTATCCCTCGCTGTCGTAGGGGCTGGTTGTTGGCTACTTGATGGTTCTAACGACTACTTACCAGTAATTCTCAGTGTGCTTTTAGTGATTTTAGCCACATTTTATATTTTTGCGCGCAATGTATGGCTAGTCTCAGCTTTAGCCGCACTGCTTACTTTGTATTGTGCAGCTTCTTGGATTCCGGGAATGGTGCAGGCAAAGGCGCTGGGGTGGCAAATAATTACTGCTTTAATATTAGCAGATTTGCTTAGTTATGTGAAATCGATGGGGCGAGAACTTAAAAAGGGTCGCCATAGTTCAGGGGCTATTTTAGCGGCTATAACTTATTTGACTAAGCCGATTTTGGCAACCACTTTAGTATTAATTGCTACGGATTCATTGTTGTTTTATTTAGAGCTTCCCACCTTGCATGGAGATAAGCTATCATCTTCTATAATTGCAGATTTAGGTTATGTTGTTTCTGCTATTGTAATTGCTCCTATTATGTTTTCTTTTAGTCCCTTGCGCAGAGTGAAAACTACAAAAAGAAATTTAAGAAATAATATTTATCACCCTTAACCAGAGGTATTTTATGGTATCGAGAAAAAAAATTGCATTAGTAGGTGCTGGCCAAATAGGCGGTACTATGGCATTGGTATTGGCTCAAAAACAGTTGGGCGATGTTGTGCTTATTGATATTGCCGAAGGCGTGCCCCAAGGCAAAGCTTTAGA
>LSQX01376847.1_pt1 | contig 10959 bp, 27 predicted proteins | sample 654561 | NCBI WGS metagenome assembly LSQX01 (sample SAMN04489861, study PRJNA283612) | anaerobic digester metagenome | isolation source: 4 biogas reactors fed with cattle manure at either 37C or 55C with and... | place: Denmark: Kongens Lyngby | collected 2014 | reverse complement strand
ATATATCCCTATCAAAAAGGATATAAACAACCAATAAAACAAATGTTTTAATCCTTTACATAATAAAATAAATAAAGGAGTGTATAACATGAAGACGCGGGAAACTTATTATAATTTAGAGGAATTACAAATGGCCAAAAAGAAGGTTAAAGCAATGCCAATAACAGTATCCAAAAAAGCAGGGTATAAAACACTAGCATGGCACTTCAAAGACTTATTAGACGAATTATGTTCCATAAATAAGTATTTGTTCTACTATGAGTACCATTCGGAATTTAGGCACTTTTTGCGAATGGTTGAAGAGGATTATAAAACCACAACCAAAGAACAAATGGGAATATATGCCAAACACTTAAAAAAAGTTATTTATAGAACATTAACACAAATGGAAGAATATGCCAAATAAAGCAGGTTTAACCCTGCTTTTAGTCTACAATATAGCAATAAAAATATTGTAGGTTAAAAGGAAGGTTAAACTTCTACAATATAAAATAAAAGGAAGTGAAAAAAATGATAGAAATTAATACCCAAAAAAATGGCCAGTTTGATATAACACATGATAACCAAATAATTGGCCATGGAAACATAATGGTATCAGAAAATGAAGACGACTTTACATATTTAGAGTCAATCGAAATTTTACCTGAATACCGGAACCGAGGTTTTGGCACAAAGGCACTGTATAGACTATCTGAAATATATGGCGAATTTTATTTTGCACCTGATAACAGTGACGCACAAAGGCTATATGATAGGATTGCATATCCTATAAGCGACTTTGAATATAGCAAATTTGGCTTTGCTATAGATCAAGGTTATGGAGTATATGTTTTATAAAATAAAAAAGAGGAAGGAATGATTAAAAAATGATTATCAGATATCTAAAAGGCACAAAAAACTTGCAAGAACTAAAAAGGCTATATCTAACACTAGCCAAAAAATATCATCCTGATATAACAGGCGGAAATACCGAAATAATGAAGGTTATCAATAATGAATACGATTATTTAAAAGAAGTTTTACCTAACAAGGAAGATGTTAAAGATTATCAAAAAGAATCCAATCAATCTATGGAAGCATACAAGGATATCATTGACGAATTATTAAAACATCCATATATAACAATTGAAATTATAGGCAGTTGGCTTTGGGTGAGCGGTAACGGTACTTATAATATCAAAGATACCGTACTAAAACCTTTAAAATTCCGCTTTTCAGGCACTCAAAAAAAATGGTACTGGTTTTCAGGTATTGAAAAAAGCAAAAAAAGGAGAGGCGGAAACCTTAAAAAAGCTATAGAAAAATATGGCATAACAAGACTAGAAAGCGATCCCATCCCACAGTTAACATGATAAAAAGTTTATGCATTGATAGAGGATATAAGCAACCAATAAAAAAGGCTTATATCCTTGTATGAGTGCATAAGCACCAAAAATAATAAGTTTGCTAGTATATCCTTTAAAAACTAGCATAACAGCCAATTAAATATATTTTATAAGGAGATGTTAAAAAATGGCAAGGCAAAAACAATGGTACAATATCTATTTAAATGGCAAACAGATAACAAGGGTAAAAAGTAAAGGGTTGGCTTATATTGTATACAACAGATTAAAAGAGATATATAAAGACAAAGGAATTTTAACCATGGAATAGCTATATAATGGAGGTATCAAAGAGGATTATATCCTCTTTGGAGGTTATAACAGATAAAAGGTTATAGCTTGCAAAGGTGATATAATCTATCATCTAATAAAATTATTGGAGGGTATGCAATGAATAACAGCAACCAAAAAGAATTGGATTTTAAAAATAGGGTGCTTGAATTAATGGCTGAATTGTTAAAAAACCATGATCCCAAAACAGCTATAGAAACAGCCATAAAAATTATAGCAGAGGGAACAAAAGCAGATGAACAAACAGCTAGAATGGTTGTATTAATTGTTATGATGGAAGGCCTTGCAAGTGTAGGAAAAAAATACGGATATATTTAAAAATATTGGAGGTATTAAAAAATGAAAAAGGCATATATTAACAAGTTTAGACAGATACCATTTAACAGACTTATTGATATTAACATGGACATAAAACAAGGCAGGGTCAAAAAAAGAGAATACACAGAGAAGGAAAAGCAGGAAATAGCAAATAACATGTTAAAGAGCGAATATGCACTATTAACAGACAGGGACAAAATAAAGGTAGATACAGATAAACACAGTACGGAAATAAAGTTTTTTGATAAGTTTATTCTATTAACAGAAATAAAAAATGCCTATACAGTACTAGGTAAGAGAGAGGTAAACAGATATATAAAATATATCTAATTAAAACTAGTATTTGATTTACAATAACAATAAAATAATTATTGTAAAGTGGGGTATACTATGATATAATGAGATATGACCATTAAAGGGGTATCGAATCCCCTTATATATCTATAATTGACGGCATAACAGCCGATACTATATAATTGTAGGTATATAAGAGGATTCGGGCGAATCCTACTAAAATAAAAATAAAGGAGATATAAAAAATGACCAGAAGTGAATTAATTCAAAAAATCAAAGAGAATCTAGAATGGGAAAATATGGAGGCTAATATTTGGGTGGATAATGAAGACAGCTACCACCTTGAGATCATGCCCGAAAATGCAACCATAGTAGATACCGAAAATTATATCGGGAAGTTGCCTTTAAGTGAATGGTACTGGGGCGACGCAGAAGGCGAAGAACTAGAAGATAGTATTACAGAAGAAATAAGCTTATTACAATATCTATATCTATAACAGCCGAAACCGTCCAGTTTTGGGCGGTCTATGGGAATTAGCCCACCCATATTGACAAGGCAGGCTAAAAAATAAAAATATGGAGGTATTGAAAAATGAATCATGACGAAAAAATGAACAAGGCATGGGAGAACATAAGGAAACTTAGCATTACCGATGATTTGGAAATTTACCAAGAAGATCCCGACAGTTTTTGGTTGGTAGATGATATTTACGAGGTCAGGGATGCGTTTTACAAAGACTTAGAAAGCGGGCAGGAATACGAAGAGGATTTAAGTGAATTTTTTGATAGACATAAAATTAAATATCAATAAAAGAAGGGGTTATGGGATTCCCTGCAAAAATCCCAAAAATCTATTTCAAATGGAGGTTTTAACATGACTTATGAAGCATATGTAAACTGGGCAGAGGACGTAACCAATAACATTATGACCAAAAAAGAGTTTTTACAATGGCAAAAAGAACAATTAATAAGCAATGTAAAGCATAACAAAGAATTATTACAAGCTTTATATGAAGGTAAATCCATTCCCGAATATGTAATTCATGTAGCATTTTACAATTATAAAAATAATTACAATTTAATGTACGGAGCGGAATTGCAAACAAGAAAAAAATATCATATATTATGTAAGGTTTTGGAAAATGGACATATTGAAGGGTTAGATACTTATCCTGATTGGTTTTTTAATACTGAAAACTATAATAGCTTATATTATGGTATTGAAGGCGTAACAGAATCAAAATATAACAATCGTAGTCCATATCCCTTTAGGTTAAATGATGATGATTTATTTTTGATAAAAGAGATTATATAACCAATAAAACATAACAGGCAAAGGGTAAAGTCTACCCTTGCCATAAGATCATAATAACAGGGTTTATATTATGGTTTTATGGTAGAGGTAGACTCTATAAATAAAAAAATCAAGGAGGTTTAAAGCGACTTTATACTTGACTATATAAACAGTATTTGATATAATAAGCATGACAAGAACAATAAAACAATAGGAGGTCTCACAAATGAAAAACCTACAAAAGCATTATGAAACAGCATATAACATGGTAACAGACGCGGGAATCCAACTTAGACCAAAAAATTCCATACAATTAAAACCTAGCAGGGCAAAGAGTTATTTTGGGGTATGTCAACGCAAAAACGATGAATACACTATCAAGGTTAGCGAAATAGCTTTCCAACTAGGCGAAAAAGAAGTTATTAACACTCTAATCCATGAATTACTACATACAGTCGAAGGTTGCTTTAATCATGGCTATAAATGGCAGAATTACGCTTATAAGATTAACAGACTATACAATCTAAACATTGAAAGGACTTCATCCGGTGAAGGGTTGGAAATGAACTATAAATATGAAATTCAATGTCAAAAATGCAAGAATACAATAGGCAGACATAAGATGTCAAAGATTATCCAATACCCGGAAAAATACCGTTGTCAATGTGGAGGTGATCTTAAAAGAATAAAATAAATAGCAGGGCGAGGGGCTACCCTTGCCATAAGACCATAATATAACTATATAACAGATTGGATATTATGGTTTTATGGTAGAGGTAGACTCTACAAATAAATATTGTAGGAGGGTTATAAATGAAAAAAATACGTACAGTTGATATGACAGGTGTAAAATGTCCATTATGTGGTGCAGAGATGGCAGGTAAAACTAATTCGCAATCATTTGCATGGGTTTGCAAGGAATGTCCTGGGGTTTTGTTTGAATTTTATAATGAAAAAGACATAGGGTTTTTGAAAGAGACATTATAACAGTCGTTAAAAAGTCAATTTTAAGTGGAAAATTATAAAAAATAATAGGAGGAATTTAATATGTTGAAATATATAAAACCTTGCAATAATGAGTTTAAGAGAACAGCAGAGGACATTGCTCAACTTTTAGAAACAAAATGTGAATATCAAGCATGGGATATGACCAAAGAAGACATCAAAGGTCATTGGAGAACACTAATGGGCTTTACAAAGGGAGAGTTTGCTGATTATCATAGTTATTTATTAATGGTATACAATAACAAATTTAATAACAAAGATAAAGTATCTTTTCAGGAATTCTTTAGATATATAACACATTAAAAACTAAATTCTAATGTAAAATTATAAAATATAGGAGTGATAAAAGATGTTAAAGCAAAAAATCAAATGGGTAAAAGGATATGATTTTATGGACAATACACCGAGATATACTTTTGAAGGTAGAGATCCTCAAGTAACAATGTCTGATATTGAAGTGGTTATTTATTCGCAATACGAAAGAAAATTTTCTCATGATTCAAGAAGCAGAAAATTATATTATTATGGATATGTGAGGCATAATCCGAGTGAAACAGCTGATGAGATAGGAAGGTTTGAAACCTTAAAACAAGCGAAAGAAGAAACAGAAAAATTATTTTACGAATACTGTAATTTGTTTCCAAATGACACTGATGCATATTAAAGTAACTAAAAGTTAAATTTATTAGGAGGTTGTAACAATGGCGAGAAAATTATACTTTCAACAGATAACAGATAGTAGATTTGAAAATGAAGAGGACTGTTTGCCGATATTGAACAAAAGAATTGAAAAGTTAAAAAAGCTATTAGATATTGAAAATGTCAATATAACAGTATCAAATCCTAGATTATTGGAATGGGGAAAAGCTGAAGGAGCGGAGGAACACATACAATATAGGGCAGATTTTATCATAGAAAAGAAAACTAGAAAAGTAACCTGGAATGACATATATAAAATGGTAAATAGTGTTAAGGCAGTGCCATATAAATTTATATAACTAGTTAAAGGTTTGTTTTAATGGAAAATAGGATTCTGAAAGCCAGTAATTGTAATAGGTATGTAAAAATTAAATTATAAAGGAGAATGAAAAATGAAAAATATTAAAACGGTAAACAAATTTAAACAGCTAATTGAGAAATATGACTTTACAACTAGAGAAGGAGTTACTTTAGATGGTAAGGAGTATATATCGCTAGAAGCAACTACTATAGGCAACAGTAAAATAGACTGGTTAAAATACTATCCAGAAAAAGACACTATACAATTAATAGGTAATACAGATCAATGCAATATATGGTTTTGTGACACTAGAAAAGATTTTACGCCTGAAAAGATAACAGATTTTGTAAAGGAATTAAATGACATGTTTGAATTAGGTGACAAAGAAGTCTTTACTATTAAAGAGTTAATAGACCCAGAGGATTGGCAAGTAATTGCAGGTATTTATGATGCTTATGAAGATGAAAGATATATTGCATAACAGAATAAAAATCTTAATTTAATGAAAGGAGCAAAGAAATGTATTTAGATAATTTCGACATAGGGAAGGATTTACTAGAGGCATATGAGGATGGCTATGCAAAGGGGTTAAAAGATGCAATGGAGGGAGGTGCTGAAGTGTGTAACAGGCGAACAAGTATAACTTTTGAAAATGCTGATGGTGGATATATAGGGACTTATTATACTACAGATTTACAAAAAGCATTGGAAAATCTTAAAAAGGATAACCCAACGCAGCAAGCAAAATATTTTAGAATATCTTTTATATCATTTGGAAAAGTGGCAACATCCGAATTAATTTCACTTTAAAAGATTAGATTTAACCTAACTAATAAAAACTATTTGCTTAAAATACTTGTATTATGGGGTGATCTATGATACAATTAATATAACATAACCAATAAAACATATTAAAGGGTGATTGAAAATGGCAAAAAAGAAAATGAATAATCCTAAATATTGGGCAATGGTAGCATTGGAGGGAAAAGACAGCATTGACAAAATGGCGGAAAAATACGCCATAACAGATGAACATAGAGAACAAATGCTACAGGCAGCGGCGGGGTATGTCAAGTCTATAAAAGAAATAATCAAATAAAACAACAAGGTTTAGGGGTAATCCTATAAAACCCCTAAAAATCAATTAGGAGGCATTAAAATGAAGTGGAATAAAAAACATACACAATTGCATATATCAGAAAATGAGAAATATGCTATAAGCGGAAGATATACTTATTATCAAGGATGGACTCCTTATTACTTGCCCGAAGGAATAAATGGTGAATGGATATCGCTTGACGGCATGTATAAAGGAAGGGGAGCATTGGCAGCATGTCGTTACATATGCAAAGAGCATAGTTTAAAAACACAATTACAATAAAAGACTATTTTATGACTTGCCCATTAAAATAATTATACGAAAAACCTTGCATTAATGGGCGAGTTGTGATGTTATTAATATAACATAACCATATAAATAATATTAGGAGGTTGACGAAATGACAAAACAAGAAAAATTAACTATTGATATGTGGAATGGCGAGGAATTCATCCCTAAAAAATATTATGCTGATGCTAGTTTTTATCCTCATGGGTCATTTGGTTATAGCTATAGGGGAAATATCTATAATGACCAAGGCGAGACCATAGGCGATTATGGGGCGAATGATAGCCTTGTAATAGAAGAGAATTTCATTATTGAATGGACATAGCATAGGATAAGGCTTTGGATATTAAGGAGGTGATAAAATCATTCTAAACACTATTACAAACGGTTTAAAAGGGTGATCCTGTTGTATAGGTGATTATCTATATAACAAAAACCCTTTACCATACCAATAAAATATAATTATAAGGAGATGATTATAAATGATAACTAATAACAAGGCGCGAATAGGTGATTATATGACCATAGCGGAGCAATTAGGCGGTAACAGATTTTTAGCAATGACAGGTAGCAAATTTTTATACCATGGGCAAGATGATAATGGATACGTTTATTTGGTGGTAAAATTAGCTAGGAATCAATCAAGGTCGCAATATCTCAAAATTCAATATAACAGCATGGATTTATACGATCTTGAATTTTTCCGAATCAAAAGGACTCAAAACCCGGAATATAAGGCTATAGGACTAAAGATTTATGACGAAGAACATATTACTCTGAAAACTTTTAACAATGTTTACGCTGAAGATTTGCAAGAAATTTTTACTCAAGTAACTGGTATGTATACAAGGTTGTTTTAAAGGAGGTTGATAATATGAAACTTAAAAGCATGGAAGAATTAAAAGATGGCAAATGTAAAGTAATGACCAAGCAAGGAAAGATATTTGATGGGACTTTTGTTTCAGAATATCCGGCGGTATTCTTTTGTATTCCTACAAAGTATCAAGTTATAGGCTATTATCAAGATGAAATATCATTAAAAGAGCGAATAAAATGTTAAAAGGGAAAAGGGTATTATACTTTGAAGGTGCAGGATGGGAAGGTGCGGATTCTAGCAAGAACACCATAGGCAATTGCCGGATAAGGACAGCGTTTACTAATAACAAGGGCGAAAAAATATATCTGGAAATGGGTGCATCTACAGTGTATAACAAGAAAACGGTGGTAAAGTATGGACTTTGTGTAGACCACTTGTTTAACATAACAGGAGATGACCAAGACATAAATAAGAACTTTATTCCAATTGACTATCAGGATTTAAGGGAAAATTATAGTTATACAACAGAAGATATAACAAGATGGATTAATGAAAACCTAGATTGTGATTTTGATACTATTATGGCTTTACCATGGTTATCCGGCTATAGAGTACATGCAGAGGGTGGAGGTTATAATCTAGCAGATAATTTTGTATTTGACGAAGAATTGTTTAACAGACGAAAAAAAGTTGAAAACTATTTTAACGAGATTGAAAAATCAGGGGGTAAAAAATATCCGAATTTTAGTTTATGGGTAGATGAGACAGAGGAAGACGTATTACATCTATTAAGGTGCTTTAACGGCTATAACAAGCATTGGGAAATCAATGTAGGCACAGATAATTGGAAAGACTACATAGAAGAGAAGCCTTTAGGAATGTATGGATGCTAGTATCATATAACAACCATAACAGCATGGTTTTCAGGGTTTCCATTAAAAAATCCTGGAATAAATTTTATGGAGGGATAAAATGGAAAGGGTTAATGACTATATGAATAAGATGTATATTGCTATTGGAGATAAGCTTATCAATCCTGATTTAGTATTTGGTGGCAGGGAAGGGCATTTAAGAATGGCAAGGGAAATAGGGGTAGCATTGGCCGATTTCACAGAAAAAGAACAAAGGGAATTATTAACATCAAGCTATTCATCTATTTATGTTCGAGGATGCAGACTTAAGCCTATATTGAATAACGATGAATGGATTGCTGAAATGAAAAAAGGATATAATAAATGGATAAAACATAAAAATAAATCTAATTAAATTCATGGTTTTAAAATGACTGGGGCGATAAAGTTTTTAACATAATCAATAAAATAGTGGTTGCACTACGGAGCAATCTATGATACAATTAATTTAACACATAAACAAATAAAATTATTAGGAGGATATAGAATGAAAGATTTAAGAATGGAATTAATGGTTGGCATAGGCAAATATGGCGAGGAACACATTGATTTAGTAATGGATACGGACAACAATATTGTATATGGAGGATTTCATAGCGAGAGGGATTCTTTTGCCATAACCAAGAAGTATAAGCTACAAACAGAAGAAGCTATTAAACTATCCAACGAAATGGATATAGGTTACTTTGAATTATAACAGGCGTTAAAATCCCCATTTTAGGGGCAACATGACTAATTAAATATAACAGGGAGGAATAGAAAAATGATGAATAAGGTTGAGGAATTTGCAAGGCTATTGGAGAACGATCAACTAGAGGAATTACACAAAAAGAATCTAACAGCCGATGTTAATGTGTTAAATTGCAAGGTAACAGTAAAACCTAAGCGAAAATATATTTGTGTGGATGTAGGGACTTCCGGCAAATATATGATTGATAAAACCACTGAGGAGATATTTGGTATAAGGGGATATGGTAAAGTTAATAAGTCGCATCGTTATGGCACATTAGACACGATCTACAATTATTATTGGGGTTTATATAACGCTATACCATCCAAACAGGACAGAAGGCCATTTATAACAGAGTTATTGGATGCTGAGTCAATCTTAAATAACAAAGGTGTATATGTGGATGAGAATGGCAGATTTTATGGTGGGAAATATGGGGAGAAGAAACAACCTGAACAAAAGCCAATAAAGGTATTTAAAGGTGATAAATATCAAGAGTTGACAAGTGATTTAAAAATAGCTAAACAGATGGCCGAAGAATCCGCTTTATTTGTAGCAGACTCAGGAACTTGTAACCTGGATGCGTTATTTATTCGCCTTGACCGATGGAATGAAGATAAAACCATAGAGGCAATTAACAACGCAGGGCTAAGCGGTTTTAAAACAGATCATCAATACTTTGGTACTGGTTATTATATAGGGATCAATACAGGGCAAGCACGGAAGCGAGAGGTAGCAGCCAAAACAATGTATGACTATATGGGTGGATTAGGTTATGACGTAACACATTGGCAGCAAATGGACTGACACACATAGGGGTATTATGCCTCTATGCAAGCCCTAAAGGTTATGACAGGCGGTTTATGGTGGCTTTTAGGGTTGGCATAGGTGTATAACCTAATCAATAAAATACTAATGAAAAGAAAGGGGAGGGGCAATGGAGAGAAGAAATACATACTTACAAGATTATTCGTATTTCACCGGGGCGACTCTCTATACGGAACTATTGGAGGACTGGAAAGAATCAAGGCGAATATTGGAAGAACAAGGGGAGGTAAAGATTTATTACCTAGATGGATATAACAAGAAGAAGGAGGTAACAGCATGACCGAAAAGGCTATTGCAAAGGTTATACAGGACTTAGAGGCTATTCTATCTAATCTAGTATACAAAGACTTTAAACAAGCGAATCCTAAGCCTAGAATGAGCAGAAATGGGCGAAGAATACATAGGGCATACAATCTATCAGAATTGATCCAAAGTTGAGGTGGGAGGGGATTATATTGCATATAACAGACCAATTATTAGGGCTTTTAGGTATTGATAGGGTATATCAAGATAAGAGAACAAATAACCGATATATTATAACTAAAGAAAATGATACTGTGTTTTTGTTTGATGTAGATGATTGTACCGGAAAAAGTGATGGTAAAATATCTATATCAAACTTTCAAAGGTATTTTGATGATATAACAGTTAGTTTTTATAAGGATATATTAAAGATATATGGGCTGTCTCTTATACACATCT
>LSQX01341061.1_pt1 | contig 10959 bp, 7 predicted proteins | sample 654561 | NCBI WGS metagenome assembly LSQX01 (sample SAMN04489861, study PRJNA283612) | anaerobic digester metagenome | isolation source: 4 biogas reactors fed with cattle manure at either 37C or 55C with and... | place: Denmark: Kongens Lyngby | collected 2014 | reverse complement strand
CAAAAGCTCTGTCCGGGGTTGGGAATGACCTCTCTTTATCAGGAAGCACCATCCCTCACAAACAACGCATGATCAGTTTGGATAATGCGTACACATTGGCAGAACTGATGGCTTGGTGGGATAAAATCGCGCTGGAGCAAGGCGTTAGGCCGGCAGTATGCGCAGAGCTGAAAATTGATGGTTTTGGAATCAATCTATTCTATGATAAGGGACAGCTACGCTATGCCAGCACGCGTGGCGACGGCATTGAAGGAGAGGATGTAACCCGCAATTTCCTCACTCTGCCGGATATCCCGCGCGAGATATCCTTCAAAGGTGAGATCGAGATTCGGGGCGAGATATATTTCCCCATCAAGAGCTTTCTCCAAATGAATGAAGCACGGCGGGAATCAGGCGAAAAGGTTTTTGCCAATCCTCGCAATGCAGCGGCGGGATCGATCAAATTGAAAGACATCCATGAAGTGGCAAAACGCCCCTTACGTGCGCTGTTTTATACTATTGGGCACGTTGCCCCCGCGCTCCCGGTAAATTGCCAGATAGATCTGTTGGCATGGCTGAAAGAGATGGGCTTCCCCGTGGCCGAGAACTACTTGCAGTGTCGGGATCACGATGGTCTAGCCGATTTTTGTGGCAAGATGGAAGATCTTCGGGGCAAATTGGACTACGACATCGACGGAGTAGTGGTGAAGATGGATGATTTCACTCTGCAAAAGAAACTGGGCTTCACCGCCAAGAGTCCCAAATGGGCTATAGCCTATAAATTCAAACCCGAAGAAAAAGAGACAAAATTGCTAGGTGTGGAGTATCAGGTGGGCAGAACCGGTGCTATTACTCCGGTGGCGATCCTGGAGCCCGTTTATATTTCCGGTAGTACAGTCTCTCGCTGCACACTGCACAATTTCGATGAGATCCGCAGGCTGGATCTTCACGAAGCTGATGTGCTCACTATCGTAAAAAGCGGAGAGATTATCCCGAAAATTCTTTCCGTAAACACGCAGATGCGAGATCCCCAAGCCCGAGAATTGCCACTTCCCGATAGCTGCCCCGTGTGTCATAGCCCACTATCCCGCGAACCGGAAGCTGCTATAGAGTATTGCACATCGGCAGATTGTCCGGCTCAATTGGCTCGGAGCATCGAGCACTTTGCCTCGCGAGATGCCATGGACATCATGGGTTTGGGAGCTTCATCTGTGGCTCGCTTTTTGGAAGAGGGCATCATCGCCAGCATTGAAGACATCTATCGGATAGATTACGAACGGGTTGCCGCTCTGGATCGTATGGGAGACAAGAGTGCCAAAAACCTGATGCAAGCCGTGGAATACTCTAAACAGCAGAATTTTGACAGAGTGCTGTTTGCTCTGGGCATCCGCTTCGTAGGAGCTGTAACAGCGCGCAATTTAGCGCAACATTTTGGCGATATACATCATCTTCAGGCAGCGAGTATTGAGGAATTGAGCGCTGTGCCCGAAGTGGGAGACAAGATAGCCCTCGCCATCAGAGAATACTTTGATAACCCCAAAAATATAGAATTGATCTGCAAACTGCTTGAATATGGCATATCTATGACTTACCATTACGAAATCAGTTCCAATCTATTGGCAGAAAAGAGTTTCCTCATCACCGGGAGCATGGTTCATTATGGCAGAAAAGACTTGGAAGCGCTGATCCAAAGCCATGGTGGCAAGATTCTCAGCGGAGTATCCAAAGCGCTGGACTACCTGGTGCTGGGAGAAAAACCGGGCTCGAAACTGACAAAAGCCGAAAAGCTGGGAACCGTGAAGATTATAAGCGAAGACGAATTGCTGGATATGATGAAGAGCGCAGAATGATTCTGAAACGATATATCCTGAAAGAGCACATCTCCCCCTTCCTGATATCGCTTCTGGTAGTTACTTTCGTGCTACTCATCGACCGCATCATCGATCTGATGAATCTTATCATCGAGAAGCAATTACCCCTGGGGATAGTGCTGGAAGTTTTTGGGCTGTCTTTGCCGTATATGCTGGCACTTTCGATTCCCATGGCGGTGTTGGTGGCAACCATCCTGGCTTTTGGGCGCATGAGTGTGGACCGCGAAATCATCGCCGTAAAATCCAGCGGGGTAAACATATATTCCATGCTCACTCTTCTCATCATCGCCGCTGTGCTCTTAACCGGACTGATGGTGTATTTCAATCACTGGTTTTTGCCCAATACCAACCACAAGCTAAAGAATCTGATGCTAAAGGTGGCATACTACAAACCGATGACCATCATCGAAGCTGGAGAATATAACTACTTGCTGGATTATACGGTGTGGTGTGGAGAAAACACCGAGGAAGAACTGCGGGATGTGATTATCTACGATCGCAGCGAAAGCAGATTTCCGCGTACCATATACGCAGAAAGCGGTAATGTGATCCAGATGAATAATGGCAATGCGCTGCGCATCACCCTATTAAACGGTCAGATGCAGAAACGTAACGAACAGGAAGCAGGCAAATATCAAACTACGATTTTCGCAAAGTACGTTATAAACGTGAAAGATTTGGGAAACAGGACCGATATGGCGGAGACCGGTTATCGCAGCGACAGGGAAATGACCTACGAACAATTGACCGGCACTTTGAAAGATAGAAAGAAAGAGCTTTCCGAAAAGATGGAAGAGCTCAAAAAGCTGGAGTCCCGCATCGCTGCTGGCACAATAACCGCGGATCCTTACGCTTCTCAAACTGAACAGAGGCGTTTGCATTCCATGAAGCAGGTCGCCCTGAACCGGATTCAAGAACTGGAAGCCAATATCCGGGCCTTGGAAGTGGAGTATCACAAGAAATTCGCCCTCTCCTTTGCCATCATCATCTTTATCATGATCGGTGTACCACTGGGCTTGATGACCCGCACCAGCGGCATCGGAATGGCATTCAGTGTATCCAGTGTGATCTTTTTAATCTACTATGTAGCCCTGAATATGGGAGAACAACTGGCAGATAAAGGCAGCTTCAATCCATTCTTTTCCATGTGGTTTTCAAACATTATCTTCTTTGTCCTGGCACTGCTCTTGATCTGGGGCTCAATCCGCGAAAAGCGCCTCTTTGACACTCAAGTGCTTTTATGGCGCCTAAAACACCTGAAGAACAGAAAAAGCCCGCCACCGGATGAGGTAGTGCACTGATGCGTAAACTGGACCGCTATATCCTGCGTGAATTTCTACGCACATACTTCATAATATTCTTCAGCTTTGCGGTGGTTTTTATCGTGATCGACGTGGTGGACAATCTCCCCCGTTTATTGAAGGCCGGAGCTACCTTTGATCTCGCCATCATATACTACCTCTTGCGCCTGCCCTATCTGATCGTGCTTACATCTCCGGTTACTGTGCTCCTGACCGGCTTGTTCATGATGAACGCTCTGGCAAAGCACAATGAATCTGTGGCCATCCGTGCTGCGGGAATCAGCATCAAACGCGCGATGCTCCCTCTGTTTGGCATCGGTCTGATTATCTCTTTGGCAATAGCCACGATGGGTGAGTATCTATTGCCCTATGCCGAAACTCAGCGCAGCATCGTTTACAACGTGAAGATCAAGGGCGAACAACCCGATGATCAGATGTTGAAAGCCCGCGTCCATTATCGGGGAGACGACAACGATTTCTATTACTTTGGCTTCTTCGACGGATATAAAAACACACTGAGAATAATAGACATGACCAGAGTGGACTTCGAAAACTCCGAGATTATTGAAAAAGTGAGCGCATCCAGTGCCCTGTGGAACGGTGAAGAATGGGAACTGTTTGAGTGCGATGTACGGCGTTTCTCCGGCGGCAGGCAGGTCTATTCGAAATATTACTCCAGCACTACCATGCCTATCTTGAACGTTGAACCGCAAGACTTTATCCGCATCACAAAGAAAACTCTATCGCTGAACTTTCTGGAACTGTGGGACTACATAGGCAGATTACAAAAAATGGGCGAAGATGCCAGCCGCGAAATCGTGGATCTTCATATGAAGCTGGCCTTCCCCCTCACAAATCTCATCGTGATCTTTTTCTTCCTCCCCATAGCCACATCCAATGTCCGCAGCAAAGGCAGGGGCTGGGTCTTCATGCTGGGGCTACTGGTATGTTTTGCCTATTTGGTCGTGGTTCAAGTAAGCCAGAGTCTGGGATACAATAGCGTGATTCCCCCTGTCTGGGCAGCTTGGGCACCAAACCTCTTTTTCAGCCTGCTGGGCTTCGTGTTTCTACACAAAGCCGAGATCTGATGAGCTTGTTTCAAAACAAAGATATTGCCCTGGCTTTTTCCAAATACCTGCGAGCCGGCAACGCGGCTGCCGTGTGGCTGGATTATCGCCGTTCATTGCTACGCCGAAGAGTGATCATAAACAACTATCCTCCCGCTGTGATGATCGAACCTACGAATATCTGTAATCTGCATTGCCCCCTCTGCCCCAGCGGCAATAACAGCCTCAAACGCGCGCGGGGAGCAATGTCTTACGAACTTTTTTGCACCATTGTAGACGAGATATATCGAAAAGTGGGGATGCTGATACTGTGGAATCAAGGCGAGCCCTTTCTGAATCCGGCTTTTATCGATATGATCCGCTATGCTTCAAATAAAGATCTCTACACCATGACATCCACCAATGCCAGCCTGGAACTCGACTGCGAGGCGATAGTACAAAGCGGACTAAACAAGATTATCATCTCAATGGACGGAGTATCTGAGGCTACATACAATCAATATCGTGTGAATGGTAACTACAATCTGGTCTTAGAAAACATGAAATCACTTGTGAAAGCGAAGCGGGACTTCAGCAAGTCCAAGCCACTCATAGTATGGCAATTCATCATAATGCGACAAAACGAGCATGAGATCGAGCAAGTGAAACGCATGGCAAAGGATATTGGGGTGGACAAGCTGGATTTTAAGACCGTGCAGATATATACTCGGGACGATCTGCACTTTTTGCCCACCGACCACCATTTGAGCAGATACATGGCGGAAGAAAAGCATTTTGAGCTGAAAACCCGCTTACTAAACCGCTGTCGCCGCCTTTGGACTCAGCCCGTCATCAATTGGGATGGAGAGCTAAGCATCTGCTGTTACGATAAAGATCTGAGCTTCAGAATCGGCAACATCTCCGAGAATAGCTTCGCCGCGCTGTGGCAAGGGCCTGCAATGAACCGGATCCGCCGCCAGATCTTGCAGAATCGAGCAAAATATGAGATCTGCCGAAATTGCGGTGAAGGAATAGTTCAAAAACTCCGGCTCTGAGACACCCGGCTTCGCTATTGTCTTTCGTCTTTGCCCATGGAAGAGCCAAGTCCTTGATATGCGGAGTCATCTGCCGGCCACACTAAAATAATTGACACAATAGGCCCATCATATTTTATGACAGTCAGGGTAAATTGAAGTCCGGATATAGACCCTGTTCCCAATACGGACCATCATAAAGGAAGAAGCATGCTCGAGAAGATTCTTAGGAAACTATTCGGAGATAAATCAAGTCTGGATCTCAAGCGTTACGAACCGCTGGTGACAGAGATAAACGAAATCTACAAAGGCCTGGCGCAATATGAAGATGAGCAATTGATCAGCCGCGTCGCTGAGATCAAAACCGAGATAAAAGACATCCTGGCCCCCACCCGCCGCGAATTGGAAGATTTGCAGCTTGCTTTTCGCGAAGCCACCGAAGACGCTGATCGTAGTAGTATAGACAATCAAATCGACAGCCAAAAGCAAAGACTGAAAGAATTGAACAAGTCCACGCTGGACGATTATCTGCCTGAAGTATTCGCCATCGTGAAGGATACCTGTCGCAGATTGCTGGGTCGGGAATTCATGGTAAAAGGCAATCCCGTGCGCTGGAATATGGTGCCCTTCGATGTTCAATTGATCGGTGGAATGGTATTGCACGACGGGAAAATCGCTGAGATGGCCACCGGAGAAGGCAAAACCCTCGTTGCCACTCTACCGCTATTCCTGAACGCACTTTTGGGCCGGGGCGCTCATTTGGTAACCGTGAACGACTACCTCGCCAGCCGTGACTCGGAATGGATGAGTCCCATATTCGAATTCCACGGTCTCACAGTTGGCTGCATCACAACCGGCATGGACCACCAGTCCCGTCGCGAAGCCTACGCCGCTGATGTTACCTACGGCATGAACAGCGAATTTGGCTTTGACTATCTGCGGGACAACATGGCAGTAAGCCCGAAGCAATTGGTACAGAGAGATTTCTACTTCTCCATCGTGGACGAAGTAGACAGCATCTTGATAGACGAAGCCAGAACCCCTCTGATTATCAGTGGCCCCATAGCTCAGGACAAGAATTTCTATCACGAGTTGCGCGCGGGTATTTCTGCCGTTGTGCAAGCTCAAAGCAACTTGATTACCCGCATTCTCAGCGAGATTCGTGAAGACTTGAACGAGGACAATCCGAACGCTTCAGACAGCCGATTGGCCCGTAATCTACTATTGGTAAGGCGTGGTTCCCCAAAGAATAAAGCTTTTCAAAAGCTGATGCAAGACGCATCCCTAAAACGTCTGGTGCAGGATACTGAAGGCATCTATCTACGAGATAAAAAGTTGCATGAACTCGATGATATGCTGTTCTATGTGGTGGAAGAACGCCAGAACAGCGTTGACCTTTGCGAAAAAGGCCGTGACATGCTCAGCCGCAAAGAGGCCGATTTGTTTGTGGTTCGCACTCTGGACGACATCCTGGGTGAAATCGAAGCCAAAGAAGGGCTCTCGGAAGCAGCCAAAGCCAAAGAACGCGAAATCGCAACCGGCCAATTCATGGATAAAAGCGAAAAGCTGCACAATATAAGCCAATTGTTAAAAGCCTTTACCCTGTTTGAAAACAACCAGGAATATGTGGTGATCGACAACAAAGTGATCATTGTTGATGAATTTACCGGGCGTCAAATGCCCGGCCGCCGTTTCTCGGACGGTTTGCATCAAGCTCTGGAAGCCAAAGAAAACGTTGCCATCGAAGCTGGAACTCAAACCTTTGCCACTATCACCTTGCAAAACTATTTTCGCATGTTTGAAAAGCTTGCCGGGATGACCGGTACTGCGGTTACAGAAGAATCCGAATTCATGGAAATATACAAGCTTCCGGTGGTGGCAATCCCTACAAATGTGCCTATTACCCGCATTGATCACGACGACGAAATATACCTTAGCAAAAACGAAAAGTACCAAGCCATCATCGATGAGATAATCTATTGGCACAAGCAGAGAAAACCGGTATTGGTGGGCACTGTAAGCGTGGAAGTGTCTGAGATTCTATCCCGCTTGTTGCGCCGCCACGGAATCGCCCACAATGTGCTGAACGCACGCCAACATCAACGAGAAGCAGAGATTATCTCAAACGCGGGCACTCCCGGAGCCGTAACCATCGCCACAAACATGGCAGGCCGCGGCACGGACATCAAATTGGGCGAAGGGGTGGTAAGACAAAGTGTGGAAAACTATCGTGATCTTACAAAAGCCCGCACTGAAGAGCATCCCTACGGCCTGCCTCTGGATGGTCTGCATGTAATCGGCAGCGAACGCCATGAAAGCCGCAGAATAGACCGCCAGTTGCGTGGAAGGGCCGGGCGTCAGGGAGATCCGGGTACATCCAGATTCTATCTTTCTCTGGAAGACGATCTGATGCGCCTTTTTGGCAGCGACCGCATGGCACCTCTCATGCAAAAGATCGGGCTAAAACAAGGCGAGGCCATTCGGCATCCGATGATGACCAAAGCCGTGGAAAAGGCCCAAACACGAGTGGAAGAGCACAACTTTGAGATTCGTAAGAACCTGATAAAATATGACGAAGTAATGAATCAACAGCGCGAAGTAATCTACAGTTACCGCCGCAGCGTATTGAAGGGTTACAATCTGAAGCCTGAGATCATGGAAATGGTTTATGAAAGCATTCAACGAGCTGTGGACGAGGTGTGCGCTGTGTCTCAATACCCGGAAGAATGGGAACTGGGACGCCTTTGCAGCTATTTCAAGGTCTTGAACATTAACATCCGGGAAGAAGATCTAAATAGCGATCACTTGAACCGGGATCTGCTGCTGAACACACTCTACGAGATTGCTGATGAAGCTTATAAACGCAGAGAACAGCAATTTGGTGAAGAAATAATGCGAGACATCGAACGCCGCTCACTATTGGAAGTAGTGGACAACGAATGGCGCGATCACCTTCACGAGATGGATCTTCTCAAAGAAGGGGTCTACCTCAGATCATACGCCAATAAAGACCCCTTGATCGAGTATAAGAAAGAGAGTTTTGGACTTTTTGAGGGCCTCATTTCCCGCATCCAGGAAAACGTGACCAAACGTGTGTACACCACCTATCTGCTTACCCGAGAACAGATGCAGGATATGCAGGACATGCTGAAAGGCACAAACATGACCCATGAGGCCGTGAACAGTTTTATAAACAACCGGGAACAGGAATATCAAACTTCCGCCACTCCCCCTCCGGAATATGGTGGAGCAGAGCTGAAAACCCGCCCGGTGCAAGTAGCTCCCAAAGTGGGACGAAATGACCCCTGTCCCTGTGGCAGCGGTAAGAAATACAAAAAATGCTGTGGCATACACGAGAATGAGGAAAACTAAATGGCAAAGAATCTGATTATAGTGGAATCTCCCGCCAAGGCACATACTATCAGTAAGTTTCTGAAGAATCAATACACCGTTAAGGCCTCGATGGGGCACATCAGGGATCTTCCAGCCCATGATCTGGGCGTGGATGTGAACAAAGACTTTCAACCTACCTATGTGATAGATAAAAAGAAAAGCAAGGTAATCAAAGAGCTGAAAGAAGCTGCAGAAAAAGCTGACGCTATCTACCTGGCCAGCGACCATGACCGTGAAGGAGAAGCAATTGCCTGGCATCTAAGTAAGGTTTTGGATAAAGAAAGTAAAGGTAAAGAGCTGTATCGCATAGTTTTCAACGAGATAACTTCCAAAGCGATCGCCACGGCCATATCCAAACCCGGAAGCATCGATATAGCCAAAGTGGACGCTCAGCAAGCGCGCCGCGTACTGGATCGAGTAGTGGGCTACAGCATCTCCCCGCTTTTGTGGAAAGTGATTGCCAAAGACCTCTCCGCCGGTAGAGTGCAATCTGTAGCTCTGCGCATTATCTGCGAACGAGAAGCCGAGATTAGCGCCTTTGAACCCAAAGAATTTTGGAAGATCGAAGCCGATTTCTGGCGAGACGAGTTACCCAAGTTTAAAGCTTCTTTGGAAAAAATGAATGGCAAGAAGATAACAGTGGCAAACAGCGAAGAAGCCGAAAGCATCGCCACCGGCCTGAAAAACCGGGAAGCTGTGCTGGAATCTATCACCCGCAAAACCCGCAACGTAGAGCCTCCGCCCCCTTTTATCACCAGTACCTTGCAACAAGAAGCCTCCAAAATCCTTTCCTTTCAAGCTCAGCGGACTATGAGCATAGCCCAACAGCTGTATGAGGGCATCGATACCGGTGGTGACAGCAGCGGTTTGATCACCTATATGCGTACCGATAGTACCCGCATATCAGACGAAGCTATTGCCGCCTGCAAAGAGCTCATTTCGCAGCGTTTTGGCGCAGATATGTTGCACAGTGGAACCAGAGTGTACAAAAGCAAACAGGGCGCTCAGGACGCTCACGAAGCCATCCGCCCCACCGATCCGGGCAAGACCCCTGAAAGCCTGCAAGCTCATCTCAGTAAAGAACAATTGAAGCTATATACTCTTATTTGGCAACGTTTTGTAGCCACCCAGATGAAGAGTGCAAAGATACTGGCCACTTCCGCCACGATCAGCGTTGGCGATGCCGGCTTTGGTGCTACCGGTAACCAGATCAGCGAAGAAGGTTTCCTGAAGTGCTATCCCCATGTAAACATTCCCCTGGGTGAAAAGATCAGTAAGGACTATGGCAAAAACGATACACTAATGCATAGCTCCTTGCGGCAATCTCAACACTTTACCAGCCCACCCTCACGCTATACCGAAGCATCTCTGATCAAGGAACTGGAAGCAAAGGGCATAGGTCGTCCATCCACATACGCCAGCATCATCAGCACCATCCGCAACCGCAAATATGTAAACATGGAGAAAAAGGCTTTTGTGCCCACTCCTTTGGGTAAAGACGTAAACGGTTTCCTTACAGACAAATTCGATAGTCTGTTCAATGTGAAATTCACTGCCGACATGGAAGCCAAACTGGATGAGGTTGAATATGGCAAAGTGATCTGGCACAACCTGGTAGAGAAGTATTACACGGATATGCAAGCTCTCATCAATAAAGTGGATGTGAAGAAGGAGAAGCAGGCTATGATCCAGGATACCGGCATAGTGTGCGACCTGTGCAAGATCGGCAAGATGGTGATCAAGCGCTCTCGCAGCGGCGAATTCCTCTCTTGCGACCAATATCCCAAGTGTAAGAACAGCAAGAGCTTTACCCGTGATGCCGATGGCAATATCAAAATTCTGGTACCCACTACTCTGGATGAAAAATGCCCCGAATGCGGCAATCCTCTGGTAGAACGCACCGGTAAGTATGGAGCTTTTATAGCTTGCAGCACATATCCCAAATGTAAGTATTCCCGCCCCAAAACTCTGGGCATCCCCTGCCCTGAATGTAAAAGCGGAGAAGTTGTTTCCCGCCGCAGCAAAAAGGGCAGCCCCTTTTATGCCTGCTCCCGATACCCGGATTGCAAATGGATATCGAACTTCAAACCTGTGCCTCAGATTTGTCCCAATTGCGGAAACAGCTACGTGGAAGAAAAGTACAACAAAGACAAAGGGCATTATCTGCAGTGTCCCAAATGCAAGCATATCCTGGATTAAGTTATGCACATCGGTGACGGAATCCGCAGCGCCATGGTAAGCATTGCTTCGCACAAGATGCGCAGCTTCCTCACCACCATTGGTATTGTGATAGGTGTAATAGCCGTGGTCACGATGTTTTCCAGTGTTTATGCCC
>LSQX01273668.1_pt1 | contig 10959 bp, 10 predicted proteins | sample 654561 | NCBI WGS metagenome assembly LSQX01 (sample SAMN04489861, study PRJNA283612) | anaerobic digester metagenome | isolation source: 4 biogas reactors fed with cattle manure at either 37C or 55C with and... | place: Denmark: Kongens Lyngby | collected 2014 | reverse complement strand
AATAACTTTTAGCTATGCCGGCGATATTTATACCGTCGATAAAAATGGAGGTTTAGCAAGAAGAATTACTACATCCGAAGGAATAGAAATTTTTCCACGTTTTTCACCAGACGGCAAATGGATTGCTTTTTCTGGCGAATACGATGGAAATCGTGAAGTGTATGTTATCCCAAGCTCAGGCGGCGTTCCCAAACGATTAACATATAGTATGGATATGCCCGGTATTCCAGAGCGTATGGGACCCGAAAAAGCGATAATGCAATGGACAAAAGACGGAAAACGCATTTTATACCGCTCGCGCCAGCAAGCTTGGAATCCTTGGAGAGGACAGCTTTATTTTGTTTCCGTTGATGGTGGCTTGCCAGAAACATTTCCTTTTGTTCAATCGGGCTTTGCTTCTCTTTCACCAGACGAAACAAAAATAACTTATAATCGCATTTTCCGTGAATATCGTCCTTGGAAAAGATACCGCGGCGGGCAAGCTGAAGACATTTACGTTTTCGATATGAACACAAAAATAAATGAAAAAATTACTGATAACCCCGCACAGAACTTTATTCCAATGTGGTATAAAGATAAAATTTATTATTGCTCCGATATTGACAAAACTATAAATATTTTTGTTTACGACACAAAAACCAAGCAAAACAAAAAAGTAACTACTTTTGATTATTACGATGTGAAATTCCCTTCGCTCGGTGGAGACTTCATTACTTTTGAAAATGGCGGCTATATCTATGTGATGGACCTTGCAACGGAAAAATATGAGAAAATTAACGTAGAAATTGCAGAAGATTTTCAATTAGTAAGGGAATCTTTTGTAAATGTGAAAGACAATATAACGGCTTACAGCATTGCTCCCGATGCTAAAAGAGCAGTTTTTTCAGCAAGAGGAGATATTTTTACAGTTCCAGCAGAAAAGGGAAATATTAGAAATTTAACTAAAAGCCCAGGCGCCCACGATAGAAATGCAGTCTGGTCCCCCGATGGCAAATGGATTGCCTTCGTTTCAGATAAATCTGGAGAAGACGAAATTTGGCTCGTTAAACCCGATGGAAGCGATTTAACCCAGCTCACAAATACAAAAATTAGCTATAAATGGGAAATCGAATGGTCGCCAGATAGCAAAAAAATTCTTTGCTCCGACAAAACTATGGAGCTTTACTATGTTGATATTGCAACAAAAAAAGTTACGCAAATCATCAAATCGAAATCTTGGGAAATACGCGACTACGCTTGGTCTTCCGATAGCAAATGGATCGCATTTTCTGATGGGTTGCTAAACGGCAATAGCGCAATTTTTATTTATTCTCTTGATAGCAAAAAAATTGAGCAAGTGAGCGATGAATATTTTTCAAGCACAAACCCAAGCTTTTCAGAATGCGGCAAATACTTGTTCTTTGTTTCCAATAGAACTTTTAATCCAACAATAAATACAATCGAATGGAACTTTTCATTCAACAATATGTATAAAATCTATGGAATCACGCTCCAAGACACAGTTCAATCGCCTTTTGCCTTTGAAAGCGATGAAACAGTTGCCAAAGCCGAAGACGAAGCAAAGGCAAAGCCCGAGAAGACAAAAGACGAAAAAGCAAAAACTTCTTCTGACACCAGAATTGACTTTAAAAACATAACAAACAGGATTTTTGAATTGCCAATTAAATCTGCTAACTATTGGGGATTAATGGCGAGAAAGGACAAAGTATATTATGTTCGTATAGCCGAGGGACAGAAGCCAGCTTTTTGCTCCTTTGATTTTAATACAAAAAAAGAAAACGAACTTGGCGATCTAACCGGTTATGATATTACTCCAGATGGGAAGAAAATTATTTTTAGAAGTGCTAAAGATTTTTATATCACTGATTTAGGGGATAAAATCCGAACAGAAAAGGGACGATTGAATTTATCGAATATGCAAGTGGAATTGGATAGAAAGGCAGAATGGAAGCAAATATTTGAAGAAACCTGGCGCCAGTTCAGGGATTTCTTCTATGACCCCGATATGCACAAAGTAGATTGGAAAGCAATGCACGAAAAATATGTCCAGTTGCTGCCTTATGTTGTTCATCGAAGCGATTTGACCTACATCCTCAGCGAAATGATTTCTGAGTTGAACGTGGGACATGCTTATGTTGGTGGTGGTGAAATGCCCGAGGTACCAGCTGTCCCAATTGGTTTGCTAGGTGCAACTTTTGAACTTGACAAAAAAAGTGGTTTTTATAAAATTACGAAAATATACGAAGGACGGAATTGGGAAGAGCAAACTCGTTCACCTTTGACCGAGCCAGGTATTAATGTGAAAGAAGGTGATTTCCTTATTGCTATTGACGGGCAGAACTTGACAGCAGAAAATAATCCCTTCAAACTTTTGCTCAATAAGGCAAATCAATATGTTACACTAAAAGTAAACAGCAGTCCAAGCGAAGGCGGAGCAAAAGAATACACAGTGAAAACTATTAAAAATGAAAACAAACTCATTTATTATAATTGGGTTGAGGGCAGGCGCCGTTATGTAGAAGAGAAAACGGGCGGGAAAGTCGGTTATATTCACGTTCCAGATATGGGAGTGGATAACGGCTTAATTGAGTTTGCCAAGTATTTTTATCCGCAGGCAAGAAAAGAAGCCTTGATTGTTGATGATAGATATAATGGTGGTGGGAACGTTTCTCCAATGATTATTGAGCGTTTGCGCCGTGAGCTTGTTGTTGCAAAAAATGCAAGAAACCAAGAATACGTTTTCACAAACCCGGACGCTGTAATCACTGGTCCAATTGTTTGCTTGATCAACGAACTTTCTGCGTCAGATGGCGATTTATTCCCATACCAATTTAAGACACTTGGCATTGGCAAATTGATTGGAAAGAGAAGTTGGGGCGGAGTGATTGGTATCCGCGGCTCAAATCCATTCCTCGATGGTGGCTATCTTTATAAGCCAGAATTTGCTAATTTTGGTGCTGATGGCACTTGGATACTTGAAGGTGTTGGACAGTCCCCGGACATTGAAATCGAAAATGACGTATACCAAGAATACATTGGCAACGACCAGCAACTCGACAGGGCAATAGAAGAAATTCTTAAAGAAATGAAAAACGATAAAAAGCTGAAAGTTCCAAAATCAGCTCCTCCTTACCCAGATAAAAGGTAAGAAACTGTCTGAACCTTGATTTGCTTGATTAAGGGATTTCTTAATTTTTTAGATCTGCCACACCTTCAAGCTGTGGCAGATCTTTTCTCTGTGTTCTCCTTCCCAAATTGAATTTGGGAAAGAGGAGAAAATGAATAATCAAGAAGGAGCATAGTTAGGGTTTTTCAAAAAAACGAAACGGAAAAAAACAGAAATTTGTTGTTGTTTTTGAGTAAAAATTTTTAAGTTTGCAATTAAGGTATTGAGAATTAATAAAACTATAAACCGAAGAGTATTATTTTTAAAAATGAAAATTACTTTAAAAAATATTGGTATATTCAAGCAAGCAGAATATGAGCTCGGAGATTTCACAATTATTTGTGGGCAGAATAATACCGGAAAGACTTATGCAACTTACACTCTGTATGGGTTTATTGACTTTTTTATTAGAGGCTATCAAATAGACATTCCAGATAATCGTATTAATTCTTTGTTCGAAAAAGGAACGGAAAATATTGATTTAACGGAATTTATAAAAAAGCATCAAGAAATAATTAAAACTGCTTGTAACAAATATAAAATTTTTCTCCCATACGTTTTTGCTTCAAATGAATCAAGATTTACAAATTCTGAATTTTTATTAGAAGTAGAAAGTAATTCTTTTAAACTTACTACTGATAGTAGTTTTAATAGAACTTTAAACTTTACAGAAAATGATATACTACAGCTAACTAAAGAAGCTCATTCTAACTTTCTTTCTATAAGTTTTCCTAATGAAACGAAAGAAATACAAAATCCTTCAACAATTGCTATTATTAAAAAAGAAATAAGTCGCGCTATTAAAGTGATTATTTTTAAAAATGTATTTCTAAATATTTTTATTATAAGTACTGAAAGAACAGGCATATCAATATTTGAAGATGATATAACTGCAAATCTTCATAACAGATTAATTAAAAGAATTACTCTTTCACCATCATTAGATATTAATGAAATAATTGAGGAGTTCTATAACTCTCCTTATCCATTGCCAATAACTAAAAACATATCTTTTATTAGTCAATTAAAAGACATCATGAAATTGTCCAGTTATATTGAAAAGGAACATTCAGATATTATAGCAGATTTTTCAAATATATTGGGCGGCGATTACCGTGTTGATAGAGAAGGTCTTTGGTTTGTTCCCCAAAAAGCAAAGGGTGTTAAATTAGGTATGGGCGAAAGTTCAAGTTCTGTGCGTTCTTTGCTTGATGTTGGTTTTTATCTTAAGCATATTGCCCAGAAAGGTGATTTACTTATGATTGACGAACCTGAACTGAATCTTCATCCAGAAAATCAAAGAAAAATTGCAAGGCTTCTTGTCAGGTTGGTTAATGTAGGTATTAAAGTTTTTGTTACTACCCACAGCGATTATATTATCAAAGAACTGAATACATTGATAATGCTTAATTATAAAAAAGAAAGCGAGGTTATCAAAGAGCTAATGAAGAAATATAATTATGACAAATCTGAGTTAATTAGCCAGGATAGAATTAAAGTTTTCATAGCTCGTGAAGAGCCTACGATGCTTGAGCAAAATACAAGAAAAGTTAAAATTCCAAATTTAGTGCCGGCCAAATATGATGAGTTTTATGGTATCGAAGTTGAAAGTTTCGATAAAACCATTGATGAGATGAATAAACTTCAAAAATCTATTATGTTCGAGAGTTTGTTTCTATGATTAATGAATATTTTAACGATTTTTTTGATAAAGGAATTCTTGTAAATTCCTCTAACGTCATTACTTTAAAAGAAAAAGGTAAAAGTGCTGAATTGAATAATGTTCAAATTGACATGAAATCAATACTTTCAAAAGCACTGAAATCAGACAAAATAAAAATAGAAAATTTGTTTGATGGCGCGGGTAAAGGGCAAAGGACAAAGGACTCATTGTGACTACTTAATTATAACTAATAACAAAGTTTATTTTATTGAATTAAAATCAACTTTTAAAGAAGGAGATTTATACCAAAAAATTTCTAATCAATTTAAAGGAAGCCTTTGCATAACTGACTATATTGATAGTGTCCTTTTAAATTTCTATGATAAAAAGAAATTTTTTGCAAATATCGAAAAAAAATTCATCTTGTTTTATAAAAACTCACCAATAAACTTGAAAAGTTCTAAAGAGCTTAAATCAGAAAAAACCAACAAAAATGAACAGTTTAAAATGATTCAAGTAGATAACGATCAGATTGTTACTATTAATGAATTAGAATGAAAAAAATATCAATCTCCCTGCTTTGAGCTGCTTCCCAAATTGAATTTGGGAGGGAGGAGAAAATGAATAATCAAGAAATCCTAAAATCCTTAAATCACGGCTCTACAAATATTCCCGTTTACACTTTTACTTTCAGCCATTTCTTGTTTTTTAAGCTGACCGAAGCAAGAACTGCAAATATAGCTTGGCTAATAATAAAACTCAGCCATATTCCTTGGTAATTCATTGATGTATAATGCGATAGAAAATATGCTAAAGGGATTTGTATTCCAAAATTTGCTAAAACTACAATTTTTAATGTCCTAAAATAATCCCCAGCTCCACTTATTACTCTAATAGAAGCGATGCCCAAAGCAAAAGGCAGATAATAAAAAATAGTGTATTTGAAGTAAATATCAATATTATGAATAAGTGTAGGATTGCTTGTGAAAACCTTCGCAAAGTCTTTCCCAAAGAAAAACACTAAAGTAATAAGAACAGAGAGAAACACAAACATTTGCAAAAGCGCAGCTCGGAAATATTTATAAACTCTATCCATTTTATTAGCGCCAATATTTTGCCCGGTTGTTACTTCAATCGCGCCGCCGGTTGCAATAATAATTGTAGTAACAAACAAATCGACCCGCAGTCCTAATATGTAAGTATTTAGCACATCGCTGCCAAATTGATTTGCAATCGTAGTAATCCCAATACGATTCAAACTAACCACCATTAATTGCAAAGAAGCTGGAACTCCAAGAATTACAATAGTTTTGATTATTCCCCAATCAATTTTAAATTTCTTAAAATTCAAACTTATTTGAGTTCGATTGAAAAATACTGCAATAAAAGCAACGATTGCGCCAATATATTGAGCTGAAGCAGTGGCAAGCCCAGCGCCAGCAACTCCCATTTTTGGAATAAAACCTACGCCAAAAATAAAAGTGGGAGCAAAAATTATGTTTAGAACTATCGTTAAAAGCAAGATATAAAATTGGAAATTCCCATTTCCGGTAGCCCGGACGATTGAGTTTAGCTGAAAAATAAGAAAATTCGCCGGAACGCCAAAAATAATTACGGAAATATATGTGTGAGCCAAACCTGCAATATGCCCTTCTATGTTCATTAAAGAAAGAATGCTGGGTATGTTAAAATACAGAACGACAGCAATGATTATCGAGGCAAATGCGGTAAAAGCAATAGCTTGAGAGGCAGTATAGTTTGCTTTTTCGTAGTTTTTTTCACCGATTCTCCTTGCTATCATAATTCCGGTGCCAACCCCAAAACCGCTGCCAATCGCAAATATGAAGAATATAAGCTGCTCGCTCACCCCTAACGCTGAAACTTCCATTTCTCCAAGGCGACTGATAAAATACATATCAATCCAAGAATAAAAGATGCTGATTAAAAAGCTAAATATTAAAGGTAAAGAAAAGAAGAATAAAGATGAGTTAATTGGAGCTGTTGTTAAATCTATTTTTTTCACTATGACTTTTTGCTTAAATTATAATATTTTAATGATTAAATCTATTTTTATTGTTTTTAAAATATGACAAAATTAACAATTTTATACCTATCATTAGCAATAATTCTTATAAGATTCATAGTTTTTTACATAGGAGCTGAGCGAGAGAGAAGGAAAAAACTTTTGGCAAAGCCAGAGTCGGAACTCCCTTTTGTTTCTGTAATTATACCAGCAAGAAATGAAGAATTGAACATAAGAAACTGCATTTACTCAGTTTTTGCAAATAGTTACCCAAAAGATAAATTTGAAGTCATAGCTATAAACGACAGGTCAGAAGATTGGACAGGAAGTATTTTAAATGAATGTAAAAAAGAATTTAACAATTTGAAAATTATAACAATTAGCGAAGCCACAAAACACATAAATCTCAGAGGAAAACCTGGAGCTTTGCAAAAGGGAGCCGAAGCTGCAAGCGGCGAGATATTTCTCTTTACTGATGCCGATTGCATTGTTGGAAAAAATTGGATTAAAACGATAGTTGCGGCATTTAACAATCCAAAAGTTGGATTAGTGCCTTCCTTTACTGCAATTCGGGCAAGCAGTTTTTTCGATAAATTGCAAGGGACAGAATGGGCTTATACGCATACTTTAGCAAGTGCTGGGATTGGCTTAAACATTCCACTTGGCTGCTTCGGAAACAATCTTTCAATTCGAGCAAAAGCATTTCGAGAGCTTGGGGGCTATGAAAAAATAAAATTTTCCGTTACAGAAGACCTTGCTTTGCTTCAAGCTGTTTTCGATGCCGGCTGGGATATTCATTATCTTTATAGTCCGGAAAGTTTAGTTACCACCTTGCCTTGCAAAACAATAAAATCTTACATTCAGCAGCACCACCGATGGACTATTGGCGGGATTGAATTGGGCTGGCGTGCAGTAGTATTTGTTTTTTCTTCCCTTTGGTTTTGGCTTGGAATAGTTTTTTCGATAGTGTTTGCCAACTGGCTTTGGCTTGGAATTATTGCTGGCAGCAGAATACTTAGCGATTGGCTTTTAGTAAAGAGTTCAATTAGAATTTTGAGGAAAAACAATAAAGAAAGTTTTTCAAAAATTCTTTCTCCTTTTTTAATTCTTATAATTATGATTGAAATCATTGTTCCATTCTTTCTTTTAAATAGGAAGGTAAAGTGGAAAAATCAAGTATTTCATAAAAATAAGAAATAAAAATTGCGAAGATAATGAAATTTCATTATTTTTGATTAATGTGAAAGAAAATATTGTAAATAAATAATAGAGCAGATGTGAATTTCACTTTCATTTTTTTCATAGTAGCTGGAACTCTTGCAATTGCAAGTGGAATAGTAACAATTAGGAGCAAGCACCCTGTCCTTTCTGCGGTTTCGCTTGTTTTTCATTTTTTTATGTTAGCGGCTCTGTATTTGACCTTAAATGCTCAATTTGTTGCTGTGATGCAGGTTCTGGTGTATGCGGGAGCAATAATGGTGCTTGTGGTCTTTGTCATTATGCTGCTTAACCTTGGAGATGAGCATTCTTTAAAAGAACGTTTTTCTGTTCAAAAGATTATCGCAGCCTCGCTTGGAATAGTTTTCCTTTTGCAAATACTTGCAATTTACTTTAGCTTTTCTTCTGGAAAATATGAAATTAGTGAAAAATCTATTCAAATTGGGACTGCCCAAGGAATTGGGAAAGAGCTTTACAGCAACTACTTAATTCCATTTGAAGCGGTAGGGCTTTTACTTCTTGCTGCTATAATTGGAGCTGTCATTTTGGCAAAGAAAAAAATTGATTAGCTAAGCTAAAAGGAGAAATTATGTTAGAAACAATTCAAATGGAATATTATTTAATTCTTTCAGCAGTTTTATTTACGATTGGGACTATTGGGGTATTAACTCGGCGCAATGCAATAATTATCTTTATGTCATTAGAGCTAATGCTAAACGCCGTAAACCTTTCTTTGGTGGCTTTTTCTTCTTATTACGGAGACTCAGCAGGGCAAATTTTCGTTTTCTTTATTATGGCTCTTGCGGCAGCCGAGGCTGCGGTTGGCTTAGCTATTATCCTCTCGCTTTTCCGACTTAAAAAAACTGTCTATGTCGATGAAGTTAATATATTTAAGTGGTGATTTTTCTTTGAAGGAAAGATATTCCGTAGGAATTAAATTATTGTAGAAAACGGAAAACCTTGACCGTGTTTATCCCGCCAGGGATTAAATTATAAAAATTAGTAAAAATATGGTTCGGACAAAGAATTGAAAGATCCACCCCCTTTCCCCGCCAGCGGGGGATAAGTCCTTATGCTATCAATATTTAAACAAAGATCTTTCTTGATTGCGGGTTCAGAAAGATCCAAAAAAATCAAGTAATCCTTCAATCCTTTCAATCAAGGTTCAAACAAAATTGCCTTTAAGTTTTTGTTTTGAAAATGACTGCGATGCCAACTATAAAAAAGAAACTGTTTGCAAACCAAGCGATGAAAACAGGATTAATGCTTGATGCAAGCCCTATCGTTTGACTTAGCTTTGTAAAAACAAGATAAATAAAAGAAACAGCTAAAGCAGCTGAAATTTGAACTGCAATTCCCCCACGCCGACGAACAGAAGCAAATGGAACTGCGAACAGCACTACAATAAAATTTGCAAAAGGAAAGGCATAATTTGCGTAGTATTCAATCATTTGCTTTCGAACATCGCGCCCGCTTCGCTGCATCAAAGCAATGTATTCCTTAAATTCATCGAAAGACATTTCGTCTGGCAATTTCTTTATTTTAGCAATTTGGCTATGACTTGTCAATAGCTCAATATGGCTTGTGTCTTTCCTTATTTGTGAAATATGGCTATTAGTGAAATCTCTATAAATTGCGTCAATTAATTTCCAGCTGTTCCGAGCGGAGTCCCAAGCCATCTTTTGGGCATCTATCCGAGAAAGCAGACGCGGTTTGTTTTCCGAAGAAAATTCTTCTATTGAAATCGCAAATGCAGTTTTTTCAATTGGATCATAATACCTCATCGCAATATTTTTCAATGGATTATCGCGAAAATATAGATTGAATAAACTTCCCCCAATTTCCTTATTCAAATATTTCTGCTCGATTGAAAATTTATTTTCATTCGATTTCGGAACAATCCATCCATTGAAATAAAGTTGAATAAAGCTAATGAACAAGCCAAAAATAACCAAAGGGAGCATAATCCGATAAAGACTCATAGTTCCGGTTTTCATCGCAGTTATTTCATTTTTATTGGAAAGCCCGCCAATAGTGAAAAGCATAGAAACGAGCATTGCAACGGGAGTTAGAAGTTTTATTACATCAGGCAAGGTCTGAGCGTAGTATTCGACTACAATAGGAAAGGGTGTGTTTAAATCTAAAAACTTATCTAAATTTTCCGTTAAATTGACTATAAGGAAAATTGTGCAAAGCGCGACAATGCTGAAAATAAAAGTAAAGAAAATGTTTCTTAAAACGTAAAGGTCTAAAATTTTCATCATCAATAGTTAAAAACCTTCGCAATTTGCATAAGGAATTAAAAACGAATCGCCGTTCAATCTTTTTAGCTGATCAAAATAATAATTTGCTTTCACTACGTTGCCTTTTGCGCAATAAATATGCCCAATTCGGAGAAGGGATTTTTCTAAAATCACTGCTGTGCAATATAGATCAGAAGCCAACTTAAGTAGCCTTCCCTCAGCCTCGTCTAATTTATCATTTACTATTAAGCATTCGCAAATATAAAATTCAGCTTCAAAATAAAGAGAATCTTTTCTATTGAAAGTCCCAGCTAAAGCGGAAAATTCTGGACAGGCTTCTTTATAAAGCTCGTTATCAAATCTTTCAATAGCGCTGTCAAATTTTTTAACAATTTCCAAGCTTTTTTCAGTGAATTGCGAGCTTAGCTCAACTATGGTAGTATCTGAATACCTTTTACTGAGGGCAGCAAGCTCTTCTTCGTTTGCTGTCGTTTTTTCCTTTTGAGCTGCTTGGCTTTGCTTTCTTTCTGCTTCTCTATTGATGGGGGCTGCTCTACCTCTTCTGCTATCTGTAATTCGGGGCATACTCCTGCCCGACCGCACTGGCTTTGGCGCTGAGCTTTGCGTGGAACAGGAAACTATAAGC
>LSQX01147196.1_pt1 | contig 10961 bp, 13 predicted proteins | sample 654561 | NCBI WGS metagenome assembly LSQX01 (sample SAMN04489861, study PRJNA283612) | anaerobic digester metagenome | isolation source: 4 biogas reactors fed with cattle manure at either 37C or 55C with and... | place: Denmark: Kongens Lyngby | collected 2014 | reverse complement strand
CATAGGAAGTCGAGTAAAATAAATTCTGATAAGATATGATGTTAAGGAGGTTGAGAATATGGATTGGGTTAAACAGTTGAATGAATCAATAAACTATATCGAAGAAAATCTTGCGGGTGAAATATCCTATGAAGTAATATCAAAAATTGCAGGATGTTCTGTTTATAATTTTCAAAGAATGTTTTCTTATATTGCAGACAAGTCTTTATCTGATTATATAAGAAGTAGGCGCTTAACGATGGCAGCTTTTGATTTGTTAAACAGCACTGACAGAATAATTGATATTGCATTTAAATATGGGTATGAGTCCCAAGATGCATTTACACGCGCGTTTAAAAATTTTCACAGTGTACTTCCTTCAAGTGTCAGAAACGAAACAGTTCAGCTGAGATCTTGTCCTAGACTTGCCTTTCAAATCTCAATACAGGGAGAAAATCATATGAATTATCAAATTGAACAATGGCCAGCATTTAAGGTAATGGGAATCTCGTACAAAGTAAAGACATCAACTGCATTTCAAGTTATTCCGGAAATATGGGAAAAAGCATGGAAAGACGGAACCATGCAAAGGTTCATAGAGAATTTTCCGGATTATAGACCTGCTGGATTTTTGGGAATTGCTGCTGGCGGACAATGGGGAGATTCTGAAGAAATGAACTACATAATTGCTGTTACAAGCCATGTTGATGTACATGAATGTAAACACATTTCTGCACTTGAGGGAATGCAGGAATTCTCTTTTCCTGCTGCAACATGGGCGATTTTTGAGGCTAATGGAGAACTACCGGACGCAACGCAGAAGGTATACAAGCAGTTTTATACTGAGTGGCTTCCTAATTCGGGCTATGAACTGGCGGACATACCGACTATCGAATGTTATATGCAGGAAAACCGTCAAGAAGTTTGGATTGCAGTGATAAAGAAATAGAGAAGGTGGAGTAGCTATGGAATATTCATTTAAGTCAGGCTATTATAATCCTGTCTTTGACAGTTGAAAGAGAATAAAACTCTGAAAGGCACTGTAAATAGTGATTTTCAGAGTTTTTGCTTATCGTGAAAAATGCGTACCTTTTTTACTTTTTTGTGTCTTTAAATATTTTTTTCATTTTCTTTTCACTAACAATCTCGTGATCAGTTCTAAATTCAAAAGATTCATGTAAAGCATCAGTAAAATCATTCCTCGTATAAGTTGGGATATATCCTGCATGTGGAACATATTTAAAGTTCAAGTCTTTTAATTCACTGATTGTCTCATCACAGGTAAACCTTTCATTCAATCTTTTTTCGAGGTATCTGTAAACGGTTAAAGCAAGGAAACATGTAGTGAAATGGGCTGTTATTCTGTCATCACGACTTAGGTAAACGGGTCTTGATTTAAAATCATATTTTAGTATTCTAAAACATTCTTCGATCTTCCACCTTTTTTGATTTATCTTTATAATGGTTGAAGCTTCATCTTCTAAGTTGGTACAGACAGCATAGAAGCCATCGTACATTTCCTCTTTTTTTACTGCATCTGTATTCATGCTATGAACTACCTTATTAGCAACTTCACCATCCTTGGTGACATTAGTCGATGTTATAAATCGTTTAGGATCATTTTGCTTTCTTTTATTAATGGAAGTAGGATTTTGCTCAACCTGCTTGCTTGCACGGTCCAGCTGTTTGTTTCTAATCTGTCTCTGATAATCTCTGTATTTCAAAGAGTAAGTAACTATAAGTTTTTGTTCTAATCCATTTTCATTTATCCAGTGTTCTTTATAAAAAGTTTCTGCCTTGTATTTTTCATGGGCTGCTTCATCTTCTTCAAGTATATTGATATTATATGAACCTTTTCTTCCTGTTAAATGCCAGCCAGAAGGGTCAAGGGCCCACTCTTTCAAGTGTCCTTTTAGCTTCTTAATAGATTGTGTCGTAATAAAAGAACGGCCTTGTTTGTTGTTAAACTTACGGTTTGATGTGGAAGATAATCCTGCATCTGTACATACAACAAATCTCGATAGCTCAAAGTCCTTTAAAATCTTTTCTTCTAAAGGCTTGAGTGTTGTTTGCTCATTCGTATTACCACTATGAATATTAAATGCAAGAGGAATGCCATCTCCATCCATAAATAATCCCATTTCAATAAGTGGATTAGGTCTGTTTTCTTTACTAACTCCGTATTGCTTAAGTCCATCTGCTTCCTCAATCTCAAAAAAATAGTTTGTACAGTCATAGTATAGGATTTGATCATTTCTTTTAGATATGGATAAACTGTTTTTATAAACTTCAGATTGAATAAAGTCGGTCTCTTTAGCGATAACTTCTAAAGCTCGATAAACGTGATGTAGCTCGAATTCAGGCTGTTCTAAGAGCTTTTTTGACTCTTGATAAGTATTAAGTTTCGAAGAAGGGAAAAGAATCATTCCATAAATTAATCTTGAAAAAATAGAATCAAGATTATAGGAAAACTTATAGTTATCAGAGATTGTCTTGCAAATTTTGTGCATACCTAATTGATGATAGATCTGTTGTAAAAAAAGATAACCACCATTAAAAGACCTTTGGACATTCTTACTGATTAGTTTAGACTGACTATATTTCACAATAACATCTCTAGTCTGTTTATTTTCTTTTTTATTAAGCATGTCGATATAACTTTTTGCCCATTCAATAGGGTCCTCTCCATTTAACTTACTTTCTAGTTCCTTAACTGTTCCGAGCTTTTCAATAATCTTAGTAGTTCGTTTGTTATTGACTGTTATATCTTTGATTACATAAAGTTAAGCTGCATTTTTAGATTTTGATATCTTCAATCTCATTATAAGTACACCTCCTAATATGCTAGCATTATGAGTTATAATAGCATATAATTGAATGTAATAATCAATAAAAATTGAACAAATTGAAGCAGTAAGCTGAATATAATAAATAACTATCCCATACGGGTAGTGTAAGTGCATATTATTTTTGATATAGTATATAATTACATCTAATCATAAAGTTGAAAAATAATGATATTAAGATGGAATGAATACACTGAAAGGATATCGGCATGAAAAAAGTTGCATTAATTACAAAAAATAAAATACTTGCACAGAGCCTAGATGCTGCAATGAAAGCCATGCCAGATTTGGAGTTTGAGTTTATATTGTTACTCAATACCCAACAGGCTTTATTTGATGCAGAAATATTTGAGATTGATGTTGCCTTGATTGACATGATTGAAAGTGGTACAAAAGAAACGCCACTATCGTTTTGTAAAGGATTGAATAAAATGTTACCAAATTGTCACATTTTATTACTTTTATCGCAAGATGATCATGTAAGACGTAGGATCGCAACTGAAGCAAAGAAAAAGAAAATTGTTGATGATTTTGTATTTTACGATGCTTCATTAAAATACTTATTCGCAAAGCTAGCAGCATTCTAACAAATACAAAGGTATAAATATAAGCATGCTTTAAAGCGTTTTCGCTGGAGGGGATATTTTTATGAAATCTCGGCTTGCTAAGTGTATAAAGTATTCAAGAATAATAGTTGGTTTAGCTACCACTATAATAGTCACAGCCTTTGCTTCTGGCTGTACAAAGGAATCAAAGTCCAATTTAGTCAAATGTACTATGGACGATTATTCGTCGTATCCAAAAGTTGTGGAACAAATCTTGCCAGACTTTATAATTGAGGAATCAGAAAATAAAGCATATTATTCATTAAATGATGGATCTATCGTGGAAGCCTTTGATACACAAGCTGTAGGCGCACTTGAAACTGGGATTGCAAAGCATTGGTATCCTCAGTATCTTGCAACAGTGATCATTGCTATAGACCGTGACCAAACAAATGAAGTGGTTACCAGTTGGAAGGATTTATTTGCAACTCAGCAGGAAGTAGGATTTTTTGATACTCCTGGTAATGTGCAAATGTTGACAGCTGCCATGTCTCACGGCTTAGAAGGAAAGAATTACTCTTTGTCTAAAACAATAGAACTGTTGACGTCACTCCATGACAATAATCGTCTTAAAGTCAACTCGTTTGAGCCTCCAATTATTATTTGTTATGACTATCAAGCAGCTACACTGAAAGGGAATGGGCGCAATATTGAAATAATCATACCTGAAGAGGGAACATTTACATATGAGAAAGGCTTACTTTCCAATGAAAAACTTAATTTTGTAGGTGATATAGATAGGTTATTACTTGAATCTAAACTACGTTTGTTAGATGGACAAAGTGACCTTTCATTGTATCCTAATGAAGCTGCTTATGCTCTAGCAGTTAATGTGAAGGATTATAAACACTTTGCAACAGTCACCCAAAAGGTTAGCAGTTCATTTGAGAGAACTGTTTTGAATTCTAAAAAATATATGTCTATTGATAACCGGGAGCACTTAAATTTTGCCTTAATCTACATCATTGTAGTTACCATTTGGACGGTTTCAGTTCTACGTCGTTCCATGCAAAAAGCTATAAGTTATGCTGCCTTTTTTACTGGAATCATTTTGAATGGATGGACATTAGTTCGCTTAATAAAATATCAGGTTGAAGCAATTCCAGTCCTCACAAGATATCTATGGTATGCATTTTACATTTTTCAACTGTCATTGCCCTTAGTTTTGTTGTGGATGGCATGGGCAATCGATAAGCCAAAAAACGAAACTTTCCCTCCCAAATGGTGGCGGGTTATGGCTATTATGATCTGCTTTTTAATCATTCTCGTATTTACGAATGATCTACATGGGCATGTATTGCAGTTGGATTTAAGCAGGTCGGATTGGGGCATAAATTATAGTTATGGTTTAGGCTACTACACGATCCTTTTTATCTGTATGTTGAATCTCGTTATGGTGTTTGCAATATTGGTACAAAAAAGTATAAATAATCCGAGAAAAAAGAGATTTATCTTCCCCCTTGTCATTTTCTTTGCGTTTGCTAGCTATAACTATAAATATATAATGCGTGATCTTTTTGTGTATGAAACGGATTTAACCATTATAACAGGACTTTTTACAATGCTTATGTTTGAAACATGCATACGTTCTGGGTTAATTCCAGTAAACACAAAATATATTGATATTTTCACACGTTCGCCTCTTAAAATGCAAATCCTCAATAAAGAGGGGAAAATGGCATTGGCATCTGCATCTGCAGCCCCACTAGATAAGGATATCCTAGACAAAGTATTATCGTTTTCACCTCTACCAATACTTCAGGATGATTCCTTGTTATTTGCTAATCCCATTCCAGGTGGTTATGCCATATGGTGCGAAGATGTCAGTAAACTCTATCAATTGCATAGGGGCGTTAAAAAATCGACGCAAATGTTAATTGAAGCCAATGCGATGCTTGCTGAGGAAGAAAAAATAAAGCGATTCATTAACAAAAAAAATGCAAAAAAACAATTAATGGAGCAGTTAGAGGCGGAGATAGCTGAAAGTATAGAAAAGTTATCAACCATGATAGAAAAATTGCCTCACTCTGAAAGTCATTCCAAAGAAACGACTCGTATTGCATTATTACTCTGCTACATAAAGCGTCGATGCAATTTATTCTTTCGAGAGAAGGAAACAAACACCATGATTGCTGACGATTTAGTTATTTACATAGATGAGCTCTCGGAAATAGCAAAATACTCACAGGTTCAAGTTGCTATCATGAATGAAATAAAGGGAAGCATTGCTATCAGATATGCTATCTTATTTTATGATTTTTTCTATTCAGTGGTTGATTTTGCAATCCAAATGGATTGCCCTTATATGATCGAACATTTTGAAGATAAAGAAGAATGCCTTACCATGCGACTCCTTCCATCAGAAGATATAGGAGAATTTAAAGCAGAGCCTAGACTTATTGCAGCCATTGCCGCCGTTAAGGGCGATATTGTTACAAAAGAATTAGAAGATACAATTGGCATCAGCATTTCTTTTCCGAAAGGAGGAGTTGCATATGATTGAGCTTTATACTTTTTCATGGGGAGTACATATTTTTATAATATTTTTATTGGGAATTTGTGTTTTTGCTCAAACACTAGCATTGGCACTTAACTATTATAGCCATAACCTAACCATACGGCGGATTTTTGAAAGTTTGTTTGAAATAGCCATATTGTGTGAGATTCTTGTTTTTTCTTTTTTATATGGGCAAGTGGTAAATGGGTATAAAAACGGATTTGTTGTGCCTACTGGATATGCAAATATTCGAATTATTGTTTTTATCGTGGTTTTAGTGCTTATTATAGTTATTAGCGTCCTTAAGAGAACACCTTTACCTTTAAGTGTTATGCCAGCGATTGTTATATCATTGCCTATTTTTGAAAATAGGATGGGTCGTAGTTTCCCTTGCTTTTTTATTGCTGCATTGATATTTTTTCTAGGGCGTAGCATCAAAATTTGTATATCTAGTGTTACTGCGATAAGAACAAATATTTCAGCTTTGTCGGTAATAAACGCAATAGATACCTTACATACTGGCGTGTTATTTTGTGAAAGAGATGGCTATACAATTCTTTCGAATCATCAAATGCAAAACTTGATGATCAGGATTACAGGTAAAGTATTTCGCAACGCTATAGAATTTTACAAGGTGCTTAGTACAGATCAATATGAATCAAAATACAAAAAGGCTGAGTTGGATGGGCAGATAGTTTATCTCCTAACAGACGGGACCGCTTGGATGTTTACAAAAACAGATATTTCATATCGAATGGAAAACTATATACATATTTCTGTTGCTGATGTAAGCGAACTATGGGCATTGACAGTTAAGTTACAGTTACAAGATCAAGAACTAAGGCATAAGAGTAACGAATTAAAGAAAACAATTGCTAATTTGCACATCCTTAGCAAAGAATGGGAAATAGAGAATGCTAAGATGCGCGCCCATGATATTCTAGGACAGCGTCTCACGGTATTAATTCGTACAATACAGAATAAGCATAATCTGGACTATGATTTGCTTACATCATTATCAAAGGGACTTTTAGAGGAATTAAAAGCAGAGCAAAGTGAAATAGGGCCATATGATGAGCTAAAAAGTATTCAAAAGATTTTTGCTGCTATTGGGGTGGATATTAGATTTGAGGGGCAACTGCCGGACAATGCCCAACAAGCGTGCTTATGTGTCGATATAATAAGAGAAGGGTCTACGAACGCCGTTAGACATGGCTTTGCTACACAGATTAATATAAAGGCTGAACCAACGGAGAACACATATAATTTGACAATAAATAATAATGGACACACAACAACTGCACCGATTATTCCTGGCAGTGGCATTGGGGTAATGAGAAAAAAAGTAAATGCCCACGGAGGTAATTTGGAGATTATACACTATCCATTATTCGTATTATCTATTGTCTTACCGGGAGGTAACGATTATGAATAAAGTGCTTATCGTAGATGATCACGAATCTATGTGTGATTCTCTATCTCACGCACTCACAAATGCGGAGGATTTTATAGTAATAGGAAGTTTGAAAAATGCACTACATGCAGAATTGTATTGTATGAAACTCAAACCAGATTTAGTTCTTATGGATGTTTGTACAGAAGGGGGAGCATCAGGTCTTGATGCAACGAAAGTTATTCGCGAAAAATATCCGGATATTAAAGTGATCGTGATGTCAGGTTTCGATGAGATTACCTATGCACCTAGAGCAAAAGAAGTAGGTGCACATGCATTTATTTTTAAAAGTAGAAGCCTTGAATATTTTGTAAAGGTAGCGAAGGGAGTCATGGTAGGCGAAAAATTCTTCCCTAAGCCGAAAACTATTCTTACATCAATTGGTGAAGCGCCTTTGACAGAAAGAGAAATGGAAGTGCTTAGGCTTATTTGTAAGCATATGACAAACAAAGAAATAGCTGATGAACTTTTTATCACCGAACACACAGTCAAGTATCACAAATCTAATATGCTAGCTAAAACAGGTTTTAAAAAATCGGTAGATCTTGCCTTTTACATGATTTCAAACGGATTAATCAATCCTCTATACTAGGTAAAAACTAGCCGGTACGGGTAGGGTAAAAAACATAATAGTTGGTATAATTATATGTGAAATGAAATAAGTCTAATAAATAAAGAAATCATAAAGAAAATTACTAATAAACTTATCAGTAAAGGAGAAATGTATTATGGGTTTAATTAAAGCAGCAATGGGCGCCGCTGGCGGTGTTTTGGCTGACCAATGGAAAGAATACTTTTTGGGTATGCTCCTGTGGACGTAGTGGAAACACAAGCAAATTCTGCGGTGAATGTGGGAAACCTCAGCCACAAGTAAACGGCTGGACTTGTAGTTGCGGTGGTGTAAATAAAGGTAAATTCTGCGCAGAGTGTGGTAAGCCAAAACCTGAAGGTGTGCCACAATATAAGTGTGATAAGTGTGGTTGGGAACCAAAAGACAAGGCAAATCCACCAAAATTCTGTCCAGAATGTGGGGATCCTTTCGATGATGGAGATCTACATAATTAAGCATTAGGAGGTATATTATGGGGCTTTTTGATAAGAAATATTGTGATATTTGTGGAGAAAAAATTAGGTTAATGGGCAACCGCAAGTTGGATGATGGCAATATGTGCAAGGAATGCGCAAGTTTACTCTCGCCATTTACTACTGGACGTCGTAAAAAAAGTCTTTCAGATATTAAAGAACATCTAGCATATCGTGAAGATAATAAAAATAGTGTAGGAGTTTTTAATGCCACCTGTAGCCTTGGGGCAAAAACAAAAGTACTATTAGATGAAGATGCTGGGAAATTCATTGTATCTTCTTCTAGCCAGTGGAGAAATGAAAATCCCGATGTGATTAATTTTTCTCAGGTAACTGGTTGCCAAACAGAAATACGGGAATTTAAAACTGAGCTAAAAGGGAAAGACAGCGAAGGAAAAGAGATTAGCTTTAGTCCACCTAGATATAGCGTTGATTATGACTTTTTTATAACAATTCACGTTAATTCTCCATGGTTTAATGAGATAGCATTTAAAATGAATGACAGGCGCGTGGATTTATATGGTTCAGTAGAATATAGGGAGATGGATAGGCAGGCAAATGAGATCAAAGCAGCACTCACGCAAGTACGACAAGAAGTGCGAGAAAATGTAGCTGCAGCAAGTGCACCTAAAATAGCTCAAACATGCCCTCTTTGCGGTGCTACAACTACAGCAGATGCAAGTGGACGCTGTGAGTTTTGTGGTGGATCAATCCAAGGATAGGAAAAGAAAGGCAACCATAACTAGTATTGAAATTCTATAAATTTAAAAAAGGGGATAATTAAGATGGAAAGAAAAAGTAATATGTTATTAAAGGTAGCGAGTATCATTATGATCGTTGGTGGTGGATTAGGGATTGTTTTTGGAATAATTGCAGTATTGGGTGTAGGGGTTCTTGCCTTAGCCCTTGGTAGTGAAGCAAGTACAGGGCTTTTAATGGCAGGCGCTCTTTTGGCTTTAGTCAGCTCTATAATTAGTTTAGTTGCCGGTATTGTTGGTGTGAAAAATGCAGCAGTGCCTGAAAAAGCACAAACTTGCATTGTTTTCGGTATTATAACCGCAGTATCTTCCGTATTTGCATCTATCTTGAGCATGATGGGCGGCAATAGCTTTAATTTTGCAAGTTTGTTAGTCGGACTTCTGTTACCTGTACTATACCTAGTTGGTGCATTTCAAAATAAAAAATTAGCTTAGTAAGAGACACAGCCAAGAGGAATGTAGTTCAGTTAATAAATTTCTGTTGGCTCTTATTTTATATATTAAGGAGGATTACATATGAATTGGAATAAAAATAAATCTTGGCAGGTTACTTTTGATAAATTACCTACAACACTAGATATGCTTCGTGGGTTGCCAGAGGCTAGTCTGCAAGAGCCTCATTATGCGGCAGCTTTATTAATACCTGCATTGTGCCTATGGCCTGTTAACCAAAAGGCTGCACTTGAAATGATTAACTTTTTAAAAGGACCCCAAGGACTTTCTACACGAGAAATACAGTTTATAAATGACCGCTTAAGAGGTAAAGAATATGTTCCAAGTTCCTACTTTGAAGGAACTTCACCTGCAAATGGGTATAAAATATCAGGACCCTACACCGTAACAATATCTACTGTGCCAACTAGTTATGATGAAGCAGGCTATGTTAAATTATATTTGCAGTCCAGTGGTGCGGATAGTCCACGCCCTGTACAATTACGTAAAAAGGAATCCAGTGGCGAGTGGTTTTTATGGGATCAAATGTTACTGAGTGATATTCGACAGCTTGTTTCAGAAGATCCTTGGTCATAATATCAAAAAGCATAAGGAGGATGTTGTATGGCTACAGAAGTAACTAATTATTAATGCCCGTCTTGCACGGGGCCACTTCATTTTTCAAGTAATAGTGGAAATCTTGACTGTTCCTATTGCGGTGAATCCTTTGATGTAGCAACAATTGAGTTGCTTTATTCCAAAAAAGAGGATGATGCTGTGAAAGCAGCAAGTGAGCCAGAGTGGGAATTTAATATAGATGAATGGGGTGGAGGGATGCAATAGAACCCTTTGATTATTCAGCACTTGTACCTTTCTCTACTGCTTATTTGCCAGGATACTTAGCGGATAAATACGATATGGAATCGGATGTTTGTAGTGAACGAGCAAATGAATGAATCCGTACGAGTACACAAGAACTTTTTGCTTCGACTGTAAAGGGTTATGTAACCTTGATGCCTCAATCATCTTCTATTGAAATTAAGGCAGGAGAGATAAAATATGCTTTACTGCCAGTATGGATGTTGAGTACCAAATGGAAGGGTAAGAAATTTCTCTTTGCTATGATTGGACAGACTGGCAAGTTAATTGGCGATTTGCCTGTTGTTTGGGGCAAGTTTTGGGCCTTATTTGCAGGTATTTCATTGCCACTAATGCTACTACTTGGCATCATCTTATTTTAAAGGGGGTATTGGTATGAAAAGAATAGCCGCATTATTTTTAGCAATTTTATCTCTTACCCTTATCATG
>LSQX01335987.1_pt3 | contig 10962 bp, 9 predicted proteins | sample 654561 | NCBI WGS metagenome assembly LSQX01 (sample SAMN04489861, study PRJNA283612) | anaerobic digester metagenome | isolation source: 4 biogas reactors fed with cattle manure at either 37C or 55C with and... | place: Denmark: Kongens Lyngby | collected 2014 | reverse complement strand
TTTTGGGCATGATTGTTTCAAAAGCACTCAATTATGCACCACCACGCATCTCGACCGCCACATTAGAACGCGGGCGTACCCGTCCATAAACTGCGCCGCCCCAGCACATCAATCAGCATGATGGCCACCGTGCCGCGCAGCAGCGGTACCTCCAGGCTGGTTTCCAACTCCGGCGTCTGCTTTTCGCGCAGGGAACTGGCGTAGGACACAAACACGCCCTTGTTGATCAGCCCCGCGTGCCACTGGTCAATCAGATCCATGCCCTCAATCACCAGATCCTTGGGTTGGCGGGTGATGCCGGCCAGCTCCTCCTCCGGCACGGTGTAGGCGTTGATGGACACGGTGTAATAGCCAATGCCCGGCAGTACGGCCGCGTCGAGCATGGCGCCTGACTGTGAAAGCGGCGCCTGGCACACCAGGCGGTAGGGCGAAAGCCGCTTGCGGCAGGCGGCGAAGGCGACGGGCGAGTTGTCAATGCCAATGAAGCGGCGCTCATTAGTAGCAGCGCTGGCCAGCGCGGTGCCTGAGCCGCAGCACAGATCCACCACCAAATCCCCCGGCCGGGTGGTGGAGAGCACCATCCGGTCCAGCAGCGCCTGGGGCTTTTGGCCGGGGTAGCCGGTGCGCTGCGGGTCCTTTTGCTGCATCTGGCTCACATCCGCCCACACATCATCCGGGAAGACCGGCTCATCATCATAATAGATGTACTTTTTGCCGCCGGAGACGATGCTGCGGTAGCTGCGCCCGTGCTCATCCACGTGGCGCTTCATGTGGTTATCCCGGCTGCCGCGCTTGGCGATGGGCACCTGGGTGATGTCAAAATAATGCTTGTCGCTTTTGGCGTAAAACAGGATGGCGTCATGCTTGCGGCTGAAATAGCGCTTGCTGCGCCCGCCAGTCTGGAAACTCCAGATAATCTGGTTGCGGAACTGGTCCACGCCAAACACCTCGTCCATCATCAGCCGGGCGCGGGCTAAGTTGTCCACCGTCACATGCAAAAACATGGAGCCGGTCTCGTCCAGCAGCAGATGGGACAGCTCGATGAGCTTTCGGATCTTGCGCAAATAGCGCTCATCCCGCGGGTGCTGCCCGTCCTCATAGGCCGGCAGCTGCACGGCCTGGCGGCTGCTTTCATAGCCGCGTTTGCCCACCCGCAGCTTGCAGGTAAAGGCGTTGCCGCTGCTGCCCGGTGGGTCCAGGTACACCATCTGCGCCTGGCCCATGTAGGGGCTTAAGTCCACCTCCAGCGCGTCCTGGCAGATCAACAGGCCGCCTTCCTGCGGCTGGTCGTTGATCTCCCTCAAACAATGCGAGCGGTGCCAGATCATGCCATCCCTCCATCGTCCCAGGGTGCCCTGGTCAGTTCTTTCACATAGTCTTCCTGCGCGCGGATAAACGCGGCACAGGCCGAATCCATCATCAAGAGGCGCGCGGTTTCCCGCGCGGCGCTCATAAAGTCGCCCCGCAGGCCTTCAATCCCTGAATTCATGAGCGGGCATAAGGCCCAGGCGCGCGGATCCAGGCGCACATCCCCGCCGTTTTTTGACACAAACATCAGGGGAAAGACGCGGCAGGCCAGGGGGCGGGTATCCCGGGCGCAGGTGCCTTCACAGGTGAGCAGCAGACCATCCGGCACCACGCTGTCATCCGCGCGCAGCATAAAGCCCTCCGGCAAAGCCCGGTAGCAGGCTTCCTCCCCGGGGAAGAGCAGCATACCGCCGCGCCCGTCCTCATCCGTTTTGCAGCAAGCCGCGCCGCACAAGGCGCCGCAATCACGCACAAGCGGCGTGACCCTGCTCATTTTTTCACGCGCGGCAAGGATGATGCCCGCGTCCATCCCACAATCTGCCATTTGCAAAATCATATCACTTAGCGCCTTCATTGACAAGCAAAGCGCCCTTTCATACAATGATTTTATGATGATTGTGAGGGGTTTTGATGCATTTTCACCTGCCTGAAGCCGCCAGGACCGCGCTTTCGTTGCTGGAAGCCGCCGGCCATGAGGCCTGGCTGGTGGGCGGCTGCGTGCGCGACGCCTATTTGGGCCGCCAGCCGGGCGATATTGACATCGCCACCTCCGCCTTGCCGGAGGAGATGCAGCGCGTGTTTGCCACGCACAAAACCATCCCCACCGGCATCGCCCACGGCACCATCACGCTGCTGCTGGACGGGCACAGCATGGAGATCACCACCTACCGCACGGACGGGGAGTACACGGACAAACGCCGGCCGGATGAGGTGGTCTTTGTCCGCAATATCAAGGAAGACCTGGCCCGGCGGGATTTTACCTGCAACGCCATGGCCTACCACCCCGCCCGCGGGCTTTTTGACCCGTTTTCGGGACGCGCGGACTGCGACGCCCGCCTGCTGCGCGCGGTGGGCAAGCCTGATCTGCGCTTTGAGGAGGACGCCCTGCGCATCCTGCGCGCGCTGCGCTTTGCCTGCCAGTTGGGGTTTGAGATTGAGGAAAACACCCTTACCGCCATGATGGACAAGGCGGACGGCCTGGCCTTTGTGTCCAAGGAGCGCGTCGCGGCGGAACTCAACCGCGCGCTCATTAGCGATTATGTGGCCCAGGCGCTGCGCCGCTACCCGCGCGTGCTGTTTTTGGCCCTGCCTGAGCTCACCCCCATGCTGCACACGCCGCAGCGCACGCCCTTTCACCGCTTTGATGTCTGGGAGCACACCCTGCGCACCATTGAGGCAGCCCCCAGGGATACCGCCATCCGCTGGGCCGCCCTCTACCACGACAGCGGCAAGCCACACACCACGCTGATTGACCCGGACGGCACCACGCACTTCCGCGGGCACCAGACCGTCAGCGCCCGGCTGATGGAGGAGGCCATGGTGCGTCTGAAGCAATCAAAGGCCCTGCGCGAGCAAACCGTTGCCCTGGTCAAATACCACGATGATCGCATCGGCCCGGACAACCTGCAGGCCTGGATGTCCAAATTGGGGCTGCAGACCACCCTGAAGCTGCTGCGTTTGCAATGGGCGGACCTGTCCGCGCATTCGCAGCTGGTGGCCTACCGCCTGCCGCAGCTGGACCAGCTGTATGAGGACGCGCTGCGCCTGCACCAGGAGGGCGCGCCCCTGCACATCCGGGACCTGGCTGTGAACGGAAAGGATTTGATGGCGCTGGGCTTCGCCGCGGATGAGCGCATGGGCTACGCTTTGCAGCATTTGCTGGACATGGTGCTGCACGGGCAATTGGAAAACCGCAAGGACGCGCTGCTGAAGGAAGCCCAGGCCTGGCGCGCGCGCAAGCAGCGGGAGTGGGCGGAGCTGGCCAGCGAGTACGACTTGGATTAATACTTAGCTAAATAGCAACAGCGGAACGAACCCAAGCCGTTCCGCTGTTGTTTTGTTTGGAAATGATTACTTCGCCGGCACCAGACGAATCACGTTCCAGCTCAGCGCAGGCACGCGCAGGGTAAACTGACCGCCGTCAATCGTGCCGTGCTCACCCTTGGTGGGAGACACATTGTCCGGATTATCCTCGGTATTCACAGCCTTCACATCCTCATGCTTCAGCAGGATGTGCTCCGCCGTCACGAGGGGGCCAAAGGCGCGCAGGTCGGCGGTGAGCTCGATGTCCTCCTTCATGTCGCGGTTGACCGCGAAGATGGTGAGGGAGCCGTCATCCGCAAGCGTGGCCGTCGCGTCCAAAAGGGGCACATCGGTATAATCGGAGCAGTCATAGGTGGGGCTTTGCACGATGGGGCGCAGCGCGGTGCCGCGGCCGTACTTGCTGGCGTGCATCAGGGGCCAGTAGATGGTCTGGGCCCAGGTGCCGCCGCCGTTTCTGGTCATGATGGGGGCGATCACGTTGACCAATTGCGCCATGCAGGCCACCTTCACGCGGTCGGCGTTGCGCAGCATGGTGATGAGCATGCTGCCCACCAGGAGGGCATCCTCAAAGTTGTAGATGTCCTCAAGCAAGGGCAGGGCGACGCCCCACTTGTCCTGCTTGACGATTTCCTTGTCCTGGGCGTTGGAGTGATACCACACGTTCCACTCGTCAAAGGAGAGCATCAGTTTCTTCTTGCTGTGCTTCTTGCCGCCCACCGCGTCACAGATGGCGACAACGGTCTTGATAAACTCGTCCATGTCCATGCTGCGCGCCAGGAAGCCGGGCGTGTCCCCCGTGGGGTTGCCATAGTAGCGGTGGATGGACACATAGTCCACCTGGTCATAGCACTGGTCCAGCACCTCGTACTCCCAGGCGCCGAAGGTGGGCATGGTCAGGGCAGAGGAGCCGCAGGCCACCAATTCGATGGAGGGGTCCACCAGCTTCATCAGTTTGCCCGCCTCATTGGCGACGCGGCCGTACTCATAAGCCGTCTTCTGCCCCATTTGCCAGGGGCCGTCCATCTCGTTGCCCAGGCACCACAACTTGATATCAAAGGGGTCCTTCGCGCCGTTTTTGACGCGCAGGTCGCTCCAGTAGGTGCCGGACTTGTGGTTGGAATATTCCACAATGTTGCGCGCTGCGTCCGGGCCCCGGGTGCCCAGGTTGACCGCGTACATCACCTCGGTGTTGGCGTCCTTGGCCCAATCCACAAACTCGTGCAGGCCCACTTCATTGGTTTCTGTCGTCGCCCAGGCCAAATCCAGGCGCTTGGGGCGGCTCTCCCTGGGGCCGATGGAATCCTCCCAGTTAAAGCCGGAGACAAAGTTGCCGCCCGGATAGCGCACCACGGGCACGTCCAGCTTCTTCACCAACTCAATCACGTCCCGGCGGAAGCCGTGCTTGTCGGCCGTGGGGTGGTCTGGCTCATAAATGCCGCCGTACACAGCCCTTCCCAGGTGCTCAATGAAGGAGCCGTACAGGCGTTTATCGATTTGCCCAATGGCGAAATCACGGTCCAGGATCATCCTTGCTTTTTTCATCTTGCTCTCCTTTGTTGCTTTTGCGCCCATTGCTGGGTTAGATTCTCTTAATCGGCCTGTTCATTAACGTTAATGTATTGCTGCGTCGCCCTACTTATACCATGAAATATCCCGCATGGCAAGCATCGGGCATGCTGATTGCGTCCGTTTGTCTAAAAGCGGTCCGGCGGCAGGATCAGCAGAAACAAAACAAAAACAATTTCAGGTGCTTTGGACGCGCCCCTGGGCGTTGCAGCTGCCCCGGCACACCATCGACACCGGAAAAACGGACAGCCCTTCGCCTTTTTCCGCGCGGTTGATCTTCTGGTCCAGCAAATGGACCGAACCGCGGCAGATGTCCGTCAGCGAGCCATCCACCGTGCACAGCGGAAAGGGAAAGCCCAGCCTGCCCTGGATGTTGTCATATCCGGTGAAGGACAACTGCTCCGGAACGCGGATGCCCAACTGCTCCAGGCGGGAGGTCACCGTCCAGGCCAGCATGTCGCAAAAGGCGAACACGCCGGTGAAGCCTTCCTTCATCTTTTCCGCCAGGAAATCAGCCGTCTGGGCGTCCTCCTCATGGTGGAAGGTGATGTGATCCTCCTCATGAATGCCGTGTTCCGCGATGGCCTGTAAAAAGCCGACTCTGCGCTCCGCGATGCCGCTGACGCGGTCGAAGCTGGTTAAAAAAATCAGTTTGCGGTGGCCCGCGCTGATGAGGTGGCTGGTGGCCAGATAACCGCCGCGCACCTCGTCACACACCAGGGCATCCGTATCCGCGCGGTTAAAATGGCGGGACAGGAGCACATACGGCAAGCCGGAGGCGTTTAATATATTCAGCGATTCATCGCTGCCCTGGCAGGGGCACAGCAAAATGCCGTCCACCTGGCGGCCGATGGCCACCCGGATGGCGTTTTCCTCCGTCTTTTGCTCCTCATGCGTGCACAGCACGATGACGGTGTAGCCAAACTCCGTCGCGGCCGCCTCAATATCCGCCACCATCAGGGCGAAAAAGGGGTTGGACAAATCGCCCACAATCACCGCGATGGTGTTGGAGCGCCCGGTGCGCAGGGAACCCGCCATCCAGTTGCGGATGTAGCCTGCCTCGCGGGCGGCCTGCTGTATTTTTAAGCTGGTCTCGCGGGAAATATCCGGTTTGTTGTTCAGCGCGCGGGAGACAGTGTTCACCGTATACCCTGTCGCCTTGGCGATGTCCCGCAGGGTGACCCGCCCGTCCTGACGTTTTTTCTGCATGGTGTTTCCTTTGTTTTAGTTTTTTGAGTATAGCACAGCGCAAACTTGAGGGTCAAATAACGTTAATGCAGCGTGAACCAGCCATTTTCTTTGGTTGACAGCACCTATGTGACTTGCTACTATTTCACCAGTTCTGCCAAATGATGTGATGGATGATAATCCCGTTTTCTTCTGTTGGCCTGATCCCATTAACGATAATATTGCAGGCATCATCACGGCATTGTTTGGTTCATCACCCCGTTTCACGGCTGCCATACAAGCACTCAAAGGAGACACGCGATGAGTTACGGTTATTTGTTCGTACATTTCAAGGAAAAGAAAACCCCGGAGGGCGAGCAGGTCTATTTCGGCATCAGCCGCGATGGACTGAACTGGCAAGCCTTAAACGGTGCCCAGCCGGTGTTGTGGAGCTTCAAGGGCGATCTGGGCGTGCGGGACATGACCATCATCAAGGACAAGGAGGGCACCTACCGCATCTTCGCGACGGACCTGTCCCTGGCCTATGGCATGCCCGGGAAATACCGGAATGACTGGGGCGTCATCATCCGGGAAGGCAGCAAATGCCTGATGAGCTGGGCGTCCAGGGATTTGATCCACTGGGACAAGCAGCAGGAGGTCACATTTGACGGACCGGACTTTGGCTGCCTCTGGGCGCCGGACATCCTGTTTGACCCATTGGATCAAAGCTACCTGCTGCACTGGTCCTCCACCCTGACACATCAAATGGACAAAGGCCACGCCATCTGGGCTTCGCGCACGCGGGATTTTGTCACCTGGAGCGCGCCCTTTATGCTCTACCAAAAGCCGGACGCCCCGGTGATTGATTCCGCCATGTATGAAGAAGCGGGCAAGTGGTACCTGTTTGTCAAAAGCACCAAGAACCCCAACGGCGTCACCCTGCTGGTGGGCGACAGCGCAGTGGGGCCGTTTGCCGCGCATCCTGGCTTTGCCTTTGACCCGCCCCAGGAGGACGCCGGGCATTATGAAGCGCCCACCGGCTTTTACCTGCCCGATGGCCGCTTCTGCCTGCTGGTGGATTATTTTGGCGTGCCCGGCAAAGGGCAGGGGTATGTGCCCTATCTCGCAAACAGTTTGGCAGACGGGCGCTTTGCGCGCGCCAGCCAGGCGTTCTCCTTCCCCTACGGCTTCAAGCACGGCACGGTGCTGCCGCTTTCTGAGGAAGAATACCACCGCCTGATCACCTGCCCCGAGTGGCCGGAATTGGGCGGTTAAACAAGGAGCAGACAGTATGTTTAAACACGGCCCATTTTCATCCGTCACCAGCGCGCGCTTTTTAGGCGGCTTCTTTGGCCCCATCATCAAGGGCGTGCGCGAGCGCATGCTGCCCTACCAATGGAAGGCCTTGAATGACGAGGTGCCGGGCGGCGAACCATCCGGCTGCATCCGCAATTTTGAGATCGCGGCAGGCTTAAAGGACGGCCAGCACCACGGCTTTGTATTCCAGGACAGCGACCTGGCCAAGTGGATTGAGGCGGTTGCCTACCAATTGCGGCTGGCCCCGGATGAGGAGTTGGAGCGCCTGGCCGACAGCGTTATTGATTTAGTTGAACAGGCACAGATGGATGACGGCTACCTCAACACCTACTACCAGCTGCATGACACCAACAAGCGCTACACCAACCTGCGCGATGATCATGAGCTGTACACCGCCGGCCACATGCTGGAGGCGGCTGTCGCCTACTACCAAGCCACCGGCAAGGACAAGCTGCTGAAGGTAATGGAGCGGATGGTGGCGCACATTGCGCGGCATATCGGCCCGAATGAGGGCCAGCTGCGCGGCTACCCCGGCCATCAGGAGATCGAGCTGGCGCTGTGCAAGCTGTATGACATCACGGGCAACAAAAACCACCTGGCGCTTGCGGAGTACTTTATCAAGGAGCGCGGGCAGGCGCCCAACTACTTCGTTTTGGAGCAGGCCAAACTGGGCCGGGACTTTCCGCCCCGCGGGGCCTATGGCCACACCTATGCCCAGCACCACCTGCCCGTGCTGGAGCAGACCACGCTGGAAGGCCACGCCGTGCGCGCGCTGTACATGGCAGCCGGCATGGCGGACGTGGCCCTGCGCACACAGGACCAGGCACTGATGAATGCCTGCCGGGCGCTGTATCAAAACGCCACTCAAAAACGGATGTATATCACCGGCGGTGTGGGGTCCTCCCACCTGGGCGAAGCCTTCACCATTGATTATGACCTGCCCGGGGACACCGCCTATGCTGAAACCTGTGCCAGCATCGCGCTGATCTTTTTATGCAGACGGCTGCTTGAAGCGGAGCTGATCGGCGAGTACGCCGATACCATGGAGCGCGCGTTGTACAACACCTGCCTGGCCGGCATGTCGCTGGATATGCAGACCTTCTTTTATGTCAACCCCCTCAGCGTGCTGCCGGAGGCCAGCAAAAAGGACGACCGCAAGCGCCACGTGCTGCCGGTGCGGCCCAAGTGGTTTGGCTGCGCCTGCTGCCCGCCCAATTTGGCGCGGCTGCTGTCCTCCCTGGCGCTGTACGCCTATTCCGTCAAGGACAGGGCGCTTGCAGTGCACCTGTACATCCAGGGCGACATCACAGCCAGGGTGAATGGGCAGGATGTGAGCCTGACTGTTGAAACAGCGTACCCCACAGAAGGCAGCATCCGCCTGCGTCCCTCAGACGGCGCGTATGACCTGATGCTGCGTCTGCCCGCCTGGTGCCGGGAATACAGGTTGACCTTAAACGGCGCGCCTCATGACGCGCAGCTGCGGGATGGCTACCTGCGCATCAAGGGACCTTTCAAAAATGCGGAGATTGCGCTGGAACTTCAGATGCAGCCCCGGCGCGTGTACGCCAACCCCCTGGTGGCTGAGGAAACCGGCAAGGTGGCCCTCATGCGCGGGCCCATGGTGTATTGCCTGGAGGAAGTGGACAACGGGGCGCGCCTGCACCAGCTCTTCCTGCCCAAACACGCCGCGCTCACCTGGGCACAGGATAAGGCCTTCCCCGGCAACCAGGTAATCCGCGCGGATGGGCTGCGCCTGCAATCAGAATCAACATCGCTGTATTCGGATTCACCCGGCCAGTTTCAGGACGCGCCGCTCACCTTCATCCCCTACTACGCCTGGGCCAACCGCGGGGAAAACGAGATGCGCGTGTTCGTCCACGAAATACAATAGAACATTTAAAAAGCGGCCGCGGCCGCTTTTTTCATGAAGGGCACAGGCCCTGTCTATATTGTTATGCTTCCGGGACCAACAACCCCAGGTTGCCGTCCTTGCGCAGGTACAGCACGTGGGAATCATTGGTGTCCACGTCAATATACACGAAGAAATTGTGGCCCAGCAGCTCCATCTGCATAATGGCGTCCTCCTGGCTCATGGGGCGCACGGTGTAGGTCTTGCTGCGCACAACCTGGCGGGCGCGCTGCTCGTCCACGTTGAGGTCCTCAATAAACTCAGGCTGGGGATCCTGCGGCAAACCCTCGCGCAGGCGCTTGTCCAGGCGGGTGCGGTGGCGCAGAATCTGGCGCTCCAATTTGGCCAGCGCCCGGTCAATGGACATGAACAGGTTGTCCTCGCTGCTGGCTTCCGCGCGCAGCATCACGCCGTTCATGGGCACGGTAATTTCCACGATGCGCTGGTTCTTCTCCCGGCGCATGCGCACGATCATCTCCGTGCCGGGGCGCAGGTACTTGGCCATGGTCTGGGTCTTGCGAAGGACGCGTTCCTCAATGGCGGGGGTGATTGTCATTCCTTTGGCTGTCATGGTCGTCTTCATGGGGTCATCCTCCTAAGCAAATATTCAATAACCCGGCACTGGCCGGGTAAGAGGCACATGCTGTTTATTCGGTATATACATCCGCAAACGCGTCTTCTGCAAGCACTTTTTGCGCGTAGGAGCAGGTGGCGGATACCTTTAAATTGTTTTCCCGCGCGTAGTCTGCCACTTTTTCCACCAGCTTGCGGGCGATGCCCTGCCCGCGCAGGCTGGGGTCGGTAAAGGTGCTGACAACCTGGATCTGGCCATCCGCGACCGTACGGAAGCGGATAAACGCCGTGGGCGCGTCTGGGCTCTCGCCCATGTAAAAACGGTCCGTATCAAAGAGGATCTCCAAACAGGCTCCCCTCCTTCCCGTCAACTCTTCTGTATACTATTGTATACCCTGTGTAAAGCCATTTCAGACTTGAAAACGCCCCCTCAGTTTGTTATGATGCATTCGGGCAAGTTTGCCCTGGAAGGAGTAAACCATGGATAAACAAACCGTGTTTTCACATATTGACCACACCATCTTAAAGGCGGACGCCACCTGGGAGCAGGTGGACCAGGTCTGCAAGGAGGCGGTGGACAATGGTATGGCCTCTGCCTGCATTCCCCCGCGCTTTGTGAAGCGCGCGAAGGAAAAATACGGCAACCGCCTGGCTGTGTGCACCGTCATCGGCTTCCCGCTTGGCTACAACACCACCCGCGTGAAGGTGTTTGAAGCGCAGCAGGCCGTGCTGGAGGGCGCGGATGAGCTGGACATGGTCATCCATATCGGTGACGCCAAGGCGGGCGATTTTGACCGCATCACCGAGGAAATCCGCGAGGTCAAGGCAGCCTGCGGCGGCAAAATCCTCAAAGTCATCGTTGAAACCTGCGCCCTGAGCGAGTCGGAAAAGGAAGCCCTGTGCGCCTGCGTGTCCGATGCCGGCGCGGATTACATCAAAACCTCCACCGGCTTTGGCACCGGCGGCGCCACGCCTGAGGACATTGAGCTGTTCAAGAAGCACATCGCGCCAGAGGTCAAGATGAAGGCCTCCGGCGGCATCCGCACAAAGGAAGCCATTGAGGGCTACATCAAGCAGGG
>LSQX01315312.1_pt1 | contig 10962 bp, 9 predicted proteins | sample 654561 | NCBI WGS metagenome assembly LSQX01 (sample SAMN04489861, study PRJNA283612) | anaerobic digester metagenome | isolation source: 4 biogas reactors fed with cattle manure at either 37C or 55C with and... | place: Denmark: Kongens Lyngby | collected 2014 | reverse complement strand
TTTACATCCTATGCTTCCCATGAGTTTCGTACACCTTTGGCTGTGTTGAAAGGAACGTTGGAAGTGTTGATAAGAAAACCTCGAAGTCAGGAAGAGTACGAAGAAAAAGTAACTTATTGCATAAAGGAAATAGATCGCCTGAACCATTTAGTGGATGATTTGCTTATTCTGACCCGTTTCGAAAATCAGAAACAATCTCTTCACATTGATACTGTGAAAATTGATTCGGTAATTAAAGATGCTTTGAAATATTTGTCGGCAAATATTCAGCAAAAGAATATTGATATCGACTACCTCTCTTTCTCAGATGACATTGATATTCAAACGGATAAATATTTATTTACGACCATTCTTTCCAATATTTTTTCCAACGCCATTAAATATTCCCACTCGAAGGGCAGGGTCGGAATACAATTGCAAAAAGAGAACAATGCCATAATCTGTGAAGTTAAAGATGCCGGAATAGGTATTCCTGAAAAGGATATGGAAAAGATTTTCGATAAGTTTTACCGTTCAGCAGACCGTGCCGAGATTAAAGGTTTTGGCTTGGGGTTATCCATTGTTAAAAGGTTTTGTTCTTTATTGAATATCGAGGTTGAATTTTTCAGTAGAGAAGGCATAGGAACCACTGTCAGATTACGAATTCCTCAATCTTAAGCAAATCTTAAGCCAACTATTTTAACATCTATCTACTTTTGCTGATTATTGAAATCAGGTAAAACAAAAGTCGATGTTAGAAAAGATTATACGGTTTAGTCTTAACCGCAAGCTGATTATATTACTATTTACATTTGCCATATTCGTATATGGCATTTATTCGGTTTTTCATATACCTATCGGTGCAGTACCCGATATCACCAATAATCAGGTGCAGGTCATCACTACTTCTACAAACCTTTCGACCGAAGATATCGAACAGTTTATCACTTATCCTATCGAAATGGAAATGGCAAACCTCCCCGGAGTGCAGGAAATCCGTTCCGTTTCCAAATTCGGACTGTCGGTGGTAACAATAGTTTTCGACGAAAGTATGGGGACATACCTCCCGCGTCAATTGATAGCCGAGAAAATAAAAACAGCATCAGAGCTTATCCCTGAAGGTTTCGGTTCTCCCGAGATGGGTCCTATATCGACCGGGTTGGGGGAGATTTATCAATATGTTCTGGATGTAAAACCGGAATTTAGAGACAGATATTCGGTTGCAGACCTGCGCACAATACAAGATTGGATAGTGAAACGTCAACTTTCGGGAATTCCCGGAGTAGTCGAAATTAATACATGGGGCGGCTATCTGAAACAGTACGAGGTAGCTATCAACCCTTCCCGCCTGAAAGCGATGAACATTACCACTGGCGATTTGGTAAGTGCGCTTGAAAAGAATAACAGCATTGCCGGAGGTGCTTATATCGAGAAAGCCAATCAAAGCTATTTCATTCGTGGAGAAGGGAAAATCAGCACCATTGAAGATATAGAAAACATTGTTGTAAAGAACGTCGAAGGCATTCCCGTTCTTGTAAAAGACATTGCTTCTGTACGTTTCGGAAGTGCCAACCGTTTCGGAGCTATTACAGGAAACGGTGAAGGCGAGAAAGTTCTCGGCCAGATAATGATGTTGAAAGGAGCCGACTCCAAAGAAACCATCAATGCAGTAAAGGAGAGGGTGGAAGAGGTACAGAAAGCGCTTCCCGAAGGAGTATATATCAATGCCTTTTTGGAACGTAGCGAATTGGTCGCAAAAACGACTTTTACCGTTGCCGAAATTCTGATACTCGGCTGTTTAATAGTGATATTCGTAGTTGTATTACTACTCGGAAATTTCCGTTCGGGAATTGTCGTAGCTTCTGTGATACCATTATCCTTATTGTTTGCTATTTCACTGATGCGGATATTCGGAATAGATGCCAACCTGATGAGTCTGGGGGCGATTGATTTCGGAATCATTATAGACGGTGCCGTTATTATTGTGGAATTTGTTTCGTCTCAAATGACAGCTAATGCCTCCAAATTGAGCCATCTGAGTATATCTGACAGAAAACGAGAATTGGACAGAATTACCTTAAACAGTTCGTCCACAATGATGAACTCTGCTATCTTCGGACAACTAATCATACTAATCGTTTTCATTCCTATTCTTTCTCTTTCGGGAGTGGAAGGAAAGATGTTCCGACCGATGGCGCTTACTTTCAGCTTCGCACTCATTGGAGCCATGTTGCTTTGCCTTACATACGTTCCAGTTCTGTCTTCCCTGATTATCAAACCGCAGGTTCAGAAACGGAATGGAATTACAGTGAGCATAATAAGGGCATTAACTAAAGCTTATCTGCCTGTTATCACTTGGACATTGAAACATGCAAAGAGAACACTTGTCGGAGCAGTCGGATTATTAGTTATAGCCGTGATAGTATTTACCCGCATGGGCGGCGAGTTTATACCGCAATTGGATGAAGGGGATTTTGTTATTCAACCTGTTCTTAAGACAGGAACATCGCTTGCTAAAACCATAGAAACCACAACCTTAATTGAAAAAACCATTCTCGATAAATTCACCGAAGTAGAACAGATTGTCAGCCGTATCGGAGCTGCCGAAGTGCCTACCGACCCTATGTCGATGGAAGAAAGCGATATCATTGTAAAAGTGAAACCTAAAAGCGAATGGGTATCGGCAAAATCTAAAGACGAGTTGGCAGATAAGATAAAAGAAGAATTAGAAGCCACCATACCGAATATGGAGATAGAGTTTACCCAACCTATCGAAATGCGTTTTAATGAACTTATATCGGGTACACGTTCCGATGTGGCCATCAGGATTTTCGGAGAAGATTTGGCGGTACTTGCTGAAAAAGCCGAACAGATAAAACGTGCTATTGCCCATGTGGAAGGAGCCGCCGATATTATCGTAGAAAAGATAGACGGTCTGCCGCAAATGACCGTTGAGTATAATCGCACTCGCATTGCTCAATACGGATTGAATATATCGGATATCAATGATATTGTAGCGTTGTCTTTTGCTGGTACTACGGTCGGCAATGTTTTTGAAGGAGAACGCCGTTTCGATCTGGTGGTTCGTTTGGAAGGGAATCTGCGTAATGATATCGAGGATTTGAGGGACTTGTATGTTCCGTTACCAAATGGCGGACAAATCCCGCTTCGCGAATTGGCAAAAGTAGAATATACCGAAGGCCCTGCTAAAATCTCTCGCGACGACACCAAACGCCGTGTGGTAATCGGGGTGAACGTTCGTAACCGTGACATGGAAAGCGTAGTAAAAGATGTATCGGCAATTATCAATGAAAAAATCAATCTGCCGCCTGGATATTATGTGACTTACGGCGGACAGTTCGAAAATATGCAAAATGCACTTAATCGCCTGAAAATAGCTGTTCCTGCGGCTCTCTGTCTGATTTTTATACTTCTCTACTTCGCTTTTGGCGCGATACGCGAAGCTTTGCTTGTTTTTACGGCTATTCCGCTTTCAGCTGTGGGTGGTGTCTTGTTGCTTTGGATGAGAGGGATGCCGTTCAGTATATCTGCTGGAGTCGGTTTTATTGCCCTGTTCGGTATTGCCGTATTGAACGGAATTGTTCTGGTGGAACATCTCAAAGAGTTGAAGAACAAAGGTATGAAGAACATTGATGAGCTGATCCTCAAAGGAACGACTGACAGGCTTCGTCCTGTTACCCTGACAGCCGCAGCCGCAGCACTCGGATTTTTACCTATGGCTATTTCCTCGTCGGCAGGGGCGGAGGTGCAACGTCCGTTAGCTACGGTGGTTATCGGCGGATTGTTCACGGCAACCCTGCTTACCATGGTTGTGCTGCCTATCCTTTTCAAAATGTTTGACAAAAATCTGACGAAAGATGAAGAAGATATATAGAATCATATGCTTAGTAATTTTGTGTGTAACCAGTTCTATGGCTTATTCACAAAATAATCCCGAATTAAATACTTTGATTGAGGCAGCCCTTGCCAACAATAAGGAACTAGCTTCTTATCAGTTGCAGACCGATGCTTCCAAAGCGAATATCGGGACGGCTTTCGACTTTGAAAAAACAACCGTGTATTACGGATACGATGAGAATAATGTGGCTCCCAACGATAAGGCGTTGCGTGTATTTGGCATTGAGCAAACGTTCTCTTTTCCGACCGTATATGGCGCACAAAAAAAGGTTTACAAATCGCAATGGGAACAAAACAGGGCTTTGTACGAAATACAAAAAAATAAGCTGGTGCTCGGTGTTTCGCTTATCTACGAGCAGATAGTTTATACCCAAAATAAAGAGAAATTATATACCGAATTGGATAGCCTTTATGCTGCTTTCTCAAAGGCAGGAAGCCGAAAATTCGAATTGGGAGAGTCCAATTATCTGGAAAAGATTACGGCAGAAGCCAAATCGAAACAGATTCGTACCACATTAATACAATTGAAGAGCCAGAAGCAGGCGCTTTACGAACAGTTAAAATCATTGGTGCAAAGTGAGGATAGTTTTCAAGTATCAAATGATGAATTAAATCTGTTGTATCTCGAAAATATCAGTACAGGCAAAGAATTACAAAAGAATTATCTGGAAACGGTCAGTAATATCTTTTCATCCCAGATAAAACTACAAAATCAGAATTGGCTACCCGACCTGAGTGTCGAACTTTTTACGGGCACGAACAAAGGTTTGGGCTATCATCAGAACGGTTTTCAGATAGGTATAGCAATTCCCTTGTTTTTCAGTGGAAATATTTCGAAACGCAAGACCGCCAAATTGGAGCAACAAAGTTGGGAGGCTATGCGAAGCAATCGCGAAATACAAATGGAAAGTTTCTATATGCAGAAGCAAGCGGAGCTGAATCAACACCGTGAAATGATAAAATATTATACGGAAAATGGTCAGATACTTTCAAAGGAAATTATAAAGACTGCCGATATGAGTTATAAAAACGGCGAAATAGATTTCTTCCAATACATTCAGAGTATGGAGAACGCCATCAGTATAGAATCCGATTATCTGGACAATGTTCTTTCTTATAATAAATCGTATTTAGAGTTACACTACTTTAATTTTAATGAACAATGAAAAAATTGACATCTTATATATTCTTGGTTTTAGCTATCATATTTTTTAATTCTTGTGGAGGAGAAAAGAAATCGTCAGAGAATGAAAATATGGAAAAAGAAGATAACTCCTTGGTCGAAGTTACGCAGGAACAGTTCAATTCCATGAAAATGGAAGTCGCTACTTTGCAGGAAAGGGAATTTGATAATACGATAAAAGCATCGGGCAAAATAGATGTTCCGCCCAAAAGCAGGGCAAAAGTAACCTCTTTTGTCGGTGGGTATGTAAAGACGACTTCGCTATTGGTAGGGGATAGGGTGACTAAAGGGCAACCGCTTTTGACTCTTGAAAGTCCTGAGTATATAGACTTACAACAATCTTATCTGGAAATTGCAGGACAAATGGAATACCTGAAATCGGAATATGAAAGACAAAAAACTCTTTTCGATGAGAAAATATCCTCTCAAAAGAAATATTTAGAAGCCGAGAGTGATTATAAACGAGCCAAAGCCACTTACGAAAGTCTTCGCCAGAAGTTGAATATGTTGCGTATAAATCCAGCACAAGTCGAGCAGGGCAAATTCTCATCCTATATTACAGTTTATTCTCCTATATCGGGAGATATTACTGCTAATAATGCAAATGTGGGGATGGCTATTTCTCCGACAGATGTTATTATGGAAATCGTGGAAACACAGGCTATGCACTTGGGATTGGCTGTTTTTGAGAAAGATATATTCAATCTTAAAATAGAGCAAAAAATTAGATTTACTGTACCTCAGGTCGGTTCACAGGAATTCGAAGCCAAAGTTACACAGATAGGAAAATCGGTTGAAGGAAACGACCGTATTATCAATGTATATGCTTCATTAGATAGTGATACAAAGCAAAAATTGATAACCGGAATGTTTGTTGAAGCCCAACTTATTGCTGATTCACGCAATGCTTTAAGTGTTCCGTTCGATGCTGTTACTACCGAAGAGGGAAATAATTTTCTGTTGGTTCTCGAATCGGAAAAGGACGGAGTTTATACTTTCCGAAAAACCTTAGTCAAAGCAGGCGAACGAAATGGTGATTGGATAGAAATTATTCCCGATGACAAATTCAGTTCGAATACGAAAGTTCTGATTAAAGGGGCGTATGATGTGGTGTAATCCAATACTACACTATCTATTGAGAATAATCGTGATTTTGCAATATTTTTTTTCCCATATTTAAATCAAAGATGTTTAGGGCTATGTTTTTCCAATAATATATTTTTTCGTACTTTTGTATTGAGTTATTCGGTACTGTGTAAAACAGAGCAAACACAAGCTAAAAGAACCGTTGCCAACTCGTTACCTGCCAAAACAAACGCTCTCCTAATTAACTGAAAGTAAAGGGTAAATCTCCAAAGTATTGCTATCTGAAGGAAATCGCCGATTTGTGTGAGATCAATAAGAGACTCTCGACCCACACTGCCCGATACACTTTTGCCTCGGTGATAGCCTTAGCTAATAACGTATCACTATCCAATGTCGCAAAAATGCTTGGTCATTCTTCCACGCGGATGACGCAACATTATGCTAAAGTATTAGACCAAAGTATCCTGAAGGACATGCAAAAAGTAGAACAGAAGATGAAAGGATAGCTAATAATTTCTTCTTCTCAGTCAATATACAAAAATATACTCCGCTCTAAAACGCAAGACCAAGCTCCGTTTCCGATAAAAATCTTCCGAATCCTGCGGATTAGCGTATTTTTACCGGAAAGTCTTGCTTATTTAGCTCTCCGCATGGAAGATGTATATCGGTTGAAAAGAAGAAAAAGAAAATATTAACGAGGAGCATCCTGATACCCATCACCCAACATTCGCTGAATATCTGACTCCCGATAGAGTATTTTTCCACCCAACTTGCAAAAGGGAAGCCTACTTTCATCCCGGTAATTCTGCAAAACACGACGGCTCAGTTTTAATCGTTCCGAGACTTCTTTATCGGTCAGATAACGCTCTCCTTTTAACATAGGGCGATAATTCTCCGTTAGATTCTCTAAGCCATCTAACATTCTTTCAAGAGATTTGAAAAAGAATAGGATTCGTTCGTCACTCTGTGTTATCAAATTATCATTGCCCATTATCTACGCTCCTTTCTTTTATAAATCAATTCCTTTTCTTTCTGCGTGATAACAGGAACAATCCGCTCAATATCGTCGGCTCTGTAAAACATTTTATGACCGATCTGCGTATAAGGGAGCGTTCCATTATCCCGGTAGTTTTGTAACGAACGTTTTGAGATATTTAGAATCATGCATACATCCTGATTATCGAGCCATTTTGTCATACTTTTATCACGGTTCCGATTGCAGATAGCTTCTACCTTCCGGGTAAATACTCCAAATTGATCCATCATTTTCTCGAATACGGATTCTTCAATATTAATAATTTTCATATCGTATAATTTAGAAGTTACTATTCTTATTTTCAGAACAAATATAAGTTGGGATATCTACAGAAACAGCACAAAATCGAGAGCTGGCAGTAAGTGGCACCGATTTGAGTATGTTTGGCTCTAGTATGGTCTATTTTATAGCAAAACACAGCATGAAAACCATGACGTATTCCTGATTAATGAATAGTTATTTTATTTGCAAGAGTTAATACAGTTAAGATATTAGCTACGACGAATAGTACTAATTTATAAAACAAAATTTATCATGGGAAAAGAAAAAGATGAAGTGAACTTAACTGATATCAATGCAAGTTTTGTCATATCTTCCTTCAAAAACAAAGAAAGAAGAAATAACCCAAGTATGCCTGCCCGTCCACTCCTTCCACCTCAAGGAGCGGATCATATTCAAACAGAAAGTGATTTATCTAATACAATAAGTACATCAACTAGTGTTGATATTGCTGATGTAGATAGTAAATCAACTATAGCAGATGATAATACCAAACGAAGTAGCCCTCCCCAACGTAAAGCTGCTTTCGAGAAATATAGAGACCTGTATCTTACAACGCCAAAGATCAAACACCGAAAGCCTGTTTTTATCAGTGAAGAGTTAAGGGAACAATTGGACGAGATTGCGCGGAGGCTTGGGAACAAAGGAATGAGTGCTTCCGGCTTTTTAGAGAATATGGCTATTCATCACCTTAAAGAATTTGGCGAAGATATTGATTATTGGAGAAAAATGTAGTTGTGCTACAACTATCAGCTATACTAAATAGAGTAAAAACATTGCCTGTCAAGGTTTATGCTTCAATGGTATCGAAGATACGTATTTGCAAACGGCAAATAGCAAGCTGTGTTTTGAGTAACTCATTTCATTTCGGGTTACTCAAAACGCTTGCCCCACAAGGGGGATATTCACACTCCGAAGTCGTGCGATTTTTTCTAATGGTGGCATTGCCACATAGAATAATAATATGGAAGAAGTAAAACGAAAGAAATACAATAAGGGCGGTCGCCCTCCCAAAAGTGATCCTGCAAAAAACTGTGTCATGGTTCGTTTTTCGGATCAGGAATATGCCCAATTCTTATCCATGTTTGAAGAATCCGGTGTTTATGCCAAAGCGACATTTATCAAAGCGAGAGTTTTCAAGCAGTCGTTTCATGTTGTTAAGACAGATAAAGGAGCCATTGAGTATATCTCAAAGCTAACTCAATTGTACGCTCAATTTCGTGCAATTGGTGTCAATTATAATCAGATAGTGAAGCAACTTCACAGTCATTATTCTGAGAAGGCAGCACTTTCCATGCTTTATAAATTAGAGAAAATCACAATCGAACTCGTCACCACAAACCAACAAATAATTGAATTGACGCAGAGGTTTGAACAGGAATATCTAAAAAGAAGATGATTCTCATTATTATCCCGCAATATTTCCTAACTTTGAGAGCAAATTAAAATTCTTAGTATATGAATCGAATCAAAGAGGTTCTCAATGAAAAAGGGATCAAACAAACTTGGCTTGCCGAAAAACTTGGCAAGAGTTTCAAAATGGTTAATGCGTATGCTTGCAACCGGAAACAGCCGAGTTTGGAGACGCTTTTTCAGATTGCGGAGTTATTGAGTGTGAATGTGAAGGATTTGATTGTGGATAATAAAAACGAGGATAAATAGATATGGCAAAGAAAAACGGAAATATGGCGGAAGAGCCTTTGGAAAAGCAACTTTGGAAAACGGCAGATAAACTGCGAAAAAATATAGATGCCGCCGAATATAAGCATATAGCATTAGGACTTATTTTTCTTAAATACATTTCTGATGCATTTGAGGAGCTATACGTTAAACTGAAAGCAGAGGAGGCTAATGGTGCCGACCCGGAAGATATTGACGAATACAAAGCGGAGAATGTATTCTTTGTTCCTAAAGAAGCTCGTTGGGAATTTCTAAAGTCACAGGCAAAGCAGCCTACTATCGGTAAAACGGTAGATGCGGCAATGGATGCCATAGAAAAAGAAAATAGTTCACTGAAAGGTGTGCTTCCAAAAGTGTTTGCCCGGCAAAATCTTGATCCGACCAGTTTGGGGGAACTCATAGACCTGATTGGTAATATCGCTTTGGGAGATGCAAAAGCCCGTAGTGCCGATGTGTTGGGGCATGTGTTCGAATACTTTTTGGGAGAATTTGCGCTTGCCGAAGGCAAAAAGGGCGGACAGTTCTATACCCCTCGAAGCGTAGTGGAATTGCTTGTCGAAATGCTTGAGCCCTATGAGGGACGTGTATTTGACCCTTGCTGTGGTTCAGGTGGAATGTTTGTTCAGTCTGAAAAGTTTGTAAAAGAACACCAAGGGAAAGTAAGCGACATTTCCGTTTACGGACAAGAAAGCAATCAAACCACTTGGAGATTATGCAAGATGAATCTGGCTATTCGCGGAATCGACAGCTCGCAGGTTAAGTGGAACAACGAAGGCTCTTTTCTGAACGATGCGCACAAAGATTTGAAAACCGATTATATCATTGCGAATCCACCTTTTAATGTGAGCGATTGGGGCGGTGAATTGCTTCGCAAAGACGGGCGTTGGAAATATGGAGTTCCACCTGTTGGAAATGCCAACTTTGCCTGGTTGCAGCATTTTATTTATCATTTATCGCCAAACGGACAAGCCGGAGTTGTTTTGGCAAAAGGAGCGTTGACATCTAAAACTTCGGGAGAGGGTGAAATTCGTAAAGCCTTGATTGAAGCTGATGGATGTGGTCTAATCGATTGTATTGTTAACTTACCGGCTAAATTATTTTTGAATACACAAATCCCTGCTGCTTTGTGGTTCTTGAGTCGTAATCGCACTAATGGCAAATTCCGTAATCGATGCAAAGAAATCCTGTTTATTGATGCCCGTAATCTGGGACATTTGATTAATCGCCGCACACGAGAACTTTCAAATGGCTCGGAAAATCCGGAGGATAACGATATCGCAAAAATAGCTGACACCTATCACAATTGGCGTAATCCGGATGGGAAATACGAAGATATCCCCGGCTTTTGTGCTTCGGTTCCTATCGAAAGGGTAAAAGAGCTGGATTATGTACTTACTCCCGGCCGTTATGTAGGATTGCCTGATGAAGAGGATGATTTCAATTTCAGCGAACGATTTACGGCTTTGAAAGCTGAGTTTGAGGAGCAGCTGAAGGAGGAGGCCAGATTGAATCAGATCATCATAGAAAACTTATCCAAAATAAAATTAGCCAAAGACTAACATTTACGAAAGACAGACTAACATGGAAAAAGGTATTCAAAAAAACGGACAAAGCATTTTTGAACAGATTAAGCGAACGGACGAAAATGGCAATGAATATTGGAGTGCCCGAGATATGGCTAAAGTCTTGGAATACTCCGAGTACCGACATTTTCTGCCGGTTATCGAACGTGCCAAGGAAGCCTGCACAAATAGCGGGCAGGTAGCCTCAGATCATTTCGAGGATATCCTCGAAATGATAA
>LSQX01274287.1_pt1 | contig 10962 bp, 7 predicted proteins | sample 654561 | NCBI WGS metagenome assembly LSQX01 (sample SAMN04489861, study PRJNA283612) | anaerobic digester metagenome | isolation source: 4 biogas reactors fed with cattle manure at either 37C or 55C with and... | place: Denmark: Kongens Lyngby | collected 2014 | reverse complement strand
TGCTGCGAGTAGCCCATGCCAACGCCACCGCCGTGGTGCAGCGAAACCCAGGTCGCGCCACCGGCGACGTTGAGCATGGCGTTGAGCAGCGGCCAATCCGATACCGCATCCGAACCATCGCGCATGGCCTCGGTTTCACGATTCGGAGAAGCCACCGAACCCGAGTCCAGATGGTCGCGGCCGATCACGATGGGTGCCTTCAGTTCGCCGTTGCGGACCATTTCATTGAAGGCCAGGCCGAGCTTGTGGCGCAGCCCGAGGCCGACCCAGCAGATGCGCGCCGGCAGGCCTTGGAAGGCGATGCGCTCGCGCGCCATGTCGAGCCAGTTGTGCAGGTGGGCGTCGTCCGGGATCAGCTCCTTGACCTTGGCGTCGGTCTTGTAGATGTCTTCCGGGTCACCGGACAGCGCGACCCAGCGGAACGGGCCGATGCCGCGGCAGAACAGCGGGCGCACGTAAGCCGGCACAAAGCCGGGGAAGTCGAAGGCGTTGATGCAGCCTTCGTCCTGCGCCATCTGGCGGATGTTGTTGCCGTAATCCACGGTCGGGATGCCTTGGGCATGGAAGGCGAGCATGGCTTCAACATGCGTGCGCATGGATTTTTTCGCGGCGTCGCGCACCTTCTCCGGGTTGGATTTTTGCTCGTCGAGCCATTGCTCCACGCTCCAGCCGATCGGCAGATAGCCGTGCACCGGATCGTGCGCGCTGGTCTGGTCGGTGACACAGTCGGGTTTGGCGCCACGGCGCACCAGTTCGGGCAGGATCTCCGCCGCGTTGCCGAGCAGCGCGATGGACTTGGCTTCGCCTGCTGCGGTGTACTTTTCGATCCGCGCCAGCGCGTCGTCCAGATCACTGGCCTGCTCATCGACATAGCGGGTGCGCAGGCGGAAATCGATGCACTTCTGCTGGCATTCGATGGTCAGCGAACTGGCACCGGCCAAGCTCGCCGCGAGCGGCTGGGCGCCGCCCATGCCGCCCAGCCCGGCGGTCAGAATCCAGCGCCCGCGCAGGCTGCCGTTGTAGTGCTGCCGGCCCATCTCGACGAAGGTTTCGTAGGTGCCCTGCACGATGCCCTGGCTGCCGATGTAGATCCACGAGCCGGCCGTCATCTGGCCGTACATCATCANNAGGCCGGCACCAGGTTGGAGTTGGCGATCAGCACCCGCGGCGCGTCCGGATGGGTGGGGAAGATGCCGACCGGCTTGCCGGACTGCACCAGCAGGGTTTCATCGTCACCCAGGGTTTTCAGCGTGGCGCAGATCGCATCGAAGCTGGCCCAATCCCGGGCCGCGCGACCGATGCCGCCATAGACCACCAGGTCCTCCGGGCGCTCGGCCACATCCGGATCAAGGTTGTTCTGCAGCATCCGGTACGGGGCTTCGGTCAGCCAGCTGCGGCAGTTCAGGGTGTTGCCGCGCGGCGCGCGGATGCGACGGGATGGATCGTGACGGGGATCGGTGCGGGACATGACGGCCTCTTGCTGAAACGATTTGCTGATTATCGCATCGCCCGCCGCGCACCCTTCACGCAGGTACCACGAAGACAGGAGCGCACACCGCAGGTGGGCGCGAAATCCAGGGGCAATCGTGTCGTGGTACCTGATACCCATCGTGCCCACCTGCGGTGTGCGCTCCTACGACGGCATGCAGCAGCAAGCAGTCGTCGCATGGGCTGGCGTCAGTTACGCACACCGCTCAGCACCTGCCCGCCCTGATGCAGATCGAGCGAAACCACCTTGCCGTCCGCATCACGCTTGAACACGATTTTGATACCGAAAGCCGCCGCTTCGAAGGTATCAGCCGCGCGGGCATCGAGCGGAAATTCGCCCTGCCCGGTGGCCTGTGCGTGCAGTTTTCCATCGCGGGTGCGGACCGTCAGCACGAAGCCCGGCATCAGCGGGTAGTCACCGGCGTAGGCAATCAGTTGCTCATCCGATAGCGCCGGCGCGGACGTGGATTCATCTTTCTCATTGATCCGCGTGGCGGGGAGCACCGCGCCCATCTGCGTCCAGGTGAAGCCGTATTCCCCGTTGGCCTTCTTCTGCGGTGTCAGCAGCGCGTCCAGTTCCAGCGGGAAGAAGTCGCCGGCATCGTCGAACGCCAGCGCGAACTCGGGTTGGCCTGCGGCCTGAGCGAACAGGCTGCCGTCGCGCTGGCGCAGCGTCATCTTCATCGCGCCCTGCAGCTGGTAGTCGCCGGCCAGCGCATCGAGCAGCTCCTGCGGCGGTTGCGCCAGTTTGCGCGGCTTGCCCAGCGGGAACGCGGCATCGACCAGATGCAGGCCAAGGCTGCCGAGACTGCCGATCGAATGCCATGCGGTATCGGAGAGGATCACCACGCCGCGCCGCAGTTCGCGATCCACCGAGACGAAGGCGGAAAAACCACCAGTGCCGCCCTCATGCGTATGCACGCGACGGTTGCCGACCTGCGCCAGCATCCAGTTCATCGCCATCGGCGGCTGCTCGCCGACCTGCTGCTGGGCCAGTTCCAGCGCCGGGGAAATGGATGATTCGATGAAGCCCAGGTTGCCCTGCACATAGCGCACCATGTCATCCAGCGTGGCGCGCACGCCGCCGACGCCGGCCAGATCGGTGGCGAAGGTCCAGGCCGGCGTCGGCTTCGTGTTCGGGGTATGGCCGGTGGCGGCGCTCACGCCGTCCGGCGGATTGGTGATGTAGGCCGAATCCATGCCCAGCGGCGCGAACAGGCGCTGCTTGAGCAGGGTTTCCAGATCACTGCCGGCACGTCGAGCCACCGCGAGCGACAGCACCATCGAGGCGAAGTTGGAATACTCGAACGCGCTGCCCGGCGCGGCCGACAGCGTGACATCGCCGAGCGAAGCCAGCAACGCTGCTTCGGTGAGGTTGGCGTAAGGGTCGTTCATATCGGTCGCACCCAGCCGCGATGGCAGCGCCGGCAGGCCGCTGGTATGGGTGACGACATGGCGCAGCAGGATCGGCTGGCCTTCGAACTCCGGCACGGCGGCGCCTTCCGGAAGGTAATCGGACAGCGGCTCATCCAGCGATGCCTTGCCTTGGCCGATCAGGTCGGCCAGCAACACGGCCGTCATGGTCTTGCTGACCGAGCCGATCTCGAATGCGGTGTTCACATCGATGCGCGATGCGTCCTTTGGATCGGCGCAGCGGAAGGCGCGCGCCACGGCATCCTGCTCGATCACGGCCACCGCCATGCAGGCGCCGGTGCGGTCACCGGCCAGGCGCTGATCGACCAGTGCGGCCAATCCGGAATCGGTGAGGGCGTATGCGTTCACGGCGAACAATGCGAGAGCGGCGGCAAGCGTGCGAGCCATGGGTTTCATCGGCGGTCTCCTTCGGCGCGATGTCTACAGGGTGCCGCAACTGACCGGCGAGTGCGCGCGGATGTGACGGAATCGGCGGCTGGCGAGATGAAATGATCACCTTGCCGTAGGCTGTTTTTATGGGAGAGGAAAGGTTTTTGCAGGAGCGCACACCGCAGCGGCGGCGGGCTGCAATCAGCGCTGTTCAACCGCCTCGCGCGGGACATCGCGTACCAGACGGAAGCCGACATCGTCGTAGCCGGATTCCGGATTCACCTGATCGCCACGACGCGACGGCGTGGCATCGCGCCAGCCCAGGCCAAGCAGCGGATGATCGCGGCAGCCGGCGCAGTCGCCAGGCCATTCGCGCACATTGCCCAAGGTCGAATACACGCCCTGAGCGGACGTTGCCTGTGCGGTGGCTGCCGCAGTGCCTTCGCTCTGACAACGCACACCGGCGGTTTCGCAGCTGGCGTTGGCTGGTGCGGTGGTCGCCACACGCCACTCAGCGGCAGCGGGAATCCGGTAGCCGACACCATCGCGCTGGCTCAGCCAGGCGGCATACGCCCTGGCATCGGCCAGACTGACGCAGACCACCGGGTGATCCGCAGACTGTGCGAAACCCGGCTCCTGCCAGTTGCGCGTCCGCACCGTCACCACGGCAGTACGGATACGGCACTGGCCTGCCTCCCGGCCCGTGGCACGGGCGAAGGCGGCGTATTCCTGCCGAGTCACCGCAGCCGGCATCACCGCCAGGCCAGGCTGCCCGTTTTCAGGCATGCGTACGATGACCGTCGGCGTATTGCCGGCCAGGGTGGCGCCGATGCGGCCGGTAATGATCGGTTGCGAATATTCCGGCTCCAGCGCGCCCGCTGCCACACCCAGCGCACCGGCCCGGGCGCGGGCGGCGCGTAATGCCGACAGATCCTTCGCCGCCAACGCGTTGCGCAGATCAGCGCGCAGCGCGTCGGTCACGCTGTCGCGCAGTTCGCCCAGCGCCTGGCTGTCCTGCAGGGAAAGTCCGCTTTCCAACCGTTCCACATGCGCCAGCAGGGTGCTGGCGGAGGTGTCGTCGCGTTCCTGCAAGGCCTTGCCAAGATAGGGATGCAGCGTACTGATCCAGCGTTCGGCCTGGGCGGTGATGCGGGCATCCGGCCCCAGCACGCGGCGCGCTTCCAGCAACGAATCGATCGCGCTGGCGCCGGCCGGCTGGGTCAGGCGATGGCGGCGGATCTGTTCTGCCGCCGTCATCAGTGCGGCTTCGCCGGGTGGCAGTTCCGGTGGGAGTTCGGTCGCTTCTTCCGCATCGTCGAACCCGGCATCATCGGATGACATGGCCGGCACGACGGCAGATGAAGGTTCAGGCCGTGCCACCTGCGCCACCAGCGGCGTCGCCGGTTGCGGCGCCGCCGCCACGGCGGGTGCCTCGCGCGAACTGCGATACCACAGGCCGCTGACCAGTACCGCCACCAGCAACAGCACCGCCGCTGCGGTCAGCCAGGCGGCCGGGCGCAGCGTGCGCAACCGCTGTATCAGGTGTTCGCCGGACATCGTGCGGGCGGGTTCTGATGGGCGCGGCGCCAGTGCGATGCGGTCCAGCGCCAGCAACATTTCGCGTGCGCTGGCGAAACGTGCTTCCGGCATCTTGGCCATGGCCCGGTCGATGAAACCCTGCCAATGCGCGCGATCCTGCGGCAGTGCCGGCACCGGATCCATCGCGTGCATCAGCGCCAGCGCCACCGTATCCTGATTCTGGAACGGCAGCCGGCCGGTCAGCATTTCAAAGGTCAGCACACCGACGCTGTACAGGTCCGCACGCCCATCGACCAGCTCGCCGCGCGCCTGCTCGGGCGCCATGTAGCCCCAGCTGCCGATGGCATTGCCGGCGCCGGTCATGCGGCTGCGGTCGCGGCGGCTGGTGGCGATGCCGAAATCGGTCAGCATCGGCCGGTCGTTCTGGTCGAACAGGACGTTTTCGGCCTTCACGTCGCGGTGCACCACGCCTTGCGCATGGGCGTAGTCCAGCGCGCCAAGCAGCGCCCGCAGTACGCCGATGATGCGCGCCTGATCGTGCCGCAGATCGCGCTTGCCGATATGTCCGTTGGACAGGTACGGCATCACGTAATACAGCAGCCCCCATTCCATGCGCCCCACCGCGTGGATGCCGACGATGCCCGGATGCTGGAGCTTGGCGATGGTGCGCGCTTCCTTTTCGAAGCGGTGCCGGCTGACCTCGTCGTTGAGCGCCAGCGGCGAAATCACCTTGATCGCCACCTGCCGGTCGAGCGATTCCTCGATGCCCAGATAGACATAGGACATGCCGCCACGACCGAGCAGCCGCACCACGCGGTAACCCGGAATCTCGGGCAGCACCGCGCTGAGCAGTTCATCCAGTTCAGCCGGGGAAAGGTCCTGATAGGGCAGCGATGACATGACGGCGAAAGTATCCAATCCTCACCAGAATACGCTACTTCCCGCAGCCGGGCGCATCATCGCGGGCCGGGTCGCGCGGCCGGACCTTCGGTACATGAAGCGACACACGGAGACTGTATGCTGCACCGTTGCCTTCCACTGCCCGTCTCCGCAATGTCGCACGCCAAGATCCGTACCATCCTGCCGTTCCTGCTGGCCCTGTGCCTTGTCCTGCTGTCGGCCTGCCAGCCCGCCACCCGGCCTGCACACGAGGCGCGTCCACCGCTGCTGGTGCTGGTGTCGATCGACGGGTTCCGCGCCGATTATCTGGAGCGGGAACTGACTCCGACGCTGTGGCAACTGGCGCAATCTGGCGTGCATGTGGAAGCGATGCGGCCGTCGTTTCCTTCGCTGACCTTTCCCAACCACTACAGCCTGGTCACCGGCCTGGTGCCGGACCACCACGGGATCGTGCACAACATGATGCGCGACCCGGCGATCGACGGGCAGCGCTTCACCCTGAGCAACCGCGACGCGGTCGGCAACCGCCAGTGGTGGGATGACGGCCAGCCGATCTGGAACACCGCACGTGCCGCCGGGCTACGCAGCGCGACGATGTTCTGGCCCGGCTCCGAAGCCCCGGTGCGCGGCCACCACCCGCATTACTGGCTGCCGTTCGACATGTCGCTGAGCCCGACCGCGCGGGTGCAACAGGTGCTGGAGTGGATCGATCTGCCTGCCGACCAGCGGCCGGATTTCATCACGCTGTATTTCGATCATGTCGATCACGATGGCCATGTCCACGGCCCGGATTCGGATCAGGTCCGTGCCGCCGTCGCAAGTTCGGATGCCGCCGTCGCCAGACTGGTTGCCGGCCTGCGCGAACGCGGGATCTGGGAGGACATCAATCTGATCGTGCTGTCCGACCACGGCATGGCCGCGACGCCGCCGGAGCAGATCATCCGGCTCGACGAGCATGTGCCGCGCAAGCTGTTCCGGATGATTACCGCCGGCCCGCTGGCCGGGCTGGAGCCGCGTGAAGGCCGCGAAGCCGAACTGGAAGCGGCGTTGTCGCAGCCGATTCCGCATGTCCAGTGCTGGCACAAGACGCGGATGCCCGAACGCTTCCGCTACGGCAGCCACCGCCGCGTGCCGACCTGGCAATGCCTGGGCGACGAGGGCTGGACGATCTACGACAGCGCGATCCTGAAACAGCACACGCCTAACCCCGGCGCGCACGGTTTCGACCCGGCGCTGGCGTCGATGGCTTCGCTGTTCGTCGCGCACGGCCCGGATTTCGCCCCCGGCACGCGCGTGGCGGACTTCGACAATGTCGACGTCTACCCGCTGCTGGCACGCCTGTTGCGCATCACCCCCGAAGCCCACGATGGCGATCCGACCAGCACCCTGCCGCTGATGCGCGAAGGCCGCGATTTCAGCCCGGCGCGTTATTGAAGTTCGCGGTGGGTGATACGGCGCCCCTCGGCATCTATCCGGGAATGCAGCCGCTGAAACACATCGCGACACCGGAACTGCCGCAGCCCGGGTAAGCGCAGCGCTCCCGGGACCGGATTCATCCGGAACGCAGCACCCACGTCAGCGTTGCAGGCAAGGCCACACCCGGGACAGGGCCATGGGAAGGTGCGGCGATGCCTTGCCCGGGCTACAAAAGCCTGAGATTTCCGCAGCGACGAGATGGTCGGTGATCAGATGCGGCGCCCAGCAGGCTCGCCCGGTTTTCAGCTGCGTCTTTTCCATAGCGCACGCAACGCCGCCAGCGGGAAATGCACGGTGATGCCCAGCGGCACCAGCAGGCGTAGCCACCATGGGCTGGTGGCCGCGTCGAAGCGCTGGAAATAGCGCCACATGCCGCGATGCTTCTGCCATTCCACCCAGACCGGACGGCGGCGGCTGGAGGTGCCCTTCAGATGCGTGACCGGCACACTGGTATCAACCGCGATGCGCCAGCCGGCGTCGAGCACGCGCCGGCACAGGTCCAGATCCTCGCAGTGCAGCACATAGCCTTCATCAAAGCCGCCGAGTTGCTGGAACAGTGCACGCGGCATCAGCATCAGCGCGCCGGACGTGGCTTCAACGTCGATCAGGCCGTCCACCTCGACCGCTTCAGCCGTGGTGTTGCGGCCGAGCAGTTCACCGATGGCGCGCATCGGCAACGGTGTCCGACGCCGCGCCGCCGCCTGCGCTGATCCATCGGCATTGCGCAGATCGGCGCCGAGGATGCCCAGCTGCGGCGTGGCATCCAGCCGCCGGCAAAGTTCCGGCACGGCATCGGGTGCCAGCCGGCAGTCGGGATTGATGAACAGCAGGCGCGCTGCACCCGCCAGCGCCGCGCCCTGGTTGCAGGCCACGGCAAAGCCCCGGTTGTCGGGATTTTTCACCACGCGCACGCGCGCATCGGCCGGCAAGCGGTCGGGCGCGCCATCACGCGAGGCGTTGTCGACCACCACCACATCCAGCGGCATCCGCTGCGCCAGCAGATCGTTGACGCAATCGATCAGGCAACCGCCGCTGTCGTGGCTGACGACCACGGCGGTGAGTTGCGACGCCGCGTGTGCGGCATCGTCCGGGTTTTGCGAAACCGGCGACTCAGGCGCCGATGGCATCACGCCATTCCGCCGCATGCGCACGCGCGTGCTCGAACACCGCCGGCCACACCGCAAGACCTTCGGCCAGACCCTGCAATTCAGCGCGGAAGGCGGCTGCGCACCCGGCACGATCCAGCCCAGCCGGCCAACCCGCCAGACGTGGCACTTCACCACCGACCAGCGCCTTGCCCTGGGCTTCCACCGCTGCGCGCAGGTCCGCCAGCCAGTACACCGGCGGAGATTTTTCCGAGGCCAGCATCTGCTGCATGCGCCCGATCACCGTGGAGCGGTGGTAGGCCAGATATTCGGACAGATAGCGATCCAGGGTCTCATCCGAACCGCCGGCCATGTCGGCCAGACGCGCGGCCATCACTGCCAGGCGCTGCGCCGGTTCGGCCGAATACAGGTCCTGCGCCACGTAGGCGGCCAGCCCGGCCAGGCATTGCGCGGCATCCGGCCGGCCCAGCGCATCATCGGCGGCATTGCCCGGCGCAATCCGCGCCAGCGCCTGCGGAAAGCCCAGATCGGTGGCCTGCGGATGCACCAGACGCAGCAGCGCGGCGAACAGTTCTCCATGCGATGCAGCACCCGGCAGCGTGCACGGCAGCAGCTGGCCTGCATCCAGTGCCAGCGGCGCCAGACGATCGCCCTGTCCGACCTGGTAGTGGCGCGTTCCGACCCACAGCGAAGGCTCGCGATAACCGGCCAGATAGCTGTCGCGCGAGGCCACCAGACCGGCGCGTTCGGCCGGATCCAGGCGGAATGGCAGGGTCGGATCGTTCAGCGCGAAGCGTCCTGCGCAGCCCACCGTGGTCCACGCCACGCGCCGTTCCGGATGCAGTGCCGACGCGCGCGAAGCGACCACACCAAACAATCCTTCCGGCTGCAAGGCGGCATCGGACTGAAGCGACATCGCATCGGCCAGAGACAGACCACATACCGCCAGATGCGCGGCCAATGGATCGGCATCAGGTGCGGCACCGGCCGTCTGTGCGGCCTGAGGCGAATCGAAACTGCGCAGTGCGAAGGCGCGTGCATCGGCGAACAGCCCCGACGCCCGCTCCGGGTGATCGAGCAGCGGTAGCGCGGTATCGGCGTCCAGCACCAGCGCACGGCTGCCAGCGGCCAGAAGTGTCACCAGATTGCGCGCGGCACCCGTACCGCTGCCAGCCGGCGTCAGCAGCCAGCGCAGCGTTTCAGCCTGCTGCGGGAAGGCCTGTGCCAGCCGCTTGCGGATGGCCTCGACCTGCGTCGCGTCCACATGCCGGACGCTGAGCCCGCTGTTGCGCGCGAAATCCGCCACGGCGTCCGCATGCTCACGCGCCAGCGCTTCATCCGTGGACAGATCCACGATATGCACCGGCCACTGGAAGCCGAAGCGCTGCACATGCGCGGCCAGCGCATCCAGCGCGTTGCGCAGCACGCCGGAGGCCGACGGCGCGCACAGGAACAGCCCGGCCACCGGCACCTGCTTCTGCGTCTGCGCAGCTGCGGCATCGGCGCTGAAGCCGGCGATGAACTGCGCATCGCTGCGCATCAGGCCACGCGCCACGAACATGTCCAGCACCTTTTGCACCGCCGCTTCCTGCCCCTTCAGCGCCGGCAGCGCCTGCACGATGCGCGCCACGTGCTGCTCCATCGGCAGAAAGCCCTGGCACAACGCGAACGCCTGCGCCACGTCGCGCGTCATCACATGGCTGCGGCCGGTCGCGGTTTCGAAGAACACCGCTTCCTCGCCACCCAGATCGGCCACGCGGCCATCGACGGCGGCGAACAACGGTGGAATGGCGGCGGGTGTGGTGGAAGAAACTTGCATGGCGAATCCGTGGTTTGAGGGGTAAACAGCGCGCTGCCGGATGCTGGCGATACGCGATTTCGATCAGTGACAAACGCGGCGCGAATCCGGAACGGCGCTGGCAAGGAGCCGCCGCGCAATGCCATGGGGCGGTCGCGCTGCCGGAAAATGTCAGCCGCTGGCGAGCCGTGCTTCCAGCGCCTGGCGGGCAGCGCGCTCGCGCTCCAGTTCCGCTTCCAGCTCCTGCAGGCGCAGCCCGGCGGCGATGTGCCGGCGCACTTCTTCGTTGTAGTGCTGGTAGACGCTTTCCTGCGCATCGCCGAACAGGGCCAGGGACGGCAACGGTGGCAGACCTCCCGGCGCGTTACTGCACACCGCGATGTAGTAGACCGGCGCGAACGACAGATTCTCGCTCACGGAGTCGCTGTCCTGATCCAGTACCGCCGCGTGCCAACCCGGCGCTGCCGGTGACGCGGACACATCCCACAGCGCGGACTGGAACAGCAGCTTCTGCCCGAACAGCCGGAACGCGGAAAAGCGCGACGCCAGCAAGGCTTCGAATTCGTCGCGGTACAACTCGCGCACATGGAATTCGTTGGTGAAACCGGTCAGGTCGGTATAGGTGTGCTTGTCGGGCGTGGAGACCAGCAGCACGCCGCCGGGGCGCAACAACCGGACGAAGCCATCGAGCATGCGCTCCTGCTCGTGCACGTGTTCCAAGGTCTCGAAACTGGTGATCAGATCGAAACCCGCATCGTCCCAGTCATCCAGCGCAGTGCAGTCGGCCACCTCGAAACGCAGGTTGGCGCGATCACCGTAGCGCGCGCGGGCGTGTTCGATCGCCTGGCCGGA
>LSQX01197391.1_pt1 | contig 10962 bp, 11 predicted proteins | sample 654561 | NCBI WGS metagenome assembly LSQX01 (sample SAMN04489861, study PRJNA283612) | anaerobic digester metagenome | isolation source: 4 biogas reactors fed with cattle manure at either 37C or 55C with and... | place: Denmark: Kongens Lyngby | collected 2014 | reverse complement strand
CGTGCAAATTTACTCATTATTCTCCTAATTCTCCTTCTAAGATTTAGATTATTATAAATTAATAAGAATTTAGTGTCAACACGGGTTGATTTCACCAGCATCTTACTAATTCATTCGCTTTTAACAGGAGTTTCCTCCTTTTCGATCTCAATCTCGTTCGCTTTTCTAAATATAATCCAGATAAGCACAGAGGTTGCCAGCACCAGTCCGGAATAAATTGCCTCACGATCCAACGCCTGGAGGTTGGCTGCAAAAACAAGGTAAATCAAGATCCCAATAATGCCGATTGCCATAAAAATCAGGTATAAACGGCTCATATTGATGATTCTTTTGTATGACAAACCAATTTCTTCGTTGCGATAAGGTCTTTTCTGGTTCGGGATCCTCAAAATGCCGGCAGCGAGGAACACAAGCGGAAAGAAAGCTGCCGTATAAGGTATGGCGGCATACATCCGGTTCAGACCAGGGTTGTTGATAAACCCCGCACCGATATGCAGGGCGCAGGCAGCCATAAACAGCAGCAGAATCTGCCGCCTGAAGCTCTTAATTTGAGATTCTTCGAGTTTGAGATGGAAATAATCACCTTGATAAACTGCGGTCTTCTTTACACGACCGCTGCCATCTTCCGACTCGACGAGGTCATAGTCTTTTATGTATTTTTTCGAAGCCATAACTACCAGTTGAACAATTGTAACATCCATTTTCCGATTTGGCACAAGTTAACAATTGGCTTATTGGCTGCCGCGACGTTAATCTGTTGGGGAGAATTTCCACAAAACCTCAAAAGTTGCCTCTCCAGGCAAATTGACCCGCTTTGAAGCCGCCCACAAGCGATATTGGGGCATCAGGGGGATAGCCGGCAGGTATTCCGCCATCAAAGCAGCCTCATCCAGCGCTTCACCGTCTGGCAGCCTGTTCGATATCCGCCAGCAGGCTTCATCNNTCCATGCCGGCTATGTTGGTGCCGACCCAACTATTAATAGAAGAAGGGATTTGATCTGAAGTGTAAAGCTGGCAGGTGTTGGTATGCTCCTGTTTCCAGGAGACCAACGCCAAATTAAAATTGCGCCCAAACAGGGGACCTTCCGGTCCCGGACGGTAAAGTTCAGGCAGCGGTGCCGACTGTCTGGATAAGGATATGTAACAGCGGCTTAATCGATTGGTAATTTCTTCAGCGATATCCAGATCAACCTGGCTCTGTCCCAGCCAAAGCCCAAACACCAATGGCGTGCCGTCGAGCACATTCGGAACGCCCTGGGCAAATCGCCCTGCTCCTGCTTCGTCGTTGGTAAACACCCATCCGATTTCCTCCAGATAGGCATTGTTAGCGTCAGGGTTGTTTGAAGACATGTTTTCCGATGTCGGAATCAGGTCTTCCGGTAAGTGTTCAGCCAGATATTCCCTGACCAATCCATCCGCGTCAATACAAGCCGCGATCGCTTTTCTGGTTTCTACATTGCCGAAAATATCTTGTCTTTGGCTGGTCCAGGGGCTATAGCTGCCGTCATCAAATTGGGCGGGTTTGATGCCAAAGACCAACTGCTGCACGGGTTCCCAGTTTTCTGCAACGAGCGCGTATTTATCCAACAGTTCGCCGAGCTGACTTTTATCCAGGTTTTCGAGCTGATAGGTCATATCCAGAAGGTCACACTGCCCGCTTTCCAGTTTTTGCAAAGCCGCGTCAAGTTCAGGTTCGATCCGGAAAATTACCTGGTCATAAGCCGGATAGTTCTGCCCGGCAAGGATAAAATTTGGGTTTCTTTCCAAAATGATCTGGCTCTCAGGAGCCCAGCTTACCAACCTGTAAGCGCCCCAACCCAAAGGATTCCGGACGGTCAGATCGTTGCTGAGCAATTCGGTTGAAGCCATTTCACCTAATTGATGGACAGGAAGTGGCTGCCACAAGAGATCCTCGAGCTCGCGCGGTACAAAACCCGGGATCCCTGTCCATACCAGGGTCTGTTCGTCAACGGCGACGAAACTGCCGGTCCTGTCGAGCGCCCACTGAAAGTGACCCAACCCGCTGCGTTCTGCGACATGATAAGAAAAAACAAAATCCTCCGCGACCAGGGCTTCGCCATCAGACCATTTCAGGTCAGGCTTTAGCCGGAATGTGACCGTAAACTGGTTCATCTGGTATTCCTGTTCGTAGTTCCAGACCACCGGGTTCTCAATCGAATAATTGATCGCATGCTCAATCTGGGTTCCTTCAGCCAGGTAGACCACGTTTCCAGCAGCGTTGACAACCGGCTGCCCAACCCGGACTGGCACCGGCTCGAGCATGATGCCGCCATTTGCTTCGCTGGGAATGCCCTCAAAAAACAAGCTTTGATCACTCCCATTTTCAGTTTCAAGCAGGTCCACATAGATCGCGGCAAAAACGCTCTGCTTTGCCCGGCTCGTATTGCCGTCATAACGATACAATCCGGCGGGTTCCTGTGCCATGCAAACGTTCAAAACTTTTGGAAGCGCCTCGGTTGCGGCTGGGGTGGGCGCAAGCGTCGCTGTCTGGATTACGGTTTCCTGTGTTGGCAGCGGGCTGGTCTCAACGGAATTGTTACCACATGCGGCTAAAAGAAAGCTAATTGTCAACAATACCAACAATGCTCGTGTTCGTTTCATTCTTCATCATCCTCCATGTCACCACCAAAGCGCAGCCTCAGGTAAGATTCGTATCTGCCGGGGTGGATTTCGCCCGTCTCGACAGCCGTTCGTACAGCACAGCCGGGTTCGTGCGAATGGCTGCAGTCGTTAAACCGGCATTCCGGAACCAGGGGGGCAATTTCTTTAAAATAGGCATCCAGCTCTTCCCCCTCGACATCCCACAAAGCCAGCGTGCGCAAACCGGGTACATCGGCGATATATCCGCCCACTGGCAATTTAAACAACTGCCGAACCTGGGTTGTGTGGCGTCCCTTACCGGATTCCTGCCCTACATCAGCAGTCTCCAGCTCAACGCCGGGCAGAATGCGATTGATCAGGCTCGATTTTCCAACTCCTGACGGACCTGCCAGGGAGGTGATTTTCCCAGCCAGGTAGGAGCGCATCTCTTCCACGCCTTCTCCAGTTTCAGCGGATGCATAGACGACGTCATAGCCAATATCTTCATAAAGCGAAAATTTTGCCCGGGCGGTTTCGATTCCGCAGAGGTCAATTTTATTGACGACAATGACCGCAGGGATATGGGCACGCTCGGTTACAACCAAAAACCGATCCAACATTCTCAGGCTCGGCTCCGGGTTGGTGCAAGAAAAAACCAGCATAGCCAGGTCGGCATTCGCGATGATTATCTGTTGATATTCGTAGTTTACACCGGTAAGCTGGCGTGAGAGCACACTTTTTCGTGGAAGGACTTCTTCGATGCTGCCGGTCAAATCGGGCTGCGGATCGATTAACACCTGGTCACCAACTGCCACAAGGTCTCCTTCCGCGCGCCCTTTGCGCAAACGACCTCTCAAGCGGCAGCGATAGATGCCGGCATCCGTCTGCACATCCTGGTAGCCCGCCTGGGTGCGGATGACCAATCCCTGGATCAGCTCAGGCATCTGCCTCGCTACCTACGCGCATCAATCCTCCTCGGGTTGGGCTGGAATGTACGGTCTTTCTTCCCAGGGCATGGTGCCGCCAGCATTTTCCATATCAGAAAAATACAAAGAGATCGCTCTTCTGAATAGCGGGGCTGCCATTTCTGAACCTTCACCAGCATTTTCCAAAATCACCACGACGGCAATGTCGGGTTTTTCGGGGTCGTTTTCATCGGAATAACCGGCAAACCAGGCATGGGAAGCCCCCAACGGGTTTTCTGCTGTACCGGTTTTGGCTGCTATATTATAGGCGAAGTTTTTGAACTGAAAATTCGCCGTACCGCTCGGGTCCCAAACGACCATGCGCATGGCTTCCTGGATTGCTGCCAGGTTTTCAGAGGTAACTGGTAATTGCCCAATTTCCACAGGTTCAAATTCGTAGACAGGCGCATTACCCGCCAGTCCAATTCGTTCAACCACGGTCGGCTGGTACAGGGTTCCACCATTTCCAACCGCCGCGATAAAGTTTGCGATTTGCAAGGGGCTGTTTTGCAGCGTGCTCTGACCAATCGCCATTTGAACATATTCGTTAACATCCGTCGGGGTCATATTGATATACCCTTCAAACTCCGGAATCTCGATACCTGTTGGTTTGCCGAGCCCAAAGCCAGCCGCGACGTCCGGAATGGCAGTACGGTAGCCGTCGTTCCACAGAGTGTAGGCGATATGCCAGAACCAGGGGTTACACGAGCGCATCAATCCTTGCTGAAGTGTCAGCAATCCGGACGCGCCAAAACCTTTATCGTAAGTCCAGTCTTTCCCCACCCAACCGTCCAGCTCATACCAAAGCGAGTCGCAGAAGTAAGGATAATCCTTGGTAAAAACGCCGGTTTCCAGGGCGGCAGCCATGGTTACAACTTTGAAGATCGAACCAGGCGGATAAACACCCTGGGCAGCACGGTTGTACATCGGGTTGAAGGGGTTTTGGGTAACTTCGGCAATCGAGAAAGCAGTGTAAGAGGGTCCGACGAACACATTCGGGTCATAGCCAGGACCCGAAACCATCGCGATCACTTTGCCAGTGTCCCGTTCCATCACTACAATCGCGCCGGAATAACCACCCATGCTTTGCTGCAGCCAGTATTGCAGCTGGCTGTTGATGGTCGTGTAAATCGATTGAGCAGGCTTGGCATCGGCATCAGCAATCTTGGTCAGCACCTGTCCCTGCAGGTCTTTTACATACAAATCAGCGCCATGGGTACCCGCGAGATATTGCTCTCCCCAGGCTTCCAGACCGGAATAACCGATTTTCTCATCGCCTGTATACCCGAGACGTTGATAATATTCCAATCTTTCTGCCGGCACGTTGAGGACATATCCGGTGACATGGGGGGCGATACCGCCGTCATAATAATAGCGCGACTTAAAAGCCGACATGCTGATGCCCGAAAATGAGCTCAACTGGTCAGAATATTCGGCTGCCTCTGCAGCGGTAATATCTCCGATGATGGCATATTGATAATCTGCTGTATTTTCATATTCTTTGCGGATGCTTTCTTCAGAACGGGATAACACGGTCGCTAAAAGCGTGACCATGCGGTCTTCTGTGCCTTCCTCAATTTGCCCTGGAGTCACCATAAGGGTCACAGCGTCTTCAAAAGCAACCAGCGGATAATTGTCGGAAGCATCTGATGAATAAATATGACCCCTGGCAGGGGTTTCAATCACCAGTTCGAGATAATTACCATCGACCAGCTCAGGGAGCATCATCTCATCCGCCCACTGGACATGCCATGCGCCATTTTCAAGGGTAAGGTGCATAATACTCTGCCGGGTGATCGTGCCAACCAAGGCTGTTTCGTAATCCAGTTGATAGCTGACCTGGGCGGCATCCGTGCTTAGCAGGCTGGAAAGAACCTGGTATTGCATTCCCTGCATGGTCAGTTTGACAGCCGTGTTGCGATGACGGGCTTCAAAATCGTCGGGGGTGATTGCGTCTTTGGTCAATCTGCTGAGGGTTTCATACATCGCCGGGTAATCTTCCGCGACCCAAAGATCCAGGTAATCCCTTGCGGCAGTTTCCACATCCGGAGCGGATTCGACGTTCACATTGGGGGTTGGTAAGCCAGTTGTGGCTGTTGGATCATTGACTGGTTCGGGTGTAATTGTCGGATTACATGCGCCCAGCAGCATGCCCAGGGATAGTATCAGGATCAGTGGTTCAATTAATCTTTTCATGTTATTCATCGTTAACATCGCGCAACAATTCAGGATGGATTGTGCAGCTGATGTGATTATACCGCTGACAGAAATCGGCAATATCTGCGTCAAGGCTCAACCCGGCTTTTTTCAACAGTCGGAAGGTGCTGCATAAAGGCAGCCCCATTACGTTGCTATAACAGCCTTGAATTTCTGCCATCGGACGAAAATAAGGGTCCTGGATGGCGTAGCCTCCTGCCTTGTCCGCATAGTCTCCGCGGGATATATAGTCTCTGATCTCATCATCCGAATACTCGCGCATGGTCACAAGCGACTCGCAGATATCGCCCGGAACTTCCCTGTCTACACCCAGATGCAGCGAAAGGGCGGTGTACACACGGTGGGTTTTTGCGCGCAGCAGCTTCAGGATTCGATCGGCATCCCGGTCATCTGTTGGCTTTCCCAAAACGACTCCATCAAGCTCAACGATGGTATCCGCAGAGAGAACGATCTCATCTTTTCCGATCGGGTGAACGCTGCCTTTTTCAAATGCCATGCGCTGGACGTAGTCCCACGGGCTTTCAAAACTTAGCTTTCGTTCATCAATATCGGCAGGTCGTTTGCTGAAGGGAATGCCAAACAAACCCAGCAGCTCATTCCTGCGCGGCGAAGCGGATGCGAGGATCAATTTTTTGGTATTCATGTCAGGAGGGGATTTTATCATGGCTGCCAGGCAGTTGCTGTCAATGCGCAGATGGGGAAACGCCACAATCCTAAGAAAAAGCGCCGGGTTGCGTAATTAACCTTTGCGTTTAACCTGAAAAGTGTCAAAATCTCTCGCCAGCAAGGTATCAGGGAATATGGCTCTGGCTTCGTCAAGAATATCAGCATCGCGATACCGGCGCGAGATGTGCGTCAAAATCAACTGCCCCACACCGGCTTCATTCGCCAGGCATGCCACGCTTTCCGCTGTGGAGTGCCCATAGGTGGCTGCCATTTCTTGCTCTTCCTTTAAGTATGTGGCTTCAATGATCAGCGCATCCGCCCCGCGAACATGCTCAATCAGTTTTTCCGGCTTGCCAACGTCTCCTACGACCGCAAGGCTTATTCCAGGCTGCTCCGCACCCAGCACCTGGTCTGGCAAAATCGTCCTTCCATCAGGCAGACTGATCTCTTTGCCTGCAACGAGATCTTTTCGCCAGGGACCAGGAGGGACGGACAAGGCTTCTGCCTTTTCTGGCAAAAAAGGTCGCCTGCCATATTCGTCAAATCGATAACCAAGAGAGCTTGAACCGCGGTGGTCCACCGGAAACGCGGTTATCTGGAATTTTTCCGCCTGAAAGATTAGCCCGGGTTTGATATCATAAAGATTGAGCGGGATTCCCGCTGGTTGGTGACGTAATACCACCCCATTGATAAGGTCATCCACTCGCTCCATCGTGTGCCGGCTGCCATAAATATTGATCTCTTCGATTGCTTCCCAGCGTAAAAAAGTAGAAACCAAGCCTGCCAACCCGAGGATATGGTCCAGGTGCCCATGGGTCAGCAAAATGTGATTGAGGCGCTTGAAACCAATTCCACTCTTCAAGAGCTGACGCTGTGTACCTTCGCCGCAATCAATCATAAAGCGATATTCGTCGTGTTGCACGACGAGCGACGACAGACCACGTTTAATGGAAGGGGCAGAGGCGGATGTTCCTAAAAAAGTAATTTCAAACAATGGTAAGTACGCCGTCGCCTATGCTGTTCTTCGGCTGATTTTTCCGATTTGCTTGAGCGCGTTGACAGCGGTCAAACCTACCTGCAAGCCCTGCGATGCTGTGATCGGTAATTTTCCTGATTCCTCTTCGGAAGCTTCAATAAAATTGAGCGCAGCCCGATAGCCCAAAAAAGCCCCCAGGAGCGTTCCCACGATCAAAGTAATCGTTTTTACATTTTGGTTCATATGTTAATTCCTTTTATCAATTAGACGGGTATGAAGACTTTCAAAAACCTGTTTTGCCTTCTCCCTGTTTTGGTTCCATCCGAGGATAGGCTGAACGCTAATATCAGCGCCCTTTCGAATATGCCAGCGGGCTTTCTCGAATGCCTGCAGAACGCTGATGCCCGCTTTTGGGACCAGGGGTTTAAGTTTGCTTAACCCGAAAATTATCCCAACCAGGACAATTAGTTTTATCAAGGCGAGCAAGAAAAATGGCAGGGATAGCAAGACAACCGAAACCCCGGCTAAATCGCTGATGTCAGGGTTGATACGCCCGTTCATTAAGATAAGCCAAACCATGACAAGCAAGACAATAAACCCCGCTGCCAAAATCGGTAGGAGAATTTGCCAGGTGCGTTGTTGTTTGTGAGCTTTGATTGCCGGTGTTTCAAAATAGTTGTTGGAATCTTTGGTTTCCATGGGGTTTATTTTAGCATGGGAATGGGAAAATAACGATGAATGTAGAGCAGACTGCCCCGCAACCGCCAGGAATCGCTGGGAGCGGAGAAGCTCGCCCACGAAGGAAAAGTAGAGATGTTGCCAATACTGTTGGCATGGGTCATGACCAACTGATGGTTTTTTTTCCAACCATGGAAACTAATTCCAAAATTAGTCGAAAAACCCATGAAATTGGCTTCATTAATTTGTATAATTAATGTATAATTTATTTAATAATAAAACACCTGTGCATGGTTCTTAAGCAGACCATGGACTTTGAGTTACTTGACAATTGGTTTGTATGTGGATCGGATGGGTAGCTCCCACCGCATTTGGAAACTTTTTAGCTCTTATCGCATAAGAGCAATGGAACTAAGGCGAGAGGCAGTTGATAGTTAACAGATTTTGGTTAAAACTGTATTCTTAATTGTTATCGGATCCTGAACCGATTCCATCTTTCCACACCTGCCATTCAAGCGAGGATTTTAAAGCCATGGTTATGGACTATGGCTTTTTTTGATAACAATGGCAAATTTGATCACGGACATACAGGCGCAAAAGCGTAATCGCAACCGGGTAAACATTTATCTGGGAGGGAATTATGCTTTCTCGCTCGACCGGGTGGCAGCAGCCTGGTTGACGGTTGGTCGTCAGCTGAGCGATGAAGAAATCATCCGTCTCCAGGAGAAAGATGAATTTCAAATTGCCCTAAGCCGGGCAATGCACTTCCTGGGCTTTCGTGCACGCTCTGAACAGGAAATGGAAACCTATCTTGCTAAAAAAGGTTTTGAACCTCCCCTGATCGAACGGGTCATCGTCCGACTGAAAGAAAGTAAGTTGGTCAATGATCTCGATTTCGCCCAAACCTGGCTGGATAGTCGCCAGAGGTTTCGCCCGCGCAGCAAGAGTTTGATGAAACTCGAACTGCGTCAAAAAGGCGTTGCCGAACCCGAAATCGAACAAGCCTTGCAATCTTCCAACCTGGACGATTTCGACCTGGCGATGGATGCGGGAAGAAAGTTGAGCAGCCGTTATCAAAACCAGGACAAGCCCGAATATGACCGGAAGCTTGGCGCCGCACTTCAGCGCCGGGGTTTCTCTTATGCGATTGTCCGGGAGTGCCTTCCGAAACTTTGGAGAGAAAAGTCAGAGCCAACAGGTGGATAAATAAAAATGGAGCAACTGACACATGAAAACCTTAATGCAATTAAGTCCGCCAGAACCCCGCTTTATGCTTTATGTTTGGGTGGGTCTGGCATTGTTGGGCGGCATCCTGATTGGGTACCTGATTTTTTCCACGATTCGCAGGAATAAAGAAGAAAAACTACAACAGACCAGCAGCGATATTCTCACCCTCGCACGTGAAAAAGCCCAGCAAACCGAGCTTGACGCCAAAGATCAGGCATTAAAAATCATTCGCGATGCAGAATCTGAGATCAAGAACCGCCGTAGTGAACTTAACAAAGAAGATGACCGCCTGGTCAAACGCCGTGAAGAACTGGACAGCCGCTTTGACCAGATGCAGCAGCGTGAGAGCAACCTGAACAAGCGGCAAAGCCGTATCGATAAGCGCGCCAATGAAATCGACTCCCTCTATGAAGAACGTGCCGCCGAATTGCAGCGCGTTAGCGAGATGACCGTTGATGAAGCTCGCGCAATCCTGCTGGGAGAGGTAGAGAAGGAATCGCATGCCGATATGGCGCGCATCATCCGGCAGATCGAAACCGAAGCCCGGGAAACCGGGATGGAAAAAGCCCGCGAGATGATCGCCGACGCGATTCAGCGGGTTGCCTCTGATAAGGTAGCGGAAGTGACCACATCCGTCGTCACCTTACCAAACGAGGAAATGAAAGGTCGCATCGTAGGTCGAAACGGACGTAACATCCGCGCCTTCGAACAGGCAACCGGAGTTGATGTGATCGTGGATGACACCCCCGAGGCAGTGACGGTATCCAGTTTCGATTCAGTGCGGCGCGAAATTGCCCGCCGGACATTGACGCGTCTGGTCAACGATGGTCGTATCCATCCCGCTTATATCGAGAAAATCCTCGAAGAAGAGCGCAAGGAGATGGATGAAGACATCGTCAAAGCCGGCAAAGAGGCTGTTTACGAAGCCGGCGTTCATGGTCTGCATCCTGAAGTGGTGAAAAAGTTGGGACGCTTGAAATATCGGACATCGTACGGGCAAAACCAGCTCGCTCACTCGGTAGAAACCTCTAAAATTGCCAGCATTCTGGCTGCCGAACTCGGCGCGGATGTCGAGGTTGCCCGCACTGCCGCCCTGCTGCACGATCTGGGCAAAGCCATGGACCAAAACGCTGAAGGCACCCACGCGCTATTGGGTGCGGAATTTGCACGACGGCACGGGGTGAATGCGAAGGTGGTCAACGCGATTGCCTCCCACCATCACGAAACCGAACAGGAAAGTATCGAGGCGATTCTGGTTGAAGCAGCCGATGCGATTTCTGGCGCTCGCCCCGGCGCTCGCCGGGAAGACCTTGAGCAGTATATCAAGCGATTGAAGGCCCTGGAGACGGTTGCCAACAGTCATGAAGGGGTCGAGCAAAGTTATGCCATTCAGGCTGGGCGCGAAGTACGCATCATCGTCAAACCTGAAGAGATTGATGATTACCAGGCACACAAGCTTGCCAAAGAGATCGCCAACGAGATCGAACAAACAATGCAATATCCTGGTCAGATCCAGGTTACAGTCATCCGCGAAACCCGTTCGGTCAGCTACGCGAAGTAAAGAATTGCAAAATCTAAAGAGCCCTGACAAACTGAGGGCTCTTTATACAATCAGCAATTCTCAATATGAAT
>LSQX01051485.1_pt1 | contig 10962 bp, 9 predicted proteins | sample 654561 | NCBI WGS metagenome assembly LSQX01 (sample SAMN04489861, study PRJNA283612) | anaerobic digester metagenome | isolation source: 4 biogas reactors fed with cattle manure at either 37C or 55C with and... | place: Denmark: Kongens Lyngby | collected 2014 | reverse complement strand
CGTCGAGGTGGAAGAGCATGATGTCACGGGCCTGCTGGATGTGGTCCTCCGCCGGCTCCACCTCCGGCGCCCGCTCGGAGAGCTCGACCCATGCCTGATCGGTGTCGAGCAACCGGGCACGACGCTCCTCGATGATGTCGCGCTGGTCCGCCAGCAGCTGGTTGTACTTCCACGTCTGGGCGTGGATCTCCAGCAGCTGCCCCTCGGTGACGCGCTGGCAGTGGCCCACCCAGTCGCGGATGCGGTCGGAGTTGATCGACCCGTCCGGCTCGGGGCGGGCGGTGACGTTCTCCCCCGCCCCACCGGAGGTGACGACGTCGTCCTGGAGGGAGACGAAGAACAACGACAGGCCGGGGTCGCCCTGGCGTCCGGCGCGGCCCCGCAGCTGGTTGTCGATGCGGGCGGTGCGGTGGCGGGACGTGCCGATGACCGCCAGGCCACCGAGCTCCGCCACCGCGTCATGGTCGGACTGGTCGGCACCGCCCAGGCGGATGTCCGTGCCGCGGCCGGCCATCTGGGTGGACACGGTGACGCGCCCCAGGTCGCCGGCCTCGGCGATGATGCGGGCCTCCTCGGCGTCGTTCTTGGCGTTGAGGACGTTGACCTCGATGCCCCGGTCGGTGAGCGCCTCGGCCAGGGCCTCGGACTCGGCGACGTCGTGCGTGCCGACGAGCACCGGCTGCCCCGTCGCGTGCAATGCCGCGATCTCATCGACGATGGCGCGATTCTTCTCGGCGGCGGTGGCGTAGATGCGGTCGGCCTCGTCGAAGCGCCGCAGCTCCTTGTTCCGGTCGATGACCGAGACATGCAGGTCGTAGAACTGACGCAGCTGATCGGTAGCCTCCACGGCGGTGCCGGTCATGCCGCACACCATCGGGTACCGCCGCATGAGCGCCTGCAGCGTGATGGTGTCCAGGATCCGGCCGCCCTCCGTGACGTCGAGCCCCTCCTTCGCCTCCACTGCGGCCTGCAGCCCGTCCGGCCAACGCTGCAGATCGGCGACGCGCCCCCGGGAGGCGTCAATGAGCGCCACCTTGCCGTCGGTGACCAGGTAGTGGATGTCGCGGATGAGCAGGGCCTTCGCGTGCAGGGCGAGGTTGACCTTCACCAGGGTCGTCCCGATGTGCTCGTCGTCGTAGAGCGAGTCGATCCCCAGCGCGCCCTCCACCCGGGCGGCACCGTCGTCGGTGAGGAAGACGTTCCGGCGGTCGTCGTCGATGGTGTAGTGCTCGCGCTCCCGCAGGGTGCGCACCACGTCGGTGATCTGACCGGTGGGCTCCTGTCCCGGCTGGTTGCCGGCGAGGACGAGGGGGACGAGCGCCTCGTCGACAAGCACACTGTCGGCCTCGTCCACGAGGGCGACATCCGCCGGGGCCTGCACGGCGTCCTCCCGGCGGGTGATCTGCTGATCGCGGAGGACGTCGAAACCGATCTCGTTGACCGGGCCGTAGACGATGTCCCCGGAATATGCTTCCCGACGCTCCGCCGGGCCCATCTTCTCCGTCACCGACGCCACGCGCAGGCCGAAGAACTCCACCAGGGGGCGCATCCACTCGGCGTCACGCTCCGCCAGGTAGTCGTTGACCGTGATGACGTGCACCCGCTTGCCCGTCAGCGCGAAACCGGTCGCCGCCATCGCGCCGACCAGCGTCTTGCCCTCACCGGTGGCCATCTGGATGACGTCGCCCTCCACCAGGCGGAGCACCGCCTGCGACTGCACCGGGAACGGCTCGAGGCCGAGCGTGCGGTGCGCCGCCACCCCCAGCACGGCCAGGAAGGCCGCCGGATCCTTGAGACCGCCGGCGGTGAGCTCGCGTGCCCGCTGGGCGAGGGCGGCGTCGTCAAGCTGCGAGAGCTCGGCGTGCTGCGCCTCCGCCTCCTGCGCCAGCGCGCGGCTGCGCTTCTGGTTGCGCGTCTGCGATGCGCCCATCGCCTTCCAGAACCAGTCAAAAGCCATGCCACCACCCTAGTACCCTGGTGAGCATGCAATCAGTGAGCGTGACATTCCCCTCGGCGCGTGGCGTGGAACTGTCCGGAACCATCGACCTGCCCGACACCCCGCCCGTCGCGTACGCGATCTTCGCGCACTGTTTCACCTGTACGCGCCAGGTTCCCGCGGCCTCCCGGGTGTGCAAGACACTCGCGGCCCACGGCATCGCGTGCCTGCGTTTCGACTTCTCCGAGCTCGGCTTCACCTCCAATGTCGAGGAACTCCTCGCCGCCGCCGCGTGGCTGGCCACCGAGCACGAGGCACCGCAGCTCCTGCTCGGCCACTCCCTCGGCGGGGCTGCGGCCCTGCGCGCGGCCGAGCAGATCGATTCCGTCCGGGCCGTGGCCACCCTCGCCGCCCCCTACGACGTCTCCCACTCCGTGCTCCGCTTCGGCGACCGGGTCCGCGATGCCGAGACCGAGGGATGCGTCACCGTCACCCTCGCCGGCCGCGACATCGAGATCACCCGCGAATTCCTCGCGGACCTCGCCGCCCACGGACCGGAGACCTACCTGCCGGAGCTGTCGAAGCCCGTTCTCCTGCTCCACTCCCCCGACGACCAGACCGTCGACATCGGCAACGCCGAGCGGATCTACCGGGAGCTCAGCCACCCGAAATCGCTCATCTCCCTCGACGGCGCCGACCACCTCTTCACGCGTGCGCAGTCCGCACAACGCGCCGGCCGCCTCATCGCCGAGTGGGCCACGCCCTACCTCGATCCCTCCTACGTGCCACCCGAGGTCAACGACGACCGGGTCCACTCCCGCATGACCGTCGGCTCACGCCACGGCACCGTCGTCGACACCGCCGGCGGCACCCTGTTCTCCGACCGCGACAAGGCCGCGGGGGGCCGCGGCCAGGGACACTCCCCGATCAGCCTCCTCATGGCAGGCCTCGCGGCGGCCACCACGCAGGCCATCCGCGCGGCCGCCGAGGACATGCCGCTCATCGACGCCCACGTCACCATCACCCACGCCTCCCGCAACATCTTCGAGAGGAAGGTCAAGCTCATCGGCGACCTCAGTGAACCCCAGCGACGCACCCTCCTCAACGCCGCCATCTCCCCCTTCCAGATCATGCTCCCGGGCATCAAGATCCTGGACGTGCCGGCATGAGGGACGATCAGCGCTGCCCCTGCAACACCGGCCTGACCTACGCCGAGTGCTGCGGGAAGTACCACGCCGGCGGAGTGGCGCCCACCGCCGAGACGCTCATGCGCTCCCGCTTCACCGCCTTCGTGGTCCGCGACGCCGACTACCTCCTGCGCACGTGGGACCCGGACACCCGCCCCTTCGAACTCACCCTCGTCGACCTGCCGGTGCAGTTCTACCGCCTCGACATCCTCGATGTGGTCGGAGGCGGGCCCCTCGACCGGGAGGGCGTCGTCGAGTTCGAGGCCTTCTACAAGGGTGACCCGCCGGGGTCCCAGCGTGAGCGTTCCACATTCCGTCGTGTCGGCCGCGAGTGGGTGTACACCGCCGGAGACGTGTCCTGACCTGCTGATTCGCGTATTCAAACCACAGTGTTGTAACCTGAAGCAGTTGCACCTTACGGAGCAACGGCGGACTGTGGCGCAGCTTGGTAGCGCACTACACTGGGGGTGTAGGGGTCGCAGGTTCAAATCCTGTCAGTCCGACAAATAGCAGGTCAGCGTTCTCGCTGGCCTGTTTTTGGTTTTCCGGGAAGCGACGACAGCACGGACGACCCTAGAACGGTGGCGGATTCATCCACGGGATGTGGTGTTCCGGTTCCTCGGGTTTCTCCGGTGGCGGGGCGTTCATCTGCTCCTGGTAGGACTCGAACCGCTCGGCGGCTGCCCGGGCTGATAGGTACTCCCGTCGCCGCTTCCGGCGCTGGCGGTATGTCTGCACCCAGCGCTTCTGCTTGGGAGCCAGGGGTCCGGTGGCCTCGTCCACCGCGTAGGTGCCGTCGGCGAACAGCCAGTAGACGTCGCCGGTGTGGGGGTCGAGGAGGTAATGGATCTCCTCGTCCGTCTTCCGGTTGTGGTGGTGCCGGCAGAGCATCGCCATGTTCGCTGCGGTGGTGGGCCCTCCGTCGTCGTGGTTGATGCGGTGGTCGGCGTCGCAGTGTGTCGCCTTCCGGTTGCACCCCGGCCAGCGGCAGATCCAGTCCCGGCCGATGAGGTAGGCACGGATGGGCACAGTGGTCTCGTAGGCCCCGGTGCGGGCCGTCTTCGCGTGCCGCATGCTGATGGTCCGGGTGACGCGCTTGCGCAGTACGGCGGCCGCCTGCGGGGTGAGCAGTCCGCGCACGGGGTGGAAGACGGGGTTGTCGGCCTCCTCCACTCCCTCATCGTCAGCCTGGTAAAGCATCATGGTGGCCTTGGTGGTCACATCGTCGAGGATGAGCGACGTGAGGGCCTCCGCCTTCGAACAGTCGCGGTCCGCGGCGGCCTGGTCGACCGCCTCCAGGATCTCGGTACCGGTGGCCTGATCCGTGATGAGTTCAATTCGCACGGAACCGTCGGACAGATCCTCGGCGTGCAGCGTTGAGGTGAGCTTGTCCTCCGGGGGCGGCAAGGTCGACATGAGCTCCGCGGGATTCTCGCACGGCTGGGGCCCCTCCCTCTCAGGTGCATCCGGGCCCACCGGGGTGCCCTCGCTCCAGGGATCGTCCTGCGGCGCTGCCAGCTCCTCCACGCTGCGGATGGTCGACATGACCGTGTCCTTGATCGCGGACGAACTGGGCAGCAGCTGGTGGGCGCGCGTCGGGGTGAAGCGGTGGATGAGGTCCTCGTCGAGGGCCTTCCAGAAGTAGTGGTCCGCCTGGAGTGCGAGGGCGGCGGACGACACCGCCCTCTCGATGGTGCAGAGATGATTCATCCCCAGGAGGAAAGTCTCCTCCACCAGCGCCTTCAACTGCGGGAGGCGGTCGAGCACGGCCAGCGCGTCGAGGTTCTGGGTGATCTGGTGCTTCGTCGCACCGATCTTCGAGTACAGCTCTGCGCTCAGGGCAGTCCAGTCCGCGCCGTCGCGCACCTCGACCTCCGGCTGGCAGCTACGCCACATGAAGTACTCCGCCGACACCCGCGCCCGACGGGCACCTCGGTACGGATTCGACTCCGCAAGTACCGACCATGACGGCTCAACCACAACAATCACCCCCCAACGCCTTTCGTTCGTACGTTCGAAACCCAACCTAAACCACCCACCCGACATGGGGGTGACCAACGGGGGTAGTCGCCACAAACCGGGATGTCAGGGCACAATGGAAGGCATGACCGAGCAGATCACCTCCGGCGGCTACGAGGAGTTCACCTCACAGGACGGCCTCGTCCTGGCACTGTTCTGGTCCACCTCCTGTGGACCGTGCCTGCGCTTCCGCCGCATCTACCGGGCCGCCGACGGGCAGTTCCCCGACATCCCCTTCGGCGAGGCGGAGATCGAGATCCAGCAGCGCCTGGTGAGGGACCTCGAGATCTCCACCATCCCGGTGCTCCTCGTCTTCCGCGACGGCGAACTCATCTACCGCGATCCCCCGTTCCATTCGCTTAACGACGCCCCGCCCTTCCTCGACTTCATGTACAGCGAGGAGAAGTTCGTGGACTTCGTGGAGAGCCTGCGGACATGAACGAACCCCCGCTGCGGTGGGCAGCGGGGGCGTCGATAAGCGGGGTCTAGCCGAGGAACGCCTTGTCGGAGAGCGTGGCGCCCTTGATGTTCGCGAACTCCTGCAGGAGGTCACGGACGGTGAGCTTGGACTTCATCTCGGAGTCGGCCTCGTAGACGATCCGCCCCTCATGCATCATGATGAGGCGGTTGCCCAGGCGGATGGCCTGCTCCATGTTGTGGGTGACCATGAGGGTGGTCAGCCCGCCCTCGGAGACGATGCGCTCGGTGAGGCCGGTGACCAGCTCGGCCCGCTGGGGGTCGAGGGCGGCGGTGTGCTCGTCGAGAAGCATGATCCGGGGGTTGGTGAAACCGGCCATGAGCAGCGACAGCGCCTGGCGCTGACCACCGGAGAGCAGGCCCACCTTGGCGGACAGGCGATTCTCCAGGCCCAGCTCGAGGGACTTGAGCTTCTCGACGAACTCGTCGCGACGCTTCTTCGTCAGACCCCGGCCCAGGCCACGGCCCTTACCGCGCAGCAGCGCCAGGGAGAGGTTCTCCTCGATGGTGAGGTTCGGGGCGGTGCCCGCCAACGGATCCTGGAAGACGCGACCCACGTAGCGGGCACGCTTGTACTCCGGGAGCTTGTTGACCTTCTTGTCGTCGATGAGCACCGTGCCCGTGTCGACGAACAGACGACCCGCGACGGCGTTGAGCAGCGTGGACTTACCGGCACCGTTGGAGCCGATGACGGTGATGAAATCCCCCTCGTCGAGGGTCAGGTCCAGCTCGTTGAGGGCCACGCGCTCGTTGACCGTGCCCGGGAAGAACGTCTTGGAGATGTTCTGGATCTTCAGCATCAGGCAGCCACCTTCGCACCGGCCGCCGCAGCCGCCGGCTTCCTGTTGAAACGGGACGTCAGGCCCTTCCAGCGGGGCACGAGAAGCGCCACGATGACCAGCAGGGCGGTGATCAGCTTCATGTCGTTGGGGTCGAGGCCCACCTGCAGCGCCAGGAAGATGATGATGCGGTACAGCACGGCACCCACGATGACGGCGTACACGGCCAGCCACAGGAAACGCTGGCCGAGGATGGCCTGGCCCATGATGACCGACGCCAGTCCGACGAGGATGAGGCCGATACCCATGGAGATGTCCGCGAAGCCCTGGTACTGGCCGACGAGCGCGCCGCACATGCCGACGAAACCGTTCGACAGCGCCAGGGTGAGGGTCTTGGTGTAGTCGGTGGACACACCGAAGGAGGTGATCATCGGGCCGTTGTCACCCGTCGCACGGATGGACAGGCCCAGATCGGTGGTGAGGAACCACACGACCACCAGCCCCAGCACCGCCACGACGGCGAGGAGAATGGCCGCACCGACCCAGGTGCCCAGCAGACCGGCCTCACGCAGCGGCGTGAACAGGGTCTCCTGGCGCAGCATCGGGATGTTGGCGCCACCCATGATGCGGAGGTTGATCGACCACAGGGCGATCATGGTGAGGATACCCGCGAGGAGGCCGTCGATACGGCCCTTCGTGTGGAGCAGTCCGGTGACGACACCGGCGAGGAAGCCGGTGACGAAGCCGGCGAGCGTCGCCAGCAGCGGCGGCCACCCGTTGAGGATGCCGACCGCAGCGGTGGCTGCGCCCGTGGTGAAGCTGCCGTCGACCGTCAGATCGGGGAAGTTGAGGACCCGGAACGTCAGGAAGACGCCCAGGGCCATCACCCCGTATATGAGGCCGACCTCGACGGCGCCGATCATACGGTCTCGGCCTCGTCCAGGATCTCCTGCGGGATGGTCACGCCGAGACGCTCAGCGGCGTCCTCGTTGATGACGTAGGTGAACTCGGTGGCCTTCTCGACGGCCATGGACGCCGGGTCCTCGCCGTCCTGCAGGATGCGCAGGGCCATCTCGCCGGTCTGGCGGCCCAGCTCGGTGTAGTCGATGCCCAGGGTGGCGACGGCGCCGCCCTCGACGGTGCCGGCCTCGGCGGCGATGACCGGGATCTGCTTCTGCTCGGCCACCTGGACGAGGGAGGCGATGCCGGCCACGACCATGTTGTCGGTCGGGACGTAGATGGCGTCGACGTCACCCAGGGCCTCGACGGCCTGCTGGATGTCGTTGGCGGTGGTCACGGTCTGGGTGACGATCTCCAGGTCGCGCGGGCCAGCGGCCTCCTGGGCCAGCTCGACCTGGACCTGCGAGTTGACCTCACCGGAGGCGTAGACGATGCCGACCTTCTGAGCGTCTGGCACGAGCTCCTTGAGCAGGTCGAGCTGGTCCTCGATCGGGGCGACGTCGGAGGTGCCGGTGACGTTGCCGCCCGGGGCCTCCTCGGAGTCGACGAGCTCGGCGGAGACCGGGTCGGTGACGGCGGTGAACAGGACCGGGATGTCGGTGATGTTCTGGGCGGTGGCCTGGGCGGCCGGGGTGGCCACGGACAGGACCAGGTCGAGGTCCTTGCCGGCGAACTGCTGGGCGATGGTCAGGGCGGTGGCCTGCTCGCCGTTGGCGTTCTGCTCGTCGTAGGTGACCTCGACGCCGGCCTCGTCGAGGACCTCCTTGAAGCCGGCGGTGGCGGCGTCGAGGGCCGGGTGCTGGACGAGCTGGTTGATGCCGATGGAGTAGGCGTCGTCACCGGAGGCTGCGGTGGTGGTCCCGTCCGAGTCGGTGCCGGAGTCGGAGGTGCAGGCGGTGAGGAAAAGTGCGGCGGCCGCGAAGCCGGCCACTACCTTGGTGCGTGAGAACATGGGGGTTCCTTCCAGGGGCCAAGTGTGACGTGTTACGGGGATAAATCTACTTGTCCAAGTCGTCACACGGGCCATTACCCTCCGACTAACCCCCGAACACCTCCGTTCCGGGGCGAGGCTCGCCCGGTTCCGCGGCCGGCGGGGGCACCGGCTCACGCACGATGAGGCACTCCGGCTCGATGGTGACGGTGAAGGCGGTGACCTCCCCCACCTCGTCCCCGTCGACCTCGAACACCTCCGGCTTCGGCAACGACACTTCGAGGCGGGTGCCCGTGGCGTACTGCAGCTCCTCGATGTCGCCGGAACCCCCGGTGAGCTGCTCGTCGCGGCGACGCAGGCGGTTGATCACCTTGCGCCCCATCTGGGTGGCGAGGCGGCCGACGATGAGACCCCACCCGGGCAGCCCCTTGGGGCGCAGGGCGACGAGGTCGAAATGGCCGTCGTTGGCCACGGCGTCGGGGAGCAGCGGGACGCTGGCCACCAGGTCGCCACAGTTTCCGACGATGAGCGAGTGGACGCGGGTGCGGCGGACGGGGGCATCGTCGAGCTTCCAGGTCAGGTGCAGGCGACGGCCGCCCGTGAGCGACTTCGCGATGGCGACACCGTAGGCGAGGAAACCGATCTTCTTCTTCAGGTCATCGTCGGTGTTGACGATCATCTGGGCGTCGATGCCCACGCCGGCCATGACGACGAAGTCGAGCTCCTCGGACTCGCCGTCGGGGAGGGTGAGAAGGGCGGTGCAGACGTCGATGCGCGTGTCCTGCCCGGAGAACGCGGTCTCGATGGCCTCGGGCACATCCAGCGGCAGCTTGAGGTTGCGGGCCAGCAGGTTGCCGGCGCCGACGGGGATGATCGCCAGCGTGGACCCGGTGCCGCGCAGGGCGGCCGCGACGGCGCGGACCGTGCCGTCACCACCCGCGGCGAAGATCATGTCGTAGCCCTCCTCGGCGGCCTGCTGGGCGGGCGCGAAACCGGGGTCCTCGACGGAGGTCTCCCGGAACTCCGGGTCCTCCCAACCGTGCCGCCGGGCGGCGTCGATGACCTGCTGCTTCATCTCCTCCGGCTCGCCCTTGACGGGGTTGAAGATGACCGCCACGCGCCGAGTTGTGTTGCCATTCATAAGGTCCACGCTACACGCCGAAGAACGCCCGTAACTCCGCTGTCGCCTCCTTCGGCCACACGTGTGCCCCGCCACCGACACGCACGTGGACCAGGGGCAGCCGGCAGCCCTGCCAGTGCTGGACGATGACGTCCTGACTCCGCCTGGTCATGGTCGACCGGGTGCAGCCGTTGTACTCCGCCACCCGGTCGAGCACCACCGGGACCGGTTCGTACCGCTCGCCGTGGCGGGTGCCTCCGTAGTAGTGGATCGTGCGGTCATCGGTGCCGTGGATGTCCAGACGGGCGACGGGTTCGGTGGTGCAGCCGAGGTGGATCGCCTCATAGTAGGCGGCACCTACCGGGGCGACCGCATGGAAGGTCTCCGGCAGGTGGCAGCCCAGGTAGGCGGCGAAGCCACCGCCGTTGGAGAAGCCGGTGGCGAAGATGCGCGAGCCGTCGACCGGGTACTCGTCACGCACGTGATCGAGGAGCACCCGGGCGAAGCCGAGGTCCTCCTCCCCGCTCGTCGCCGCGTACGGGGCCGGTGCCCAGGCCTGCTCCACACCCTCCGGGTAGACGACGATGGCATTCACGCTGTCCAGCCCGCTGACCTGCTCCATCGTCTCCGCCGACTCCCTCCACCCGTGGAAGGCGAACACCACCGGCCACTGCCTGCCGCGGTGGAACCCGGCGGGCGTCGAGACGCGGAACGTCCGGTCGCGTCCGTCGACGGAGACGGTTCCCGTCACCGTCTTCTGCGGGGCACCGACGCTTCTCGACGCCACCGGCTCCTCCACCGGCGCCGTGCACCCGGTGAGCAGAAGCAGGGTGACGAGCATGACGAACAGTCTCACGCGCGCCCCTTCGACCACGCCGCCCACAGGTCGGTGTAGCGGCCGCCCCGGGCGACGAGTTCCTCGTGGGTGCCGCACTCGACGACCTCCCCGGCCTCCATGACGAGCACCTGGTCGGCCTGCGCGGCCTGGTCGAGGCGGTGCGCGACAACGAGGGCCGCGCGGTCCCGGGTGACCACCTCGGCGGCGGCCTCGAGGTCGCCGGCGCCGGCGGAGCCCGATTCGGCGGTGGCCTCGTCCATGACGACGACCTTCGGGTCGAGCAGGAGAATGCGGGCCAGGGCCAGCTGCTGCGCCTCGACGGGGTCGAGCTGGTGGCCGCGGGCGCCGATCTCGGTGTCCAGGCCGTCAGCCAGCTGACCGTACCAGTGGGCGTGGACCCGCTCGAGAGCGTCGACGAGCTCGGCGTCGGTGGCGTCCGGGCGGGCCAGGGTGAGGTCCTCGCGGAGGGTGCCGGAGAACACGTGGACGTCCTGGGAGATCATCGCGAGGCGGGCGACGCGCTCGGCGTCGGAGAGGGAGGAGACCTCGACACCGTCGACAAGCACGGTCCCCTCGTCGGGGACCCGCAGACCGGCGAGGAGGGCGGCGACCGTCGTCTTGCCGGCGCCGGAGGCACCGACGAGCGCCACCGTCTCCCCCGGGCGGATGCTCAGGGAAACGTCGCGCACCGCCCAGTCGCCGCCGTAGGAGAAGC
>LSQX01273576.1_pt1 | contig 10963 bp, 10 predicted proteins | sample 654561 | NCBI WGS metagenome assembly LSQX01 (sample SAMN04489861, study PRJNA283612) | anaerobic digester metagenome | isolation source: 4 biogas reactors fed with cattle manure at either 37C or 55C with and... | place: Denmark: Kongens Lyngby | collected 2014 | reverse complement strand
GCATGTCAATAAACTGCAAATAGTACGGCTCTCTCAATTTGTGCAAATAGCACGGCTCTCTCAATTACACGTCAGTCCCGATAAACAGCGCTTCGGACCATCAGAAAGCATTGCTTAAGATAATTGAAACAGGAAGCACGCCCAAATACAGGATAGCTTACGAGCTCGACAACAAAATCGTAAATACCGAGTATAATTATCTGTATAACATCAGCTATTCCGAATGGAAGGATACCATGATTTCGGATTTGGAATATATAGGCAAGGCATTGGGAGGGCTGGAAGAAAGGCTGATTGAAAAGCATGAAATTATCGGAGAACTGCGAAAGATAACATATGACGACGGAACCGTGCTATATGTCAATTACGGCAATAGCGATATCACGGTTGACGGTCTGACCGTAAAGGCGACAAGCTATTTAAGAATATGACCAGAAATTAATTTTATTCTGAGGGGGGGAAATAATATGTCCGATATGCTGGTGAAACTGTATGACATACCTGAAATTCCCGCTGTGCTGAACGGCACACTGATAAAAAGGGCAAATCCGGTAGATTCCAGCAGGATACTGAAGTTCGTAAGGGAGGAGTTTAACGAAAACTGGGCAAACGAGTGTGATTACGCTCTCCATAATAACCCGGTAACCTGTTTTATAGCCGTTAAAGACAAAAAGCTTGTCGGTTTTTCCTGTTATAACGCGACAGCCAAAGGCTTTTTCGGACCGATCGGGGTAATGAAGTCGGAGCGCGGAAACAAGACGGGTTCGGCCTTGCTGCTGTCCTGCCTCCATGCGATGAGAAACGACGGTTATGCTTACGCAATAGTCGGTTGGATGGACGGCGCAAACGCTTTCTATGAAAAAGCGGCAAACGCGGTGCTTATTCCCGATTCGCCGCCGACAAAGAGCATTTATAAGAATTTAATAGAAATTGAATAGGAACTATAATAAGAAAGGATCGATTATAAATGGCGTTTTTTGAAGGAACAATATACTCGCCCGCGCTGGGAATGATGACGTCGCTGGCTGTTTCCATACCCGAGGGAGGGGCAAAAGATAAAACCGGTTCCGGAGTGCCGGTGGTTTATTTGCTCCACGGCCTTTCGGACAACCATTCGGCATGGTTTAGAAGAACAAATGTCGAATATTATGCAGAGCTCGCCAATGTAGCCGTGGTAATGCCGGAGGCGCAGAGAAGCTTTTATACCGATATGGCGCATGGCTCAAGGTATTTTACATATATTGCGGAAGACCTTCCGAAGATTTGCCGCAATATGTTCCATATTTCGGACCGCAAGGAAGATAATTTTATTGCCGGGCTGTCGATGGGGGGATACGGCGCTTTAAAAACGGCGCTCCGGTATCCGGAACGCTTTAACGCGGTTGCCAGTTTTTCGGGCGCGGTCAATATCCATTCCCGCCTGTTATCGGATACGCCCTCGGTAACCCGCGAGGAATGTATCGGTATAAACGACGGGGTTATAAAACCGGAGGACGATCTATATCCTTTGGCGGAAAAGGCGGCAAAAAAGGGCTGCCCGAGGGTGTATTTGAGTTGCGGCCTGTCCGATTCACTGTACGAAGACAATAAGAATTTCCGCGAGCATCTTAACAAGTGCGGTATTCCTTTTGTTTATGAAGAATGGCCGGGCTATCACGATTGGATTTTCTGGGAGAAAAGCATACAATCGGCCATGAACTTTTTCATGAAAGGCAAGCCGCTGTTCTCTTAGCATGATGGTATATTGCGAAGCGACAAGGTTCCCGGGGACCCGCCCGCAATCTCCGATTGGCGGGTGGGGTTCTTATTCGTTTATAGTTTACAGTTCGCGACCATCGGTATCTTTTTACCAGTGTTTCACAACGGGAAGCGTGTCATTCGTTTTTGAAGGAGGCGCTTCTTTTGTTTTAGCCGATACAATCAGCTTAAATGGTATTACGTGGTATAAAGCTTTTGTTGTGGGCAGGTTCATTATAACCTGCCCACAATCTCAAACACTCCAATCCCTTTCAAATAATAATCGAAAAACGCTAAGCACTCTTTGTTGATTCTTTGCAAGCATTCCTCGGCACTAACAGAAGAAGCGTGTCCGTTTAAAATGCGCGTAAGTATAGGAGAAGCAAGAGACAAATCGGTCAGCGACAGATGTCCGACTCCTGCTATGTGTAGGTTGTATACATCTTTGTCCGAGTCGGAGAGCAATCGCACATTTTCGCCGTATTGCGGCCATTGCACAAGATAAGGCCATGAACTGTCCGAGTACACATTTAGAACAGGTACAGGATATGCTGCATCCATAAATACAAACCCGTCGTTTTCTACACCGAGGATGTCGCACATGAAAGGCGCTTCTAAAGAAACAACTGCCCCGATGTCACTTCTCATTCGCCCGATGCCGAGTGCCGCCGCTCCGCCCAGCGAATGCCCCATCACACCTATTTTTTCAGTATTAATACGCCCGTATAGGACATCTGATACATCTGCTTTAATGGTATTGATTACGAAATTGATGTCTCCCGTACGGATGTCCATCCATTTTTTATAGAGCTCAAGACTCTTCTGCTTATCTTCTCTTGCATTCTCACGACGGATTTCGTCCAAATATTCGCTGCTCATTAACAGCACATTCCCGAATGTATCTGTGGTGTAAAAACATTGATAGGTATGGTCAATGGAGCAGACCACATAGCCGTGGCTTGCCAACTCGCGGAAAAGCGTTTCGTTGCTTTTACGTGTTCCGAATGAACCGTGCGAAAAAACAACTAAGGGGAAGACGTCCTCCACATCTGCCGGATACCAAAACCCCGCGCTCAGTATTCTTGCACCACCATGCTTGGAGTATGTTTCAATCCGGCTCGCATCGCTATAGTGCCTGGTCGCCATCACAACTTGGTATTCGCCGGTTGTCGGCAACGGCCGGTATTCCGGGAAGATAATCGCCGGCAGCGATGCGATAAAAAGCAATGCCGCCATTCCTACCGCCTTCCAAATGATGCGGGCAGACTGAAGCTTTGCCGGGACTGCCTTTCTGTACAGGAATCGCACAGTGCTCACCACCGCTGCTATCACCAGGACAGCGGCAAGCGCATAATAGCGAAAGCCCCAGGTTATAACGGATAGAATGCAAAGCATAGCCAACAGAAGAGCCGATGCCGCGCGGAGTATTACAGTTGTTTTCTGCTGCACAGATTGTGTTCTGATACGGTAAACCGTCAGCGCCACTTCAAAAAGCAGAAGCGATATCAATAGTATCATAAAGCTACACATACCTTTCAATCTGTCCGGATAAATTTCGCCCACCTACCCCACCTTTTTGACTTTAATCTTTCCGGTGGCTTTTTTGCCCGTGACCCTGAACACATAATCGTCTGTCTCGGAAACAGTAACAGTGAATCTGACGGACTCCAAGCGGTTTCCCTCATACGGCTGGCTGCCGTTTTTTCCGATGACCGCAAAAGCAATCTCTCCGCCCTCGCGGACGACTTCAATCTGCACAATATCGCCCGCGTTAAGGGATAGCTCACATTTGTTTTGCGAACTCCATTCCTTAAAATCCATTGTAAATGATGTTCCATCCGGATTTTCCGAAATCACGATGCTGCCTTTTGCCGCAGTGCAATTTGTAATAGTTATGAGAATTGCAATAAACAGCGGCAGGAAAACAATGGGATGTACATTTTGAATTTCTGCGCCTATTTTCCCAAGAAGCATGAAACGACCTCCTTTACAAACTTATCCGGTTCATTTATCCATGGACTATGGCCGGAATGTTCAAACCACACAATCCCCTTTTCGGGGGCATCCAGCAGCCTCTCGTATTCCTCAACAAAAACGGTGGGAGCATTGACATCATGCCGCCCCAAGAAGAAATAGACAGGCGCATCAAGCTTGGTGTAATCTTTCCTCAAGTCAATTTCGTAAAGCTGCTGGTAAACATTATTAAAGGTGTTTATGATTCCCCTGAAAAAGTTCATTTTGTCAAGCAGGCCATACTCGAAAGAAGCGAGATCCCGAAAGGTGTTATAGCCGGGATTATGAATTTCGGGGTTGCTTGCCATATATGCGCTGAGATAATTCAGGTACAGCGCGCTTTTCCATGTGACATCCTTACCGTAATAGGGCGGCTCGCCGTTTGTCTTGAGCTTTTTTATCAGAGCGGTGTCGCCGTTGTTTTCAGCGATTTCAATCGCCTTGGCATAATCCACCCGCTCGGTTTCCGCAAAATCAATCATCTGCCCGGTACCGATAAAACCATGGTACGACTGGGGATTGTTAGCCACCAAGAAGATACCCAGCGCGCTGCCCCAAGACTCTCCCATCAGATAGATTTTCTCCTGAGAGAAGCGTTGCTTTAAATAGTCGGTTAAGGCGTGCCCGTCCTGAATATAGGTGTCAACGGTGATGTTGCGTGTCTTTTCCGCATAATAGGACTTACCGGAGCCGGGCTGATCCCAATTCACCACCACAAAATGCTTTTCAAGCTCTGCCAGTTCGTGGCGGACGGCTGCCATTTGTGTACCGCCCGGGCCGCCTGCTAAAAAGAGCAGTACGGGCTTGTTTTTGTCCCATCCCCGCAGGCTAATCCATTGCTTTCTGCCATTCAACTCCAGCTCTCTCAATTCTGAAATACTGTTTACAGGTGTATTTCCGTTTTCATCGATAATTCGGGGTGTGGATGCTGCAAACTGTGAAATGGTGATTAAGCCTATATTTAAAGCTACCACCGCTACAAAGTATAACGCTGTCTTTTTTATACGGGTAATCCTCATGGGATTCTCTTTTTTTCGGATTAGCATAGCCATGTGGTGGATGGACAGAATTAAAACCGCCGCAAATGCGATAACCGCCAAAACGGTTAAAATGAGAAACGATATTATATAAAACATGACATAACCTCCTGTTATTATTTGATATAGACGCTTTCAAGAGCATTACCCATCAGCGGGACATCGGTGATACGGCTGCTCTTTAGGATTAGTTGGCTTTGACTTATCAACCCCTTGATAATATTCAGTTTTTCTGCCTCATTCAGCGGTTCTCGAAAAATAAGTATTCCTCCTGATTTAAGGGATTTCACCAAAGCAGTGACGACCGCTTCCAACTCGCTGTCTGCAATATCATGCAAAACAAAATGGCAATAGACCATGTCAAAGCTGTTCTCGGGCTGTGCCGGGGCCCCTGCGTGGAGAAAGGTGACATTTTTATAACCCCGCAAAGTTTTACGGCAGATCTTTAACCACCTTTCAGAAATGTCGATACAGGTTAAATGTCCGTCAGTAAGCCGCCTTGCGGTGTAGTACGCCACTGTTCCCATACCGCATCCGAAGTCAAGCACCCTCTCATTCCCGACAAGGGGCAGCCGGTCGGCAAACGCCTTGTAGACGGATTTGCCGTAAAAGAAGAATGCCAGTTTGGTTAAGAAGATCTCCAAACGGGCGGGTTCATGTATCATTCCATCACCTCCCAATAAAATAAGCTGTATGTCAGGTCCATTACTATCATAGTGGTGGAACCTGTCATACAGCTAAATCAAATCTTAAATTAACCTTATATTATAGGGATGGTAATTCTGAAGGTGCACCCTTTGCCGCCATTCTCGCACAGCGTTAAATCCCCGCCATGGGCCTGCGCAATCTTCTTTGCGATGGAAAGCCCCAGCCCGCTGCCTCCGGTTTGTGAATTGCGCGAATCGTCCGCTCGGACAAAGGGTTTGAAAATATCCTGTGCAAGATGGCTGGGGATGCCAATCCCGTCATCGCTAAAGTCGATAACCGCCATGTTGTTTTGAACCGTCAGGCTAACCGATATGGTAGTACCCGCCGGATTGTACCGTACGGCGTTGTCTGTAAGGTTTTGAATAAGACGCCCGAAGTTACCGGCGTCCAACATAACGTAGCAGCTGTCCTCGGGTATGTTGAACTCATATTGAAAACCCGCGCTTTCCAGATGCGGCACAATCTCTCCATATATCCGGCGTAACGTTTCACAAATATCCTCTTTTACAAGCTTTAATGAAAAATCCGGACTGTCCATTTTGGAAAGCTCAAACAGTTGGTTCAGCAGCCGGTTAGCCCGTTGACTGTTTTGATATATCGCCTTTAGTTCGGGCGACTGCGACTTCTGACAAAGCAGCTCCGCATATCCCTGTATGCTTGAAAGAGGATTTTTAAGGTCATGGGATATATCAAGAATCAGCCGCCGCCTATCCTCCTCTGATTTTCTGCGCAAAGCAATCTCCTGCTCAATGCGGTCAGCCATGTCGTTAAAGGTGTCTTGCAATTCGGCGAACTCGTTTTTCAGGCGTAAATCCACCCGCGCCGAATAATCGCCCTCTCGCAAGAGCTTTGTGCCGTCGCATAGTTTTTTTAAAGGTATCGTAATTTTCGCGGCAGTGCCTCTCGAATAGATAAAAGTAAAAAATGCAAGAATGATCAGATAGCTAACCACCACAAAGGCAATTGCTCCCCCCGCGCGCAGAAGGTCGCCGGATGAAGCTTGTTTGTTATGCACCAATGCAAAATCAAGCCGGATGGAGGTAGGGAAGGTAACAATCAGCCAAAACTCGCCTTTGGGTTGATAAAGAATATCGTAATGGTAGGGGTTACTCTTATTCTCTGTTAAAAAGGCGGTAAACTCTTGGATGCTCAGTTTGTCTTTTCGTATGGTATCCACTCCGCTTGAATAAACCACACGTAAATCCTTGTCCACAATCTGAACGCCTCCGCCGTTCTCCACAACGGCCGAGGTGTCAATCTGCCTGTAATCTTCCTTCATAATGGCGCTTGCGGAATAACGGTTTTTGGCAAGCGAACCGGCAATCCAGCTGCTCGCAACGGATATCAGTACAAACGCCAGTACCGTAGCAAGAATAAACAGCAAAAACATTACCCAGAAGTATCTTAAAAATTGGTTAGATAGTTTTCTTTTCACGGCTTTTCACCAATATAATGCAGTTTATACCCGATACCTCGGATGGTTTTCAGGTATTTGGGTTTCTGCGGGTCGTCCTCAATCCGACTGCGGAGACGGCTGATATGCACCATAATGGTATTGTCATCGTAATAGTAATCTTCCTCCCATACGGCACGATACAGCTGCCGTTTGGTAAAGACCCTTTCCGGATTTTCCATGAAGTACAAAAGCAGCTTATACTCCTTTGCGCCAAGCTCGATTGGCTCCCCATCCTTATAGGCGCAGCATTTATCTTTATCTATTGACAGATTTCCATATGTAATAATTGTCGCAGAATTCCTTTTAGATGACAGATATTCGTTGCTGCGGCGCAGATGTGCCCCTACACGGGCAACCAGCTCGGCAACCGAGAAGGGCTTAGAGAGGTAGTCATCTGCCCCTAATCCCAACCCGAGCACCTTGTCTATATCGTCCGTCCTCGCTGTCAACATGATAACCGGGATGGTGCTGTGCTCCCGTATTTTTCGGAGCAGGTTAAAGCCGTCCATAACCGGCATCATAACATCGAGAATGGCCAGCTGGATGTCGTCCTCAGACAACAGTATGTCGAGCGCTTGCTTACCGTTCTGCGCCGTCAATACGGCATATCCGTTTTCCTCAAGGCTGATTTGTATGAGGTTTCGAATGTCAGCCTCGTCATCCGCGACAAGGATTTTCATATACTGTTGCACCTCCCACGTATTTCTTTTGAGTTTCATCAATAAACACAGAAAACACAGACGGAAATTATCTTTAAAAAATGTTCCGCGCTGCTCTGCCGCTGCAACAAACAACAGAGGGTCATCAAACGGAACAAATCCCGTATCTGCACTGATTTTTCAAGTATGATGGTTTTACGATTTGCGGGAGCGTTAACATGAACCACCTAACATTTTAATGTTATTATAGTCTAATATGTGCGATAGAATCAAGATGCCAAAACGTTGTTTCCCCACTGTTTGCAGATAAACTTCGCGTGGGAGTTTTTATAAGAACTTATACAATAATGAGAGCTATCAAGTTAAGTGTACTCATTTAATCGGCAGTTCTGATTATCCCGGCTTTTTTTAAAAACTCAATGGCATCTTCTTCATCGAGAGGCTTGCTGATTAGATATCCCTGTATTTTGTCGCAGTTGTGCTTTTTTAAATACTTGAGTTGGACGTCATATTCCACGCCTTCGGAAATTGTATGATGCCCAAGTTTATGTGACATTGAGATGATGTCGCCTGTTATAGCTTTACTCTGGTCCGAATTCAACAGTTTATCTGCAAAAAACTTGTCGATTTTTAAATAATCGACTTTTAATTCTTTTTCTCTGGCAAGAGAGGAATATCCGGTTCCGAAATCATCAATAGCTATGTGCATATCGGCTTTTTTCAGTTGCTCTAATATATTGTTGATTTTATTATAATCGGGAGCAAAGATTGATTCTGTGATCTCAATACCGACATTCTTTGGGTTGACCCGCATCTTATTAATTAATTCAAAAAGCCTGCTTATAAAATCAGGTTTCAATAGCTGAATTACCGAAATATTGACAAAAACATAGATATCATCATATCCGTGCTCCTTGAGTTTGTTTAAAAAACGGAATGCTTTGATCATCAATTTTTCGCCAATCGGAATAATGAGCTTGGTTTTCTCGGCTATTGGTATGAATTCTAAAGGTGATACCGGCCCGAGCTTTTCCATCCTTAATCTGGCCAGCGCTTCAAATCCGCAGATTAATCCTGTTCTTAAATCCATAATCGGCTGATACTGTAAAAACAGAGTATCACCGGTATAATCATCCACCGCTATAGCATTGAGAGCCTCTGTGATATCTCTTTCGCGGTCAACAAGGGATTCCAGCTCTTGGTCGTAAAAACAGATCTCAAAGTCCCTTCCAGATAAGCTGACGGGTTTTTCCGAGGCAATTACAAGCTTTCTCAAAAGCAGATCAATATCCGATTCATTTTGGTTTTGCTCAATCTCGAGAATGCCAAGCCCGCCGCCTATTCTCTCGGTTGCAAATAAGGATTCCAGAGTCTCTATAATAATATCGCTGAAATCAATAAGTTCATTTTTATCCTTGTAATCAATGAGATAGAAAACAAAGCGATTCTCACGCGTCTGGAATAGAAGGTGATTATCGGTACAATGCCGACTGAGAGCTTCGGCTGCTTTTTTTATCAGATTTTGAGAATACTGAAACCCATAATTGGCCGTAAGCAACTGAACCATGCTTAGGTTAATGCCGATGAGCGCTTTTTTTGAAGCTTTATTTAGCTTAATATCTTTTTTCAGTAATTCAACCAAATAATCGCGGTTATACAACCCTGTCAAGCTATCATGCTCTTTATTATATTTTAGAGCATCTTCAATTGCCTTTCTATCCGATATATCAAGAACAATTCCTTCCAGCGCTTCAACATCACCGTCATCGTTATATATTCCTTGTCCCATCTCAAGAACCCATTTTCTCTCGCCGGTTGCAGTAACAATCTCGTACTCATATTTAAACGGCAGCCTTTTAGCAAGAATCCGTTTCCATTCATTCCATATGTCCTCGCGATATTCGGGAGAGATGAGATCGTTATAGGACAGGTCTCTGTTATACAGCAGACTTTCCGGGGAATAGCCCGTGAGGTCAAAGCAGCCGTTGGAAACATACTGCATTGTCCATTTATTGTCGTAATTGCATCTGTATGCAAGTCCCGGAAGGTGGTGAAGAAAAACGGACTTACTGCGCTCACTCTCTTTCAATGCCTTTTCAATCGCTTTACGCTCGGTAATATCCTGAACCAAGCAGATATGGTTGCATTGTTGATTATTTGAAAAAGTAAGCGGAGCAACAACCATATGTACCCAAACAGCAGAGCCGTCAGGCTTGATGTAACGCTTGTCCATCGAATAACTCTTGATTTTACCGGATTTGAGTCTCTTGAAGTTTTTTAAATCTTCTTTTAAATCATCCGGATGAGTTATCTTCGCCCAACCTAAACGTATCAACTCTTCTTTTGTCCTGCCTGTAATTTTTTCAAACGCCGGGTTGATTTTTAAAAAAGCGTCATCCGGATAGCTCGGCTCACAACTATGTGAAATTGCAATGCCGATAGGGGATTGGTTGAAAATCGCACCAAAGGTAAGTAACTGTTCATCCAACTGCTGCTCGGTTGCCTGCTCGGCCCGTAATAGTGCGGCATGGAGATCGATTCTGGCCTTAAACAAATCCTTATTAATCGGTTTGCGGATACAGTCTGTGGCACCAAGCTTTAAGCCCTTGACTTGATTATCCAACTCATCATAATTGGTCAATATTATAGTGCGCAGCTTGCTGAACCGCTCGTTTTCTTTTAAGGATTCGAGAATCTCAAACCCGTTCATATCGGGGGTAGTCAGATCAAGTATAATCAGATGTACATCATCATGGGCGCTAAGAACACGCATGGCTTCCACGCCGTCGCAAGCAGTCAATATGCGATACTCGTTTAAGCTGGTGTTTATGATTTCAATGTCCGATGCCAAGTCGCCGACCACCAAAATCCTAATCGGCATTCAAAGTCCCCCTTCTTTAACCAGTTCCGAACGGTTTAATTTACTAGCATACCGTTTTGTCCGCTTTATCCCGTAACATATATCCTTTAAGGATTATTATTACATAATACAAAATAATCATTTGCTTAACAGATAACTTCGGCCATGAAATATGCTGTTCTTAAAACACAAAACACCCTAAGATTAGAGTGCCTTGATTGTTTCTTGATTATTAATATTTGATAAATCTTTCACCCGGCACACCGCAGATTCTGCACTTATCCGGACGCACTTTTTCAATATTTCCGCAGACAGGGCATAGATAATAAAACACCTCTTCTGTCTGGTCAATGTTCTCAAGCGCGTCCTTATAAAGCCCGGCGTGAACCTCTTCCGCCTTCATAGCAAATTTAAAAGACATAAGAGCGGCCTTATTTCCTTCCGCCTCGGCTTCTTTCACGAAATCGGGATACATCTCCTTATATTCATAGGT
>LSQX01207382.1_pt1 | contig 10963 bp, 8 predicted proteins | sample 654561 | NCBI WGS metagenome assembly LSQX01 (sample SAMN04489861, study PRJNA283612) | anaerobic digester metagenome | isolation source: 4 biogas reactors fed with cattle manure at either 37C or 55C with and... | place: Denmark: Kongens Lyngby | collected 2014 | reverse complement strand
TCTTGTTTTTCTGAATTTCAAAATTGTTTTTGATTTTCGGGAAATAGAGAATTCCGGTGAGGTTAAACGGATAGTCCACATTCAGATGGATGTTGAACAGCGGTTCATCGGCAAGGGGATAAAGGCGGCGGTAAAAATTGAGGTAGTCCTCGTCTTTCAGGTCAGCCGGCATTTCTGTCCAGGCAGGTTTGGTGTCATTGATCTGGTTGTCCTCTCCGGTTTCAACTTCCTTCCCGTCTTTCCACTCTTTTTTCTTCCCGAACACAACCGGGACGGGTAAAAATTTGCAGTATTTATCAAGAATGGCCAGAATGGTCTGTTCGTTCAGGAATTCTTCGGAATCGCTGTTGATATACATGACGATATCGGTTCCCACCGCATCGCGCTCCGTTTCGGAGATGCTGTATTCGGGCGTGCCGTCACAGCTCCATTTCACAGCTTTGGCGCCTTCGCGGTAGGATTTTGTGATAATCTCCACTTTTTCGGAAACCATAAAGGAGCTGTAAAATCCAAGCCCGAAATGGCCGATGATTGCATTGGCGTCGTCCTTATATTTTTCGAGAAATTCATTGGCGCCGGAAAATGCAATCTGGTTAATGTACTTGTCAATTTCATCGGCAGTCATCCCGATTCCGTTGTCGGACACCGTGATGGTTTTTGCCTCTTTGTCAAGCTTAACGCTCACTTTCAGGTTGGTTATATCCCCTGAATATTCATCTTTTGATGCCAGTGTTTTGATTTTTTGTGTGGCGTCCACTGCATTCGACACAATTTCCCGCAGGAAAATATCGTGGTCGGAATAAAGAAATTTTTTAATGATTGGAAACAGATTTTCGCTGGTAACGCCAATTTTTCCTGTCTGCATATTCAATTTTTTTAAATGAAACTATTTTTATTAATCTGCCGCTTTTGGTCAAACCCTGTGCCATTCAGGGTCTCTGACGAATTGTCACGAAAAGGGGGACTCAATGCGCATGTTTGCGAGGTGGAATCATGGGCTTTGTCTGAAAGATTTACCTATTTTTGTTGACTTTAAAAAAAACAATAATCAATGATCGAAAAAAATTATTTCAACGTGTTCAGAAACACATTTTTCTCTTACTATTTCATTGCTTTTCTCTCCTTTCTGCTGTTTGCCTGTGGCAATAACCAAAATTTGGTGAACAAGGGGCGCAGCGACTACAAAATCTTTGTGTCGGAAAATGCGCAGGAATCTGAAAAATTTGCTGCCGGAGAGCTTCAGAAATACCTTGCTGAAATCAGCGGAGTCACTATTCCGGTAGTCAATAGTGCAAAAGAAGGTGACCTTCTGATTTATGTCGGTTTTGAAGATGCGCCGGCCACAGTTTTGGACAAGCTGAACCCTTCGGATTTTGAGAACGAAGAGTATATCATTCGTTCTTCGGGAAAAAATCTGCTGATTGCCGGCGGCGGTACGCGTGGTACGCTTTATGGTGTGATTGGCTACCTCACCGATCACTTAGGATGCCGGTGGTACACTGCCGGGGTGTCGAAAATTCCTGCTCTGGATGCCATTCCTCTTCCGGGCAGGGACGACCGGCAAAAACCGGCGCTGGAATACCGCGATACAAACTGGAAGGAGGCCAGAGATACGTCCTGGGTGATTCATAACCGGATGAACGGGACGAATATCGGTGAAGCTCTGGGTGGTGCCTACATCACCTATCCTTTTGTTCACACTTTTTATAATCTGGTCTCCCCGGAAAAATATTTTGCGACGCATCCTGAATATTTTGCCGAAGTGGATGGCCGCCGGGTAGGTGAAGATGCCCAGTTGTGCCTGACCAATCCTGATGTGGTGGATATTGCCACCGCAACGGTATTTGACTGGATTCAGGCGCACCCGGAAGCCAACGTGTTTTCTGTGGATCAGAATGACGGGCTGGGGTATTGTGAATGTGCAAATTGCCGTGCCCTTGACGAGCAGGAAGGCAGCCATGCAGGTTCGCTCCTGCATTTTGTCAATCAGATTGCCAGGCGCGTGGCAGTCGTTCATCCTGAGGTGAAACTGCAAACTTTGGCATATGCCTACACTGACGTAGCGCCCAAAAATATCAGGCCTGTTGAAAATGTGATGATCCGGCTGTGCCATTACGATTATTGTGCGGTTCATCCCATTGAAGCATGTGAAAGAAACCGCCCCTTTTTGGAACAGTTGCTGGCATGGAAGGAGATTGCACCCAACCGGCTCACCATTTGGGATTACAATACAAATTTCCGTTATTATTTGTTGCCTTTTCCCAATTTTGACTCCTTCACGCATGACATTAAACTGTATGTGGATCACGGAGTGAAAGGGCTTTTCATGGAGGGAAATGCAAATGGCAGCGGGGAGTTTGCCGAACTTCGCTCCTGGGTGATGGCACAGCTGATGTGGAATCCGGAGCAGGATGGCTGGAAGCTGATTGATGAATTTGTAAATGCGGTTTATGGCGATGCCGCGCCATATATTTCCGAATATATCAGCCTGTTGCACAAAGAATTGCCTCCCGAGTTCCGGTTGGGCATTTTTGCAGAGCCTTTTCAGACAAACTACTTAGGCAATGCAAACATGATTTCTGCCGACAGTCTCTTTTCGCTTGCCCGGGAGGCTGCCGGTGATGATGCAGGACTTCAAAACCGTCTGGAAAAGGCGTATTTGCCCCTCCTTTGGATCAAGCTTTTTTATGCCTGGCAAGGCGGAACATTTTATATCCCCAAAAATGAACTTCAGAAAACTACAATGGAATTCAAGGCATTGCTTGATAAATATAAAATTCCGAGAATCGTTGTGGATGAAAAATTGTCGGGAACCATCGATGAGTTTCTGGAACAGGTATTAACCGTTTCCGAAATCGAATTCTACACCGACTGGCAGGTGATTGGCCCGTTTGGCGATGAAGACCAGACCGGATTGAGAAAAGTTTTTCCGCCGGAGGAAGAATTTGACCTCCTGAAAGCATATCCGGGGCAGGGAGGCCGCGAGGTGAGATGGCAATCTCATCAAAATAACACTACGGGCTATGTCGATTTTAATGAAATTTTCGGATATTCTGAATTTGCACTGGCTTATGCACACCGGATTATTTCACTGCCTGAAGCGCAGACTGTAAAATTCGGAGTGGGCAACAACGACGGAATCCGGATATGGATTAACGGAAAGCTGGTTTTTGAACAGGCAGAAGCAGCCATCGGGCCAAACCGGAATACGTTTACTGCCGCTCTCAATGAGGGGGAGAATACAATTCTGGTTAAACTGGATCAACTCCGGCATGGATGGGGTTTTTACTTCACCAGACTGGATTAAACCCATAAAAACAGAGCGATTAATATTAGAGGGGTGAATAAAAAAAGCCGGTTGGATTTCAATCCAACCGGCTTTTTTCATGATGCTTGTGCAATGAATTAGCTTCCTAAAACAGCATTGCAGGCTTCAAGCAGTTTCTGGGCATTTTGATTTGCTTCGTCAAGCGCTTTGGCTTTACTGAGAATTTCAACCGCTGCTTTGAACTCTTTTTTTGCTTTTTCCACTTCGGCAGTGTAAGCATCATCTGCTGTGGTAATTGCTCCGTCGCTCACCTTCTTGTTGGCGGCTGTTAGAACGGCCACGCCTTTTTTATACAGCTCATTTCCTTCGGAAACATAAACTCCGGCAAGCGCCTTTGAAAACCTGTCATCAGCGGCAAATTTTTCAACGCCCTCTTCAAGCGCTGCTTTGTATTCGTCCAGTTTATTCTGCTTGCGCAGGGTGGCTGCTTTGTAATAAAGTGCAGTTTCGCCCCGGAAACCGTTTTCCACACTTTTGCTGAAAAGCTCAACTGCTTTATCAAGCATTTCGCCACGGTAGGCGGCAATGGCTGCATTATACACCAGCGATGCCGTATCGTCCGGCGATGTCGCAATAGCCTGTTCATAACTGGCAACCGCATTGGCATAATCTTCATTGTCGTTATAAGCCAGCGCTTTATATTCATAGCACTTGGAGACATTGACACCCGCTTCAATTGCCTTGTCAAAATATTCGAGCGCGCCTTTCAGGTTGTTGGCCTTATACGCAGCAAAACCAATATTGAAGTTAATTGCAGGCTCAACTTCCAAATCACCAAGATTTTTCATTGCATCGTCAAAAAGAGAAAATGCTTTGGCATATTCTTCAGCTTTCAGGGCCTCATTTCCCTGATTAATCTTTTCGGCTGCATCCTGCGCAAAGGAAAAAACCGAGAACAGGAGAGAAACCATTACTACTAATACTCTTTTCATCTTTAAAAATTTTTAATTATCTGTTTAATATGTTAAATTATCAGTTTGTTCTGTTTGAAAAATTCAAAAATAGTAATATTGATTAAAATTCCTACTAATAAATCTTTCAGGCAACTGAAAAAAAACCGAAGAGGGCCATCACAACTTCTCTGCCATTCTAAAAATTACCGTATTAGTTATTTTTTATAAAATGTGTAATTTATTGATTCTTAGTGTCATATGGTATTGACTTAGAAGTTTATGGATTTGAGCCTGAAAAGAAGTTTTGCCAATTCCCGGGAGAAATAAAAAAGAAACTTTTCACTGTTCTCCATGGATTCTTTCAGCGGGAGTGGTCCGGGAACAAAACTGAAAATCCCGTCAAATGCCGCTGAAGCATCATTTTCCACAGCGCCGCCAATGGCGATGACAGGTTTTCCTGCCATGTGCGCCCAATCTGCAACTGCTTTCGGCGCCTTGTCGCTGAGGGTCTGGTGGTCAATTTTCCCTTCTCCGGTAATGACAAGGTTAGCCCATTCAATCTCTTTTTCAAAATGGAGCTTTTTTAAAATAAATTCGGCGCCTTTGACAATTTCAGCGTTGAAGAATGCCAGTAACGGCAGTGCTGTGCCGCCTGCTGCGCCTGCTCCTTCCAGGGTTGCCAGTTCTTTGTTGGTTTCGGCCTCCAGAAGACTTACCCAATTTTTCAGCCCGTTTTCCAGAATCTGAACCATTTCTGGAGTGGCCCCTTTTTGTGGACCAAAAACAGAAGCGGCGCCGTTTGTTCCCAGTAACGGATTGTCCACATCGCAGATAATTTTCAGGGTGAGATGATCCGGGATTTCCCCTTTTTGGATTTTCTTAATCTTTCCGGTATTCCCGCCATTTCCCGGCAGCAGATTGCCGGCTTCATCTGAAAAGGAAAAACCCAGCGCTTCGAGCATTCCGGCGCCCCCGTCAACGGTTGCGCTGCCTCCGATGCCTAACAGAATTTCGGTGCAACCCAGTGCTATGGCGCGGGCAATCAGCTGTCCTGTTCCGAAAGAAGAGGCTTTCAACGGATTCAACTCATAATTTTTCAGCAGTTTAATGCCCGAGGCATCTGCCATTTCAATGATTGCCGTTTTGCCTGCCAGGGCAAATCTTGCACTGATTTCCCGTCCAAACGGATCGCGGACTTTGTGAAAAACCGTTTTGGCTCCCAGCGCCTGAGCCAGAACTTCACCCGTAAAATCTCCACCGTCAGCCACAGGTATTTTGCGTATTGAAAAACCGGAGGAGACATCCAGAAATGCCTTTTCAACCACATCGGCAAACTTTGCCGCAGTGAGGCTTCCTTTCATGGAGTTGGGCGCTACAAGTATATTCATTTTTTAATGTTTATGTTTTTCCGCGTGTTACCGAGACCACACCTTTCACCTTTTTCATTTTGTGAATCAGAAATTCGAGGTGTCCCAGGTTGTAAACGGATAATTTCAATACGCCTTCAAATTTTCCACGGTTGGTGGAAACGTTGATTGACCGGAGGTGGGCGCCGGTATCTTTGGCTATGATATGTGAAATCTCTGAAATGATTCCTTTCTCATCCACGCCCGAAATGTGCAGCGTAGTTAAAAAAGCGCCGGGACTTGCCGTCTCTTTCCATTTGGCTTTGATGATCCGGTAGGGAAAACGCTCCTTCATTTGCGGCGCATTCGGGCAATTGTTCCGGTGAACTTTTATCCCGCTGCGGATGGTGACAAATCCGAAGATGGAATCTCCAAACACCGGATTGCAGCAACGGGCCAACTGAAAGTTGAGGTTTTTTATGTTGTTGTCAATGATGAGGTAGTCGCCTTCGCCGTCAAAAGTAAAATCCTGCATCTCTTTTGCCGGAAGCAGCTCTTCAATTTTTCTGCGCGAGGTCTCTTCTTCAGGTTTTTCAGTGAAAAGAGACTTTATCTCCAGCGGTTCAATTTTGCCTGTGCTCAGTTCGTAATATAAATCGGCTGCAAGTTTGAACTCATATTTTTTCAGGATTTTCCGGATTGCCTCATCGTTGAGTTCCAGTTTCCAGTTCTTAAATTTACGGACTAAGATTTCGCGCCCCTGTTCGGCGGATTTCCTTTTTTCCTCATTCAGGCTTGCCCTCACTTTACTGATAGCTTTGGAGGTAACCAGAAAATCGAGCCAGTCCATTTTGGGTTTCTGGTTGTTGGCTGTGTCAATGACTACGTGGTCGCCATTTTTCAGTTTGTGTTTCAGGGTGACTTTTTTTCCGTTCACTTTTCCGCCAACGCATTTATCGCCTAATTGTGAATGAATTGCATAGGCAAAATCCAGCAGCGTGGAGCCTGCGGGCATTTTCTTCAGATCTCCTTTGGGCGTGAATACGAATGTTTCATCTTTATAAATATCCAGGCTGAGGTGCTCCATGAAATCAATGACATTGAGGTCGGGATTTTCCAGAATCTCCCGGATTTCTGCCAGCCAGGTGTCAAACCCTGAACTTGCTTTTCCGCCTTTGTATTTCCAGTGGGCTGCCAGTCCCTTTTCTGCCACTTCATCCATCCGCTTTGTGCGGATCTGCACCTCCACCCATCGCTCTTTCGGTCCCATCACCGTGGCATGGAGCGATTCATAGCCATTCGATTTCGGGATGGTTATCCAGTCGCGCATCCGCTCCGGATTTGCCTGATATTGTTCAGATACCACAGAATATGCCGTCCAGCAATCTGATTTTTCATTTTCGGGTTTTGAGTCGAGTACAATGCGAATGGCAAATAAATCCATCACCTCATCGAATGTGACATTTTTTTTCTGCATTTTATTCCAGATGGAGTTGATGGATTTGGTCCGTGCCTTCATTGAAAACTGAAACCCGCGGTTTTCAAGAATCTTCTGAACCGGTTTTACAAATTCGGCGACAAAATCATCACGCTCAACGCTGGTTTCATTCAGCCGCCGGACCACATAGCCGTAACCTTCCGGGTTCTGGTATTTCAGGCAGAGGTCGAGCAGTTCGGAATTGAGCGCATAAAGTCCCAGGCGGTGCGCAAGCGGCGCGTAGAGGTGTGAAGTTTCATTGACCAGCAGCGGACGGACGGACTCGTCATACAAATCGAGGTGCCTCATCATGTGCAGCCGGATTGCCGCTTTGACCAGGATTACACGGACATCGCCGGCAAGGGCGATGAGCAGTTTTCTGTAATTTTCGGGGTGAAGTTCCACGGTGTCGGTGCCCAGCGCATTGATTTTTGCAATGCCCTGAAGAATTGAATGGACAGGTTTGCCAAATGTTGCTTCAATTTTGTGGTCATCAAAGCTTTGCCCGATCTCTTCATACACAAGGTTGTGAAGTAACCCGGAAATTACGGAATCGGGACCTAACCCGATTTCAACGGCAATAATGGCAGCGGCAGCCAGAGAATTCTCCAACATGTATTCCCCCGTTTTGTGCTGCCTTTCCGAATATATTTCCTGTGCAAACCGGAATGCTTCATCCAATCGGTTCAAAGCTTCCGATTCCCAGTTTTTCCGGCAATATTCCCGTAACTGTTCATATTGCCTTATGGTATGTTCCATTGTTCCCATAAAATAAAAAAGGCTGCACCCGGCAGCCTTCAGATTTTTTTATATTTATTTATCATTATTACGTAGCTGCCTGCGTTTCATCTGCAAAGATACGTTTTCTTAATTCACGGTCGAGCATGAACAGGCCGTTTCCTTTGGCTTCGCCATCAATCAGCTTCAGGCTGTCAATAATTTCCCGGATACTGGCTTCTTCCTCAACCTGCTCATCAATAAACCATTGCAGGAAGCTGGTAGTGGCATGGTCGCGTTCTTCTTCGGCAATATCCACCAGATTATTTATCATTTTCGTTACGTGTTGTTCATGCTCCAGGGATTGCTGTGCCACTTCCAGAACACTGTCGAACTCCACGGGCATCTGGTCGATGCTTTTGAGTTCAACCTTGTTGCCCCGTTCAATTATATATTTGAAAATTTTATTGGCATGGGTCAGTTCTTCCTGATATTGTATATACATCCAGTTGGCAAAACCGGGTAACCCTTTGTTTTCAAACCATGAAGACATGGACAGGTAGAGCAGTGCAGAATATTGTTCTGCATTAATTTGCTCGTTGAGCGCTTCCGTTACTTTTCTTTTTAACATGTTGTGTAAATTTTGGATTAAAGAAAAATTTCAAGAGAATTATTATTTAAAATGCTCAAAGTCAAACTTCAGTCATTTTGAAAAATATAACATTTTGTCAATAAATTATGTTTTCTGAAAAACCGGGTTTTTCTGTCCCTTAAAAGACTAAAAAGTATGTTTAACAATTAGTTCACATATTATTATGAAGCCTGATAATAGCCATAGAAAAACTTTATCCTCTTTAGTTTTTGTATATTTGCGCCCTTAATTTGAATGCCCTTTTATCATTGAAAAAATACAAAATAGCTATGAAAATATTTCTTATTCCTGTTGAAGTGATAAAAAGGTTATTTCCTTTCATTTACATTTCCTGTTTAAACGAAACCAAAAAAACAAGAATTTCATAAAAACAATTTTGAAAAATATATTCAGATGAAAAGTATTAAGTTCGTAAGTGCGGAGGAAGCTGTAAAGGTTATTAAATCCGATGACAGGGTTCATTTGCACAGCGTGGCTGTTACGCCGCATCCGTTGATTAATGCCATGTGTGAGCGTGGCCGGAAAAAAGAGTTTAGAAATGTCCGCATTCAGCACATTCACACCGAAGGGCCTGCACCTTATGCAGACCCCGAATTTGAAGGAATATTCCAGTTGGAATCATTTTTTGTAGGGCATAATGTGCGCAAGCAGACTCAGGCCGGTTTTGCAGATTATATCCCGGTGTTTCTTCAGGAAACCCAGCGTCTTATCCGTGAGGGATACCTGAAGGTAAATGTTGCCATGGTTCAGGTGTCGGTGCCCGATAAATTTGGATACACTTCCTTGGGTACTTCAGTGGAGGCTTCGCTTGCGGCAGTGGAAAAAGCAGATACCGTGATTGCCATTGTAAACCCGAATGTGCCGCGTGCATTTGGTGATGCCATGATTCACATCAACGACATTGATGTTTTTGTGGAAGACAACAGTGAGTTGGTTGTTGCAGAGCCCGGACCAATCAGCGATATCGACCGGAAAATCGGAAGCTATGTTGCCGAGCTGGTGGAAGACGGCGCCACCCTTCAGATGGGTATCGGGGCAATCCCGAATGCGGTGCTGACCATGTTGGGCAACCACAAAAACTTAGGGGTTCATTCGGAAATGTTCTCCGACGGAATTCTCCCGCTGGTGGAAAGTGGCGTGGTAAACGGAAAAAACAAAAAGATTGACAACGGCAAAATGGTGGCCACTTTCCTGATGGGCTCCAAAAAGCTGTACGATTTTGTACATGACAATCCGGGAGTACTTATGAAAGATGTGAAGTACACAAACCGGGTGAGTGTGATTGCCCAGAATCCAAGAGTAACTGCCATCAATTCCGCGTTGCAGGTGGATATTACCGGGCAGGTTTGCGCCGATTCACTGGGAACCATTTTCTATTCGGGCGTTGGCGGGCAAATTGACTTTTTGCGCGGCGCTTCGCTCAGCAGCGGCGGGAAACCGATCATCGCCATGCAGTCGGCTACAAATAAAGGAATCAGCAAAATAGCTCCGATTCTGACGCCGGGCTCCGGCGTGGTCAGCACCAGAGCCAACATTCACTGGCTGGTGACCGAATACGGGGCCGTTAATCTCTACGGACGCACTTTGCAGGATCGTGCAAAACTGATTATGTCAATTGCTCATCCTGATGCACGTGAAGAGCTTGACAGGGCTGCCTTTGAAAGATTTGGCCCGCATTTCCATTTCGTTTCGGGAAAACAGGAAAACGATTAATATAAAATAGCAGAAACATGAAAATTTCACATATTGAACATATCGGTATTGCCGTGAACAGCCTTGATGAGGCAATCCCGTTTTATGAAAAAGTTCTGGGTTTGAAATGCTATGCCGTGGAAGAGGTGCAGGATCAGAAAGTGAAGACTGCCTTTTTTATGGCGGGGCAAACCAAGATTGAGCTTCTGGAATCCACCGACCCGGAAGGCCCGATTGGAAAATTCATTGAAAAGAGAGGGCAGGGAGTCCATCACATTGCCTATGCAGTAGATAATGTGGATAACGCGCTGAGCGAACTGGAAAGCAAGGGGGTGCGTCTGATTGACCAGAAAAGCAGAAAGGGCGCCGAGGGATTGAATATCGGTTTTTTGCATCCAAAATCAACCTTGGGCGTATTGACCGAATTGTGCAGCAAATAGAAAATCAATAGAAATCGTTTAATATGAGCACACAGGATAAAATTATAAAATTGATTGAATTACGGGCTGAAGCTAAACTTGGAGGAGGCATCAAGCGAATTGAAGCACAGCACCGTAAAGGGAAATTTACCGCACGTGAGCGCATTGAAATGCTGCTCGACGAGGGAAGTTTTGAAGAGTTTGACATGTTTGTGACTCACCGCAGCACCAATTTTGGTATGGAAAAAAAGAAAATCCTTGGTGATGGTGTGGTTACGGGACATGGAACCATTGATGGCCGCGTTGTTTATGTTTTTGCTCAGGACTTTACCGTTTTTGGTGGGTCATTGTCGGAGACTATGGCTTTGAAAATATGCAAGATGATGGATATGGCTATGAAAATGGGATGCCCGGTGATTGGTATTAACGATTCGGGTGG
>LSQX01203552.1_pt2 | contig 10963 bp, 10 predicted proteins | sample 654561 | NCBI WGS metagenome assembly LSQX01 (sample SAMN04489861, study PRJNA283612) | anaerobic digester metagenome | isolation source: 4 biogas reactors fed with cattle manure at either 37C or 55C with and... | place: Denmark: Kongens Lyngby | collected 2014 | reverse complement strand
CGTCCTTTTCCCGAGCTTGGATTCGATCCTGAGATTGTACCTTGGACGCTTGAGATGCTTATCTTTCCCACTTTTTTATTTTCTCTTACCTTTGATGATTCCGTACTGCCCTGATCAGAATTAAAAGCATCAAGCATAGATTATCTTTCTCCAATTGTAGGATAGGAAAAATTTGTCTATACTGATGGATATGCAAACACTTTTGGAATCAGAATATCTATGGCCACTACTGGTAATTGTCATCGGGACATTAGCATTGCTTTTCGTAAATATCTTCCTGAAGCGACGGATCAGTACTCTGGAGGGAAAGAAACAGCAAGGGGTAAGAATGCCCCGCTTGAATTTCCTCAGGTTCTTCCAACGCATAGCAGTGCCGCTGGCTTTCCTAGGATTGCTTACCATAGCCACCGAGATGATCTCATTCAATGAAAAAATCCAGAATATTGTAAAGACCGGACTCTCGATAGTCATGACCATCATCATCATCCGTTCACTCAACAAATCCCTGGAATTGGCATTCTCACGCTACTTTGAACATGAATGGACCGATGACACCCGAGAGAAAAACCTCAGGCCACTTTTATCCCTGTTCAAATTCATTCTCTGGACCCTGGGCATAATCTTCCTTCTCGCAAACCTCGGCCTGGATGTCTCCACAGCCATTGCAGGGCTTGGGGTTGGGGGTATCGCCGTTGCCATTGCCGCCCAAGGTATTCTTGGAGACCTGTTCAGCTACCTCGTCATATTTTTCGACAAGCCGTTTGAGTTGGGAGATTTCATCGTCTTCGGAGACAAGTCAGGCGTTGTCGAACGTATCGGGATCAAATCAATCCGCATCAGGGTGCTGTCCGGAGAGCTTCTCATCATCGCAAACTCCGACTTGAACGCAGCCAGAGTCCATAACTACAAGCAGATGCTACAACGAAGGGTGTTGTTTACTGTAAGGATTGCCTATGAGACCCCCGCAGACAAGGTTGAAAAAATCCCTACCATCATCAAGGATGTCATCGGTTCGGTAGAAACTATCGAAGGTGTCATTTTTGACCGCTCCCATTTCAATGCCTTTGGGGAATACTCTCTCAATTTTGAGACGGTCTACTACGTCCCAACCAATAACTACAGAATCTTCATGGATACCCAACAGGAGATCTACAACAAGATATTCAGGACCTTCAAGGAAGAGGGGATCAAGTTTGCCTACCCCACACAGCTGCTCTATACGATGGATGGAACAACCAGCCCGATCACAACAGGTGTGCTCCCTGGCCCAACTACGAAATAGCCCCCCATCCCTGCTTCTAGCATGGGCTTCTTGTCAAGCATATCCTCAAAGAGACCTCCCTGCAGATTGAAAGGCCCTAATATCAGACTCACCCAATCCTCTTGGCAGGCATGGTGAATCTCCAGTCTCTTAAAAGGACCTATGGGTCCCCAAAAAAAGACCTGTACTCCCATGCGCCCTGCCCTTCTCACGTTTATACCGAAAGCTGACAGCAAGGCCTCCACGCACCCTCTAGCCAGCTTACAGTTGAAATATGTGAAGATAGTGATAGTGGACGACCAGAGACTTCAAGAAACGGGTTGCTTGGTAGAAAATTACTTTCGTAAACTTTTTACTTGTAGTTGCACGTCCCATTCTGTACAATCTACAAAACCAGACTGAATTTGGAATTAGAGAGAATTCTAGAAAAGGTGAGATCGGCCAAACCAGAGAACCGCCTTTTCCCATGAAGATCCGCGAAAGGATGATTTTCCCAAGAAAACAAGTTTTAAAGCAGAGGCATGTCTGTGGTTTTAACCCTGAAGACATGTACATTCTCACCCTTCGTTATTGATATTGACTCCCCTGGCCTTACCAAATAACACAGAGTGATACATATGATATGTACTGTCTGATAGTAAAGGAGTGTTTCTTATGAATGACCTAATGGTCAACCTCTTCCGAGGTAGCGTCTCGTCTGTCATGAATGTAATACTCCTGTTCACTCTGGCACGTTCCAGGTTTGACCGTAAAATAAATATCATGGTGGCTGCCTTTGTCTTTGCCCTCAACATACTCAGCACCATCTGGTTTTACTTGTATGGGGATCTTACCGGACTTTCCCGGTTCAATCTTGTAATCTTTCTTATTGTCGGACTGGCCCTCAAGCCCCTGACAAAGTTAAATTTCATGCAGTGGTGCTTCACTTTCCTCACGATCATCAATATTTCAATGATGATTATTGTTTCCAGTTTTCATCTGAGCAGATTATTGCCAATGCCCCAGTATTCCAACACCATCCTTAGGTTTATACTGTACGTAATAGTCATATACATCTCTCAACGGCACCTACTCCCCCTGTATCGGTCCATTGTCAAGAACTGGCAGATATTCTCAGCTCTGGTAATCTGTATCTTTCTCAATCTAGGCTATTTCTTTTATGCCACGGATGACATCCAGAACACCCTTACGATAAACAAATGGCCCTTACTATTGTTGGTAGCGCTATCTTTGGTTGCATACGGGACAGTTTTCTATTCCATGAAAAGATTTATAGCAATTACCGAACTGGAATGCGAAAACTTGAAGATCCAGGATGAATCGGGACGGCTTTACAAAGAAACCATGAAACTGGAGAAGTATGCAAATTATGATACATTGACCGGGCTACCCAACAGGAGATTCTTTTTCGAGAGACTGAAAAAAATGGTTGAGGAGAGTGAAAGAATCTCCTGTCAGTCGGCAATCCTTTACATAGACCTGGACGCATTCAAGGATGTGAATGATACCTACGGTCATGAAGTTGGGGATAGTGTCCTCATTACAGTGGGAAACACTTTGTTGAAGTGCATCCAGAAAACAGATTTTGCAGCACGGCTGGGAGGCGATGAGTTTGCAGTACTTATTCATGATATCGAGGATGTGCCGGCTGTCGAGCATCTGGCAAAGAAGATTCACAAGGCGTTACAGGAAAACATGTCCATTGATACAGTCGAGTGTAAAATCAATTCTTCCATCGGCATTGCTGTCTATCCCGAAGACGGCAAGGATAGCGAAACACTGATAAGGCACGCCGATTCAGCAATGTATGCGATCAAGAAGAATGGAAAAGGAGGCGTGAAAAAATTAACGGCCTTCAGGACTAATCCGTACAGAATCGTTTTCCAATCGTCGCTTTTCAGTCATCACGCTCTTTGCAAGAAACAAATTGTTTTGCAAAATGGTATGATGAGCATACCAATCCGAACGCTCTATTGCCCGACAGCTTAAATTCAGAGCTTTCATTCTAAACATCTTAACGAGAGAACTGTATCCTGAGAGAGATGACCCGTCCTATCCAAAACCTTTGCTTACAACATCCCTTCTGTAAAAGAAAAAGAATATCTTTTCACTTCTATGATTGAGAACCGCCTTCTTATTTGGTAGGATAGAGGCGCGGAGGACTTGATGAACAATTTGAATATGGCAGTCATCTCATTGGGCGGATCGATCATTGCACCGGATAAGGTGGATGTAACCTTTCTCAAGGAATTGAACAAGAACTTGAGAGAATATCTTAAAAAGGATAAAAGCAGAAAACTCATCCTGGTTTGTGGCGGCGGAGCCCCTGCACGGATCTACCAACAAGCCCTCAGGGAGATCATAGCTGATGCCCCCAGCGAAGAGCAGGACTGGCTTGGCATCAGAGCCACCCACATCAACGCACAACTGCTCAAGGCCATGTTCAGCGACCTCTGTACCGATAACATCATCACCGACCCTACAGGGCACATTAACTTCAAAGGCCAGGTTCTGGTGGCAGCTGGTTGGAAACCGGGTTTCTCCACTGACAATGATGCAGTCATCCTCGCAGAACGCTTCCTTGGCAAGACAATCATCAACCTCTCAAACATAGCCAAGGTCTACACGGATGATCCCAAGAAAAATCCAGATGCAAAACCTCTTGATACCATCAGCTGGGATGAGTTTAAGGTTTTGGTAGGAAGCACATGGGTTCCAGGAAAAAACACACCTTTCGATCCCGTTGCCAGCAAGCGCGCTTCCAAGCTAGGGATGCAAGTCATATGTGCTGATGGAAGAAACATAGAGAACACCATGGCTATTCTCAACAAGAAAGAGTTTGTAGGGACTGTCATCGGATAAGTATTGCGAATCACAGCTTTAGCAGAAAGCAGATTTCAGCTCACCAGCAAAAGAGACCCTTCGAGAAGAAGAAAGGTCTCTTTTTGTCTTGTATCTTCCTAATGGGTCTTTCAGCCAGGAAGAGGTAGCGGCCAACAGCAGGACCAACTTCCCGACCAGATCCGCCGTATCATGAAATTGCGGCGGGGAAACTGCTAATCTTTTCCCACAAGTTCTGCAGCAGGTCAAAATAGCTGGGCTTAATGTCGGCCGGCTTCACGTTTTCCGAATAATACGCTCTTAGCCTATCCTTCTGCGCTTTTGTCAGATCACACAAAAACTTCATCACAGGCCTGTTGCCTTTTTTATCAATCGACCTCTTGCCTTGCCCTAGGGTCTCATCCAGTCCCAATTGCAAAAAACTGTCGTACAGATAGTCCTCAACCGTTTGGTCATTTCCACCCCCCAGATCCTCTATTGTGTACCAGTTTTCAGACTGATATCCTTTTTCCCGCTGATATGAGTTGCGAGCACTGGTTGCAGAGGTATCGGAAGATGAGAAGATGAAAATATTTTTCCTGGCAAGCTGGATAATAGGGGTAATCTGCCTGAAGCTAGAGGTATCACAAACATAGGCCGTTCCGACATCCTTGAAGTTTTTGTACAATCCTACATTTTTATTGTTTTTTTTAGAAATTGCTGTCTGGAAAATACAATGGTCGGACCATCCTTCGAACAAGAGATTGTTAGGTCTGAGCTGCTCAAAAATTGAGGTACCGACAGCATGCAAAAGAACTTCATCTTTGATATACATGGAGTTTTTGGTCTCTTTGAACTGGGTGACATCTTTTGTTTTTGTGACAATTACATGCCTATCCAATCTTTCCCTGTCTACCATGAATGGACTATGGGTTGAATAGAGCACAAGATTCTTTTCTGATATCTTTAGAAGCTCATCTCGCAAGTGCCTCGCCCCACTTGGATACAAGCTGTTATCGGGCTCATCTATCACCAGTAGCTTGTTTGCTATTTTTCCCGTATCAACCTGTGAGGAAAGCATCAGGAGGATACTTACAAATCTCTTGAACCCATCACTGCGTTCCGAGAAATTGTATTTAGCCCTCTCTTGCATCTTTATTCGTAACAGATCGCCATCTGAACTTACAAGAATCTTTGTTCCCTTGAGGTGGGGCCATTTCTTTGCAAATTTCCTTGTGGCGACTACAGACACCCGTTCCAGCAAGTTCTCGTAATCCCCATCCGTTTCCTCAGCATCCCTGAATGCCTGATCGATATCTGAAACCATTGCAAGTTCAAATATGTTCCTGAGGGGAACCGATACTGCGGGAGAGGATCTGAAAGTACTGATCGGGATCGAATCGGGTAAGATCAATGTGTCGGAATAGTTCCAAAAGACTACTCCGGTCTTATTTTTATGGAAATAGAGGGCAACTTCATTTTTTATGATTTGCAACAAATCCTTACTGCCGACTTCTTTTGAATTGGTATTCTTATCTGTAACACTAAGAATGCCTGAAGTGCCTGTTTCCACCGTATCGGGGCCTTTAGATTTCCTTGGGCCGACAGACACTGATAGAGCTCGTGTTAATGCAAACGGATCGCCAGATCGTTCCTCTTCAGCAAAGTACAACTCTCCCTGTGCTGTAAGTATGTCGAAAACATAATTGATCTGGGTAAGATATTCCGTGCAGTACTGCCGTAAAGAGAGTGATCTTCTGTTTTTGTTAATTATCGGGGAGTTTGGGTCCGTTGATATCCTGGATACAATCCTTATCATCTCATCTACAGGTAAGCTAAAGGTATATTTTATGTAATACTCATTCTTGTTTGGAAGGGCCTCCCCTGCAAGAACCTTCCTCTTGTCCTTGGCAGTAAAAGGGTAAACCTCTTGGTTGAGCCCTCCTGCAATGGCTTTCAGGGCATTACTCTTGCCAGCCTCATTCTCACCCACCAACACCATGCAATTATGCTTGAACTGGATCGTTTGGTCTTTTATTGATCTAAAGTTACATATTCTAACTGAATTGAGTTTCATTTATTCCCTCGACATCTTACGCCGTTATCCGATTTACACCTTGACAAGATAGCTCAGACAAACTCACTGACCCCAATGACAGAGCCACTGTACGGGTATTAGCCTTGAAAACCACATGGATATTTCTATCGAGGCATTATATTTCTTGAAACCTCAAGCTCCATTATTCGGGTTGTCATCCTCTTAACATAGGCGGCCTACTGAAGCGTGTGGCACCAGCAGTCCGCCTACAAAAACATAGAATATTTCTTTTACATCGCTCTTACTTACCGCCCCTCATTGCTATGATAGAGTTGTTCAGACGTCCTCTGATTATTGCTTTATAACGGAACGATTGGGTGTAGGATTCCGCTTCTGGGTACTCCGAGAAAAACTCGTCGGGAGTATCGAAAGTCCCAATGTCTTGTTCTATGGCTTTGTTCTGCACATAGGTATGGCTCTCCCTCCATCTGTTTTCAGGATTCTTGAAATTGAGAACCGCAATTCCGAACCCGTAAAAACTCCCCATGTAGTCGGGAAATCTCTGCTGCAATTTCAAAAGATAGGACTTGTCGATGATGTGACCCTCAAGAGCAAGCCACTTGCCTTTGAACTGTATCTCCACCCAGGCATGATAGGATTGATTTCTTGCAATCCTATAGCTGGCACCTTGCAGGAGACCTCTGAATATGACTTTGCTGATAGTCATTGCATGATACCGACAGGGGATTCCAACCGCCCTGAGGAGAGCCATGAGAAGAGTTGTCTTGGTAAGGCAGTTCCCGCACCTCAAAGCAAGGACCCGGGAGGCTTGTACGGCATAGGATTCCGTATGTCCATATTCGATATCATCCCTTACAAAGGAGTAGACTGCATTCACCAAGTCTGTCTGTTTAGTAATGGAATGCCACCCGTTTCTTGTAATGAGCTCAGAAATGATCGGGTCCTTGTAGTCCAGAAGAGGGCTTGTCTCCAAGTAGCGTGAAATTTCCTGTTCTTGTTGTAACATCATTCCCATAGTATGTTCCTCACAAAAAGAAACCTGCGGGCAGGCCAGAGGGATGGCCTACCCGTAGGAAAGCTTTTTTGCGTTGCTCGTTGCGAAATCATATTCTTCCAAATAGAGTCCATATTGATATTTTTTCACAAAAATCTGAAATGCTAAGTAAGGGATTGGAGGGGTGAAATAATTGCCCTGGAGATATTTGACTTTGTGTGTTTTAGCAACGGCCATCTGCTCCTTATTCTCAATTCCCTTGGCATGAATTTCCACATCATGGTCATACGCCATCGAAACTAAAGAGGGGTAGAAAATCGAATCAGGTGAAGGGACATCCAGATCTGCATCCGCATTTCGGGAATAATCCAGCTTTATCGTGTTGTATTGATTTTGAAACAAACTCTCCAGGTCAAACGCCTGCCGGTTAAATATGTCCAGAGCGACCCGTACCGAGCGTTTCTTTAACTCCCGGAGATTCATGCTCAACCAAGGGTTGGACAGGGCCTCATCCTTGATATCAAGTTCGATATCTCCACTGTTTATTCCATACCTAGCTGCCATATCAACCAGGTCTTGAGCCGATAAGGTTTCCAAGGTTGAAACGCTGATATTGATGATAATTCTAAAGTTTGCTTGAACAAGGCTCTCTTTATGAAGTTTTTCCGCCGCCTCAAAAGTTTTTTCTATCATGATGATATCAATTCGTTCCATACAGCCCATTTCAAAAGCGATATCCTTGAATATCCGAGCATCCAGAATCCGAACCCCTCCCAGCTGCCAACGGGCAAGACTCTCCATCCCTATGACTTTATAACTGTCACTTTCAATGATAGGCTGGAAAAAAGGAGTGAATTCGCTCTCCCAGTTCTTTTTCAGAAACCCTTCGATACACTCTTCACTATTCAATTTTTTTGCTCTGATGGATTCATCGGAGACCAAATATCTCCGTTTCTCCATTTGGGCATTTTTCATTGTAAAATAAGCCAGCTCAATGAGATCATCCAAGCACCGTGCCTGATACCGGATACCTGAGGAAGCGGTTCCCTAAGTGAGGGGGACTACACGTAAGGCGGCTTTATTCGCAGGTGTGATCAAGGAAGAGAGCATCAGAGAGACATAGTTTGAAATCCTATCCAGATATACATTTCGCTCATCATAATTCCCGGCCTTGTCAAGCTCAAACTCTTTTATGACAACAAATTGATTCCGAGAAATCCTACAGACATGCTCCTTCCCAAAGTATGAGTCCTACCGATTATGGGCACTATCCAGCATGGCATCCATGCCTGAGTGATCCAACACTTCCTGAAAACACCCTTGAGGGACTGATTCAAGAAACAAACAATACATCTCCCCTATCTGCTCTTCACTCAGGCGAGCCAATTCAGCAAAGGGGCGGACGATCTCAAAAGGTTCCCTTTTCCTATAAGAATTGAACATAAAAAAAAGTGAGAAAGCTAAGCAACCTAAGCACCCAAGGTACAACCATATGATCAAATCCATGCTCAGGAATAGTACGGGAAGGATAAAACAGAAGCAAAACAAGATGCAGAACAATCCTTTTCTTCTCATACCTAACTTACCTTTCTCACAAGTTTATATCTCATCTCTTTTCGATAAAGAAAGCACCCCTTGTGTTGGGAAAAAGCACCCAATGACCCTTCTGCATCTGAGTTATCAGGTGCAGAAGTACCTCACATCAAATCATCTCAATAGTGCCTTTAGTAAAACTCAATCGGTTGGCTTTACAAAATAACTACCGCGATTCTTTAACAGCAATTTAGTACCTTCAACCACAGCAGTCAAAGGGCGCTTTGATAGGGTGAAATCCATACCGATGCGTTTATGGAAAAACTCATCAACTCCATCGATGAGGGCTCCCCCGCCGCTGATCAGGATGCCTTTCACAATGATGTCAGCAGAAAGTTCCGCGGGGGTCTTCTGAAGCACTTTCAACACCAGACTGGCAATTCCTTCAAAGGGAACAGTAAGCACATCACGGATCTCATTCTCATAAATGGTTATCTTCTTCGGAAGGCCACTTACCACATCCCTGCCACTCACATAGGTGGACCTGGGGTTCTCCAAGGTCTCCCGCAAGGTTCCAATTTCCGCCTTGATCCTCTCTGCGGTCTTCTTACCGATAAGGAGCCCATGATTGTACTGCAGATAGTTGATGATCTCGTTATCCAGGTAGTTCCCTGCAATGCGATTGGACTCTGACACCACTATGTCACCGAGTGAGAGCACTCCGATGTCCGTGGAGCCACCACCGATATCAATGATCATGCTGCCGTTGCTGCTGAAGATATCCAGGCCGGAACCTATCGCCCCCGCCTTCACTTCCTGCTCGATGAAGATGTCCTTGATCCCAAGCTTGTTTCCCAAACTCATGAAGGACTCCCTTTCGAGCTGTGTTACTTTTGAAGGGCAGCAGAGCAGTAGGGTAGAGTCGGAAAGTTCCAAGGTCAGATTCTCAGCTTTCTTCAACGATATCTCAATCAATTTCTTGGTTGCCTCCATGTCGGAAATTACCCCTAGGTTCAAGGGACAGACAATCCTGATTCCACTATGTCCCTTCCCAACCATTTCGGCAGCAATCTGACCTACGGCAATAACCTCATCCGTCTCATAGTCGAAGGCAATGATTGAAGGTTCGTTGATGACAACACCTTCACCTTCCACATAGACCAGCAAGTTTGCTGTTCCCAGGTCAATACCAATGTTTTTCCCAGTAGGACCTTTGAAGGCACCTCCGACACCGGTCATTTTTGGATCATTCTCTATTTTTTTTGTTTTCCATAAAGCCATTCTGTTCTCCTCCTACATCTGTAACGGATTGACCAGATAGTCTCCGCGGTTCTTAATCAGATACTTCGTACCCTCAGCAACACAAGTTAAGGGATTGGACACGACATGGACAGGAACCTGGATACGGTTACCTATATACTCCTCAATACCCTTAATGAGAGAAGAACCACCGGACAACATGATACCGTTGCGGAAAATATCCGCTGAGAGTTCAGGAGGGGTGTCTTTCAAGACTGCCGAGATCAGTTTGACTATCTCGTCAAATATCGGGAATAGGATCGACTGCATCTCGGCCGTATTCAAATCAAACCACTTGGGGATGCCTTTCACCATATCCCGTCCTGCATACCGGAGTTCGAGCGGCTTCGGGTTTTCATAGAGGTCAGCCAGTTCAAACTTTGCCCTACCTGCTGTCAGTTCGCCGATCTCGACATTCCTGTTTTTCTTCACATACTTGATAATTTCGTCGTCCATGAAATTACCCGCTTTGCGGATGGTGCGTGATAGCACGATGTCTCCGAAGGAGAGCACTCCGACATCCGTCGTGCCTCCGCCGATATCAACAATCATCGCCCCTTTGGACTTGAAGATATCAATGCCGGCACCAAGGGCGCCCGCCTTGATCTCCTCTTCGATGAATGCATCGGTGATGCTCATCTTAGATGCAAGGTCGATCATGACATCCCGTTCGATCTTGGTCACCTCGGAGGGACAGCAGATTACACAGGTTGAGGTCTCCATAGCCTTTGCGCTCAGATTGTCAATCTTTGACAATACGTAAGTCAGCAGGGATTTGGCTGCTCTCATGTCTGAGATCACACCGCTTCGTAGGGGTTTGATGACCGCTATCTTGGAGTGTACCTTGCCAAGCATACGATGTGCATCGATGCCTGCCGCCACTACCTTCCCTGACTCACGGTCGAAAGCGATTACGGAAGGTTCATTGAAAATGATACCTTTCTTATCCTGATAAACGAGCAGGTTTGCTGTTCCAAGATCAATGCCTAGCCCGATT
>LSQX01384372.1_pt1 | contig 10964 bp, 8 predicted proteins | sample 654561 | NCBI WGS metagenome assembly LSQX01 (sample SAMN04489861, study PRJNA283612) | anaerobic digester metagenome | isolation source: 4 biogas reactors fed with cattle manure at either 37C or 55C with and... | place: Denmark: Kongens Lyngby | collected 2014 | reverse complement strand
GCAAAAAAACCGGGAGTTTCGCCGTTAAAGAGAAAGACCCAGACGGGATTAAGCAATGGTTCGATGGCGCTGATGAGAGAGCAGGATAGAGAAGAGCAGTGCCGGGCCGCCATGCCGTAAAGGATGTAGGGGATACCCAGCTGGAATATGCCCAAGGCCAGGATGGTTGCTACCGTGGTCGGGGTAATGGGGGTGGGGAAAAAGAAAGCAAAGGGTACTCCGATAACAGCTGTAAATACGTGCCCAAGCAAGATCCCGCTCGATCTGGACCGGTCATCTGCCCGTCCAGTTGTAACGAACATGGCTGCGAAAAAAATACCTGCCAGGATGGCTAACAGGTTTCCTACCATGTACCCACCTGAAAGTTGGTCAAAGAAGAACAGTGAGATCCCCCCTAATGTGACGAAAACGGTGAGAATATCCACTTTGCGGAACTTCTGTTTGAATAAAAGGGATGAAAAGACTATGATAAAGATTGGAGCCGAATACTGAAGAACAATGGCGTTGGCGGAAGTGGTCAGTTTGTTTGCGGCGATAAAAAACACAAAGACGCCACATAAGAAAACGCCCGATAGGATAGAGTATTTGTTGATGACAAATGTTATTTTTTGGTGACGCATAAAGAGTATATATACACCTGCGGAAATCAGACTCCGCAGACCCGCTATGGCCATGGGATTCCATGGAAGCAGCTTGAAGAAGATACCCGCGGTACTCCAAAGTAAAGCGCACATGACCATGTATAAAATAGCTCGTTTCTTCGGGTCCATTGTTGTCATCGTTACAATTCCTTTTCATGTAATTGCGTGGAGAGGTTGTATCCCCTGCTCAACAGTAATGTCAGTAAATCTGAGACATTATACCACAAATAAATGGGGAGTGTTTTAGGATATTTATCAAAAAGGAATGAAAGATATGGAGTATAAAAAAATTGAGAACGGAACATTCCTCGCAAGGCCCAACCGGTTTGTTGCACACGTATTGATTCATGGTGAAGAACAAATCGTACATGTGAAGAATACGGGCCGCTGCAGGGAGATTCTACAGCCGGGCGCGCGAGTTTATTTAGAGGATTATGAAGGAAATATCCGTAACCGGAAGACCCGGTATTCCCTCGTTGCCGCAGAAAAGCCGGATGAAGAGGTGGAATCGGGATACCGTCTGATCAATATTGATTCCCAGGCTCCGAACAAGGCGGTGGGGGAAGCCCTTGCCTCGGGAGACATTCCATTGCCGGGGTTTGAAGATGGACTATTTTTCATCAAGGCAGAGCAGTGCTTTGGCAGTTCCCGTTTTGATTTTTATGTAGAAGGTCACAGCAGACAGAAGGCTTTTATCGAAGTGAAAGGGGTCACGCTGGAAGACCATGGCATCGTCCGCTTCCCCGATGCGCCCACGATACGGGGTGTCAAGCACATTTATGAGCTGGTTCAGGCCCTAGGGCAAGGATACAAAGCCTTTGTGATCTTTGTCATACAAATGGAGGATGTCCGGTACTTTGAGCCAAACGACGAAACCCATGCAGCCTTTGGACAAGTACTGCGAGAGGCTGCAGGGAAAGGGGTTATACCGCTGGCTTTCGATTGTCATGTGACAGAGAGTTCGATGAAGATTCGTAAAGCAGTTCCGGTCCTCTTGGATCGACCTTGACTTTAACCGGGTTTTTGCACTATGATACGGAGGAGGTGAGAGACATGGCAATTGAGAAAGTGAGAGAATACTTAAGGCAATGGAATAGGGACAAGGACATTATAGAGTTTGCGGTATCAAGCGCCACCGTGGATTTGGCTGCGGAGGCAGCGGGAGTGATACCGGCCAGAATCGCCAAGACCCTGTCCTTCCGGGACGATGGGGGTTGTATCTTAGTGGTTACAGCCGGAGATACAAAGATTGACAACGGTAAGTTCAAAAAGGCCTTTCACATGAAGGCCCGGATGCTTTCTCCCGAGGAAGTAGTTGCCTTTACCGGACATGAGGTAGGAGGCGTCTGCCCTTTCGCCGTGGAGAACNNGATCTACTGCGATATTTCTATGAAGCGGTTTGAAACGGTGTTTCCCGCCGCCGGGAGCAGCAATTCTGCCATCGAGTTGACCTGCGATGAACTTTTTGAGTATGCAAATGCAATAGATTGGGTTGACGTATGCAAGTGTGACAATTTAGCAGCGCCACCGCTGTCAGATTAAAAGCCTATGATTAGAGGTACCAACACCGGTACCAATGCGCTCTGAAGCATACCGGCCAAAAATGAATAGATGACGATTTTTTCACCACAAACTCTCTCAACCAGAGGAATGCACATGTCCATGGAAGCGACGCCGGGAAGGCTGATAGCCTCGATGTATCCGATTTTTTTCGCTACGATAGGGATTAGCACAATACCTCCAAGCTCACGCATGACATTGTGCATAAAGGAAATGGCGCCCGCCATTGCATAGCCCTGCTCCGTGATTACGATTGGCGCCATGGTATACCAGCCAAAACCCGCGCCGATGGCCAGGGTTTCCTTTATGGAAAGGGGTAACACCAAGCCGCAAAGAAATGCGGCAACCAGAGAACCAATTACAATGACGATGGGAAAAATCAGGACCCGAAATCCTGCCGTCTTCAGACTGTTGACTATGGTTCCCGACAAGCCGAAGTCTACACCTACGAAAAACAGAAGAAAACAGAGTCCAATGACCAGGGTGTTTCCTGAGAAGGTTTCAAAGTACCCATAGTCTGAAAAGATTTTCTCCACAAAAAAGTGCCCGCAAAGCAAGCCCAGCACAACAGCACTAAGGATTGCAATGGTCATCGTTCTGCTACTGCTATCTTTCAAATCTACATTTTCGTCGCCGGGATCGTGAGACTTGTCAAGAACCTCCGGATCTGTTTGAGTTTGCAGGATTTCACCATAGCGATCGATTCTCAGCAGTTTTCTCGTTATAATGACGGCTATAACGCTTCCGGCCATGATAGCAACGGTCATAAAGAAAGCATCAAGGCCAATGGAGCCCAAGTTGGACACCACTTCTTCGCTGGATCCCATACGAACACCCATGGTGAACACCAGGAAAATAATTGCTACAAAAAGAAGCGTCCCCACACGGGAAAGCTTTTCCTTAATATTTCTGAATCTGGTTCCGAGGAAATATCCAATAATCATCATTCCCCAATATAAAAATAACAGTGCCATATAGTTTCCATGCCTTTCTTCCATGGAACACTATACATGGAAAATCGGTTTTCGTCCAGAAGCAGAGTTAAAAGATTTCTGGAACGTGGCCTAGTGATGACAGTCACGACGAGTCAGCACATTGTCTTGGCGCGATGGTAATGCAACTCTCATAGTTACGCCTCCTGCTTAATCTTCTTAAAAGTTATAAAAATAGTTATTGAGATATAACAATATCAAAATTAGTATAATTCTATTTTATGACATATGTCAATAACCATCTAGAAATAAAAGTGTGCTGTGGGACGTTCTTAAATTGCTACAAAGTAACCATCGTATCGATATCCAGCTTATAAGTCACGTCTTTTCGTTCAACGATAATAGAGATTTTACTCCGGAGTTGGTCATCTTGCCGGATTTTCGCAATCAGTTCACTTGTGGGGTTAATGGCATAGGGATGGCCCACCATCTGTAACATAGTGAAGTCACCGGCAGTGTCTCCGTAGGCGAAGCTTTCGGACAGATCGAGATCGTGTTTTTCCACCATTTCCATCACTGCCTTCCGTTTGCTTCTCGAATCCCACATGGGATGGATTATGCCGTTATAGGCTCCATCTTCACCAATTTCATAAATTGTTCCCTTATAATCATCCATGCCGTATTTGAAAGCCATTTCCCGGACCAATTCAATGGGAGATCCGGAAATCGCTATGGCTAAATGCCCCTGGTCTTTGTGCCATTTGATCTGATCCCGGGTAAAAGTATAGACTCGCTCGCCACTCTGTTCGATCACCTTGCGCGCAATATACCGGATGTGAAAGGGATCGGTACTCTGAACGGTATCCGTATAGATATCCACCATTTTCTGCAGATAGAGGTCATAATCGCCGATTCGTTTGTTCCATTTTGTAAAGGCCGGTTCAACTTCCCGATGCCATTTGTTAATGTCAATCAGCTCATATGTGATCATTTTTCGAAACATCTCACTGATCAGGCCTTCCCGGGAAATCGTACCGTCCACATCAAAAAATGCCGCTGGCTTTTTCATGGCAGTCCCTCCTTTTTCTTTATATTATCCTAACAGGTAATAATCAATCAATTCTATTTCAATTAATTACAAAAAAACCTGCGGCAATGATAGCTGCCGCAGGCATAAGATAGAAACATTTATTAGCAAGATCCCGAATTGTTGCCGGAAAAGTGGAATCCTTTGTTATACCATTTATCTCCATACTCCAATAATTGGTTTGCTAAATAAGCTTCCAAATCCTTAGAGTATACGATCTTGACTCCATTGGATTCAATCGTTAGATCATCCTCTTTCTTTTGCTCATCCAGAGCTAACCCCAGTTGGGGGCCTCCTCAGCCATGGCCGGCAAAGGAAACCCTGAGCATCTGTCCATCAGGATTGCTTGTGCTTGCGGCCATCTCCTTAAACTTTGCGGCAGCCGAATCTGTTACTGTAAGCATGATTCATTACCTCCATATCGTTCTATTATTACTATGCATTCAAAAGAATATACTTGATGCTAATTATTATAGCACATTACCTTATTTTCTCTGTGATATAGTCACACAACCTTCGGCATCCTCCTTCCATATCTTTTGCTGATCTTTTTGACATGTTACAATTGCGCACTAATATAAATATACAGAGGGATAGGAAACCGAATACTGCATAAAGGAGTCTTTCAATGGAGAGTTTTAACCCACAGTGTATTACCTACAGCCAAATGAACCTAATCTTTAACGCAAGATTCTATTATAGAAGGCTGACGACCTGGACAAGGGCTTACTTAAGGAGCCGATATTCCGGTATCGGGACTATGGAAGCTCAATTTGAGCGCTTTTATCTTGAAACTTTGGATATCGGTGAAATGATGCAGATCATCTTTGGGCGCCAGGCCTCGGAGAGGTACGCTCAATTAGTTAGCCAGTATGCAGTCATATTCAACCAGCTCATCTCTGCTCAATTGGAGGGAAATGAAGAGGCTATCAGAGAAAACGTGAGTCGACTCTATGACAATGTGGATGAAAGAGCGCTTTTTTTAGAGTCCCTGAATCCTTATTGGAGTGCGGAAGAATACCGAAATTCATTTTATTCCTATATTGATGATATTATCCAAACAGCTAATGCCATGGCGGCCAGGGATTTAAGCCGTGAAAAAGAATTATACGATATTTTGAATGAGCTTACTAACAGCATGGGAAATGTCTTTGCTCAGGGAGTGTACGAATACATCACGTCCGGGGTGGGAGGCGCAATGCAAGGTGCCGGTGCGCCATGCATCACAGAAGAACAGATGGAGGATATCTTTACAATAAGAATGTTATGGTTGGAACTTGTGACCTGGGTCAGATTTTATATGCTGAGCAGGTATGCAGGTGCAGGCGATCCCAATATAGCTTTTGACAGGCTGATGCAAGTACCTGTGGAATATGTAAACACCATAGCGAAATACTTTCCCCAGATTGATACAGCAGCTTACTTGCAGCTGTTTACGACGTACATCGAGCTCATCACCTCCCTAATCACTGCATTGATAGAGAATGATGTGGAAGCATTAAATCGGATTACTGTGAGCCTGTATGAAAACGCCGATGAGAGAGCTGAGTTTGTTGCTTCTATTAACCCCTTCTGGGATGCCGAAATATGGGGAGACATCTTGTATACCAATCTAAGCAGTACGATTGAAGAAGCGACCTCATTCCTCTTGGAAGATTACGAGAAAAACGTCGATATCTTCACCCGGCTTTTGGATCAAGCCGAAACCGCCAGCACCTTACTTGCACAAGGTCTATTTAACTACATTGTCCAAAATAGCGAAACGTTACAATAAATATTATTTGCAAAATTTTGCATATAAAAACAGCCGCGCCGGACGAAGCACGGAGCGGCTGGTACCATTTATGGAGGCTCATAAATCTTTATTTAGCAGCATTTATTCTTTCTTCTTCTATCTCTTTCGTCTCCGAGATCATTTACTCCTCTGACTAGGTTGCACAAGCCTTCCTGAAGGTCATGCAAGCCGCATTGGACGCTTTCCAGCCCTTCACAGAGACAGCAGTTTTTCAGTTGGCAAAGGCCTTCCTGGACGCCTCTAATGCCGTCTTTTAGATCACAGATTCCTTCTTTAATGTTCATATTGCTTCTGTAATCACACTCGAACTCCACATCTCTTAATCCGTCAATGACTTTATCGAGGCACTTATCAACTTTACACAGTCCTCTTTCGATGCCTCTTATGCCTTCCTGAATTCTGCAGCAGCAAATGTCTTCAAGACCACAAACAATATCCTCAATACCTTCCTCAACCCCACGGATTGCCTCCAGTATCTCGTCTAGAATATCCCCAGGCTCACAAAAATCGCATCTGCATTTACAACATCTATCTCTATTCATATCTCATCACCTTTTTATATTTCTCACCTTAAGCAGGCCTAGTACTCTGTAACACATAAAAGTTTACATATGCTCTGTGACAACACTTAGATGCCACAGTGTACTAGTATGAGTATATGAAAAGTCAAAGAGAAGTGTTAATCTAGTGTACTGTCTCGTTGACAATTTGGTTTACTGCTTGCCTAAATTACCATCTGCGTTGTTGTCGTCGACACTATAGTTCTGTGGCGATATCTTTCAGGGCACCGGAGAGGCTTTTCAGCTCTGTAATTTTCAATCTGGCTTTTTCCGTTTCGGAAACCTGTTCTTCTGTCGCAGAGTAAGCCGCGTCAGAGCTTTGGAGCGTTACCGTATTTGCATTTTTAATCTGTATGAGCAAAGTGTCAATGTTTTTCGCAATATCCATGGACTCGACAGACAATTTCCTGATTTCATCGGCGACGACACCAAAACCTACTCCATACTCCCCGGCACGGGCTGCTTCTATTTCGGCATTAATGCCCAGAAGATTTGTTTGCATGGCGATTTTTCTCGTATAGGCCAGTACCTTGCCGATTTTTTCAGTCTGTTCATTTACTCCATCGATATTATCTCTAAGCTTCTTCTCGCAGTTCCTGATATTTTCAGCCAAATCAGCCAGATCTTTGATGAAATTCTCGATATTGCTCACTGCATCGTTGATCTCACTGGCAACGTTTACCACCTTTTTTTCCAGGTCTAAACTTATGCCGATTGAAATGCAACCCACTACCTTCTGGTCTTCATCAAATATGGGAGTACTGTAGCTTTTCAGCACGATGCCGAGGGTTCCTACCATCTCTTCGCAGCGTACAACTTCCCGCTTTTTCATGGCTACGCGCATTGGATCATCCCGGCCTAATATCCCGTCAGAGCCAATATCCATATTATAACCGGGAAAATAGCCAAGTAGATTATCTGTGTCGGATACCCATACGATTAAGTCTTTACCGTAGATATCCTTCAAGTACGGCGCAACGGCCATAAAATGATCAATAAGTCCATCGCCTATAACCAATGTGAACCTTCTTTCTATAACTCCTAGGTACAGCTACATATTACCGGGTGAAATACCGCACCCATACATTCGTTTATATCGGCACAAAGTTAACAAACTTTAGCACCTTCGCAGTGACACGGTTCTTTTTCAGTGACATTTTTCGACAGATAGAAATAGTAATCTACAAAAGATGAGCAGAATTTCAATTAGTATGTGAATAATTGACCTATTTTATATAAATCTGTTCAAAAAATCAATTAGTATGTGAAAATCCATAGAAGAATCACATACTAATTGAAATTCTGCACACTTTGGAAGCGGAATACGGGAAACTATGCATCAAGATAGCTGAGATGTCCACTGTGTTTAATTTTAGCTCTTGCTGGGCAAAAGTATAAACATCAGGTGACATCCTTGACCTTGCAATGATACAATAGAATTGCAGTTTAGAATCAGCTATGCAGAGGGGTGAAATCCGTGCAAATCAAGAGTGTGAATGAAGCATACAAATTGTTTAAGGAATGCTTGACCGAAAGATATTTCCTTCGAAATATTCGAATGTCCAAAAAGGCCATGACGGAACTATTAGGGAAGGACGATTGGAAAGGCCACCTTTCCGACTTGCTCCTCCGGGAATCCTGGGGTTGCGCCGATGTGCTTGAAATAGCAGAGAAAACCATGAATCAGATTAGCCCCACGCCGGAAGAAGGGTGGTTGGAGTATCTTTATGATTCTACCATAGGGTTGCTTTTTCCCCATCGAGCCGCTACCGAAGGTGAGGAAAAGGAGGCACTGTACGGAACGGGTCGACTCCTGTTGTTTCAGATTATCCGGGCCCTCCTAAAGATTAAGAGGACCGGGAACCCTTTGAATTACTATAGAGACTTCGCGTTTTTGACCAGTGAAGAAAGCGGGAAATACGACAGCGCACCGGAGTACCAAAGGCTGTTAAATCTTAAGGAAGATTTGTATATACATGAATTTATGTGTATCGGCGCGGAAATAACCCCATATAACACCCTTGGTCATATTGCGGGGGTTCACCATCTATGCATGTTCATAGGCCGACAGTTGGAAAAAGCCGGCGTACCCATTGATTTGGCCCTCCTCTCGGGAGCAGGCTTTTCCCACGACTTGGGAAAATACGGAGGAACGGAAGACGAGAGCCTTCGAATACCTTATCTTCATTACTACTACACCGACCAATTTCTGTCGGGCAATCACATGCCCACCATTGCTCACATCGCCACCAATCACTCTACATGGGATTTGGAATTAGAGAACTTGTCAGTGGAGTCTCTTGTATTGATTTATTCCGATTTTCGTGTAAAGAGCATGCGAAACGGACAGAACCGGGAAGAAGTGAATTTTTATACCCTGAAAGAATCCTTTGATGTGATTTTGAATAAGCTGGACAATGTGGACGAGACCAAGCGCGACCGCTACATTAAGGTCTATTCCAAGTTGAAGGACTTCGAGGAGTATATAAAGTCCCTGGGAGTCCATACCAATCTGGCAGATAGCTTTGTGGAGCCCCCTCCCCAAAAGGATGTGGCATTGATGAGGTCGGCGGAAGTCATCGATACCTTTAAGGGACTTGCAATCCAGCACAACATCTCCTTGATGAGCAAGTTCAATAATGAAACTGCGTTTGGCAATCTATTGGAAGCGGCCAGGAGCGAAAAGAACTGGAAAAACATAAGGGCATACATCAATATTTTCGAAGAGTACTACACGTATATGACCCAAAAGCAGAAGTATATAACCCTACATTTTATTTATGAGCTGCTGATGCATAGGGAAGGGGATATTCGTCGTCAAGCCGGGAGCCTGATGGGAAAGATAATTGCTCATTTCGATGAGGAATACCGGAAGGAAATCCCCCAAGGCGCATTGCCTGGGAAACAGGATCTGACGGGGATTGAGCTTTGGGATCGATACCTTCACGATATTATATTTCCGGATTACAAGGTGACAGACCAGCATCGGCGCTGGGTTGGGTATGCACTGAGGAGTGTAATTATCTCTCTGTTCAGGGGCCTCGACGTAAAGGAAAGAAAACGGTACCTTGGAGTTCTTCTGCAGTACTGTGATAAGCCAATGGAGGCAGACCACGAGATCTTTGTGGTTTTGGATGCCCTTCTGTTCATTCCTATGGCAGAGACAGAGCCGGAAGAACGTCTTAAGGTCATAGCCTTTGCAGCTGAGGTCTCCGGGAGGGAGTCACCGGAAATCAAGATGTGTGCTCTGCGAGTGGCGAAATACATGGCAGAATCAGATCCCTCTCCTCAAGTTGTGAAGTTCGTGGAGCAAGTAGTCAAGAACAATGAGAAAAACAACATCATCAGCGCAACCTACTTAAAGTGGAATATTCTTAAAAGAATTGGGGGGCATGAAAAGAGAGTTGCCGAGTGTGAACTCGCTTTAAGCCGTTATTCTGATGGTATTTCCAATGTGTTTTTGGAAAATCTGAAGGTGGATACGCCCTGGGTGGTGAAGGCGGTTAACATCGAACTTCTTCTGGACAGCCTGAAGCGTGGAAAGACTACGGAATTGCTTCACATCACTACCCATCTGTCCAACCTGCTCAAGGTCAGCGAAAAGGTGACTGTTCGGCACAGCGCCGGCCGTGCCTTACTGAAAGTAATCGAGATGCTTCCCCTAGACGAACGAAACGAAGTCGTCATTGAACTGACCCGGGGGCTGGAGATCGGTGAATATCAGTTTTCAAAATATATACCCGAATATTTGGGTCAGCTGAGCCTTTATCTCCATCCCAACGAGCTGGACGAATTTATTAAGGAATTAGTAAAGCAAACCGAAAGCACAAACGATCGGATTAGTTCGGTAGCTCTTGATACCGTGGGTATTATGATCAGTAAGTATGCAGAATACGGGCAGCGTTTCCCGGAGGAACCGGAGATAAACCGCCAACGCTTGGAACGGCTGCTGGGCATTCTTATGAAAGGCTTGTCCAATTACCGGGAGGTAGTCAGCCAGGAGGCCTTCGAAGTGATAGGTCGGCATATATTTGGACACAGGGAACTGACTCTTGAAGACAAGGCTCATATTTTCACAACGATTAATAAGAAAATGCTGACTTTGCTCATGGATCAGCAAGAGTCTGAATTGACCTTCTATAACAATGCCGCCTCTTTGAACGATATTTACCGCTTTATCAAAGAGTACCATTTCCACTATGGAGAGTTCCCATCACAGCCCATGAATAAGGCTGCATTTTTCCCCGGGACCTTCGATCCCTTTTCCCTCAGTCATAAGGCCATCGTTCGAGAGATTCGTGATATGGGCTTTGAGGTCTATATCGCATTGGACGAGTTTTCCTGGTCCAAAAAAACACAACCCAGAATGGCTGTCTCTTATACACATCT
>LSQX01063185.1_pt8 | contig 10967 bp, 10 predicted proteins | sample 654561 | NCBI WGS metagenome assembly LSQX01 (sample SAMN04489861, study PRJNA283612) | anaerobic digester metagenome | isolation source: 4 biogas reactors fed with cattle manure at either 37C or 55C with and... | place: Denmark: Kongens Lyngby | collected 2014 | reverse complement strand
TGGGATATTGTATGACTGAAAACACACCATTGACCTCGCGAGAGACGGAGATTCTTGCCCTGATCGCCGAAGGAAAGACAAATAAAGAAATCGCCGCCGATCTATTTATCAGTGTGAACACCGTCAAGGTTCACGTTTCCAACGTTTTCCAAAAAATTGGAGTTTCTTCCCGAACCGAGGCTACACTCTATGCGATTGAGAACGGAATTGTCCAATCTCCGGCAACGCTCACGCCTAATCAGAATAGTCCGACCATCGATTTTCCAGGGAGAACGCCTGAAGAAACTATTGTTGAAAAATCCGGCTGGTTGATGAAAAACTGGTGGATCATTCTGGGGGTTTTGGTTCTCATCTTTGCTATTACCCAGATAACCCAACCCTCGTTATCAATTTTGAGATCAACACCAACTCCAAACGCTTTCGTCGAAGCTCTGAACCAGAATCGGATGGAAGCCATACAACCCATGGCTCGATCCCGGATCGGTTTCGCTTCTGTAATCAACGAGGGTGAAATTTACATCATTGGGGGTAGATCTGATACAAGTACGCTAGGTTTGACAGAGAGGTATCTGATCGATTCTGACTCATGGGAATCGCTGCCCGAAAAACCAACTGCTGTGTCCGATGTCAATGCGGTTTACCTGCGGGGGTCTATTTATGTTCCCGGCGGCTTACTGGGTGACGGTTCTGTTACAGATGCCATGGAAGTGTTTATTATTAATGAAAACACGTGGGAAGTTCGAGCCTCTGTCCCTGAAAAAATCAGCAATTACGCCCTGGCGACATTCGAGGGGCAAATGTTCCTTTTCGGAGGCTGGAACGGCGCGGATGTGACAGATAAAGTTTTCCGATATGACCCATCCTTGGACGAGTGGTTCCCCTGTGCATCGATGCCTACGGCAAGAATGAATGCCAGCGCAGCTGTATTAGGAGGCAAGATTCTTGTTATTGGTGGTAGTGCTTCAGAAGATGAGCTTGCACGGAACGAGGGTTACCAAGCCAGTTTTGGCGTGGATGATGGCAGTGAATGGGAAAAGAACGATGACCTCCCGTTTGAATGCGGTTTTTGCAGCAGCAACAGCCTATCTGACCAGATGTTCGTAATCACAAATGAGAAAATCTGGCAATTTTCGCAAGGAACCCAGAAATGGTCGGAGATTCTGCTCAGTAAAACTCAACTGTTGCCCGCGCAAGTTCAGAGCGTAGTCAGTCCGGATGGATCACTTTATTTATTCGGAGGTGTCACTACAGAGGATGCCCTGGCTAACCTGGCGGTGAAGTACCGTGTGTTGTATACGATTTCTATTCCAAATGTAATCAATGAGTAAGCTTATTCACCAAGGTGGTTTCACTTATTCCGATACGCTTACATAAATCCTTCCATTCCTTCCAAGATCCTTGCGGAGGTAACCAAGGCATTAAGAGATGCCAGCGTATCCTTATTCGTGGGTGAAACCATCTATTAGACAAGATTGCCCACACATATTGGGAGACAACTTGCCCCGATCGCGCTGCGTATGGAGCTGCTCCCAGTCGCCCCGGAACCTTGCGGGGTTGTTGAACAAGATGGATATAAAAGACAAGGACAAATTGCCACGACCATCCAAATTGCATTTTAATGTCGAATGAAAGTTGGGCGGAAATACTGTCACTGAAGAAATAAAAAAAGAGGAGACCTAACGGCCTCCTCAATTACTAGTGAATCAGATTACTGAATGGCGATACCAGAGTAGTCTTCTGCAACGGATGCTGCACCAACACGGGATTGGACACGAACAATCACAGCCAGTTGAGAACCAGAAGGTCCTTCAACTACCGCTGAACCGCCGAAGGTACCATCGGTGTAGTAGCCAAATTCAGAAGCACCAACTTCGCCAGCATTGGAGTTAACTTTGCCGCCAGCGGGGATAGCGCCGAGGGTATCAGTTCCAACCAGGATACCAGCTTTGTCATAGTATTTGACAGTGACAGCACCATCAGCCAGATCGCCACCGACGTTCTGGATTGCAATGTATGCACGTTGGCGAGTACCATTAGCCCAACCAGAGGTAGTCCAGCGGACGTAGGGCAGTGCAACTTTTGCTGCGCCGCCGTTGAATCCGAGGAAAGCGGTGGAGAGACCGCCGCCAAAGACCTTGCCCATGGCAACGATGTCGCCATCAGCCGTGATCACAGCAGATCCAATATAGCCATCATCATTGACGTCACAGGCATTGAAGGATTCTTTGGCGCCAGCAGCCAGGGTCACAGGACCAGCAACCCCGCCATCGGCATATTCGACAGTGACTTCAACATCGCCACCGGTCGTATTCTGGACAGCATAGGAAGAGGTCTGAACACCGTTAAATTTACAAAGTGCGGAGGGCATGTAGATTTCGGTTGCGAATTCTGACGCACCTTCGAAAGCATATGCACCGGTTCCGGTGATATTGAGCTCAAGAGCGGAGGCGACCACAGGTCCGGTCGAATAAACCTGAAGCGAGCCATTGAAGCCAGCGGGGATTGCGCTCATAACGCCCAAGTCATAATACTTGGTTGCATGGGCAGGAATGCCTACTGTATTAACAGTGATCGGAGCTCCTGAAACAGGGACAAAGATTAATTCGAAATCAGCGGGCTCAGTTCCAACGTTCTGAACAGAAACGATGGTGTTAGCACCAAAAGTTGCCTTCAAAACAGTTGGGACCAACACATAGTCAGATCCGCTGGTGAAACCATTGGACATCGGGCGGACTGCTACACCACTGCCAGCTTTTGGAACCTGGACCAGGGTGGAGACAAGGGGCTGGTTGGAGGACATAACTGCGGAACCTTTGAAGCCATTCGCAATGTCACCAACAGAGCCAACATAGATTGAGGTACCTGCGAGGGGAGCTAATTCGGGCAAGGTAATCGGAATACCATTGGGATCAGCTTCACCGTAGAAAACCAGGTTAATGGTTGCAGGACCGGTACCAACATTTTGGTAAGTAACGGAAGTGGTAAACTGAGTGTTGTATGCGCCAGCTTGGGCGGAAGTGAAAACACCTCCCAAAAGCAGGGCGAGGACTAAAACGACACTTGCAAACTTGAATTTCATTTTACTTCTCCTATTAAGATATAATGTGCTTACGATGATATTTTAGGCTTTCTCTGGAAAAAAACAATAACCCTTTCGGATTATTTTGTTTGTAAAATGGTTTACAACAAACCAGAGGACAAAAAATATACTGGAATTTAACCGTGAAATGGATTTTTGATCTAATGAAAAAGAATTATCCCAGAATTTTCTTCCTGATTTTGACCATCACTGTCCTGGTTTTGGCAAGTTGTAAACCTGTGAACGAGGTCGCCCCGACTCAGGAGCCCACAACTGAACAACCTCTTCCCACCACAACGATTGTTGAGGATAATTTGCCGGTTATAATCTCGCCGGCTGCTGACAAAACAGCAGTTTGCGGGCGAATCGTCCATCCTGATGGCTCATCGCTTAATAATTTGAACGTCCGCTTGGCCGAAGTTTATTATGGTTCTCCTGGTTCTGAAGGAGCGTTTGTCCTGGACACTGCTTCCAGCCCCAGCGCGATGACGGATGAGCATGGCTACTTTTGTACAGCTGAAATAGCCGTTAGGGAATATGTATTTGTTATTGGCAACCCGGAAGAAAATTACGAAATTTACGCTGGCGAAGATGGGAAAGCGGTGGTTTTTTCTCCAGCTGCCGGCGAAGTTTTGGAGCTTGGAGATATTGTTACTGAACTTGACCCCGATCTTTAAATAAGAGTTCGTAAAGCGCCGCATGTTTTTTTGCAGCGTTTTCGATTGTCAAGCTACGTGCCCAGCTAAAAGCCTGGGCACTTATTTTTTCATACCGCTGGGGGTCTGCGAAGGCTTTCATAATTGTGTTCGCAAGGGCTTCAGTCGAAGCGGATTTGAAAAGCCAGCCAGTTTGCCCGTCATTGATTAGTTCGTTATTGCCAGATATATCGCTGGCAACCACCGGTACTCCCCGCGCCATGCTCTCAATAATCACTGTTGGCAACCCCTCAATCATGGAAGGAAGCACAAAGAGGTCCATGCGTTCCAACCAGGAACGAGGATCAGGCTGGTTTCCCAGCAGCTTAACGCTAGCTTGCAAACCAAGCCCTTCAATTTGCCTTTCAAGAACAAGTCGATAGGGTCCTTCTCCGGCAATGATCAATTTGCAATGCGGATGCCGCTTCAATACTTCGGGCATAGCTTCAATGAGAAAATGATACCCTTTGCGTTCGATTAACAGCCCGATAGCTCCAATCACCTTTCGGGGACCGCCGGGGTACTCCTTCCCAGGTGCAGGTATAAACCATTCTTCCAGGATTCCATTATGAATCACACAAGCTTTTCTGCCGCTCGCCTTCGTACCAGGGAATGAGTTGATGGTGTTGACAATATTTCGCGAAACACCAACCTGCAAATCGGTTTTTAGGGGAAACACATGTTTGGAAAAAACTTGTCGCAGCATCCATGCCAGCGCCCCATCACCCCATTCTTTATCTATATGAGCCGTGCGTGATATTTTGCCGCTGTATCCAAATTTCCGTGCCCTGATTGCTGCCAGAGTTCCCACCTGGAAATGAGAATTGATTACGTTAATATTATTTTGAAGGCAATATTCAGCCAGTTGCGGTGAGTTGATCTTTGCGAGAGTGTTTTTACCATCGATGAAAACAAAGGGAATAGACAGGTTTTTCAACTCTGCCAGTTTCCGTTTTTCGATCTCTGTTTCAAATCGATTCAAAATCGCGAGGCTGACCTGTGCGCCCATGAGATTCATGCCTTTGGTCAACTCGAGCCCGAACTTATCACTCCCGCCGCTGCGGTTGCCAATATCCAGACCTTTGATCAATTGAAGAACCCTTATTTCCATATCAACTGCTTTTCCCTGATCCTGCCAGCAGAGTCTCATACAATTTTAGGTATGTTTTAGCTATCTCTTCGATCGAAAATTGTTTGACCGAAACTCTTCCTGCATTAGCTATCTTTTGTCTTATATGGGGGGTTTCGATCATTTCATTTATTGCATCCGCCAGGGCATGTGAATCTCCGGGAGGAACTAACCTCCCATTAACTCCATCGTTAATCATTTCTCGCGTGCCGGGGATGTCTGTAGCGACCACAGGCAGACCAGCTGCCATTGCTTCCATGATGACCGTGGGCAAGCCTTCCCACAATGAAGAAGAGACAAACAGGTCAAACCCCAGCAGTCGTTCGTGCACGTTATTTACCTGCCCGGCAAACACGACCTTATTCCCAAGCCCAAGCATCCTGGTATGTGCTTCCAACTCAGAACGAAGCTCGCCATCGCCCAAGAACAGCAATCCCGTTTCAGGGTGTCGCTCCAAAACAAGGGGCAAAGCTGACAGCAGGTGAATATAACCTTTTTGTTCAGCCAATCTGCCTACAGTCCCAATAGTAAATTCAGATTCTCCGGTTTTAGTTGCTGGTAATAGTGAAGTGGAAGGTGGCAGCTTAATCCCGTTGTATGCAAGCATGGGTCGTAATTTTTTGCTATGAGTTGGATATCGGCGCTTCAATTTATCAACGATGGCACTGGAGACGGCTACCTCCGCATCAAGGCAGCGGGGATAAACAAAGTCAGAAATCGCTTGCTTTATCGTGCCAGAAAAACCGGGCTCCCATTCGTTGATGTTATGCGCTGTTCGCAAAATCACGGGGATGTTCATCTTGCGTTTCGTCCAGATTGCAACATAAGCACCCTGTTGAAAATGGCTGTGAAGAATCATGGGATGTCTGGTTATTGCATAGTCACGCAGGCTATTTGCGCCTGCAGAAATACTGCGCAAGTCATTTGGACCAGCCCAATCGGTTGCAAAGAACACATCAAGGTCTTTCTGCTTCAACCTACCGAGCCAATCGGTTTCTGCGGGGGTGTTCATCTTATAAAAAGCACAAAGATCAACTTTACAGCCGTGGTTTTTTAACTGCTCACTAAGATCAATACTGAAACGTTCCGCCCCTCCATTAACACCGCCGATATCAAGCCCTTTAATGATTTGCAGGATTCGAAGCTCAGTCATTGTTGAACTCCTTCTTCAACAGTTCAACTGAATTTGCGATTTCTTTTTGAGCCTGGGCAATGACAATGGCCAGGTTTTTGCTTTTTTCGTTTCGATTTGCCCAGAGAATTTCCAACTTTTCTCGCAATGAATTTTCGCACAGAACGGATATATCGAGAAAATCGTCTTCAATATTGAGTGAATTGACCATTCCCTGAGTCTTTGTGAGATAACCGATGAACAATGTGGGAACAGTCATTCCGATTGCGTAGATTCCCGAATGCAGGCGGGTGGCAACGAAGGCGTCCATTTTTCCATAGCAAGCCTTGAGCAAGGCAGGAGTTAGTGTTTCATTGACATGGACCACGTCGATGCCTTGTGCACGCAAGTTATTGACTATCAGTGCAGTGGGAATCCCGTCATTTTCTACCGAAGTTGGTCCAACAACCTGGTTGAAGAAGACAATTTGAACAGAGTGCTTTATGGAAAAATTTGCGAGTGCCTTCTCGATTACCGTATAATAATTTTGCATTGTGTGGGGATCAAACGAACGGTTCATCCTGGAGATCAAGGAAACACCAATTTTAGGTTGCTCCAGGTCTACTCCGGCATCCTGCAATACACTTTTGGCTGTTATCACATCGGCAGCCTGAATGCCCAGTGCAAGGTCGGGTGAATAGCTCACCTTTTCTCCCGGTAAGCCGATTTCTTCAGCCAGTTCGATCGATTTTTGGTCCCGCAAAAAAACGTGCCTCGCTCTCCCAAAAGCTTTTCGAACCAGCATTCTTTCCCACCTTCGTTTGAGCGGACCGATCGATTGGGGTAAGACTACGAGCGGTTTTCTGTATTGATGCGCTAGCAGAATCCCGGAAATACTCACCGGGAGGGGCCAACCGAAACGACCAGATGAATAAAACTGGTTTCCGGGAACACTCACAATCAGGTTTGCTTCCCGGTAGGCAGATCTCAAGCTTTCCATAACTGGTGAGAAAGTGCGTCGGAGGTTTGTGATGCCCAGTTGGTGAACAGTGAGTAAAAATTTCCGTAATTGTTGAAAGGCAGAAGTATCTTTATTCAAACCTGACAATGACCAGGGGGAGGGAACGACCGTGAAACCATTTTTACCGTAAGCCAGCTCGTCGGGCCAATTTGCAGATACTTTGATCTCACAGGCTGGAAATGCGTCCAGCAAAAACTCACGGGCACTGATAAGCAGCCCCAGGTCGCCTGCATTCATAGTTGAATGGAAGTTTACCAGTAAAATCTTTGGTGTAGAGTTAGATATTCCCGACACTTGTCTTCCTTGTGTTTTTCAGAGTTTTAATAGCAATTATGCCATAAGAGACAAACAGGATAACCTCAGTTGTCAGGTAAACCGCTGCCGCCCCAAACACACCAAGCCATGGGATTAACAGCATGTTTAAACCCAGATTGATAATTGCCGCAATAGCCTGCGGAAGTAATCGGGATTTTTGCATGTTAGCCGCAACGATTATGGCAGCAAATCCAAACTCAAGGCATTTCAAGAGCAGGATCGGACTCAGCCTGACCATCAAATCGCCTGACAAAGTATAGTCTTCACCCAGCAACAGGGTTGTTGCAGGTTTGCCTAAAAAAGCTATCGCCAGGCTCATGGTGATACCAATGATCGAGAGCAGCAAGATCGCTTTCTTCGCCAGGTCTACAAACCTTTCAGAGTTGTTTTTGAACCAACGGGATAAAGAGGGTATGAAAAAAGTATAGACCGCATTCGGAATTACAAAAAGTGCGTTTATCAAGCTCAATGCCGGCGAATAAATCCCCGTAGCCACCTTTCCTTTGATATTGGAAAGAATGACGACATCAGCATGCATATAGACAGTTGCCAGGAGATCCGAAATTGCGAAGCTCCTCGTCTGGTTCAACAGATCCGGAAGGTTTGAAAGAGACCTTACAGACATCCCTGGCCGCAGGATTACTACAGCAATCGATGCGAAAAGCAGAGAGCAAAAAGCTCTCCAACCGGCAAACATGCTTATGTTTCGATTTCCAGCCAGGATCAAACCGATCAAACCGATCAATTTCAATCCCCTTGAAAGCAGGATGAGCAGCGAATAATGCTTGATCTTTCGTTCTATATTGAAAACCGCCAGGGAAGAGACAAAAACCGAATCAAACCAGACATCCAGGATGCAAACCGCCAGCAGTCCCGTTGGGTAAAGATCTGGTCTGAAATTTGTGGCAATATAGAACAGCAAAACAGCCCAAATGGCTCCAGCTAAAGCCTTGGTCAGTAGGACATTGCCAAAAGTTATGCGCAAATCCTGTGTCAGAGCACCTGCGCGCAGCAGCCAGGTATCCAAGCCCAGATTGAAGGCAATTGACGTTAAACTGGCGATAGCGAAAGCGGAGGTATAGCCGCCAGAAATTTCCGGACCAAAATATCTTGCCAGCAATAGTGAAAATAGCATGACCATCAGCTGTGCCAGGGCTGTTGAGGCGGTATAACCCGTGAAAGAAACGCCTTGTCTTCGCCAGTCAGCGCTTGTAAGCATCATAGTAAAGTTTCCAGGTGTTCGCGAAAAGTCTTGCCGAGCGCTGAGATCGAATAGTTATTGACAAAAGCCTGCCTGGCATTATGCCCAATTTTTTCAAGCAGCACAGGGTTATCTTTCAAATATAAAATCGCTTCAGCAATTGATTCACCTCTTCGCTCACACATCTTCAGCTCAACCTCATCCGTAAACTGGTGCTTGATTGCCGGGCTGGCGCCTGCTATAACTACTTTGGCGCAAGCCATGCATTCGTAGATTTTGTTTTGAACGGTCATTAGGGATTGGGGCGTGCTGCCAAAAGCTCCCAGGCAAAGGTTTGCCCTGCCTATTTGCTCAACCAGATCCTCCTGTGTGCACCAACCAGAAAAAGTCACATTTTCAAGGTTCTTAGTTTCTACCTGTTGCAAGATTCTGGCTTTTTCGGGACCCTCGCCGATGAAGAGGAATTCGATGTCCTTGCTGGATGCCAACAATTCGATAGCCTCAATAATCAGATCGAGACCATGATTGGCGATAAACGTACCATAATACAATATCCGAAATTTATCTTTGTTGATTTCGGTTTGCTCAGTTGGTTTAAAAATACTATCGTCAGCGCCAATGGGCACGAGTTTAAATCGGTCTGCCGCGATCCCATAGGTTTGGTGAAGCCACTCAACATATTGAGGGGTATCCTGGATCAGCAGGTCGGGAATACCCAGTGCCTTTTTTTCAGCATGCTTGATGAATTTGACTGCAGAGTGCTGAGATCCTTCCAGGAACCTCTCAGCCGAAGCCACCAGGTAAAGTGACATTAATACATCCAGGACCAGGGGTTTTCTCCTCAAAACGCAGATGATTCGGGCAAGAAATACATCGAACTGACCGGGATAGCCGAGAACCATGACATCAAACTTCCCGATGGAAAAGCTCTTAAGCACCAATTTTGCGTAAGCCCTGATAACCCGCCACCAAAACTTCGGGCTGCGCCAGCCTCCTGAGGTCACATTTTCACGGTCCTCAATGCTGTGCCAAAGGTTTTCATGGCAGATGGTCACTTCTACACCTGCGTTCTTCAGGGCAGCGATCATGATCTTATTCCGATTGTATTTAGCACGATAAGTGCCAAAATAGCAGACTCTCATACATTTATTTTCCACAAGTTTGATATATTTCCACGCCATTTTGATTGTAGATAAGGTTTTCCCCCGGGGTTGCTGCAATGTTGTCAGCAAAATCAGCGCTGCCCAAGGGTTGCTTCACACCAGAATATAGGTGTGTAATCCCATGATTGCATAGTTCCTGGAGATTTACCGGGTCTTCATAAATACCACGGGATAAATATGCTTTTGTCAAAAAGTCTTGATCCTTTTCATCCAGCCCGGATATCAATGTCAGTGTAGTCGTCTTCCGGTTGGCATAATAAGGCAGCCAATAACCGGCATCTGTCCCGTATGGCATGGTAGGGTTGACGAAATTTAGATTCACTCCAATTATCGCCTCTTCCGGAATGTGGATCTGCACCCATTCCATTGCCTCCTGGTCTTCCGGAGACATAAATGCCCGATGAGGTTCGAAATCACGAATGCGGACCGGGACGAAACCCACCGCGACTGCGATGGTCAGGACCATCACCAAATTTTCCACCTTGGCATTAGCCTTTACCGGGATAAACGAGGCAAGGCTTTCAATAAGCAAGCCTGCGACGATGGAAAGAGGTAAATAACAAGCCAATACGATGGCTGTGACGTTCGTGAACGCCAGTACATAGATGTTCAGCCTGTATGCATTTGCAAACAAAACCAGGAACGCGACCCAGATTAAGGAAAAAATTCCTAATAGTCTGGTCTTGGATCGTAATAAAGCCAATAAGATTCCCAACCCCATGACAACGACAAGCCAGCCGGTTTCCCGGAAGACCCTCATTGTATCACCGTCTCCCTCAGAATAGTAGGCTGCGTCCTCCAGCTTCCTCCCAGACGACTCCGTCGTTGCATCTGGCAGCCTGGCATCCAAATAAGCTCTCAATCCGGGTAATAATGCGGGCATAATCATAATAAATACAAGCAATCCGACTATAATTATCTGGGTCAGGGTTGTCAGTCTTGTTTCTTTTTGTTTGGGGTGTATCAGAAGCTCATATACTCCAATGATTAGCAATAAGGGGAGCAAAAAGCCTGCTACCCTGAAATGGGTTAGACAAACCGCAGAGATTAATAAGACTGCTTCGATGACAGGCGTGCGGTAAACTCGTTTTAGGAAACGACCTTTTTCTGTCGTGTTTGAAATAGCCTCCCAAAAAACCAGTGCGGATGGAAGCAAAATCGTTTGCGAAGCCAGCTGTGTACAGCGGCTCCAGTTAGTAAACCAGGATGGGTATGGAGATAGCAATCCTGCAGTCAGCATCCCAATAATCGCA
>LSQX01382199.1_pt1 | contig 10969 bp, 11 predicted proteins | sample 654561 | NCBI WGS metagenome assembly LSQX01 (sample SAMN04489861, study PRJNA283612) | anaerobic digester metagenome | isolation source: 4 biogas reactors fed with cattle manure at either 37C or 55C with and... | place: Denmark: Kongens Lyngby | collected 2014 | reverse complement strand
GGCCTAGAGCTGATTAGAGTGTTAATGGTGTAGATAAAACTATAATACCAAACAGTCATCTGAATATATGGGAACTGTAACTTTAAGTAAAAATATCCCAGGATGTTATCTATTCTTCTTTTCCCTACAGTAAATTGACGCTATCATAAATAATCAAAACATTGACAAAACCAATGCGCTTCTATATAATGAAAGTGAATAATTACATAGGTAAATGCTGTGAAGGGAAGTAGTAAATCAAACCCAGTTCTTTAGCGAGAAGGGGATTGGTGCAAGCCCTTTGGACATGGTTGATTGAAGCCGTCCCGGAGCACTACAGCTGAAAAGTTGTTTAAGCTGTAGCGGCGCGAGCCGTTAAATTGAACCGAGTGATCGAATATATATTCGATAACAAGGGTGGTACCGCGTATAATAACGTCCCTTTAAGATTATGGGGCGTTTTATTTTTGATAGATTAATTTTTTGATAGATTAATTAGGAGGAAATGATTATGAAAAAAATGGGATTAAACCAGTTAAGAGATAGTTTTCTAAAATTTTTTGAAGGAAAGGGTCATTTGGTTCTTCCCAGTTTTTCCTTAATACCAGAGTCGGATAAAAGCCTATTATTGATAAACTCAGGTATGGCACCATTAAAACCCTACTTTACGGGGCAAAAAACCCCTCCCAGAAGAAGGGTTACCACATGCCAAAAATGTATCCGAACTCCAGATATAGAAAGAGTAGGTAAAACTGCTAGGCATGGGACTTTCTTTGAGATGTTGGGTAATTTCTCTTTTGGAGACTATTTTAAAAAGGAAGCCATATCATGGGCTTGGGAGTATGTAACCCAAGTGCTAGAGCTTCCTTTGGACAGGCTATGGGTTACTATATATCAAGATGATGATGAAGCTTTTGAAATATGGACAAAGGATATTGGCGTAAGTCCTGATAGAGTTGTTCGTATGGGGAAAGAGGATAATTTTTGGGAGATTGGTGTAGGACCATGCGGTCCCTGCTCTGAAATCTTTTTCGATCGTGGCCCAGAGCATGGCTGTGGACAAAAAGACTGCGGTATAGGCTGTGATTGTGATAGATTTGTAGAATTTTGGAACCTGGTATTTACTCAATATAATAAAGATGAAGAAGGTAATTATCATCCTTTAGAGCATCCTAGCATTGATACTGGTATGGGATTAGAGAGAATTGCGGCTATAATGCAGGGTGTAAACTCCCTTTTTGAAGTAGATACCATAAGAAATATTATGGAGGAAGTAAGCCTTATTTCAGGAGTAAAGTATGGAGATAAGGAGAGTACAGATGTTTCCCTGCGTGTTATAACCGATCATATTAGAGGAACCGTGTTTATGATCTCTGATGGAATTTTACCTTCAAATGAAGGAAGGGGGTATGTACTAAGAAGGATCCTAAGAAGAGCTGCACGTCACGGGAAATTGCTAGGCATTAAGGATTTGTTTTTGTCTAGGATAGCAAAGACAGTAATTAACGAGTCAAAAGAAGCATATCCTGAATTAAAGGAAAAGGAAGAATATATACTAAAAGTCATTGAAGTAGAGGAAAAACGATTTGACGAGACAATAGATCAGGGATTGGCTATACTTAAAGAATATATTAAGGAATTGAAGCAAGGAAACAATAAAGTTTTAGACGGCCAAAAAGCCTTTAAACTATATGACACCTTTGGATTTCCACTAGATCTGACCAAAGAAATCTTAGAAGAAGAGGGTTTATCTGTAGATGAAGAAGAATTTAACGAGCAAATGAAAGTGCAGCGCGACCGAGCTAGGGCAGCACGTCAAGAGACAGATTATATGGGAGCTGATGATCCAATCTACAAGCTATTAAACCCTAATGAAATTGCCGAATTTAAAGGTTATGAAACCCTTGAGACCAGAAGTCGCATTCTTAATATAATTAAAGATAATGAAAGGATTCAAACTGCCCATGAAGGAGATCAAGTGCTAATAGTTCTTGATAAAACTCCCTTTTATGCTGAGAGTGGAGGACAAGTAGGCGATATAGGAATTTTGGAAAGCGATACAGCAAAAGTAGCAATTGAAGATGTTTCTAAGGTATTTGGATCCCATATTGTTCATAAAGGTAAGGTTGTTTCTGGACGCATTAGTATTGATGATGAGGTAGACGCCAAAGTTGATAGGGAGGCTAGAATGGCAACAGCCAGAAATCACTCTACCACTCATCTGCTACACAGGGCTCTGAAAGAAGTACTTGGCTCTCATGTAGAACAAGCAGGCTCTTTAGTGACACCGTCTAGACTACGTTTTGATTTTACTCATTTTGCACCTTTGACTTCTGAAGAAATAGAAAAAATTGAGAAGATCGTTAATGAAAAGATTATGGAAGGCCTGCCTGTAGAGACAATAGAAACAACCTTTGATGAGGCTAAGAAGTTAGGAGCCATAGCCCTATTCGGTGAAAAATATGGAGATATAGTAAGGGTAGTAAAGATGGGTGATTTTACCACTGAATTATGTGGAGGTACCCACCTGGCTAATACAGGACAAGCAGGATTATTTAAAATTATAAGTGAAACAGGAGTAGCAGCAGGGGTTAGAAGAATTGAAGCGGTAACAGGAGTTGGAGCACATCAATGGCTTAAGGAGCTAAATGAACTGGTGCATAATATTTCTGAAGCCCTAAAAACTACCCCCAATAGCCTTATTCAGAAGGCAGCAGGATTAGTACAACAGATAAAGGAATATGAGCAGGAGATTCAACAACTAAAACGACAGTTAGCTCAAGGTACTATCGAAGATCTGGTGAATTCTAAGAAAATAGTTGGGGATGTATCCTATATAGCTGCTAGAATAGATCATCAAGATATGAACAGTTTGCGTGAAATAGCCGATACTTTAAGGAACAAGCTTAAGTCTGGTGTAGTAGTGTTAGCCTCAGAAAATCAGCAAAAGGTTAACATGGTAGCAGCTGCAACAAAGGATTTAGTAAGTAGGGGAGTTCACTCTGGTAACCTTATTAGAGAGGTAGCAAAGGTTACTGGAGGAGGCGGTGGCGGACGACCTGACATGGCACAAGCAGGTGGGAAGGACCCATCCAAGATTTCCCAGGGGTTAGAAAAGGTCAAGGTTTTGCTTGAACAACAATTGGGTATGAATAAATAACAATGGGTAAATAGGTTAATCAAGCAAAACATTAAATGAGGGGAGTAGGTGTATCCTATGAATAAAGATTTACAGGAAACCATGATGTTTAGAATTGATAAGGAGCATGACAAAACACCTAAGGAAATTTTACTTCAAGTATACGAAGCTCTGCGTGAGAAGGGCTATGATCCCGTTAATCAAATAGTAGGATATCTTATATCGGGTGACCCTACTTACATTACCAGTCATAAAAATGCGAGGGCTTTAATCCGTCGTTTAGAGAGAGATGAATTATTAGAGGAGCTGGTATTGTTTTACGTAAATTCTCATCAAGACTAGAATAGAAGGAAGGCTATAAATCACAAATGTTATATAACACTCTTGGTAACACTGGCATAAAGGTTTCAAAGCTTTGTTTTGGATCCCTTACTATAGGACCCTTGCAAAAAAATCTTCCCCTTACGGAGGGGACAAGGATACTTAAAAGGGCTATTGAGCTAGGAGTAAATTTTATCGATACAGCTGATCTGTATGGGACATATCCTTATATTAAAGAAGTGCTGAGGGATCATCCTGATTTAATAATAGCAAGTAAATCTTATGCTTATGATAACAAGACTGCCGAAGAAACTTTAAATAGAGCCCTGGAAGGAATAGGTAGGGAGTATATTGATTTTTTCTTACTACATGAACAGGAAGGACCTCTCACTCTAAAGGGACATTGGGAGGCAATAGAGTATTTAATTAAATGCAAGGAAAAGGGATTAGTTAGAGGAATTGGAATTTCAACCCACCATATAGCAGGAGTAAAAGCTGCTGCCGCTATTCCGGAAATTGATGTTATTCATCCAATAATTAATTATAAAGGTGTAGGTATTGTAGACGGCACACTAGAAGAAATGGAACAGGCTATATCTTTGGCTTGGCATAATGGTAAAGGTATTTATGCCATGAAATCATTAGGAGGAGGACATCTTATTCCCCACCTGCCAAGTGCCTTTGATTATATACTAAAATTTCCCTATGTCCATTCCGTAGCGGTAGGTATGCAAAGGATAGAAGAGGTAGAAGTAAACGTTGATATTTTTAATGGAAAAGCACCTATCCAACATGCTTTAGAATCCTTAATGAAATACAATCGAAAGCTTTTTATTCAGGATTGGTGTACTGGGTGTGGAAGATGCGTAAAAAGGTGTCAGCAAGGGGCTTTAAGTATAGATCAAAACGGCAAATGTCAAGTTGATACAAGTATATGTATTTTATGTGGATATTGTGGTCCTGTGTGTAAGGAATTGGCTATAAAAGTAATATAAGAATAGAGTATAAAACAACGATCCATAAGGTATATTTATTAAGTAGGAGGAACTAAAATTTGAGAATCTTGGCAATGGATGTGGGTGATAGACGAATTGGCATGGCAGTTAGCGATCCAATGGGTTGGACAGCCCAGGGCATAGAAACCCTTGAAAGAAAAAATAATAAACATGATATGGAACAGATGAATAAAATCATACATCGCTATAACCCTGAAAAGATAGTTTTGGGTTTGCCTAGGAATATGAATGGCACCATAGGACCTCAAGGACAGAAAGTAAAGGAATTTGGTGAGCTTCTTAAATCAGAAATATATAAAGGTGAGATCATCTATTGGGATGAACGATTAACCTCTGTAATGGCTAATCGCATAATGTTAGATGCTGATATTAGTCGAGCCAAGAGAAAAAAGAATGTTGATATGATGGCAGCGGTTTTTATATTACAAAGCTACTTAGATTTTATAAATAATCAAAAAGAAGGAGAGTAAAATTATGGAAGATCAAAGTAATATCATAGAATTGGTAGATGAAGATGGAAAAATCCTATCATTTGAATATTTAATGACTTTAGACTATGGAGAAAATGAGTATGTAATATTAGTACCCATGGCACCTTATGATGATAGTGAAGATGACTTGACTGGAGATGAAGTGGTTATTCTTAAGGTTGAGCAAGATGAAAATGGTGATGATGTATATATAAGCATCGAAGATGAAAAGGAATTGGATGAAGTATTCGATGCATTTAGCGAAATAATAGCACAAGATGAAAATGAGGACTCCTAAAAGGAGTTCTTTTTTTTTATGAAAAAAGTACTATGGAAAGTTCTACCTAAATAATATATAATTAAAACAAGTACGACAAAAAAAAACAAATTAATCGGAAAAATTAAAGGATATTTACTTTTTATATCGAAAATAACTATGTAGAATTAACTATAAATGCACTACCTTCAAGAGGTGTTATTATGATAAATAGAATATTTTCAGGAACTCATATTTTAGAAAAAGCGTTGGATGCTACATGGAAAAGAAATGAAGCCATTTCTCATAACATTGCTAATGTCGACACTCCTGGTTATAAGAAAAAAGAGGTAGTTTTTGAAGAAGAATTGGCTAAGGCTCTTTCTGGTTCTGGATTTCAAGGCATAAAAACAAGAGATAAACATATACAAATAGGAAGTTTTTCAGTAGATAACATTCATCCAGAGGTAGTAGAAAGAGGCTCTACAAAACTACGAGTAGATGAAAACAATGTAGATATTGATACTGAAATGACTGCCTTAGCTACTAATACAATTAAGCACCATGCTCTTATTCAAAAATTAAACGGTGAATTACAAAGACTTAAAAACATAATAAATGAGGGGAGGCGCTAATCTGTGTTTAAGTCAATGCAAATAAGTGCTTCGGGTATGACAGTTCAGCGCTTGCGCATGGATGTTATTGCTCAAAACGTAGCTAACATGAACACTACTAGAACTGCAGCTGGAGGACCATATCGTCGCAGGTTAGTCACTGTACAAGAAAATATAGAGAGTACGCCTTTTTCCCAGTATTTGGCTCATAGTAAGAATGCTTTTAGTGGCAAGGGAGTAAAGGCTACAGCTATCGTTGAGGATCCTACACCTTTTAAAAGAGTGCATGATCCAGGACATCCAGACGCCGATGAAGAGGGTTATGTTTTAATGCCAAACGTAGATACTTTAAAGGAAATGGTAGATATGATTTCTGCAACAAGGTCCTATGAAGCCAATGTAACTGCTTTTAATGCTGCCAAGAGTATGGCTATTAAAGGACTGGAGATAGGAAGAAGATAGGGGAGAAAGATCAATGAGAGTTGATAATTTAATACAGAACACTTCGTTAGTATTTAACTCTAACAAAACTCAATCCTTGAATCAAACATATGGATTTAAGGATATTCTTAAAAGCCTTATATCACAAACCCAGGAATTAAGAGCAAGAGATCAAAACAATAATAATCTGTTAGCCACTGGACAAGTGGATAGCTTAGAAAATGTAATGATTGATATGGAAAAAGCAGATATTGCATTACAGTTTACACTACAAATTCGCAACAAAATACTAGATGCTTATCAGGAAATAATGAGGATGCAGATATAACAAAAATTATAGCATTAAAATTATTTGATGTAGGGAAGCGGGGTCGGGATGGCAAACGCATTAGAGTCAATTAAACAACAATTGAATAATTATTGGGATAGTTTAGACAAAGTAAAAAAAAGAAATCTATTGCTAATGACCGGATTAATAGTGCTGGCATCAATTTTGATAATTGTTATGTTAAGCAGGAAAGAATATGTAGTTCTTTACTCAGGATTAACCGAGCAAGAAGCTGCTGAGATATATACTAGGCTTAAAGAAATAAATGTAGAGCCAAAAATGGATGGACAGACAACTATCCTAGTCCCTAAAGAAAATGAAGCTGAGCTGAGGATGCAGATGACCATGGAAGGATATCCTAAATCAGGCTTTAATTATGATATATATCTTGAAGGTAATAGTTTTGGTCAAACGGATGATGCAATGCAAAAAAGATGGATCATACAGCTTCAAGAGCGTTTAGGGCAATCGATACGTGTACTTGAAGGTGTGGAAGATGCAGTCGTTACTATAGCAATGCCAAAGTCAGATTCCTTTGTACTAAGAGAAAATGAAACTCCTGTATCTGCTTCCGTAATTATTCTACCCAAGAGAGGTTATGAGATAACCAGTGAACAGGCTAAGAGTATTGAGCAGTTAATTGCGACCAGCGTACCTGGGCTGAAAGAAGAAAATATCTCTATAATAGATCACAAAATGAATATATTAAATGCTGACCAAGCTACAGAGTCTCAACTAGTATCCAATCAGTTTCAGATGCAGCAGCAGTTGGAAGAGAAAATAAAAAAGGAAGTAAAGGATTTATTAGAGCCAGTATTTGGTTATGGAAAGGTAAAGACAGCTGTAAGTGTTCGCCTAAATTTTGATAGAAAAGTAACGGAATCTGTAACCTTTGAGCCAGTACAAGATGATTCAGGCATCATAGTCAGTCAAGAAATTTTAAGAGAAAGAGTGAACAATTTAACTACGGGAGGTATTGCTGGAGAAACCAACAATACTACACAATATCCGGAAAATTTGCAAAACGAAGATTCTTCCTCTCAAAAGGATCATAGAAAGATTAATTATGAAGTTAATGAAATAAAAGAAAAAATTGAGGAAGAACAGGGTAGCATAGAAGAACTTTCTATAGCTGTAGTTATCGACAATGATGCATTAGATTTACAGACCATAGAAGGAGTTAGAGAATTAGTTGCCACTGCAATGGGAACTGAATTAGATAGAGTAGCAGTCCAAAGCTGGGAGTTTAATACAGATGCCCAGCAAGATCTGATAGATGCAATTAATGAGCTTCGAAAAGATAGACCATGGATTAATACAACTACTTTAATGATAATAATAAGTGGCTTAGTACTTGTCATAGTTATCATGATCATTGTTTACAGGAATAAAATTGCAAGGGTTCAGGAGGAGCAAGAAATACAGATAATAGATGGGGCTGTTGAACAGTCAGATATTTCCGAGGAAGAGGAAATCGATCATATGGATATTGAAGAAACTCAACATGATAAAATGAAAAAGCAAATAGATGAATTTGCTAAAAAACATCCTGAGGATATTGCTCAATTATTGAGAAACTGGCTAAGTGAGGATTAGTACATAAAAAGGCAGGAGATTTAAGTATGGCTACAAGAACTGGAAGATTAACTGGTAAAGAAAAGGCGGCCATTTTATTAATAGCTTTGGGTACTGAAAGTGCTTCTGAAATTTATAAACATTTAAGAGAAGAAGAAATTGAACAATTAACTTTAGAAATTGCTAATTTAAGGAAAGTAGATAGTGAAGTAAAAGATAGTGTGATAGAAGAGTTTTATGAAATGTGTCTAGTTCAAAACTATATTGCTGAAGGCGGTATAGAGTATGCTAAAGAAATTTTAAAGAAAGCTTTAGGAGAGCAAAAGGCTATTGAACTTATAAACAAACTAACTTCTTCTTTACAAGTGAGGCCTTTTGATTTTGCCAGAAAAGCTGATCCTGCTCAACTATTAAACTTTATTCAAAATGAGCATCCGCAAACAATAGCCCTTATCCTAGCTTATTTAAGACCTGAGCAAGCAGCAATAATTTTATCTTCCCTTTCATTAGAAAAACAAGCAGATGTAGCAGCTAGAATTGCTACAATGGACAGTACTTCTCCAGAAATTATAAAGGAAGTGGAGAGGATACTGGAGAATAAACTTGCATCTATGGTAACTTCTGACTTTACTTCTGCAGGTGGAATAGAAACCATTGTAGATATATTGTTATCTGTTGATAGAGGCACAGAAAAACATATTATGGAATCTTTAGAAATGAGAGACGATGAACTTGCTGAAGAAATAAAGAAAAGAATGTTTGTATTTGAAGATATTGTTAAATTGGACAATCGTTCAGTGCAACGATTCTTACGTGAAGTAGATAATAATGATTTGGCTTTAGCACTAAAGAGCACCAGCGAAGAGGTTGCAAATGTTATATTCTCTAACATGTCCAAACGACTTCAAGAAATGATAAAGGAGGACATGGAATTTATGGGGCCTGTAAGACTTAGAGATGTAGAAGAGGCCCAACAAAGAATAGTCAATGTTATTAGAAGATTAGAAGATGCTGGAGAAATTGTTGTTTCACGGGGAGGAGGGGATGAAATTGTTGTCTAGTGTAGTCAAAAATAATAGAGTAAGAATAAGCGGTCAAAAGAAAATAATTTTTAACGCTCCCAACTCTCAATATTCTCAAAAAAATGAAGTTATTAATAATGAACAAAAGGTAGATATAAACTATGCAGAATTACTACAAAAGTCAAAACAACAGGCAAAAAACATTATTGCTGAAGCCAAGGAAGCAGCTGAACAAATAATACTTGAAGCTCAGGTAGAAGCTACAAAACTAGCGGAAGCAGCAAAAGACGAAGGAAATCGTGAAGGCTATTCAATTGGTTATGATGAAGGCTATAAACAAGGATTTGCAGAGGGCCTGGAACAAGGTAAGACACAATATGATACTTTGATAGAAGAAGCAAATCAAATAAAACAAAAATACTTAGAGGATAAAGAAAAACTCTATGAGGTCAGTGAAAAAAATATGTTGATGCTGGCTATTGATATTGCCAAACAAATTATAGGAGATGCTTTAGGCAAAGATGACAAGGTGTATATGGAACTTGCATATAATGCCCTTAAATTAGTTCAATGCCAGAGAAAAATTCAGCTTAAGGTAAGTAGTGATGATTTGCCTTATGTATTAAAAAATAAAAATCAACTATTGTCCAGTCTTAGGGGAATAGATGATATTCAAATAATAGAGGATTCCCATTTGGATAGGGGAAGCTGTATTATAGATACTGGTAATGGCATAATTGATGCTAGTTTAAAGAGTCAAATTGAGAAAATAGAATCAGCCCTTGTAGAGTTAGCGAATAGTGCTCAGTAAGACTTAGTTTTATTTGAGATAGTATTGGAGGAACTTCAGTTGAAACCCATTAGTTTCGACAGATATCGAAATGCTCTAAACAACATAGACAGTATTTCCTATACTGGGGAAGTAACACAGGTAATAGGCCTTACTATAGAATCCCGTGGTCCTTTAGTCCAATTGGGAGAGGTTTGTTTACTCCATAATTATAAAAAGACCCAAGCTATAAAGGCTGAAGTAGTAGGCTTTAAGGAAGACAGGGTATTGTTGATGCCTTTGGGAGATATACAAGGCATAGGTCCTGGCAGCTTGGTAGAATCAACCCATAGTTCTTTAAAGGTTCCAGTTGGGAATGAATTAATTGGAAGAGTGTTAGATGGACTTGGTAATCCTATGGATGGCAAAGGACCTATTTTAAATCCAAAATGGGTACCTATTGACAATTCTCCTCCTAATCCATTAGCAAGAAACCGAATTGCTGAACCTTTAACATTAGGAGTAAAGGCTATTGATGGATTGTTGACCTGTGGTAAAGGTCAAAGACTGGGTATTTTTGCAGGCAGTGGTGTTGGCAAGAGCACCCTGTTAGGAATGGTAGCAAGAAATACTGAAGCTGATGTCAATGTTATCGCTTTAATTGGAGAGCGGGGACGAGAGGTTAAGGATTTTTTGCAGAAAGATTTGAAAGAGGAAGGATTAAAACGCTCAGTCTTAGTAGTAGCCACATCGGACCAGCCTGCATTAATAAGAGCTAAAGCGCCTTTTGTAGCCACAGCTATAGCAGAATATTTTAGGGAAAAAGGTCTTAATACCTTATTAATGATGGATTCTCTCACCAGGTTTGCTATGGCTCAAAGAGAAATTGGTTTAGCCATTGGTGAACCTCCTGTGGCTAGAGGATATACCCCGTCGGTATTAGCTCAATTACCTAAACTATTAGAGCGGGCAGGGAATTCATCAAAAGGAAGCATTACAGGATTATATACTGTGTTGGTGGATGGAGATGATTTTAACG
>LSQX01055671.1_pt2 | contig 10969 bp, 3 predicted proteins | sample 654561 | NCBI WGS metagenome assembly LSQX01 (sample SAMN04489861, study PRJNA283612) | anaerobic digester metagenome | isolation source: 4 biogas reactors fed with cattle manure at either 37C or 55C with and... | place: Denmark: Kongens Lyngby | collected 2014 | reverse complement strand
GTCTCGCTGGCGTAGACTTTGCCTCTTTGCTCGCAATAGTCGCCAAAATCTATCATTGCCTGGTTCATGCAAAGCCTGCCGGGATCGTTCGGATTATCTGAGATTACGCCAATATGACCGGATATGACGTAGACATCCATATCCACGGCCATATCAACCACCGCCTTGGCCGTCTCCAGGTTTGCCTCGACAGTATCAGGGTTCGTGAAACCCCCAACCTCAGCGCATAGAGCCGTCACTACCATGCCGTGAGAATGGATTTTGTCCAACAACTGCAGCCTGTCATCCTTTGACAGCATTTTAGCGTCGTGTTCGCCGTGGGCGCACCAAAGCTGGACGCCCTTGATGCCCATTCTCTTTGCCAGAGGAAGCATCTCATCAAAGGGCATTGCGAATGAAGTAGATGTAACTCCGATCTTTCTGTTAGCCAAACCAGCCCTCCTTTTCAACTATAAGCAGTATTGTTCGAATTATAGCAGAATTTGTCCTTTTTGACGAGAAGGCAAAAAAGCCCGCTGCTGGGTCAGAAGCGGGCCGAATCTATCACTCAGTTTTCAGTTTTGTTTATTCACCGATATAGCATTCATAACCGGCGCAGGTCCGCTGACATCGAGAGAACCCGTCACCGAAACATAGTCAGCAGTGCTAAACCCGTGGCCGGAAAGCATAACCTTTATGGGCATACCGGAGCCGTCATCGATCTCGAAGCTGTTGTCGTCCACCGGAGAGATAACCCTGCCCCAAATCGTAAACAACTGGTTGTACGATGCGGTTTTAATAATCGGATCCCAGGCCGCCTTGTTACTTAAGCCGTAGGAATGGAGCACGTTCAACACATCGAAAGTGGCTCCAGGGCCGACGCCAGGCGACAGGTTGCCGGCAATATCGCTGGCTGCTCCAGCCACGATGGAGATACCGATCGCGCCGCTGCCGGTTATATCGGACAGAGTCACTAATCGACTGGCCGTGCCGGATCCGCTCACTGCCACTGAGCCGGCGTTTGCGGAGCCTGTAGTATTCAAAACGACACCAGCAGCCGACAGCGTAACCGCATTGGCTCCGGTGAAGTTGATTTGATAGGTCACAGGGCCGCTGGTAGTTGACGCAACGGAAGGAGAGCCTATGGATATGCTCGGAGGTGTGGTATCAAGGATTATATCGCTGATCCTCGACGAAGAGGCGTTGCCCGCGATATCCATAAACTGCACATAGACAGTCTTGAGGCCATCACCTGAGCTTAAGGTCCACTGCTTACTGGTCGCATAAGCTTCCCAGGACGTCCATGAACCGGTCTCGTTCTTAAAGCGCATCTGGACAGCATCCGACGCAGACATAGTAAGCGTGACGGATGTGCTGTTGGTGTACATCGCTCCGCCGTTGATTGTGATAGTGCCAGTGGGCGGAGTGGTGTCCAGAATTACGTCACTGATTCTGTTGAGAGAGACGTTGCCTGCTTCATCTCTGAACTGAACATAGACGGTCTTGACGCCGTCGCCGGAACTCAGCGACCAGACCCTGGTTGTGGAGTAGAACTCCCAGCTTCCCCAAGAGCTTGACTCGTTTTTGAATCTCATCTGATAGGCATCTGCTGACGAAAGCGTCAGAGTGACCCATACATTGTTGGCGTAGAGTGCGCCTCCGTTGATGAGAATCGTGCCGGTCGGCGAAGTGACGTCATAATTTGTGCTGGTTCGACCGCCGCCGACTGGTGTCTGGGAAACGTTGTTGGCAATATCTTCTACTACTATGTCGAAGTAGTAAGTCGCATCGCCATCGGGCATATAGTTAAAGTAACCACTTGGGTTAGTTGAAGTCATACCCGTGTTGGTCCAGTTTCCGCCTGAGCCTTTCTTCGCCCACAGCGTGACCTTCTTCAGGCCGCAGATGCCCTCGGAGACGTTGTAATCGACCGCGATCGGCTGCTTGTTTGTAAGAGCAGGTGAAGTCACGCTGTTGATCGACGGAGGAACTGTGACCAGGGTGATAGTGTCGCTGACGGATTCACCGGACGTATTGCCGGCTATGTCCATATATTCAACGTAAACAGTCTTTAGACCGTCGCCGGTGCGAAGATCCCATTCTTTGGTCTGTGCGTAGGCTTCCCATTCACTCCACAGGCCAACCTCGTTCTTGAATCGCATCTGCACGGCGTCTGCCGAGAACAGGGCCAAGTCAACGGTCAGAGTGTTGGAATAGACTGCATCGTCGTTGATGACGATTGTGCCTGTAGGCGGAATGGTGTCCAATATGATGGTATCGCTGATCACACCGACAGATACGTTGCCAGCCTCGTCCTTGAACCGGACGCTGACGGTCTTAGTTCCCTCGCCGCCGGTCAGAGTCCAGGCTTTGGCAGTCGAATAGGTCTGCCATTCGCTCCAATCACCAGTCTCGTTCTTGAACTGCATCTGAGCCGCATCCGGAGATGACAGTGTGAGAGTGACCGACTGGTTATTGGCGTAGGCATTGCCGGAATTGATCAATATCGAGCCGGTGGGCGGGGTGATGTCGAAGATTATAGAGTCGCTTATTACTCCAACAGAGACGTTGCCCGCCGCATCTTTATACTGAACGGTAACAGTTTTTACGCCTTCGCCTGCGCTCAGCGTCCACGACCTGGTCGCAGAGTAGGTCTCCCATTCGCTCCACGCGCCATTCTCGTTTTTGAATCGCATCTGAACGGCATCTGCTGATGACAGGGCGAGAGTGACCGACTGGTTATTGGTATAGTTAGCGCCGCCGTTGATCTCTATTGCGCCAGTCGGCGGAACTGTGTCCAGGGTTATGTCGGCGCTGATTGTCTCAGTAGTGACATTGCCTGCTTCGTCCTTAAATCGAACGAATACTGTTTTCACCCCGTCGACCGAACTGAGTGTCCAGGGCTTGCTCGTGGCGTAGGTCTCCCAGGCTGTCCACGGGCCGGACTCGTTCTTGAACTGCATCTGAGCCGCATCCGTAGAGGACAGGGTCAGAGTCGCCGCCTGGCTGTTGGTGTATTGCGCGCCTGAGTTTATAACCAAAGCGCCGGTAGGCGGGGTGGTGTCAAGAATTATGGTGTCGCTTATCGTGTCAACGGAGACGTTGCCTGCGATGTCTTTGAACTGGACATAGACAGTTTTTGTCCCGTCATCGGCGCTCAAGGTCCACGCCTTACTGGTGGCATAGTTCTCCCACGCACTCCATTCGCCAGAGTCGTTTTTGAACTGCATCTGAACCGCATCCGGCGAAGACAGAGCCAATGTTACATCTGCATCAACAGCGTATATGGCGTGACTATTGATAACGATAGAGCCTGTTGGCGGAACTGTGTCCAGAATTATATTGTCACTAATTGTACCAGTGGATACATTGCCCGCAGCGTCTTTGAACTGCACGAATACGGTTTTTGTACCGTCACCAGCGCTCATAGTCCAAGATGCGCTAGTGGCATAGGCTTCCCACGCGCTCCAGGAACCCGACTCGTTTTTGAACTGCATTTGAGCTGCATCCGGAGATGACAACGTCAATATAACGGATGTGGAGTTTGCGTAGATGTCATCTGAATTGATGACCATAGCGCCTGTCGGAGGCACTATGTCGAGGGTGATTGTTGCGCTGATGGTATCAGTAGATACGTTGCCGGCAACATCTTTGAACCTGGCATAGACTGTTTTTGTCCCATCGCCCGCCGTAATAGACCAGGCCTTGGCAGTCGCGTAAGTCTCCCACACACTCCAATCGCCGGATTCGTTTTTGAACTGCATCTGAGCGGCGTCTGACGATGATGGCGTAAGCGTCACACCCACGGCATTGGTGTATTGTGCGTTTGAATTGATCTCAAGAGCGCCGGTGGGCGGAGTGGTATCAAGGACTATTGTGGCGCTGATTGTGGCAGTGGATTCAATGTTGGCGGCGCTCTTATACTTAACGAAGACAGTCTTTGTGCCGTCATCAGCGCTCAGGTTCCACGCCTTTGTCGCCGCATAATTCTCCCACGCGCTCCAGTCACCAGATTCGTTTTTGAACTGCATCTGAACAGCATCCGGCGAGGATAGGGTCAGTGTCACTGCGGAGTTGTTGGTATACTCGGCGTCGGCGTTGATCTTTATAGCGCCGGTCGGAGGAAGAGACGACAGCAGTGAGAAGTCTTTGGTGGTTGTCGCTCCTGCGGTCACTGAAACGGACGCAGTTTGTGTAACAAAATCAGTCCTGCTTACAGTAAGCGTGTATGTTCCGGGATTGACGCCGCTGATTGTGTATACTCCAGAGGCGTTTGTTGTCGCCGATGAACCGCCTGTTACCGCCACTGTTGCGCCCGAAATAACGCTGTTGTCGGCAGCGTTGCGAACTGTGCCGGTGATGTTGCCGGTAGCAGCAACGACGGTGACGCTTTTCGTAAGCGTTGGACCGAACCACTCGTAACCTTCACGAATCATCTGCCACTGGGTGGTATAGGTCCCTGCGGTAGCCGGAGCCTTCAGGGAAATTGTGAAAGTTGCGTTGCTGCCCGGCTTGATCGTTCCGGAAACGGGATAAAGCCGAGTAGTCATCAGAGGGTCGTTGGCTGATACTGCGCCAACCTTGAAGTTATATGCGCTCATCCAGACCACGCCGCGGTTGCGGTAGGTGATAGTCGCGCTGTAGGTCTGGCCTGTGGTCATTGTGGATGGAATTGTGTTTGAGACAAGTTCGCAGGAATATTTGCCCCAGGTCGGAGTGTTGCCGAAGTATGCACAGATCCCGCTGTAAGCTCCCCACATAGCGACCGAACGGAAGAAGTCGTTTGTCAGGTAGACGGCATCCCTTGTGCAATGGTCGTGGAAACCCAACTCAACGAGGATTGCAGGTCGGTTGGGAATGCGAATTTCGCCGTAGGCGCCGTTCCCATTCTTGACACCTCTGTTAGCCCAGCCCGACTCGCCGGGGAAAGTGTTGCGGATGGTGTTGACCATTCCATTATTTACAGCGTTGGCCAGGTTATAGCTGTTGGTAACGTGGGCCGGTTTTTCCATCGCTGCATCATAGAAAGTCTCGGTACCGGTTCCTCCGCCAGCGTTGGTGTGCATGGCGATGTAGATATGATAACCCAGCCAGTCCGCGTAGAGAGGTCTGCAGCGAATATCATCACTGCTGCGGCCTGCAGCATTATCCGCGCCGCAGTTGCCTGTGTAGCTCGCCCATACGGAACAGGGCACGCCGGCATTGCGCAAATACGACTGTGAACACATTTTCCACCAGGCCAAACCGGTACTGGGATGGCAGCATTTGCTTTCATCCAACTCCCTCGCGCTGGCAAATATCCCGCTGTCCTGAGTAACATACTGCTTCAAATACTGAACCAGCCTGATGCTGTTGGTGTCCTCCAGAATGGCTTCGCCGAGCCCGCATGGGTCAGAGCGCTGCCAATACCAGCCGCTGCCGTTCCAGAAGCGACCATGCGATGGCCCAACGCAGATATACTTGCCGCTCAGGCCAACCGCATTGCCCTTGATCAGTGGCGGCGCAGGCTCTCCAATATCGGGAGCGGAGGGCAGATATGAAGACAGAATCTTGCCATTACAGGTGAGTTTGATTGAGGTAATGGATGGAAAATCGCCGGCAGTGGAGCGGAACTGGTTGAAGATGTCGGTCAATTTCTCTTCATCCAGGCCGGTCAGAATCTCTGAAGAGAGATCGATCTCCGCAGCGCTGCCCGCTATCGATAGCTTCTTGATTTTAGTTCCAGCCGGGATTTGGGAATAGATGCCTACCGCGCTCTCTTCCACAAATGGCCCTGCAACCAATGCACGCACTGCCGCCTCGGCAGCCGCAACATCATTGGATACTGCTCGATTGACCGCAGTGAGATCCCCGTGTGCATAAAAACGAACGGCCACCACGCTGGCCTGCAGCGCCGTGACCGCAAATACTGTAAGTAATACTACGCAAAAAAGTAAAACAAGTCTTGCTTGTAACCGTCTCATACCGCCCCCACCTTCAAGTCATAGCCTGCAAACAACGTAGTAGAGGCCCATGTTACAGACAACACGAGGAGGTGCGTCCAGGCCATACAGCTTGCATTCGCTAAAATATAATTACTCTAGCTTTAGTATGCCTTACAACGTTCCTGACGTCAACTCAGTATTTTTACCTGGTCATTTCTTAGACATATAACTGCGGCCCGCCTCTATATCAAAGACGGGCCGCGTAGATAGCCGATATATTAGCTAGAACTTAGTTATCCAGCTAACCTCGCTCTGAATGGCGCGGTCGCTGCCTGATATGCTGAGCATACCTCGAGCGGCCGCGTAGTCACCTGTCGATATCACACTCTTGTAGCCGGAAGCGTTCACCGTAATAGGCGAACCGGAGCCATCGTCGAGGGTGAATGTATTGTCATCGACCTCTGCTACCCTGCCCCAGAACTTGAAGAGATATATAGCGCAAGCCGCGTTCATCTCAACTCCCAGGGCGGCCTTGTTGGAAGCGCCACGGATAAGGGCAGTCAGATAAGAACCGGACGAATCGGTCGCAGTGTTACCTGCGGCGTCCTCGGCGACAATGTTCACCTCATGGATGCCCAGGCCGCCCAAAGCAGCGACGTCACCGGTCCAGATGTTGCCGCCGGAGTTAGTCAGAGAAACGCCGTTGGCCTTGACGCTGGTAACGCCGATGTTGTCAGTGGCATCGACAGTCACGTGAACCGCATCCCCGCTGGCGACCATAGAAGGCGTCACTGATACAGAATTGATCTGCGGAGCAACGCTGTCGCTGTCGAAGTTGAACGGGCCAAGATCAAGAGTGCCATTAGCTACGTTGGCGGAGTTGAATCCTCGCAAGTGCAGATACCAACCGCCCGTAGATGTCGCAGTCTGAACCAAAGTTCCGCTCGACCAACTCGCTTCAGAACCTGCCCACGTATGCGTGGCCTGTTTGGTCCACGCGAATTGATAATGATCCACCTTGCCTGCGCCAAATCCGCCGACTGCGGTGAATGTGAAGTTGCCATCAGCATACCAGGTGTTGGTATCTTTGTCACAGGTCACATTAGAGACGCTCGGCGGAACCGAAAGCGTAACTCCACTGCCGGCAGCGGCGTGGCTTTCAAGGATGCCCGCATACGCCTTGACCGTTCGGTTGTAGGTCGTGTTAGCTGCCAGGCCGGTCTCATCGACGAAATTGATATCGAACTCCTCGCGCTGGGCTACCTTGGTAGCGCCGTTGTAGACCCGATGGCCTATCTCGTTGTTGGCCTTGTCGGTGAAGTTCCACCTGATGGCAGAAGTTGACAAAGCTGTGCCTGAAACACCTGTCGGCGCAAGCGGAGGAACTGACTCCAGAACAATATCATCCCAGTAAGTTGGCTGGTTGGGCGTGTAGTTGTAGCCCAGATACGTGCGCTTGAGAGTCGAGCTGGCGGCAGTAGGAGGCTGGTTGGTAGTCAGCTTCAAAGCTCCATCTATATAGAACTTGAGGTCGTTTGAGCCAGTATATGGCAGAACCTCGATTGCGAATCTATGCCAACCCTCGGTGCGATCGCCAAGGTCGAAGTATTGCCAACCGCTATTATACACAGCGGCCATATATTTGAGCGGGATGTTCGGCGGGTTGCCGTTCGTCACGCCAATCCAATACATGCCCGTGGCATTGCCGGCAGCATCATACATATATGCTCTTAAGGCGATTCTCATGTTGCTTACGGCGTTGTCATACATCCAGCCGGAGAGAATACCCGCTCTGTAGCCGCCGGAAGTAAGCTCGTCTGAGAAGTCATGATATACCCAGTGCGGAGCATCGTCGGAAAAATACAACGAATTGGCGCCGGATATGCTGCCGTGATTTTGAGCAGTGGATAGCGTGGGCATTACGTTATTGCCCGCAACCGGATCAAGAACCCAGTTGTTGAGGTTCGCAAAGCCGTCCTGGAAGACCAGTGCGACTGTTGTCCCCAGTACCGAAGCGCTCTTGGCAGAATAGTTCGGAGTGGCATCATAGGCATCGACTTCGTATGTATGAGTCGAATACTGAGCCAACCCGGTGTCATTGTATGTAGTCCCGGTGGCTGTGCCGACTTGAGCGCCGTTGCGATAGATGCGATAGCCGACCACGCCTATATTGTCCGTCGAAGCATTCCACGCAAGGGAGATGCTGGACGTTGTAGTCCCCGTTACGCGCAGATTTGCGGGCACGGTAGGCGGCTGATTGTCAGGGGCCAGAGTAGTCACGCTCTTGGCCGCGCTCTGGGCCGAGTTGTTGCCAACCGAGTCGTAGGCGCTGACAGTATATGAATAGGTCGTCTGCGCCTGACAGGAGGTATCCCTGTATGACGGTGAAATGCTGGTGGCTATCTGGGTTCCGTTTCGGAATATCTTGTATCCGTTGACTCCAGTAGCGTCAGTCGATGCTGTCCAGCTTAGATCGACAATGCTGCCGGATACGGCTGTTGCATTCAGCCCGGTCGGAACTGTCGGGGCGGTGGAGTCCTTGCCGAGTTGCACAATTGATATCTCGTCGACAATCCAGCGAGTGCCCTGGCTGACCTCGTCGAAGTCGACTCGAAGCCGGGTCATGTGCTTGCCCTCCCAGTAAGTGCTTTGCCCAACCGGGACGTAGACATCGACCCACCCATTCTTGCCAGTGTAGGTTACAGGGACGGATTTGGTGTCATTCCAGGCGCCGTCGCCATCGTATATCCAGTATACTCGCAGGTCGTGGGCCGTACCCGAACTGTTCTGCGGATACACCCGAACCTTAACCCAGTCATTTACGCCGCCTATGTAGTTGTACGGCAGGCCGGCGCCGGAAAGGGTCGGACTATATATATATGCGTCGTTGCCGGTCTGATCCGTAACCAGACACCCCGGCCAGCCACCGGCTGTGTGCCAGGTCTCCGTCAACGAGTGACCGGCAGTCCATCCGTTTACGTCGCTGTTAAACGGCCAGATCAGCGCGTTTTGCAGCACAACATGGTTGACGATGTATCTGGTCGATTGATTGTTGTTATCGAAGTCGAGCCTGAGCTGTTTGATTGTCTGGCCCGTCCATTTTGAGCTATTGATACTGAGGTTGACCGTCCTCCAGGTATTTTGACCTTGATAACCCGTAAGCGGGCTGGCCTTGTCGGCAGAGAACGAGCCTTCCGCGGCGGTCCTCCAGTGCAGTTGCATATCGTGGTCTGTGCCGGTGCCGGCCTGCGGGTAGAAGTCAACGTTGAGTACCTGCGGAGATGAGCCAGTGAAGTTGGTCTCAGGGCTGTATATATAGCAGTCCGGGCCTGTCTGGTCAAAATATATGGACCCGCGCCAATCAGAGCCGGTATGGACAAGGCCGTTGGACCACACGCTGTTGCCGGCTGTCCAACCTTCCGCACCGCTCCCGAACAGATACGGAGGGTTGACATAAGTCGTGCCGTTTACGGCATTTATGTAGTATGTCCAGTCCCATCCCGCGCCAGGGTCCCAGTGACCCGGGCCGCACCAGCAGTTGTTCACATCGACGTGTCCAAGAATTGAATGCTGGCATGGATTGTGTGTTTTGGGGATACCCCATCTGTTGCAGACGTCTCGCGCAAGCAGCGCAGAGGCATCGTACATAGTCTTTGGGTGGCTTGCTGATGCTGCGTAACCTTCGTGCTCGCATCCGATGGAATAATTATTCGCGCAACCTACATGCCACGCCCTGTGCCATTCGTCGACGCACTGCCAGATGCCTCCCGCCTCAGATGCAACATAGTGGCAGGATGTCTCCGCGGCGCAGTTTCTAAACCAACCCAGACATCCCGATGCGGTGCCTTCGATTGTGTGCACGACAAATACGCTCTTATTTGTGCTAACAGCCGAATAATTGCAGGTAGCAGCCGGATACCATGTGGCCCCTGAATAGCCGGTGACGTTGGCTTTCATTCCGGGTGGCTCAAGTGAGGCAAGGTCGATTGAGCCGATATTCTGAGCAGAGGCGTTGAACGTCTCGCCCATAGAGTTCGTCGTATCGACTCCGGCCTGCAACTTTTGATATACCTCCATTGCAAACATCCGGTTGAACACCGGAACCGGATTATCTTCGTCGATTTTGTCTATGGCCGCGTATTTGATGATGACATCAAGCCACGCATCAACACCGGCGGTCCGATCGACCTGCAGTTGCTTGGCATAAGCATCCAAAACAGCAGCCGCGCCCATAATATTAAGCTCGGCATTGGTTTTGAGGTCTTCCTCGGATACGCCCGTAAGAGCTGCTGCCTCGGCCAGGGAATTGCCTCCCATATCATTCTGACGAAGAGCCATCACTCCATATCCGCCCTCGATAGTCGGAGAATCTCCCCGGTTCTCGAAGGCGCTGCCGAAGTGGCCTAATGCCAAAAGCAACGGCAAAGGCACCTGATATCTGGCAGATGCAGCCTCAAATATCGGGCCTAGTTCGTAGTCCCACGGCTGCACATTAGAAAACGGGAGAGGTTTTTTAGCCAAATCGGCATAGGCAAAACCAGAAACGAGAAGAACCGCGCAGAGCGCATACAATAAAACGCGCTGCATTGTCATTTGCACTACCCCCAAAGAATTTCAACGCCACAGCTAACAACAGACTCGCAATCGCTTTGGTTAAAAATGATTACCAGTTGGTTGAGGCATAACAAAAACTTGCTTTAAGTTGCCAATAAAGCAGAATGTTCGCTTTGCTTATAACACGTTCAGCTTGTTAATCCGAGGCGCCTTATTAAGATTATTGGCGCATACATCGATTAATCACACAATCAATTGTATGCGAATCCCATTATGGCAATGTACGTCAGATATGAGGAGAAGTCAATAGGTTCCGAGCTAAACTTTTTAGAGGTTAGAGGTTGGAAGTTAGAGGTTAGAAGGCATATTGTGAGGGTTTTGCGGTTTCCCGTAAAAGCAGATTTCGTACGATGGGTGGCGCACCCCCTTGCGATACCGGCTCGAACTTCGGACATCGGACATCGAAAAAATCAGATTTCTCACTTCATTCGAAATGACATAGTTCGTGTGGC